>Ga0209215_1000057_pt1 | contig 78283 bp, 66 predicted proteins | sample TexAe_OM2H0_M2_FD_187938 | JGI IMG/M metagenome (GOLD analysis project Ga0209215, IMG submission 187938) | Forest soil microbial communities from Davy Crockett National Forest, Groveton, Texas, USA - Texas A ecozone_OM2H0_M2 (SPAdes) (version 2) | ecosystem: Environmental > Terrestrial > Soil >... | reverse complement strand
ATTCTGCCTCGCCTGCTCCGGCTCCCGCCGATATTACTTTTGGTCTTGGAAAACGTACGGCAGTCGATGCGGTGCGCGTATTGTGGCCCGCGGGAATCGTTCAGGCTGAAACGGAGATCGCAAACAACAAAACGCTCTCGCTTGTTGAATTGGACCGCAAGCCATCGTCATGTCCGTATCTGTACGTGTGGAACGGCGAACGATTTGTGTTCGTCACAGATTTCATGGGCGGCGGTGAGATGGGCCATCTCGATGCGCCCGGAATTTTCAACATGCCCGATCCGGATGAATACGTTCGCATTCCTCGCGATCTGTTACGCGAACGCGACGGCCGTTACGAGTTACGTGTGACAAACGAACTCGAAGAAGCGTTGTTTGTCGATCGCGTTCAATTGATTTCAGTGGCTCATCCGCAAGGCGTTGAAGTTTACCCGAATCAAGGACTGACGGTTCCGCCGCAGCCTTTTAAGATCTACTCGACGCGCGACGCACGGCCGCCACTGACAGCGATTGATGAACATGGTCACGACGTGCTTCCGCGAATCGCGCAGTTGGATCGGCAGTATCCGGATGATTTCAAGCTGCAACCGATACGCGGTTTTGCAGAGAACCACGAATTGACGATGAAGCTCGCTGAGGGAACGCCGGCACGAATTAAGTTATTGTTGACGGGTTGGACTGATTACGCCTGGTCCAGCGATAACCTTGCCGCGTCGCAAAGTGGAAAGAGTCTCACGTTGCCGGCACTTCAGGTGAAAGACAGAAATGGTAATTGGCGCACGGTTATCGAGAACGTCGGCATTCCGGTGGGACGACCGCAGACTGTCGTTGCGGATCTGACCAGCAAGTTTTTGAGTGCGAGTCGTGAGGTGCGCATTATTACGAACATGCGCATCTACTGGGACCAGATCCTGGTTGATACATCTGCTGGAGATTTTCCGCTACAGGTGACGCGTCTCAATCCGTCGATTGCCAATTTACGCTGGCGTGGCTTTTCTCTCGAGCATTCTCCGGATGGACGACAGCCATTAACTTACGACTACAAACAAGTCTCATTTACGTCGCCATGGAAAGTGATGATGGGGAGATATACCCGTGAAGGCGACGTGCGCGAGTTGTTGCTCGGCGCTGACGATATGTTTGTGATTTCCAGACCGGGTGATGAGTTGTCTCTGTCATTCGCTGCGGATAAATTGCCACCGCTGCCAAAGGGATGGACGCGAACGTTTCTCTTATATGCGGACGGGTTCAGCAAGGAGATGGATATTAATTCGGCGAGTCCCGATCAGGTTGGACCGTTGCCGTTCCATGGCATGAGTAGATATCCGTACACGTGGCCCGAGCGTTATCCGTTAACCGAGAAACGGAGACGGTATTTGGAAACTTATAACACGCGCGTTGTTACGTCATATGTAGACAGGATTGCAGGATTATCAGGATTTACGAGATAAATCTTGTTCATCATGCAAATACTGTAATCCGGTAAAAGTCTTATGAATCACATCAGGTATTCAGTGGCATGTTGCCAGACCGATCTCGTGAATCCAATCGATCGACGCGGCATGCGTGCTAACACCGATCGCATCCTGTCGATGATCGATTCAGCAGTTGCGGGCGCGGCGCCGTTCCTTCCGGTGCGTCTGGTGGTCTTCCCTGAGTTTGCGCATGCTGCTCCAGTCTTCGTTACAGCCGCGGAACTGATCGATAAACTCGGTATTCCGATCCCAAACGAACACACCGAGCGGCTGCAACAAAAAGCAAAAGAGCATGACATTTACATTCAGAGCGGATCCATGCTCGAGGTCGATCCGAAGTGGCCAGGCCACGTCTTCAATACGACTTGTCTCATCGGTCCGGAAGGTGTGCTCTGCAAATATCGAAAGGTAAACACGTGGATTCCTTACGAAGTTCACACCAGTCCACACGATCTGCCGGGTTACGATGAGCCACTTTTTCCGGTCGCAGACACACCGATCGGAAAACTCGGTTGCGCGATCTGTTACGACTGGCTATTTCCCGAAGCGATGAGACAGTTGACAGCGAATGGGGCAGAGGTTTTGATTCGAGTGTCCGCCTACATGGATCCGTGGGGTGCTACTGAGCCGATGGCGTGGTGGACTGTAGTAAATCGTTGTCGAGCTCTCGAGAACATGGCTTACGTGGTCGCCGCCAATCAGGGTGCGAGTCTAAAGCATTATCCACCTTACTCGTGGCCCGGCGGCAGTCAGGTTGTTGATTTTGACGGTCGTCTGTTGGCCGAAGCTTCTCCTGGGCCAGGCGAGCGAATCGTGGTAGCGCCGATAGACATTTCGGCGCTGCGTCATGAACGCGAAACGCGCCGCGGCCATCACATGCTGGCCCACTTGCGCACCGAAGCCTATCCCGTCTATCAGAAACACCAGTACCCACCGTCCAGTGACGCGCCACTGAGTTACGAAAACAACAACTCTCTGATTGATGAAGCGAAGCGAAAAATCAATCCACAGATTACGCAGAGTTAGTTTCTGGGTAAGCTTTGGACTAACAGCTTCTGGGTAAGCCGTGGACTAATAGCTTCTGGGTAAGCTTTGGACTAATAGATATCTGTGTAATCTGTGGACTAAACTCTGAGGAAGATCCTCCGGTGGTAAAGAATCCACATCAATCCCAGGCACACCAGCACAAAACAAATCGCAAACGCGAGTGAGGCATTCACGGGCGAAGCCCATGAAGCAAACACGTGCGTATATATCCAGGAACCAATAGGCTCTCCTCCCACTTTCAGTGTGCCCAGAAGCACCGCCATCACGTCAGCCACAACGTACAAGGCAATCGCATTGAGACCAAAGACCTCGAATGGTTTGGCCCAACGCCGGTAACCTTTGATATCGATTAGCCAGTAACACAACGAGAGAAACTGTAACGCCAGTCCACCCGTGAAAAGCACGTAAGAACTGGTCCACAATGCCTTATTGATTACGAAGAACGAGTTCCAGGCCCAGCCCACGGCGACACAAACAGCGCCAACAACAAACATCCCCGCGGCCTTCTCATATCGCGTTCTATCCGTCCGCAACCAGCTACCGGTTAACACTCCCAGCAACGTTGTTGCGATCGCTGGAATAGTACTCAGCAAACCTTCCGGATCGTACACGCGTGCCTGTGCCCACACGTGTTTTCCGAACACGACGCGATCTACATACGACGGCAAACTTCCCTCTTTCGTGAGATCTCCCGCCGCAAACCCCGGCGCCGGCACAAGCTTTACGAGCAGCCAGTAAAGGATGAGCAGGCCGAGAGCAATCACAACCTGTGTTCTGACTTTTGTATTGAGAAAAATGATCGAGGCGAAGAAATAGCAGACCGCAATGCGCTGCAACACTCCCGGAATGCGATATTCAGCGAGACCGAAAGACGGAAGGCCATTCAAAAAAAGTCCGATTGCAAAAATGATTAGGGTACGTTTGACGATCTTTATGTAAAGGTCGCGCGTACTCCCGCCACTTTCAATTCGATTAGCAAAGGCAAGCGCGATAGAGACACCGACGATGAAGAGGAAAAACGGAAACACGAGATCCGTTGGTGTCCAACCGTGCCATTGTGCGTGTTCGAGCGGCCAGTAAATATGTTCCCACGTGCCGGGATTGTTAACCAGAACCATCCCTGCAATCGTGATCCCGCGAAATACGTCGAGTGAAATGAGCCGCTGCGTTTGGGGAAGTGTCGATGTTGGCATCGGCGGCGAATTCTAGCACAATCGGATCGCAACGAGAGGACTAACAATGAACGAACATGTAACTCCGATGATCCACGTGCCGGACGTACGCGCGACTGTCGACTGGTATGAAAGTATCGGTTTCAGAGCAGTGAATACTTATGGCAACGAAACCGCCGACGGATTGAGTTTCGCGATCATGGCGTTTGGCAATGGCCAGGTAATGTTCAACCAGGGAGGCGAGACCAGCACAAAGCGGCGACGCGAAGTAGATCTGTACGCGTATACCGACGATGTTGACGCGCTTCATTCGCAACTGAAGGATCGAGTGGACGTGATCGAGGGTCCACACAACACGTTCTACGGTATGCGCGAAGTCATCATTCGTGATCTCAACGGGTTTTGGATTACGTTTGGACAGGAAAGCACGTTTGGATGGCTGATGAGCGGAGTCAACGAAGGAAATGCTGAATCCGTGCGGAGAGCGATCGATAGGGGTCAATTGAAGCTGGAAACCCTCAACGTCGCGCTGGCCGCTGCGTTGTTCAAGGGCAACGACAAGATTGTCGAAATGCTTAAGCAGGCGGGAGCAATGCCGCCGCCACAAATCGATCTCGACACGTTGCAATCATATGCCGGCAGATACGAGAGCGAACAGGGTCCCCTAGTAGAGATCACCTTGAAAGATGGGCGGTTGTTTGCCGCACCTGGAACCCACGAGCCGATAAGTTTATGGCCCGTGGACCAGGTAACATTCAAACCGATGGCTTTCGATAACGCGAGCGTCACCTTCAACCCGCGTGGCCTCACCTTTATTCAGGACGGTTGCGCAACCGAATTTACACGTGTCTAAGTGGCTTTGCACGAAAAGTCTGATTTCTCTGTGCAGTCTCTGTGTCCTTTGTGTCTCTGTGGTTGTTTTTTCGAACGATTCCTTAACCACAGAGGCACAGAGGACACAAAGGTTGCACAGAGAAGAAGTCCGATAAGGACTTTTCGTGCAAAGCCACCGATTACACGGATTTTATTGAGATCAACACGAGTCCATAATCTCGCACGCGCGCCAGCAAACCGTGCAACGCTGCCTGGTCGGCAACAGGACCTGAAATCGTCGTGATGTTGTCGCGCCAAGCTATTGTCATACCTTCAAACAGTTCGTTCCATCTCGCATCCAGATAACCTTTCACCTGAATTTCGTAAAACGTTTTGTCTAGTTCCTTCTCTTTAATCATGGCATACAAACCTTAAGAAATACTTCTTGCCTCCAAATACTCCCGCACTGGAACCAGCGAGATGTCTGAAGAGATAAACGCAATGTAGTTGTCAGGCCGAAGCAATACTGCAAACTCTTCTTCGTTTTCAAAGATTCTGCTTATGTGGCTGTCAATTGGAATCACCTGGCAATCACTTATGTGTCCAAAGTTCTTTAGAAATTCGTCACAAAACGCCTGATGCTTACCCTTCGAAAATATGAGCAGATGAAACTTCGGTTGCTTTAGTTTGTCGAAAATGCTCTTCCCGTTAACTACAAAATACGGCAACCGATCTCCGGCTTTGACGTCACCTTGCTCGTCATCTGTTTCTTGACTGAGCCAATCACCCTGGTAGTTAATCCCGATCTGCGAGATCAAGGTGAATAGTCTTTTTCTTACCGCATCAACACTGGTCATCAGACCTGCAAGCGGCGGAAAGAGAACTGTCCTGAAAAAGCTCATCAGCCAGTGCGAGCCTGCTGCGAGTTCAAACATGCGATCGGTCGAATCGAGCAGCCGTTTCGCGTTTGCCAGGCGCTCTTCGTTGTAGGTCTCGAGTAGTCTCTCGGTTGCGTTTGCTTTGATCACCAGCGCGAGTTTCCACGCCAGGTTGTATGAATCCTGGATGCCTGTGTTCATGCCCTGGGCTCCAGCCGGGCTATGAATGTGCGCCGCATCGCCGGCAACAAAGCATCTTCCCTCAGAAAACTTGTTCACGCGTCTTGAATGAACTTTGTAAAGCGAGAACCAGCGCACGTCAGAGATATCAAGGGAGAGCTTGGCCCGTTCCTTGATCTCGCGCTCGATTTCTTCAAACAGAACCTCGCCGTCCTCCTGATTCTTGCCCTCAGGAAAAGTCCCGATAATTCGATAGCGATGCTCTCCGGGCATTGGGAAAAATGCGGTGAACACTTCGCGCGCGAGGCAAACGTAAAGCGTGCTGTATGGTAAATCCCATTCAACTCGCGTGTCGGCGACATAAAACAGCCTCTCGAAAGTGCTGCCCTCGAAGGTCAGTCCCAAACCATGTCTGACAACGCTTTTCGCGCCATCACAACCAACCAGGTATTTCGCCCTGATTGTTTGTGACTCACCTGAAGCGCTCTTGATCTGCGCTGTAACGCCTGTCTCATCCTGTGCAAAACTTTCCAGCTCCGTATTCCAGAGAACCTCACGGTCGTGACGCTGCACAAACTCGTAAAGCAGCTCCTCATTCTTGCTTTGTTCCAACATCAGCATGTACGGAAATTGACTGAGGCCACTGCCAAGCTCGGCGAGTTCCATCTCGCCACGCACTTGACCACCTTCAACAAGGCGGATCCTCTCTGTAATCATGCCGCGTTCGATTGCGGGTTGGGCCAGTTCCAACTGGTCGTAAATCTCCAGCGTCCGTGCCTGGACGCCGATTGCTTTTGAAAAACGGGTGGTCGCGTCGCTCTTTTCCACAACCACGAAGTTGATTCCGTAACGAATTAACTGGCAGGCGAGGGAAAGTCCGGTCGGGCCGGCGCCGATGATGATTACGTCTGTATTAATCGTATTCATAAGTGGATAGCTCCTCCATCAAAAGTCCTGACCAAAATACGCCCGCATTCACACGTCGTCATGTCCCGAAAGATGTATTTTGCTCCGGAGATCTGCGCAGATCCGCGTTTTTTTCTCCCTCTTCATCCGAGTCCCAAAAATGTATCTTTCGGGATATGTAACTACACCCGCCTGTCTTTTATCTTCACGCCGCATTGAGAAAGGAGAGACGGTCGTTTTCGGTTAAGACCGTTGCCTGAATGAGTTGGACACAGACGATTAGAAGGAGGAAAACTGCAATGAATACAAATACATTCAAGATAAAGTTCGCCGGGATAATTGGCCTGGCAATCATGCTCTGTTCGTGGACCCATGTATACGGACAGCAGGATCAGAAGTTTGCCCTCGCGGCGAAACAGAATGCAATGGCCCTGCACCAATACACGTGGAAATCACAAACACAAATACGAAAGGAAGGTGAGGTAAAGGCGACGAAGCTTTATACAAGCCGCTACGCCGCAGACGGCAGCATTGTTCAGCTCCTGATTGATGAGCATTCAGCAAAGCTACCGAAGTTTGGCATCCGCGGGATGGTCGCCAGGAAGAAGAAGGAAGAAGTGCAGAAGATGATCGAGGCACTGCAGCAGCTGGCGAAGTCATATGGCGAACTTCCGCCGGCAAAGATGCAGGAGTTCATGAAGACCGCGAAAGCGACACTGGAAACAAACGCGCCACAACCGCTGCTGCGGCTGGAATCCACCGATGTGTTGCAGCCTGGCGACTCAATGATCGTCTGGCTTGACGCAAACACTCGCCGGCAACGACGCGTGGAGATCAACTCGACTCTTGACGCTCAGCCGGTGCGGATCGTCACGGAGTTCAGAGATCTGCCGAACGGTCCAACTTACGTCGCGCGCTCAGTCGTCGACTATCCGCGCGAAGAGTTGACGCTGACGATGGAAAACTTTGATTACGAACATTTGGCGCAGGAAGAGGAACAGAATTCACAGGATTAATTTAGCAATCCTGTCGGCAATTTAACTAATGAGGAGAGAGACAATGAGAGCGATGAGAGTAGTGAGTTTATTAGGGTTGGTGCTGGGACTGCTGGTTGGTTCAGCAGCGGCGCAATCAGTGCAAACAGACTTCGACCGGAGTTTTCAGTTTTCGAATCTGAAGACGTTCAGCTTCGCGGTCCAGAAACGCGGGAACGCGGATCCGCTCGCGGCAGATTCATTGAACGACGGTCGCATTCAGACGGGGTTGGAATCGCAGTTGATTGCCAACGGTTTCAGGATGGATAGGGAAGACGCAGACTTTGTGATCGCCTACTACGTGACCACGAAGAACAAACTCAGCGTGCAGGATTACGGCTATGGCCCACCACGCTGGTTCGGCAGCAGAAACATTAGCGTCAATCAATACTCGGAAGGAACATTGATGGTCGACTTTATTGATGCACGCACAAATCAGGTAGTCTGGCGCGGTCGCGCGTCGGGAACGCTTGAGATGAAGGGCGTCGATAAGAAGATCAGCAAATCAACCGAAAAACTGATCAAGCAATTCGTGAAGGACACCACTAAGAAAGGATAGAAGAATTTAGCCGCAGATGAACGCGGATAAACGCAGATCTAATCAGATCTGCGTTTATCTGCGTTCATCTGCGGCTTATAACAATACCTTGAGGCTGCGAGCGCGTTCGAGGGCCTGGGTGCGGCTGTGGACGTCGAGCTTTTGATAGATGTTGCTCATGTGGCGCTTAACGGTGCCGGCAGAAAGAAAGAGTTTATCGGCGATTTCCTGATTCGAGAGCCCGCGAGCGACGTGTTGTAACACTTCCAACTCACGTTCACTGAGCGGATCCTCAGCATACCACCACGGCACCGCTTCACTTTCAATTGTGGCTACGCGCGCAGTCGGCACTGGCGCAGTTGGACCACCAAACAGGTCCTTCAACTTAACAACATAACGAAGTAGTTCAGGACGCTCCGTTTCCAAACGCTTCCCTCGCTGTTTCAACAACTCGAGCAGCAATTTCGAAATGGGTTCACCTTCATCGATAAACGTGCGAACGAACCCTTCCGGCTCACCCATCACTAACGCCCTTTCAAGTGCCACGATTGCATCGCCGTCGTTACCGGCGGCCTGGTGCGCGATTGCCTGCAGGATTACGATCTCAATCAAAGCGCGTTCCCGGCCGCCTTTCTCGGCAGCCTGCGATAGGCGATTCAGTAACGGCAGGGCTTGTTTCGCTTTTCCCGTCGCGATGAGCCAATGAGCAAGAACCTGGTGGGCAAACTCTTTTAAGTAATCGGGTTCGTCGGCGGCGCTGATACCGGATGCCTCGGCCCAGCGCGTCACCAGGGAAGTGTCACCGCCGCGTCGAAGCACCAAAAAGGCTTTGACCGCCTCAAGCTGCTTTTCGACAACCGGATTTTCCCATCGTCTAACCCGGCGCAAAGCCTGATCGATCAACATGTCTGCGTGAACGCGGTCATCACAAAGTTCGAGGATCAAGGCCAGGGTCTTCAGATTTTCGGAGATGAACCCGGGAAAACATTCGCGTCCTGTCTGGCGGATCAGAGTCAACGCGTCATTGAGATAAGTCTTTGCGACTTCAAGCTCGTTCCATTCGCGATGAACGTCACACAGGAAAGTGTATGAGTAAAGCAGAGTCTCAGATCGAGCCGGTATATTCTCCTTCGCAAATTGGAGCACCCCGAGCAACTCTTCCGCGCCTTCCCGCAAGCGCGCGCGCATAATGCGACTAAGCCCGAGAGCAGTACGTCCCCAAACCTGAAAGATCAGGTGTTCGGCCTCTCGGTAAACGGGAAGAGCAGCCACAATCGCCTCTTCGATAACTCTCATATCGCCGTGCACCGAAGCAAAGCGGATTCTTGTTTGCATTACGACTGCACGCTGCATAACGTCGTCGGGCATCAGGAACTCAGCCGCTTTCCGACTACACTCTTCCGCGAGGTCGGCCTGGCAACGCGCCGATGCAACCAGCGATCTCGAGGACCAAACCAAACTCATGAGCCGTTTACGCAATTCTTCGGGTTCAACTGCCTCGATGATCTGCAAATACTTTTCAACCTTATCGAACTGCTCGTTGTAGATTAGCGTGGGAATGTAGTAACGAAACAATAGCGGCCGCGTCTTGAATGCGACTTCCGGAATTGTTTCAACCCAGTGTCTCAAACGCTGAAAGCCGCCGATGCTGATTAACGGAAATGCGATCGGCTCGATTAGATTCAGCGCTCGATCCCAATCCTGCGCGATGAGTGCATAGTTGATTGCTTCGTCCGAGAGATTGTTATCTTCAAACCATTGGCTCGCCTTGAGTTGCAACTCACGCATCGCACCGGGTTGTTTTTGCTTGAGCTTTAGACGCAACAGATCGGCGAAGAGGTGGTGATAGCGAAACCACTCGCCGCGATTGTCTAAACGAATCAAGAACAGATTCGCGCGATCGAGTTGTTCGAGCATCAAGTGACCATTCTCGTCGCCGGTGAGCGCATCACAAAGTGAGCCGTTTAGACGTGTGAGTACTGACGTGCGCAAGAGAAAGTCCTGGACCTTTTCTGTCTGGCAATTCAAAACTTCCTCGAGCAGGTAGTCCAAAACAAAACGATTGTTGCCGGCAAAATCCTTGACTAACTCCGAACGGTTCGTTCGTCCTTGAAGCGTGAGAGCCGAAAGCTGTAGACCTGCGATCCAACCCTCGGTCCGTTCTTCTAAAGCCGCGATGTCCTGCTCAGCCAAGTCAAGACTCATCACTTCGTTGAGGAAAGCGGCGGCTTCTGCGCTGTCGAACCGCAAATCACTTGCACGCAACTCTTTCAGCTCACCCCGGGCACGCAAGCGGCCGAGTGGAAAGGGCGGATCGCTGCGGGTGGCGATGAGCGCATGTGCGTGAGGAGCAAGTCTCTCGATCAGATAGCTAAGCGCTTCATGAATGCCAGGCTGGTGAATGACGTGGTAGTCATCAAACGCCAATACAAACTCTTTGTCGTAAGCATTTATCTCATTCAGCAGCGAGGTGAGAACCACCTTGATGGGTGCGTTGGACGACCGGCGGAGTAATTCTGCGCTTTCGTCACCGAGTTCACTGTCAACCATCTGCAGCGCCCCGATGAGGTAGTCGAGGAACCGGAGTGGCTCGTTGTCTTCCTCGTCTAAAGAAAACCATGCGAGGGGCGTGTCACATTCCTTCCGCCAGGCCGCGACGAGGGAGGTCTTACCAAAACCAGCCGGAGCCGACACGAGCGTCAGCTTTCCCCGCAAACCTTCCTTTAATTGTCCAAGCAAAACCGGGCGGTCGACGAGTGTCTGGCGCGCCGGCTGAAGGTACAGCTTGGTTGTCAGTCGTTGACCGACCGATCTTGCAGGGGAACTCATGGGGAAAGCGAGTTTATGCCACTAAATCCTGCGACGTAAAGTTTTTCCGATTACACCTCACAAATGTATCTTTCGGCATATGCGACTACACCCGGCCATTTCCTATCTTGACGCTGCCCGAAACGGGTTCAAACAGTCCGATAGAAAGGAATGCCGAAATGCCTGGCTTAATTCATTCAAAAATCGCTTTCCTGATAGCCGCCGTAGTTCTAACCAGCATCGCCGGATCAACGACGTTGGCACAGGAACCCATCTTGATTCCGCCCGGGGTTGAGATTATGAGCCTCGAGAAGGCCATCAACCTTGGCCTCCTAAATAATCGTTCAGCCAAAAACGCTCGACTCGAAACTGAGAAGGCGGATGACCGAACCGCCGCAGCACGCACACGCATGTTGCCAGGCTTCAAGCTCAACGCCGGCGTTTCCAAACCGCTGACAACCTTCGATACGACCTTCGAGAAAGGCGTCTTCGGCACTACACCGTCAGGCCCGATACCTAACGAAGACACTGTAATCACGTCGTCGCTGAACCCGACCGCCGCGATTGTGGGTCAACTACAGCAGCCGTTGTCGCAGCTTCATCGCATAAAACTTCAGATCAAGCAGCAGGAAACAGCGGGTGAGATCTCTCGAGCACAATTGAGTGCAACCGAGCAAACCCTCGTTAACGAAATCAAGCGCGCCTATTACGCGATCCTGCAATCGCAAGGCGCAGCGCAGGCCGCCGAGGCAAACATCAAGCTCTATCGCGAGCTGGACCGTGTCACCGGTGAATACGTGGTCCAGCAAGTCGTGCTCAAGACTGAGCTCATGGACGTGCAAACTCGTCTCGCAAAAGCCGAGTACGAGCTCATGACGGTCCAAAACCAGTTGCTGGCGCAGAAAGAGCAACTCAACCACTTGCTCGGACGCGACGTTCGTACCGAGTTCGCTGTGAGCAGTGCTGATGAAACAGCTTTGGCGGTCATGCGCGAAACAGAGCTCGTGAGCGCACGTGAGCGAGCGCTCGCTAACCGTCCTGAGATTCGCGAAGCAAAACTGCGAATCGAACAAGCCAAACTCGATAAACGAATCAAGAAATCGGAATTCATCCCCGACGTAAGTTTGACGGTCAACTACGCCACCACATTCAGCTACTCGAACTTTGTTCCACGCAGCTTGAGTAGCGTCGGCGTGCAGGTGGAGTGGGAAGTTTTTGACTGGGGTCGAAAAAAACGTGAAGTGGCCGACAAGGCAAAGAGTGTGGACCAGGCCAACAACGCGCTACTCGACGCGGAGAGTGAAGTGGTGATGGAAGTTAACACTCGCTTCCGTCAAATGCAGGAAAGCCGTCAGTTATTGAAAGTCGCGAAGCTGGCGCAAACGCAGGCACGCGCGAACGTGCAAATGGTTACTTACAAATATCGTCTCGATGCGGTGCTCCTGAAGGATGTGCTGCAGGCACAGACGGGGCTCGCAAATTCAGATTACGACTACCAGAAAGCTCTACTCTCATTCTGGACAGCAAAAGCAGATTTCGAAAAAGCGATAGGAGAAGAAAAATGAATACCAGGCAAATATCAATCATCATCACGTTAACCGCGCTTATCGCTTTGACGATAGGCTGCAAAACCAAAGCTCAGGAGAAGCCGGTCAAGCCGGTTAAAGTCAAAACAGTTGAGACACACTCCGGTACCAGCAGTGTGCGTTATTCGGCAAGTATCAGACCGAGTTCACAGGTTGAGGTTGCATTCAAAGTTGGCGGCTATGTGGAGTCGATTAAGAGTGCGCCGGAAGGACGACACATCCAGGCAGGCGATGTCGTAATGAAAGGCTCTGTACTGGCTCAACTAAGACAGAGCGATTACGCCGCAAAAGTAAACGAAGCGAGGTCGCAGCAAGGTGAAGCGCGCTCAACACTCGACACTAACAACGCGCAACTGAAAGAAGCAATCACGGCCGTCGAGACAAGTCGCGCTCAACTCAAAGACTCGCAAGCCGCGCTGGAACGAGCAAGATTGGACTTTGAAAGAGCCGAAGCGTTGTTTGCCACTCAGAGCATTACCAAACCCGATTACGACGCAGCTAAAGAACGATTCGAAGTTAACAAAGCCAAGTGTGAAGCAGCGAAGGCTCAACTTGCCGTCGCGGAAGCGAAAGTGAACACGGCGAGATTCCAGATTGGTGCTGCGGAATCACGAGTGAAGACCACGGAAGCGACCGTTTATACCGCGAGTATTCCGCTCGGCGATGCGCAATTGCGTGCACCACTCAGCGCGGTTGTTATCGAAAGAAAAGTTGAGATTGGTCAGCTTGTCTCGACCGGAACGCCGGCATTTGTGTTGGCCGATTTGAGTTCGGTGAAGGCCGCCTTCGGCGTACCGGATCTGGCGATCCAGAACTTCAAGCTGGGCGACACGCTGACGATGGCAACAGATGCAGTCCCGGGAACCGAATTCACCGGACACATCTCCCGTATAGCACCAGCCGCGGATCAAAGCAGCCGCGTGTTCGACGTTGAAGTAACGATTCCAAATCCGCAGGGACTACTGAAGCCGGGAATGATCGCGTCGATCGCGGTTACTGAAGCGGCGGCTTCGGCGGAAGTTCCAGTGGTGCCTTTAACGGCAATCACGCGATCGCAGGCCGATCCAAACGCTTATGCGGTACTGGTGATTGAAGAGGTCGGAGGCAAACACATCGCGCGCATGCGAAATGTGACGCTCGGTGAATCGTCCGGCAACTCAGTAATCGTGAACAGTGGCGTCAAGCCTGGAGAAACAGTGATCACGACTGGCGTGTCGCAAGTGGCAGACGGTGAGGAAGTCCACGTGATTCCATAAGTCCTATAGGACGTATTGGACCTATTAAGAAAAATCATAAGAGGAGCAGCAATCATGTCTCACGGAAAGAGCGAGCAAGAGCTAATCAACGGCAAGCACAACACAGCGCGGTTCTTTGTGGAAACACGACAGGTCGCGTGGGTGCTTCTGATACTGACCTGCCTGTGGGGCGTGTATGGCTATCTCAGCATGCCCCAGCGCAAGGATCCGGAAGTCCAGGTTCGCACGGCGGTGGCGCTCGTGCCCTGGCCCGGGTCGAGTGCCGACAAGGTCGAACAACTCGTGACCAAGAAAGTTGAAGAGCAGATGGCGGGCAATTCAAAGGTCACGAAAATCGAATCAATTTCACGCACGGGTCTTGCGGTTATTTACGTCGAGCTCGATGAGAATCTCAAAGAGACTGGCAAAGAGTTTGACGATATCAAGCTGAGGCTCGACGGCATTCACGATTTGCCGAGCGGCGCCGGCCCAATCAACTTCATCAAGGACTTTGGCGACACAGCAGCTCTGATGCTGACGGTTGCGAGCCCTAAAGTTGACGACGCCGAAATCGCGCTGCGTGCGCAGTCGATAAAGACTGCAATCGAACAGGAACGTGCGAATGTTACCGGTGACAAGTCGGCGCGATTCACGCTCGTGCTCAATACTCCGGTCGCTTTGCAACCCAACGTGATGCGCACACCAGTCGAGTTTTTTCTCGCATACATGAAGGAAAAGAACTTCGCGACTGACGTGCGCGTGATCAAAGGCGATCGCTTCGTCGGATTCGACGCTGCCAGCGACAAGAATGAGCAGGAGATCCTTGGTTTCGTGCAGCAATTCATCGCGGAGAGACTGCAGTCAGCCGAGTTTCATCCTGACGCCTGGCCGCCGATGGTGGTGCGCGATCCGCAGGAAGTGGAAGCGAAACTGAAAGCCGTCGCCGGCGACAAGTACAGCTACCGGCAGATGGACGAATACACGGACCTGATCGAGAAGACTCTGAAATCAGTGCCGCAGGTGTCGAAAGTAAATCGGTCTGGAGTGTTGAATGAAAACGTCTTTCTGCTCTATTCGCAGGAACGTCTCGCGTCTTACAACATCCAGCCGGGCACGCTCGAAGATGCTATGCGCGGCCGCAATATTTCGACTTCCGGCGGCCAGGTCAATGTCGAGGGGAAAAATGTAACCCTGGATCCAGCGGGCGAGTTTAAGAGTGAAGACGAAATCGGCAACGTTCAAGTGCGTGCGTCGAATGGAGCTTCGGTGTACGTGCGCGACCTTGTTGACGTGGTGCGCGGTTATGAGAGTCCGGCGCGGTTTCAGAATTTCTTCAACTACCGCGACAGCCAGGGAAACTGGCAACGCAGTCGCGCCATTACGCTTTCTGTTCAGATGCGTTCGGGCGAACAGATTGCCGACTTTGGCAAACAGGTTGACATCGCTCTCGAAGGGTTGAGACAGCAGTTGCCGGAAGATTTGATTTACGCGCGTACTTCTGACCAACCGTTACAGGTCGAAGAGAGCATTGACCTGTTTATGACCAGTCTGTACGAAGCAATCATTCTGGTGGTCATCATTGCACTGATTGGTTTCTGGGAGTGGCGCTCGGCATTGTTGATGGCGATTTCGATTCCGGTCACCCTCGCGATGACTTTCGGCATGATGCACGCGCTTGGTCTCGATCTCCAGCAGGTCTCAATCGCGACCCTGATTATCGCGCTGGGTTTGCTGGTGGATGATCCGGTGGTTGCGGGTGATGCGATCAAGCGCGATCTGGCAGCCGGTCATCCACCGGTAATTGCATCGTGGCTTGGACCAACCAAACTCGCCACCGCGATTCTCTACGCAACGATCACGAACATCGTTGCCTATCTTCCGTTTTTGATTATTAAGGGGTCAACGGGCGAATTCATTTATACGTTGCCGGTCGTAATTGCCTGTTCGCTGGTTGCATCGCGGCTCGTATCGATGACGTTCATCCCGTTGCTGAGTTACTACCTGCTTAAACCGAAGTTTGAGATGCCGATTGCAGAGCGACGCAAGAAAGGGTTCGCCGCGAAGTACTACCAACTCGGTACGTGGGCCATCAACCACCGTTGGAAAGTGATGGCGGGCGCACTGCTGTTTCTTATTGGCGGCGGCGTATTTATGTCGCAACTAAAGACGCAGTTCTTCCCGAAGGATCTTTCATATCTTTCGTACGTGGACATTTGGCTGCCTGCCGACGCTCCGTTGTCCGCAACCAGCGAGGCGGCGGCACACTCGGAAGAGATCATTCGTGAGGTGATCAATGAGTACGGCCAGCATCATTCAGAGGATGGAAAGCCGAAAGAAATGTTGAAGTCGCTGACTACCTTCGTTGGCGGTGGTGGTCCACGATTCTGGTTTTCGCTTTCACCGGAATTGCAGCAATTGAACTACGCGCAGATCATTATTCAGGTGAAAGACAAGCACGACACCGCACACCTGATGGGGCCATTGCAGCAAGCGCTCTCTGAGCGAGTTCCGGGAGCTCGTATCGACGTGCGACAACTTGAGTCGGGCAAGGCAGTTGGATTGCCCGTGGCGATCCGTTTGTCAGGCGAAGATACGGTTACGCTGCGAAATTATGCCGATCGCGTGAAGACGATTCTCGAGGAGACGTCAATCGCGGACCGGGTAAGAAACGATTGGGGCGAAGAGAGTTTTGCTGTTCGTCTCAAGACGGATGCTGAGCGTGCCAACAGTGCCGGACTCAGTAATTACGACGTGGCAATGGCATCGCAGTCGGCGATGGCCGGTCACAAGGTGACGACGCTGCGACAAGGCGACAAGGAGATTCCAGTGGTTGCAAAACTGCGCATGGAAGAGCGCGCGCAGTTAGGTGATTTGAACAATCTCTACGTCTATTCCGCCAAGGGTTCGCAGAAGATTCACCTGCGACAGGTTGCTTCAATCGAGTATGGCATGCAGACCGAGAAAATGCGTTCGCGCAATCAGTTTCGAACCATAACGATGTCAGCAATGCCTTCGGACGGACGCCTCGCTTCGGAAGTAATGAAGGCGGCACGGCCGAAGTTGCAGGAAGTGCAGAAGGAAATGCCGGTTGGCTATCGTATGGAAATCGGCGGCGAGGAAGAAGACCAGGTGAAGAGTTTCAGGGATTTGGTCATCGTGCTGGCGATTTCGGTGCTGTTGATCTTCATGGCGCTGGTGTTTCAGTTCAAGAACGCCATCAAACCCTTCATCGTGTTCGCGGCGGTGCCGTTCGGCATGGTTGGAGCCTTGGCGGCGTTGTGGATCATGGGTCAACCGTTTGGATTCATGGCGTTCCTTGGGATCGTGAGTCTCGTGGGTGTGATCGTCAGTCACATTATCGTGCTGTTTGATTTCATCGAAGAGAAGCATGCCGAGGGTGCGCCGTTGATTGAAGCGTTGCTGGATGCGGGCATCATGCGCTTGCGACCGGTACTGATCACGGTGGGCGCCACAGTGATTGCGTTGTTTCCTTTGGCGTCACATGGTGGGCCACTGTGGGAGCCGATGTGTTACGCACAAATCGGCGGTCTCAGCGTCGCAACCTTCATCACCTTGCTGTTGGTGCCAGTGATCTATGCGATCTTCGTGTTGGATCTAAAACTGGTGAAGTGGGAAAAGGTGGAGGAGACACAAACCGCCACGCCGGAACCAGTGACAACCTAACGCCGGCAAACAACAGAAACGCGGAAGGCACATAGGTTTTCACCTTATGTGCCTTTTGTGCTTTTTTGTGGCTTGCCTTTTGTTCGTCTGGTGGCGCGCTCGTATTCGGTGATTGCCTGCGCTTCAGCCAGCAGCGCGTTACGAAATGACCCAAGCACCTTTAGCAGCAGGTCGAGTTTTCGCAGACTCTCACGCCGGGCACGCACTGTGCCGAGGAAGAACTCGAGCTGAATGCGTCGACGACAATCAGCAATCGTCAACATGCAGTGGCCCCATTTGTATTCACCACCGCGACTCGATTCAACTTCCGCAAGAATGTAGGAAGTGTGACCAGTTGAAACTGATGCCAGAAATACGCGTTTGCGAAAAAAAGAATTATTCATGTGAGGTAATGCTCATTCTCATTGAAATAATTTGCCGCTTGCGTATAATACGTGGCCTCAACCTCCTTGTCAACGATATTGATTAAATGTCGTCCTCATATAGGATGGAAAAGAGGAATCGCTAATGGATCTGCTAGACAACATCGCAGCGAAAATCAGAGATCTGCGCGTTAATTACAACAGCGGTGAAGGGCTTTCGCAGGAATCACTCGCAATGCACTTGAAAGTTGCCCCTAATACGATTTCAAGGTGGGAAACAGGAACTTATCGTCCCAGCATTAAAGACCTGGAACGCATCTCACGTTTCTTCGGCGTCGACATCAACTCCTTCTTTCCTTCTGAAATGGTTGGCGAGGATGAAGACGAAAATCTCAAAGCACTCTTGCGTGCAGCGAGACAATTACATCCTTCCGATCTTGAAGAACTCAGAAAGTATGCGGAGTTTCGCAAAGCCCGAAGTATTTATCAGGGAAAGAGTCGACCTAAGCCGGGTCGAAAAGGGGGAAAACAGAAGTGAACTCACAACGCTATTACGAAGATCTGAAAGTGCTCGCGCGAGAGGTGCGGGCGGAGAACGGACTGTCTTCACCACGCGTGCTTCCCAGCGATCTGATGAGGATTTATGCAAAGCATGAAATTGAAGTTGATGAATGGCCCTACCGGTTCCGAAATCTCCGCGGCGCATTCATCAATGATGATCTGGGTACAACCGTGATGTTAGCCAGGGGACTGCCGCTGGATCCGATGGTCTTTACCATGGCACACGAGCTCAAACATTTCTTTTGTGATCGAGACCTTGGCATCTCCTATTGCGATCTGTCGAATTTGAATCAGAGTCTCGAGATAGGGGCTGAGGTTTTTGCAGCAGAACTGATCTTTCCCGATCGTGATTTCGTTTCGCACATGACGCGAATGGGAATTCGACCTAATCAGTGTTTGCCAAAAAACCTGATTCAACTGAAACGACAGACAGGCACAACTCTCAGTTATGCTGGTCTGGCTATCAAAGCCGAACGTCTCGGTTTCGCCCCCTCACATTCGTTAACGACGATTAAAACGTGGCGCAGATTGGAGGCGGTGCATAGTCCTCCGGTGAGAAGACGAAGAACTTGGAGCCACAGATGAACACGGATTTATTCTGATCACCGGCGCCGGCCGCTCGGTCTTCCAGCGGCACTGCCGCGAGTGGCGAGTGGACGAAAGATTGGAGTGACTTGCCCCCTCACTCGAGCTTCTCGAAAAGGAATTGATATCGCCGGTGGCGCCGGCGACTCTGCGTGTGAGATCAGCCGCAGCGTTTCGCCTCTGCGCTGCGCATGACAACAATAGAACCTTCCCCGATACTCAATCAGATAAATCGGACGCTCAAACTCCGACCAGGTTCCTTCGGCAATCGTCCGAACTTTCGAATTTAATTGAAGCAAACTGCCCGGTGGAAGCAACGGCCACATCATTCGATCTGACAATCCGATGAGCACTAACGGCCCGCGATCCCAGTCGACATCAAGCATCAACAAAAGCGGAACGTCAGCCCAGGCGCTGAGCAGCCGTCGCATGGTGCTCGCCGGATCTTGCAAGACTTGTGTTAGTTCCCTTTTATCCACGACTCCATTCCGCGGCTTTTGCCTCAAAAGTCCGGATCCGCTCGATTGGCTAAGTTTGCTGCGCATCACCCACCCGCTACCGCGAGGTGGTACTGACTCTGTCCAAGTCAGGTTCTGACTTTTGAGGCAAAGCCCCATTCCGCCTCCAGTCGACGTTAAAGAAAATTTTTTCGCTACGCACTCTGATGGGTCAATTTTCCGGAATACCAGACGGCATTAACAAAGCCTTCGTAATTTATAGTGGCTGGAGTCGATAGTTATCGATAAACACCAAACGCCGATCAGAGATTTTTGTCCACTATCTCGGAAAAAATATTTGACATGCTCTTAGCACCGCATTAACATCCGCCTCGTCGGCAGGATCCGATGCAGTCACAATTAGAAGGTGGCGTAGCCGGCATCCCTCATCCTCGCCGAAAACTTTTCAACATCAAACTAGAATATCGCCAATCAGCGTTTGATTGTGAATAAGTTTGAAGTATGTTTCACGCAAAGACGCTAATAGAACCAAAGACCATCGACGGTTTCTTTGCGGCATTGCGTCTTTGCGTGAGACATAATCTGAACTAACTCACTACTCAGCGTTTCAAGCCAGGCGGGCCTTCTCAGTTGAGAGCGCACGGCGTTGGAAGTATGTTTTAGAATAACTAATATCCTTTTTATTTTCTTCACTTTAGCAATTATTTCTTTTGAGATCGCCCTCGCGAAAATACACATATAAAGAAATAAGCCTGAAACGCGATCTTCTCTAATCAGGAGCCGAGGTTTCTTGTTTGAGAGGTCGTGCCAGGTTCGACCTTTAAGGTAACGTCCTCAGCCCCGACGGGACTAGTAAGGAAAGCCCGGAAACGAGATGCTGGATCAGCGCCGAGTGGCAGCACAACCTGATGAGGAACGTGAGCGATTGTTCACGGAGCGGTATGAAAGTCTGCTCGCGTGGGCGATGGGACTGACGAATCAGCAACGCGAGGTCGCTGAAGATCTCGTGCAGGATGCTTTCGTGCAGTTCATGTTAGGGAGAACTCGACTTGAAGAGATCGAAAACATCGATGGGTATCTGAGAAGAATGTTGCGCTACATGTACGTCTCACGGCTGAGTCGCTCGGCGCAACACCTGCATGAAGCGGCGCTCTCAGTGGCCGACTACGACTCCGGTCGCCTCGGCTGGACGGCGATTGAACCCCCGCGCCGCATGCAGGCGTTTGAAGAGCTTCATCAAATCTGTTCTTACGCGTGCTCACGCAAGGAATCGTCCAGAGCCGGAAGCGTCCTCATCCTGCGATTCTTTCACGAGTATTTCCCAACCGAGATCGCCGCTGTTTTGCTCAGTTCGCGCCACTGCATCGACCAGTGGCAAAGGCTGGCTCGTCGTGAGGTGAAGCTGTTCATGAATGAACCGCGTCGCCTGAGATTCGTGAACGCGAAAACATCCTCCGATCGGCAACAGATCAGATACCTGAAGTCAGACTGCGATGTAATGCTCGAGCTGCGACAGATGATCTTCAACTCCTGTCAGGGCGAATGCCTGACCACTGGGGAGTTGAACGAGATCTACGCTGGTGGTAATTCGGATGCGCTCACCACCGCAAGGCTTGCGCACATCGTCAGCTGCCCGGTGTGCCTTGACGCGGTGAACGGTCGGCTGGGTCTGCCACTGCTGGCCCAACGCTATCGACCTGATACGCAAGAGCCGAAGGAACCACCTGGTGATGCAACTGGAGGTGGCACATCAGGCGGCGGTCCTGGTGACCTGACGACAAAGTTTGCGCATCGCCTGCGTGAAACGCACGAACACAAACCGCACGAGTTGAGCATCTCCGTCAACGGAACGCTCGTGAGCTCGCTCAAAATAAGTTCAGATTTGAGTGAGCTGAATCTGAATCTTACTCCAGACGACACGGTAGAGTTTGTTGAGGTCACCAGTGAACAGAACCTGCAACTGCTGTTCTTCAGCATCGATCCCACCACACCTCAGCCTGAGCAATGGGCCTGGATCGTACTGAGTGAAGGACGTTTTCTTGAAGCTCGTTTCGAAACTGAAAATGGTCCCACGCTGCACGTGGTCTACAAGGATCCCGTGCCGGCCGAAAGCTATATCACCGGGGAAATACTCAATCCGAACGCTTTGTCCTCGCCCCTCTTTGTTGTTCCCGCTGTAAACGAATTGAAAGAGCCAAGCGTGGGAACTCGCAACCAGGAGTCAAAGTTTCGCTCGTGGGTTGTCTGGCTCTTCAATACGTTGAGAAGAACGGCGGGAAGGCGCGTCATTGCAGACGAGGTTTCAGACTGTTCGAGCGACGAAAGGCTTTCTAATTCCCTGTCCGAACAAAGAGCTCCGTTCATTCATTTACTCAGTCAATCAGACGATCGCAGACCCTCGTGGCGAAAGCCTGGATACTTGATTGTCCTCATATCCGCGGTTGTGATTGGTTGCTTTCTTTTCTACAAGGCCAGTCTTTCAACGAAGTTGACAGCGACGATACTGCTGGATAGAGCAAGCATCGCCGGGAACAACAATCAGGATGCGGTGAATAGCGTCAATCATCGGGTGGTCACTTTTGAGGAGCGTCGCAGCGCGGAAGGAGCGGTAGTCGCACGATACAAGATCGAGATTTGGACCAACCGTGCAAACGGCGATCGCGTCGAAAGACTCTACGACGAGTCGAGTAGATTGATCGCGGCCGCATGGCAAAAATCTGATGGCTCGCGCACCATCTACCATCATGGTACCAAACCGCAAACTCAGCCGGCGCTCACCTCGCCGGAAACCCTTTTGCTCAACCTTGAGGACATCTGGCAGCTTGAACCTGCGCCGCAAATATTTGCGAAGCTGATTGCCGAAACAAATGCTGCCGAGGTCGAGGAAAGATCGACTACCTATGTCGTGAGTTTTGATAAAGGAAGAGCGATTGGCGCCAGCAAACTTGTGAAGGCCACGCTCACGCTGAGCAAGTCGAATCTGCATGCGATCGAGCAGACTCTGCTGGTACAGCGTGGAGATGAATTACGCGAATACCGGTTCTGCGAGGCGGGCTTTGGATCATCGAACACTGTCGATCCAACCGTCTTTGCAATTGAACCGGAATTGACAGGGGGGACAGGGAAACCTGGCAGTCCCGGAGACTGGGCGATCCGGGGCCTCACCAATAGCCGTGTCCCTCTCACGCCCAGCACGTCGGCACCACCCACAGCTTCCGCAGAGCTGGAAGTCGACGTCGCATACTTGCTCAATCAGGCAAAGGCCGACCGGAATGAGCAAGTCACCCTCACGCGCAGTGCAGGTGGGTCGCTGCGCGTGGAGGGAGTTCTCGAAACACAACAACGGAAAGAGGAGTTCCTGAGAGCGTTGGCGCCGGTGAGCAACAACCCGGCAGTCAAAATCGAGATCCGTACTGTCGCTGAAGCGACACCGCGCCGTGCGATAAATGGATCTATTTCGGTTCAAGCGCCAGAGGAAACAGTCAACACGATCGCTGCAGACGAAGACCTGCGCGCGTATTTCTCGAAGCAAAATAGATCGACTCCAGCAGATGAATTGATTCGCGATTACTCTTCGCGAGTAGTGAATCGCGGCTATCGCGTTCTGTTCCATGCTATCGAAATAAAAAAGCTTGTCGGTCGCTTTACGAATGTCGATATGCGGACCGTCGCACCGGAGGCACGTGCCAAATGGCTGGCGATGGTGCGTGGATACGCAGCCGACTTCGAGCGTGAAGCGGTGCCGTTGCGCCAGGAGTTGCAACCGGTGTTTTTTCCATACGGAACCACGTCAGGAGCAGAGGATGTGTTGATTCAGAGTGATGCTGAGCTGGCACGTGCCGTCGAAAGACTGTATCAGCTCGCACTCTTTAACAATGAAGCTATTAGCTCGGCGTTTACGATCTCGTCGCATAGTTCTGTCACAACGATCAAGGCAAGCCAGTTTCGCCGATCATTGATCGCTGCCGAAATGCTGGCGAAGAGAATCGGACAGTACGAACGATGAGAATGAGGGGCAAGCGCTGAGATTTACCACCGATCGCATTTTCCCTCTCCATGCGATCAAAAGAAATTACGAAAGGTGTTTTGCTGGGCGGTATCAAACTCTGAAAGCGGTACGTGTGTTTTCGTTTGCGTGCGACCAGGGCGGTAGCGACGAGAGTATGGCAAAAACCGACGCGTTCTTGGCCCAAAGAATGTCGTCCCGACCACAGAAGGAGGAAAGTAATGCCCAGAACCCCAGAAGGATCTCCGCGGGTCTTCTGTCCTCAAGGGAGTCTGAGATTTTTAATCGCCATACTTCTATTGTCTTTCCCGCTCGTCGTGGTCCAGGCTCAAAGCCCAACCGCGACACTCAATGGCATTGTCAGAGATCAGGCTGGCGCGTCAATTCCAAACGTGAGTATTTCGGTAATCAATGTCGCGCAGGGCTTCCAGAGAAATGCCACCACCAACGATGAAGGCACGTTTGTTGTGTCGTTGCTACCGCCCGGCATTTATATCGTGAAAGCAGAGCGCAAAGGGTTCAGTCCTACCGAGGTCCGAGAGATCCCCTTAAATGTAAGCGACGAGAAGACGATTCAGCTGTATTTGAAAGTCGGGGAGATCAGTCAGACAGTTCAAATCATCGAGGGCGCGACTCTGCTCAACGAGTCGGCAACGGTGGGTACCGTAATCGATCGCGAGTTCATCAGGAACATCCCTGTTCAGGGACGCAGCTTTCAGCCTCTAATTACTCTCACCCCCGGAACAGTATTGACCACTACCAGTTCAACTGAGTTTGGTCAGTTCAGCGTCAACGGACAACGAGCAGACGCCAACTACGCGATGATCGACGGCGTGAGTGGGAACGTTTCTTCTGCAGTTGCAACCGGCGCGGCCTTCAGTCAAAACAACAGCGGTTCGATACTTGGATTCTCCGCACTGGGAACAACCAGCAACCTTGTATCGATGGATGCACTACAGGAATTTAAGGTTTTGACTTCCTCGTTTGCACCCGAATACGGACGCACTCCGGGAGGCCTTTTATCGATCGTTACACGCTCGGGCGGCAATGACTTTCACGGAAGTCTCTTTGAATATTTGCGAAATGACGCGCTGGATGCCAACGACTGGTTCGCAAATAATCTCGGACGCAAGCGAACTGCCCTACGCCAAAACATTTATGGTGGCACTTTCAGTGGTCCAATATTGCTGCCTCGGTTTGGAGAAGGTGGAAAACAGCCCTGGTATAACGGTCACGATCGCTCCTTCTTCTTCTTCTCTTACGAAGGACAAAGAGTGCTGCTGCCGAAGTTCACCATTATCGATGTACCTTCTTTACCGGCGCGAGCCGCGGCAACGCAGCCCGCGATCCAACAATTACTGAATGCATTTCCGGTTCCTACTGGTCCGGCAAAAGCTAATCGCTTTGCCGATTTTGCGGCTGGATACTCGGATCCATCGTCGTTGGACAGCACCAGTATTCGTATCGATCATATCTTCAGTCCCAAACTGCTGTTCTTTGCGCGCTATAATTATTCGCCCTCTGAAAGCATTACGCGCGGTAACGGCAACAGCCTTAACGTTCTCAACACAATCACCAACAAGACTCAAACCCTCACCTTCGGTATAACTTCACCGCTGACTGCGAATATCAGCAATGAATTTCGGGCCAATTGGAGTAGGGTCAGAGGCGCACAATCTTTCGAAATTGATGAGTTTGGCGGCGCGCGCGTGCCACCGCGATCGTTTTTCATCTTGCCCGAGTTTGATACGCCGCGTTCCGGAGGATTTATTGCTCTATCGCAAACTCTCGGGGTACAACTTCGCGTCGGCACTTTGGCAGATAACTTGCAGCGACAACTTAACTTTGTTGAGAACCTCTCCGTTGCCCACAACTCGCATCAGTTAAAATTCGGTGTCGACTATCGTCGCTTGACGCCGCTGATCGGTTCCAGTGATTACGTGCCCCAGGTTAACTTTAGCGGCATAAACGGCGCGCTGACTGGAAGAGCCTCGAGTGCCTTCATCGTGGTCTTCACTCCTGGAATCGAACCCGTTTACAGCAATTTTTCCGCTTACACACAGGACACGTGGAGACTCAATAAACGCACGGTCGTCACTTATGGCGTTCGTTGGGAGGTTAATCCCGCTCCGCATGAGAAGAACGGAAACGATCCAGCCGTGCTTAACGGTTTGGACAATCTTAAAACAATGACGCTTGCACCGTTCGGCACTCCTCTCTACAAAACTACTTACAACAATTTTGCACCACGCGCTGGTATCGCCTACCGGCTCTCGCAAAAACCTGGAATGGAAACGATCGTCCGCGGTGGCTTCGGCACTTTATACGACCTCGGAAACCAAACAACCGGCGCAGCGTTTGCGAACGCGTTTCCATTCACGACTAGTCGGCAGGTGTTACCAGCGCCGTTCTTTCCGTTAACCCACGACCAGTCAATACCACCAGCGCTGACACGCAATCTACCGGCTAAGACCCTTGTGTTTGCTTATGATCCGAACCTTAAACTCCCGCGCACCTACCAATGGAGTTTCGCGCTCGAGCAATCTTTTGGAGCAAAACAAACGGTCTCCGCAACCTACGTCGGCTCGGCGGGTCGTCGACTACTGCGACAGCAAACGACCGGTGGAGACGCTCTACTTAACCCGAACTTCAGTGTCCTGACCATCACCAGAAACACCGCGAGTTCCGATTACCACGCGCTGCAACTTCAGTTTCAACGGCGTCTCTCACGGGGTCTACAGGTTTCGGCTTTCTACAGTTGGTCCCACTCAATTGACGTTTCGTCGAGAGACTCAGCGAGTAACGACAGCTTTCCTCTTGTGGGACTCGATCTGAACACGGATCGCGGCTCATCCGATTTTGATTTACGTCATGCCTTTCGTATGGCAACAACTTATGAATTGCCCGACATAGGCAAGTCAAAGTTTGCGAGAGCAGTGCTACACGATTGGGCTGTTGACGCGATCTTCATCTCCCAATCAGCCTCGCCTGTTGACGTCACCTACACACTAAGTGGCGCCTTCAATGCCATTACTATCTTCGCGAGGCCTGACTTGATCCCTGGCGTACCACTGTACCTAAGCGATCCAGCGGCACCCGGTGGCAAGCGGATTAATAGAGCAGCGTTCTCGATTCCGTCTCAAACGAGACCGGGTTCGTTGGGTCGCAATAGTCTGGCTGGCTTTCCACTTTCTCAATTGGACTTCTCCGTCCGACGCGACTTCCGGCTGTCAGAGCGTGCGAGGCTAAGTTTCAGCACCGAATTTTTCAATCTGTTCAACCATCCGAATTTTGCGAAACCATCATCATCACTTGGGACAAACGATTTTGGAGATTTTATCGTCAATAATAACTTTGGCCGCTCGCTAAGTATGTTGGGTCGTGGTTTAGGCGGCAGCCAGACCTCCGGGCTGAATGCACTTTATCAGGTCGGTGGACCACGCTCGGTTCAGTTTGCTCTAAGATTAGAGTACTAACGACCGGAGATTTAGCGAGTATGCGCCGGCGACGAAACCTGCTGATCGTGGGTATTATCCTAATGTTGGCGGGTTTCCGTGCGCCGGCCCAACAAGCACCTAAGTTGCAGCCGCTTCCTCTGAGTGAAGGATTAGCCGCACTTTTGTTTAGTAACCTGCCACTGTCGTTGTGTCCCGGCGATGAACAATGGCTGGCTTACCAGCTCAATGACACGCGACGCTGGAAGAGGCGTGTTGGTAAATACGCAGACTTCAGTCCGAGCGGCGTTCCCGCTTTGGGAATGGGCGGCGATATCTGGTTGACCAACACTCGGACAGGCGAATCGCGCAGTCTCACAAACGGCGTCAGTTCAAATTGGGCGTTGTCGTGGTCACCGAATGGCAAGTATCTGGCATTCTATTCCGATCGGGATGGCCGTGCTGCAGTTTGGCTCTGGGATAAAGCAGCGAATCAGATATTTAAAGTTTCACGTCTCATCCCCAGACCTTTTCTCTATGGATACGACACGCCTAATTGGATGCCTGACAGTCGTCACCTGCTAATAAAGGTGTTTCCCAACGAGGCCGCATTCGAGCATCTCATCTCCGGCAATGAGGAAACTCAGTCGCAAGGCAACGTCCAGATTCGTATCTTTCAATCAACGAGTGATCCGAGTCGCGCTGAAACACCCGCGCCGTCCCGAAGCGATGCGCTGACAGTTGAGGAAGTCTCGGACTTCAAGGCTGACTTCGTCCTGCTCGACGTTACCAACGGTGCGATCACTGCTCTCCCTAAAGGATATACACCCGCAGGTTATCAATTATCGGCGGATGGCAGGAAGTTAGCTTTTCTGGAAGCCAGAGGCGTGAAGGCCGGCAGCCCCACATTTGACCTCCTCGCAATTTCATTACCGGAACAGAAAACGATCGTGCTGGCTTCTGATGTGATCCAGGGCAGTTTGGGCGACAGGCTGACGTGGTCGCCCGACAGTAATCTGATCTGCTATCTCTCAAACTCGGAGTGGTATCTAATTCCCGCCGCTGGAGGCACTGCGCGCAAAGTAACAGCAGCTGTTCATCCACATTTCAAGGCATGGGAACAATTGCCACTCTGGAGCAGAGATGGACGTTCACTGTACTTCCTCACTAACAATGGTCTTTGGAAAGTCGCGACGCAGAATGGTCAGGCCCAGGAAGTCGGGCACATCGAAGGACCACGGGTTCAGTTTCTGGTAGCGGACGGCAGAGGGACTTTGTCGACTTTCGCTGCAGGAAGCTCGGTGATTCTTGCCGTCCGAGACGATCAGACCAAACAAAGCGGGTTCTACATCATGGATCTGGCAAGCGGACGTGCTCGTCCATTGTTGCTGGGGAACAAAGAGATCCGGAGGCTTCCATGGGTTACTGGCTCATCGGAAAGCAACGTTTTCTATTACGTGGCCCAGGACTCGAATCATGCTACTGACATTTGGACGATGCCCGCTTCAAGCAACGCAACCCCCAAACGCCTGACACAAACAAATCCGGTTTTCGACGAGTATGCGATGGGAGAAGGCCAGCTAATTGAATGGCGCAGCAGCGACGGCACTCGTTTGCGCGGCGCTTTAATGCTGCCGGCGGGCTACACGAAAGGACAACGCTATCCACTGATCGTCAATGTATATGGTGGCTCGAACCTCTCAGACAAAGTGAACCTATTTGGATTTACAGCCAACACTAACATCACCAATCAACAATTTTGGGCTACACGTGGATATGCGGTGCTGTTGCCCGACAGCCCACTGCGCACAGGCACCCCGATGCTGGATCTCGCGAAGACAGTCTTGCCTGGAATCGACAAAGTCGTGGAAATGGGTGTCGCCGATCCGGAACGAATCGGCGTTTGGGGCAGCAGTTATGGTGGCTACAGCACTCTTTGTCTCCTCGTGCAGACCAATCGCTTTAAAGCCGCGGCTATCGATTCAGGGTTTGCAAACTTGATGACGTTATATGGATGGATGCCCGAGCGTTCGAATGATCCGAGCTGGCAGGACTGGGCCGAGGCTCCACAAGGACGAATGGGCGGCTCGCCCTGGAAGTATCGCGAAAGGTATCTTGAGAACTCACCGGTCTTCTACCTCGATCGTGTGCAAACCCCGCTACTCATTATCCAGGGCAATGAAGATCCGTCCGGTAGAGACGTCTACAGCAACGAGATCTTCATGAACTTGCGGCGCCTGGGCAAAGAAGCAACTTATCTTAAGTATCGAGGCGCCAGTCACACGATTTCGAGCTTCAACTACTTCGAACAGATCGATGTTATGCAACGCCTCGTCGCCTGGTTCGACTCACATCTGAAGAATCAGCAACAGGAATCACGCAGATGAACGCGGATGAACGCAGATCCGCGCTCATCTGCGTTCATCCGCGGCTAAATACTTATCGAAAAAAGTCAGAATCGACTGGTACGCGCGAACGGAATTCTCTCGCTTGCGAAAGCCGTGTGCTTCATCCTCAAACTCCACATACTCCACGATTCCACCCGCTGCTCTCACCGCGTTGACGATATCATCTGATTCGATTTTAAGAGCGCGCGGATCCCTGGCTCCATGCAACACCATCAAAGGCCTGCAAATCTGCTCGGCATGCAACGCCGGTGAAACAGCCTCGAGCCGTTCTCTGTCCCTCACCGGATCACCGATCTTTTTCAGGTAAACAAATGCCGCATGCGGCTGCTTTAGTTTTACTTCCAGGTGTCGCACGAGATTGGAAACACCGCAGAGAGCAACTCCGGCCGCAAATTCCAGCGGATGAAAAGCCAATGCCGCCAACGCCATGTAGCCACCAAAACTTCCTCCGATAATCCCAATCCTGTCTGGATCCACGTAGTCTAACTTTGCCTGGTAGCGCTTCGCTTCAATGCAATCCCACAACGGTTCACGACCCTGTTTCCCATCGGCCGCATCCGCGAAAGCGCGTCCATATCCGGTACTGCCACGATGATTGACGCCGAGAACTGCGTATCCGTGATTGACCAGAAACTGCACAGCGCCTGCATATCCTTTTCTGACCTGGCCCATTGGTCCACCATGCACCCAGATCAATCCCGGAACCTTGCGCTGCGCACTTGCTTCGTGAGGCTTCCAGAGTAGACACGGAATCTTCATTCCGTCGAACGAGTCGAAGCTGAGGACCTCCGACTCCACCAAATCCTCACGATTGATTTCAGGATTCAGGTTGTTCGTGAGTCTCTTGAGTCGACTGGCCCAAAGATCGTAAAGGCAGAGTTCCGTGGGATCGCGATCGCCATTTACATAAAAAGCAAGCCAGCGATCGCTTTTGGAGATGACCGCAGATGTAACATTACCGGCCGGCAGCCCGCGCAACGGAACTAATCGATTCGTCGATTGATCGTGAAGCGATAAGCAGCAACTCTCGCCGTCCTCATTGATGACCGCACGATACCTTCTGCTGTCGGAGAGTATGATCTGCCGAAATGTTGTCGCTCGTCTTTTGTATTCCTCGCGCACACCGTTTCTGAGGTCGTACCGGTATTCAATTACTTCGTCTTCCGTCTCCAGTGCTCTGTAGTACAAATGCTCACCCTCGAAGTACAACGGTAAGTAACAGGCTGCAGGCTCCGGCGAGGTAACTGGCACACATGTGTTTAAGTTAAGGTTGTAAACGAACAGGGTAGATTTGGTGAGGCCTTCGTACTTTATCAAACAAACGTAGTTGCCATCGGCCGATACTATTCCGGGAATCAAGCCGTCGTCATTGCTGAAGATCAGGTTACGTTCATAGGTACGGGCATCTACTCGATAGAGATCGAATTTGTGAGGTATGCGTTCGTCAGTAGAACAATAAAAATAGCGATTGTCAGCGCTCCAACCATAAAGTCCACTCTTCACCGAATTGCCCTGCGTTAACAGAAGTTCGCGCCCATCTTCTTCCCCGACACACAAGTGTCTGCTCTCAATTCCACCTTTGTCGCGAACATAAAGAAAGCGACGATCTTCAGGAAAGAAGGCAAGCGATTTGATGCTTTCATCTGTCGAAAACGTCAACTGTCGCGGTGTGCCCCCGGTAATTGGAATTGCGTACGCGTTGAAAATGCCCGATTGGTTGCTGGTTACCAGAATTTCCTGCTCGTCGTGAGAAAACGAAAGTCCCGACATTCTCACACTGTGCATGAATTGATCGATCGAATATCGCCTGACATTCGAATACTGGCGCAGATCGATTGCGGCTTTCATAGCTCAAGCCCTGGTCCACGAGCTAATTTGATTTCTCTGTGTAACCTCTGTGTCCTCTGTGACTCTGTGGTTGATTTTGGCCGAGAACCAGTTCACCACAGAGGACACAGAGGACACAGAGGTTACACAGAGAAAACAATTAGGACACTACTTGCTGTCGCTATACATGGCGTTGCGGCCAAACGGCTCGTCAAGATTAATACTGTCAACCAATAGTTTGAGGTGACATACCCGTGACAGTGATGACCATTAACTATTGCGCCGGCTGCAAAAGTTCTGGTCTCACAGTCGTTGGGCATGCCACCTCATCATTCGCAGCCGCGGCTCGCGTTTGCATACAGACCGCAGCTTTGAGACTACTCATCGCTCTCGTCGATGTCTTCTTCTCTGTCCAGGCGATTGATTGCCTGTTCGCCGTCAACGGCATTCAGTTGAAACGGTTTCACTCCGAGGATTAGATCGTGCGCTTCGCCGATGGCAACAACTTCGGGTGCTTCGTACATGTTCATTCGTCCTTTCTCTCTTCGCGTATTTCCGTCGTGCTAAAGCACGAACAGATTCCTGGAAAGCCTTATCCGTCGGCTTCGTCGATGTCTTCAACCCACAGATCAAGGAAGTTGATGTAGGCCTCTGAATCAATCCACAGCAGCACCCAAATCTTGGCGCCACGAATCACATCCGAGGCTCGTCCCACCTCGACTACTCGCGATCCTTCGTAGTTGTTCAGGTCCTCGCCTCCTTTCTTACGAACTGTGAAGTCTTTCAGGCGTATAGACGGTTTGCGTCCGTCCTGAATGTCTGAGCTGGATTAGCGATGCCGGCGTCACAATCTCGCGCTCATTGAATGCCGGCGTCGTGTTCTCCAGCCTTCGTATCCAAAATTCCATTGACAACAGTTTCAGCAGCATTGCCAGATGAATGCTCTTCCCTAACCGGTACTCTTCTACGGTTGATAAAAACAATGCGTTGTCGACATAACTGTAGGCGGAGATGCGACTGCTTTCGAAAAACGGGCGCAACCTGGGCCATTCCCGCATGAAGGCGCGCGCAATTGTTTCCTGTGGATTACCCTTATCGCGCCTCTTCACGATGACGTCTGGAAGAACATCCTTGAGAGCGCGCCGCATGAGAAATCTGCTTTTGCCCAGTTGCACTCTTTGTGTGTGAGGAATTCCCTGCATGAACTCCACCAGCGGTCGCGCGAGGAACGGGTAGCTTATATATCCGCGGGTTAGCTCACTGCGCCATCCAGTGGCGATACTTCGAGCAGCAGTCCAAAATCCCAGCGCCTGATCATTTGTACTCGGGGTATCGCAGGCAAAAGGCGGCCTGGCGACATGACGCCTGCGCAAAGAGAACTCATTTACGAACTGCTCCAATAAAAAATCCGGAACGACGCCTGGCTTTTTTATTTCGTGGCGGGTTCGTAAGGAATGCGGGAGTAAACGTGAGGCTGCATCCCGAAGCAAAGTGACATAGGGTCGTTTTGTGCGCCGGCTCCATGCCTTTAGTCGTTCATGCAAACTTCTCAACCTGAAACCGAATAAGAGGTCAGCCAATTCCGGACCGGGATTCTGCTGCGCGCAGGCTATCTCATCACCACCCACTCCGCTTAACACCACGCGCGCATTTGCCCGCTCCATCAAGTTACTGATCCGACGATGCTTGGCATCGCAGAAAAGCAGCGGATTCAGAGTTACAAGTGCATTCTCGGGCGAGAGTGTCGAGAACAGAGGCCAGTCAAGTTCGTCGATGTGATATCCAGCGCGACCAACGTGCTCTTCGATGCAACGTATGTATTTAGTCTGGTCGGACGTCGGCGAACCGGTCGAAATAAGAGATGCGGTGTAGAGTTCGCGAGCCGGCACCTCGTCCTTTTCAATTAGCTGGTGAGCCACACAGACAATGCTGGAACTATCGAGACCGCCACTAAGGTCACTGAATACGGGACCATCCGTGCGCAACGGACCGCGAACGGCGTTAGTGAAATGAAATCTAAATCCCTCTTCATACTCCGCATCGGTCTTGAAACGGATCGGTCTTACGGCTGCCAGATCCCAAAAGCGTTTTTCGCGGCGCAAGCCATCGCCATTGAATGTCACGACGTGAAAAGGCTTCACTGCATGAATCTTTTTATAAGGAGTCAATTCCGGTTCAGGGTCGTACATCAGGTAACCGGCGACGTAATCGTTGTTGATTTCCAAAGTTATGCGGAGCGCCTCGATCAGTGGCGCCAGCTCAGAACAGCAAATCAATTTCTCCGTGTCGTGGTAGTAATAAAGGAAGCGAGCGCCGATATGATCGCGGGCGAGGACAATCTTCTGTGCGACTCCGTCAAACAGCAGCAACGCAAACTCACCCACCAGGTGCAACGGAAACATCTCATCCCACTTCTGATACGCCGCCAGCACCAGTTCGATATCGGTGACACTTGCAGCAGGTTTCCTAACAAACCCGATGAGATTGCCGATCAACTCATCACGATTATCGAGACGCAGGTCTCCTGCGACCATAAGGTTGTTTGGACCCACCAACGGCTGCACTTCGAATCGCGCCTGCTCGTTTACATGAAAGCCTCGATAGCACATCCCTACTGGGCCATGAAACAGCAAGTCGCCGCCATCTGGTCCCTTTGTCGCCAACCTTTGCCAGAGCATTGCCAGTTGCTCTCTTTGCGTTTCTCTGATGCTCTGTCGGTTGAAGTTGTAGATTCCTGCCAGTGCACTCATTATGGTTAAACTCTTCGCATCTCGCGGTGCCTGGTTTTGACACTCTGCTGGTCGTTTACGACGTACCCTGCGACCTCAGACCACGCATGAACTCTGATTGGAAATTCCCGCGCCGCCAGTACCATTTCAGCCGGAACTCCACGTCGACGCAATAGACACGTCACTACAGCGGAGTGCTGCAGGCACATGGCTTTCTTCAGGTAATACATTTGTGCCCGATCAACCATTGCGCGCACGTGCCGGTAGATCTCTGGATCTGCTGCACTGGGCTTAGCTATGGGCCAACGATGAACTCTTTCGATGAGTGCGCTGAAACCTCCGAGCTTCAGCAATAGATCGAAAGCCAGCAAGCCAAGGAAGGCACTGAGTATTTCGCGCTTCAAGACCGGGGCGACGTGGAGGGCACCGGCCGCTGAGTCAGCCGCGCGGGAGCAAGAAACGGTTTCGGCGGTGCTGTTCGATGTTGTTGCACTGACGTTTTCGCCAATACGGTAAGCGATTTGTCCAGCTGCGTTCTCGACCTGTTCGAGGAGATTCATTCCAATGAGTTTGCTAAGGAATGATGCGGTGTCAGCGCGTAACTGTTCGGAAGTTACTTCATAGGAATACTCACCCTCGGCATTGATCAGCTGAAACTGTTCTTCGAGCCGGCAAACCACTTCATCAATCTTGAGGGCTGTGTCCGCCTCCTGGAATACCATCCAGGTAATAGCGCCGACGTTGTTCAACTTGCAGATGCGGTCATCAGTGATTGATAGCAGCACGCTGCCGTCTTTATGGCGTCGCACTTTTTCGCTGTATCGATGAGAAAGAGCCTGCATGGAGGTTGTTGCCGCTGACATTATCAGCTCCTCTGCTAACAAGAGGTTTTTGAAGCTGTGATGTGAAGCTTTGAGGGGGAAGCTAAGCCGCTTGCGTAAACTTCAGGGGAACAATTCGACCGTTACTCTAGATTCCGTTTGCACCAACAGGAAAAAATTTCTTTTCTTTTGCTTAGGATCCCAAGCGATGCCGTTTTTTCGGAGAGAGTAAGAGAGAGTCTTTGAATCAGCGCACCGTTTCCTGCTTACAATCCCAAGCAGGCGATAGCAATGCAGCAGGCTGCTGTGACTCTCGCGCAATCTGACCATAGCCAATATAAACCACTCGATCGGCCCAACTGATTGGAAAAGGACGCGACCCGTTGACTTGCGCCGCGAGCCACTTGAACTCGCCATAGCGATTCACTTGCATTGTGACTAACCTCGTGTCGTTACGTTGCATTACTCCTGACCATAACTTTGCGTCTGGGAACCTTCTTTTCATCGGCTTCGAGATCGATACAACGGGTGCTGTAACCGACTACGCGACCTACGATCTCCGCCTCTCGTGGATAAGTGAATCGACGCACACCCGCAGGCGACGAGTGATGTGGGATGACCAGTAATTGATTGCCTTGTAATTCGCACCAGCCGCATGCATACGCGCCTCGCAATTCCAGGAAATAAACCGGTCGCTCGTATTCGTTGCGCCAAACGCCTGTCACGACCTTGTTCTGGCTGGTATCGATTTTCAGAAGTGCACTCGGTCTAATCATTGGATACATCGTGAAGTCAGCCAGGCCGAGGTGCCCGTAAATAATGTGTGGAGCACAGGCATCGGCACCGGCCAGCTGTTTCGCACTCATTGGAGCCAGCCCGGTAGATGTTTGTTCTTGCCTAGTTGAGCTTTCGGATTGCTCCCAAGCGCCGGCATCGCGACAGATCAATTGCGTGAGATATGGATCTGCAACAGACTCGTACTTTTCCTTACCGTCTACATCCACGTTGTAGAGTCCGACGAGATCCAGAAAGTTAGTCCGATAAATCACGCTTAAACTGAAAAGTTTACAGATGCTCGGTTCCGAGACTCCGTTTTCGAGTTGGGCCAACCATCCGTTCGAGATACAAAACCTCTTATCACCTTTGACGTCGGCGATTCGTCGACTTGCCTGTTCGACTTCGCGAACGGTGATGTTGCGTCGATTCCGTAGCGTTTTCAGTTTCTGACCAGCCAGCACTGCACGACCTCCATTTGCGCCGGGGAGTTGATAGATCTGGGCTTGTCAATTGTCGTTAGAAGTAAATGCCACAACGCTGAGAAGACTGCGATCGGGCACCTTCCATTACGCTGTAGCGCAGACTCAGTTTTGGAGACTTTGCGAGGGTTTGTTTCGCCGCTTATTCAAACTGCATGTATGTGTGCGAGTGTACAGGACGAACAATGCAGAGTGTGTACAGTAAATCTTTTGTTCGGTATAGCGGAAAGGAAATGAGGCGAGTCGAAATGTTAAGACGTTTTGTTTTAAGTGGTTAACTTTGGAAGAAGCTTTGTCTCAGGTCTTTACCCGATGCTGGTCTAAGGGCGTGCCTATCGAACGAAAATTCCCTCATCGTTCTGAGTTCATCATTCAACTAACTGATAGCAGAACAGTTAAGCTGCAGATAACTATCGACATTTGTTCTCAATCCCGGAAAATTTCTGAAATCGTATTGGTTCCATGCAAACATTCACGAATTCTCAGAACCTACACGGCTTGCGGAGATCAAAACTACGCTGGATAAACTACACCGACGACCTGACCAATGATTGTCACCTCTTCGCGGTTGAACTCCTCTCGCACGTTTCCCGACGCGGGATGCGGTATCAAAACGATCTTGTCGCCCGGTGCGTTTTCCGCATACACACACGTCAGACCATTCGGTGTCAGCACATAAAACAACTCGCGCTCATGAAAGCTGACGTTCTCCGACGGCTGCACCTTGTTCAGGAGCCTGTTCACGAGCAGACGACTACCCGGCGGTGCTATCGGTGAAGCATTGGTGTCGTCTTCACCAACGACAACGTACGCGAGGTAAGGCGGATAAGACGATCCGAGATACTCGACTTCAATGTTGGCCCAACGCTTCAACGAACCTTCAAAAAACTGCGTATCCTCGAGATTCCCATCCCCTCGAACAATCGGAATCTTTATCCTGCGATGACGTGCCACAGCATCGAGTGGCACTTCGTGAGTGCGCGCGCGACTCACCTCCAATTGTTCAATGAAACGGCGTTCCGGCTGCAGGCCGATAGCGGCATCCATATCCGCACGCGAGAGATTGAGAATGATACGAAGACTATCGAGTTTTGCTGTTCCTGGTTGGCGAATACTGCCGCTAATGATGTTTCCCAGCGTTGATTTGCCGATACGCATGTCGGCATTGTTGTTGAGCTTCACCAGGCGTTCGCTTTCGGCAACGATGTCTTTGTAGCTCAGCCCGAGAAGTTTCATTGCGGTAAGAATTAAATTGCCAAGCGGCGCCGTTGTCTGTCGCTGCGGGCGACCACGTTTTGTGTCCCCCGGACGACGTCTTTTTTCCTCAGAAAGAGCAGAGACATCATGACCTCCACCTGCCGGCGTACGACCTTTCAATGCCTGGTCCAACATCAATCGCAATTGAACCTGGTCAATCGGTTTAGTGATATAGCCAAATGCTTGTCTCGTGCCCGCCTCAAAAGCGTCTACGTGTGTGACGTAACCAGTGATTATGATGATCACGAGTTCAGGCGATCGTTTTCTCAACTCAGCCAGGGCTGAAATTCCCGAGCCATCGGGAAGCTTCACATCGAGCAGCACCGCATCCGGCTGTTCGCGATCAACAGTCACGAACGTGTCGGCAATCGTGCCGGCTTCAAGAACACGATAACCCCATCCTCGCACTGCCTCAGTAAGCGTCGAACGGAATGTCTGGTCGTCGTCGACTACTAAGACTGTGAGATTTGATTCCCCATCATCCTCGACGGATTCGGGAGCTTTATCTCCTTCATCGTCAGAGAACGCAGAATGGCCCAGGGCCTGCATTAGAGTCATGCGGACGTGAATCTCCTGTCTTCAAACATTCCGACGGGGAGGCATTAAGACTCTCGTGTTAAGTGGTTTCCTGGCTTGCCGAAACCAATGCTGGGCTTTGATACAGATCACGAACCCCTAATGTCGGATTCTCATTGAGGATTTGATGAGAGTCCTTAAGGGCAGGGCAAGAACAAACCTGGAGCCGCGGCCGATTCGGGTGTTGAAAGATAATCGCCCACAATGGGCAGCGGCAGTGCGGCGCACAGCTGCCAGACCGAGGCCGGTTCCTTTTTGCTTTGTTGTGAAGTGAGGCTCGAATATTCGTTGCCGAATTTCGGGAGAGATACCGCTTCCCGTATCACTAACTTCAATCAGCGCTTCGCCATCGCCGGTTAGAGACTTTGAAACACATCTGAGGCAAACCGTAACGCGACCATTCTTATCGATCGATTCAATTGCATTCAGTATCAGGTTCAGAATTGCATCTTCGATGCGAGCTGGATCAATATGCAAGATAAGTGGTTCTGTTGTTTCATCGATAAACCTTATTGAGACCTTTCTGGCTGTGTCCTCATTGATCGAATTCACCTGACAGGCGGCAAGCAAAACAACTCCATTCACGATTTCACTCAACGAGCATGGCTTGATGTTGAAGCGACGCGAGTGTGAAACATTCGGCATCTCACGCATGCGAGTATCGATCTTCAGCACCTCACGCCGAACCGCCTCCATCCACTCCCGTTCCTGGCACGAAAGCTGACCTCGCTGAAGAAACGCATCCGCCACTCCTTTAATACTCGCGAGTGAATTTCTGATTTCGTGCGCCAGGCATGCCGTCGATTCGTCTATCGTTGGTTCAACGGCGCTGTCGGGAGTTATGACTTCGTCCGCTTGCTCGTGAAGATGCTCCGCTGTGAGCGGGTCGGAGAGGTTTCTAACCGTTGAGAGGATGCAAGCTTCGCCATTGCTGAAGTCGAACACACCCTGACAAACGTTTGTTACAACGTGATTTCTTACCATAAAAAGATGAGGATGGCGGACGGCAATGTCTCGACTACATCGAGCGACAAAGTCGGGGGAACCGCTCCAGCTCAAATGTTCCGTATCAAGGAGTCGTACATCTACCCGGGAGGCTTGTGCGAATAAATCTTACACCATGAGGGTCCTTTTTGATCAAAAAATGCGCGTTCCCAATTAAACCGAGTATTTCACCTGCTGGAGGTTTCTATGTCCCGGCCACTTTATCCCTCGGACCTCGCGTGCAAGTCCTTAAGTTGTAGTCTGATGATTCTTGTGCTGCTGTTTCTTGCTGTACTGGAATGTTCGGCTGCCCCCCTTACTCAAGCTGAGGCAGCAAGAGTCTCGCTTGAGTTAGCTAAACCAATTGAACGTGCGCTTGCCGGTAACGAAACGCATTCGTATGCAATTACGCTCACCTCTGGACAATATGCGCAAATAGTTGTCGACCAGCGAGGTGTTGATGTGGTGGTAACGGTCGCTGGATCAGAAGGTTCGAAGCTTTTCGAAGTTGATAGTCCCCACAATACGCATCTGACCGGATTGTTGTACGCAGAGATGGCCCAGTATTTACCAGGGGATGCTGGGACGAAAACTCCGCCCTGCGGCTGCGCTCGCGCCGCGCAGGTCTCAATGTCGAAAGACCCACGCTGGCATCAGGCACACTACTGGGCCGCCTTCACCCTCCAGGGCGAATGGCGATAGCCTCACACCAAAGCCATCCACAGATTACACAGAAGAAGATCACACAGAAGAAGATCACATAGAAGAAGATCTCTGTCTAAAAAGATCTTCTGTCTAAAAGATCTTCTATGTAAAAAGATCTTCTGTGTAATCTGTGGATGGCTTTGTGGCATTTGATTTGCGCTACTTTCGTGGCAAAGCTATTTGTGATTTGGATCGGAACAGGTGTCATTGAAGAGGAGTTGAAGATTTGAACGCGAGAGCAAACCGCAACACTCCGTGGTGGTGGTTTGAGGGCGGCACGGAGTTCTGTTCTACGTGCCAACAGTCGTATGCATATCAAACAGGATCTTACTGTGTCGATTGTGATTGCAACATCTGCCCACTGTGTGTGCAGGAATCGGAAAGTAACGATCCGCTTTGTTCTGCTTGCTGTGGTCAAAAGTGAGTGAATTCTATGGCAGCGCGCGCTATTTGGAAGGGTGAAATCAAACTCGGCGCCACCAAGGTGCCGGTCAAACTATACTCGGCAGTGCAGGATCGCACCGTGCGATTTCACGTGCTTGACGATCGACAGAGGAAGCGAGTGAAGCAACACATGGTCGATCCGGAGTCGGGTGAAGAAGTCCCGACCGAAGAAATTCAAAAGGGTTACGAGATCGAGCCGGGAAGCTACGTGATCCTGACTAAAGAAGATCTCGAAAAACTGGAACCCCCGCCTTCGCGAGATATCGAGATCGTCGAGTTTGTACCGCAGACAAAGATCAGCCAGCAGTGGTATGAGCGCCCTTACTATCTCGGTCCGGATGGCGATGAGAAAGATTATTTTGCACTTGTGGAAGCACTGCAAAACAAAGAGAGTGAAGGCATCGCGCATTGGGTTATGCGCAATAAATATTACGCGGGCGCACTCCGCGCTATCGACGACTATCTCTATCTCTTCACCTTGCGAGATGCCAACGAGGTCATTCTTTCCGACGAGCTAACTAAGCCATCGGGTGCGGCGCCAACTCAGAAGGAACTGGCAATGGCAAAACAGTTAGTCGAGATGTTGGAGGGTGAATTCAAGGCGACTGAGTACAAAGATGAGTATCGTGAACGGGTGATGGAATTCATCGAAAAGAAGGCGAAGGGTCACGCGCCACGATTGAAAGCGGTCAAAGCTAAACGAAAGACGGCAGCTCTCGACAGTGTTCTCGCCAAGAGCATTGCGTCGCTGAGAAAGGAGAAACGCGCTGCCTAGAACAACACGCAAAAGAGCGGAACCCGAAGAGGAAAATGCCGGCGGCCGGCCATTCTGGTCCGGGACGTTGACATTCGGACTTGTGAGTGTGCCTGTGAGTTTGTTTCCCGCAGCACGCTCGAATCGTACGTCTCTCAGAATGCTTGGACCAGATGGGCAACCGCTGGCGCGCAAGTATTTTGCGGAAAAGACAGGTAAGGATCTGGACGCAGATGAAGTAGTGCGTGGCTACGAAGTCAATAAAGAAAAGTATGTAATCGTCACTGACGAGGAGTTGGAACGACTCGCGCCGGAAAAGACTCGTGACATCGATCTGAAACAGTTTGTCCCAGCCGATTCCATTCCGCCACTCTATTTCGAACGCGGTTATTTTTTGACGCCGGCCGCCGGTTCCCAAAAGGCTTATAAACTACTCGCAGAGACGATGGAAAAGAGTAGTCTGGCTGGTGTCGCCACTTTCGTGATGCGAGGCAAGGAATATCTGGTGGCGATCTTTTCGGATAAAGGAATCTTGCGCGCTGAGACGATGAGGTTTGCGGACGAACTTCGAACGCCTTCTGACATTGGTCTACCGAAGAAGAAAGAGGCACCCAGGGCGACGGTGCACAAGTTTGAGAAATTGATCGCGAGCAGGTCGAAGAAGCAGTTCACACCAACGAAACTGGCAGACAAACAGGCCGATTCGCTTTTGAAGTTAGTAAAGAAGAAACAAACGAAACGGGCGAATGTAGTTAAGGTTGAAGAAGAAGCGGATACCGATCACAAGGTCGTTGACCTGGTTAAGATTCTGAAACAAAGTCTGGGCGGGAAGAAGTAAACAATCCACAGATTACAGAGATCTGCGTAATCTGTGAATGGTTTTTACTCGACTCTAATACTCCGCCATTTTCCTTGTCTGAATCGAATCACACTCAACACACAACGTGTCGCGTGTCCCGCGAGGATCGCGAGCCAGATATCAATAGGATCGAGCGTGCTCGTTTGCTTGATTACAAAACACGTCCCCAATGGCACAACAATCTGCGAGATGATCGAGATATAGAGCGGACTCCGCGTGTCTCCCGTTCCCTGCAACCCGCCGGTGTAAGTTAACGCGACCGCAATCAATAGACCCGAAACACTCAAGACGCGCAGCAACTGAACGCCGATTTCAACCACCGCTGGATCGTGCATTCCGAAAATCGCAAGCAGTTGTCGCGGTAAAAACAGAAAGAAAATCCCAACAAACGCCGCGCCCATCAATCCGAAACGCGCTGCAACATGCACCGCGGCATCGGCACGATCAGGCTTTCCCGCACCGAGATTCTGACCAGCCACTGCCGCAGCTGCACCCATCAAGCCCACTGACGTCCATGTAACTAAAGAAAATAGCTCCGTATAAGAAACTGCGAATGCCGCCTGTGCCGCAGCACTCTGCGCCAGCGACCCGATGAACGACAGCATAAACACGCCACCGATGTTCATCGCGATTCCCTGGACTCCAGTCGGTAATCCGAATTTGAAAATTTGTTTGATAGTGGTCCAGTTGGGGCCGAACCCGCCGCTACGAGGAATCGCAATTACCCACTTGCCACTCCACATCCGGGCCAGCGCGAAAACCGCTATGAGTCCCGACGCGATGCACGTTCCCATTGCGGCGCCTTTTGTTCCAAACGCCGGAATCGGCCCGAACCCGCGAATCAGCATCACGTTCAATACGATGTTGAGCACAGTCATCGTAAGTCCGAGCATCATCGGAGTGCGCGCATCACCCGCGGATCGGAGTGCGGTGCTAAACAGGAAGAACACCATCATTCCGAAACTGAAGACAAACATGATGCGCAGGAATGGGAGGGCTTCCGCTTTGACGTCTGGCGCTGCATTGACGAGATTCAAAAGCGACGGCGAAACGAAATAACCGATAGGCGCCATCACTACGAGCGCGATAAAGATCGCAGTAAGAAATGCCTGGTAGACGGTACGATTAACTTTCTCCTCGTCACCTGCGCCTGCAAAACGCGCTACCAGCACACTCATGCCGGTGAACAACGACGAAATGAAAACGATGACAACGAGAAAGATTTGCCAGCTCACGCCGATTGCGGCATTTGCTTTGAATCCGACGAGGCGGCCAACAAGGACGTGGTCAATCATGCCCTGTAGACCACCGATAACATTCGTGAGCATCGTCGGCCATGCTATCTTCCAAACCGAGGGCCGCAATGGCCCTTCAATAATCGATCGATCGTAGCGAGGCTTAGTTGCAACTGGAGGTTCGGTTGCGGGCGCTGCCGTAGCTATTGCTGTTGCTGCCGAAGCTTCACTCATGTTGTCCTAGCTATGCCTCAAAAGTCCGGACTCACTGTTGGACACGGTCAGTATCACCTCGCGGTAGCGGGTGGGTACGACGTAGATTTTGCTAAGGTCGCTGCGCATGCACCCACCCGCTACCGCGAGGTGGTACTGACTTTGTCCTACTCAGGTTTCTGACTTTTGAGGCAAAGCTCATGTTTTCCTGGCTAACCGTTTCTCTAACTTTCTTACTCTCGCGAGCAGCCGCGCGCTCTCAATCTTTTCCGCGACCGAGGGAAATTCACTCGTGGCGCCGCGCCAACGAAGTTCATCGACATCCTTAAAGAGCGGCGCATCACTACGCAAAGTGGCGAGATCCTTGAAGAGAAGTGCGAAGGCACGATTCTCTTCGTTCAAGACGTCGGGACCAAAGTTTTCCAATGGTCCATAACGATTTATCAGTGTTGCCGCCGTCTTTGGCCCACATCCCGAAATCCCTGGGTAGCCATCTGCCGCATCGCCAACCAGAGCAAGATAATCGGGTATAAACTCCGGCGCCACACCAAACTTGGCGCGCACTTCTGCGGCGCCACGAATGGCGCCGCTACGCCGATCAACTTGTACCACACGCTCATCGACGACGCATTGCGCCAAATCTTTGTCAGGCGTCCAGATACAAATCTTTTCCACTCGCTCATCCTGAGCTGCCAGATGAGCAGCAGACGCAAGCGCGTCGTCTGCTTCCACTTCGACCATGGGCCAAACCGTAACACCCATCGCCACCAATGCTTCCTCGAGTGGAACAAACTGCGCTCGTAAGGTGCGTTCGATGCCGGCGCCCGTTTTGTACCCTGCCCAGAGGTTGTTGCGAAACGACTCGATAATGTGGTCCGTCGCTACACCGACATGCGTGGCGTCATCTTCGAGCAACTGCACCACTGTGCTTAACACGCCGGCAACTGCGCCAAATGGAGGATCTGTCTTCTTAAAGCGACGAATTCCGTAGAAGTGGCGGAAGAGTTCGTATGTGCCGTCAACGAGGTGAATGATCATCCGCTAAATCTTAGCATTAGCCACAGACGAACGCGGATAGACGCTGATAATTAAAATCCGAACCGAATCTGAACCTGAATGCGACGGTTACCGGCAGCGGAACTGCCGCCTGGTCCACCAAATCCACCGGCACTCGAGATCGATTGTCCGAACTGTGGCGAACTCAGATTCCCGATTGGATTCGTCAGGTTTGTATGATTCAGAAGATTCTGAATGTTGACAGACAACGTCAGCGTATATCGTTTCTCCGCAGCCGGTGCATTTGCGGGTCGATTTCCGCCGGCGGGAGCCGGAGCGTCGGCAGGTGGTTTGGCGGGAGGTGCAATAGTATTAGCAGGGGCGGGAACATTACCAAATGCAAACGAACGACTGATTCCCATGTTGACGGAGAAGAATCCTGGTCCCATGCCGTAGTTCCGCGGAATAAGTTCCTGACCAGGTGCTGGATTCAAATCGAAGTCTCCCAAACGCGTTTGCCTGAGATTCTCCGGATCAGTTTGTGCACTCGCGAATGCCGGTCGTTCGGTAAACAATCCGTCGCCATTCGTATCGCGTCCGGTGACGATATTAAATGGACGACCGGTTGAGTAGACGATGAACGGATTGAAGTTGATCTTCAGTTTCGGAAGAATCATCGTGCCGCCGGCAAAAAAGCTGCCATTCGGAATGAATGCTACACGCGAATACTCGCTGCTGACATCGTATGAGTCAGCCGGAAAACAGTTCGCAATCGATCCGAAAATGCAATCCGTATCCGTCTTTCCTCTACCACCACCGAAGTTTGCAAACAACGAAAAGCCTTTGCTCATCTGGCGTCTGAGGCCGCCGAAGTACCGGTAGTCGTTAAAGTTCGCGCTCGATTCGTAGTAATAAATATCGCCAACATTTCCGAACGGGCGAATGCTGTTGTTGGGATTTGACGGATCGTAAGTTCCGGACAAGGGTGCATTGATGTTACGCACACGCAGCAAATGCTTGCCGCGATAATTGAAAGCGACCGCGAAGAATGTGAACTTCGACGGCAACTGTCGCTCGAAGTTGATCGCAGTCATCACAAACGTTGGCGCCTGAAAGTCGGGCGCAATACGGCGCACGACTTGTGGTGACGCGAAAGCCGCGAGTGATGCAACAGTCGGAACATTAGTCACGCCGTTAAGCGAGAAGGTCGAGAGATCGAGAATGGCCGGATCGAAAACTCTGAAATCCTGTTGATTGACGCCGTTGAATCGCGTCGCCAGCAGCGTGGCTCGCTCGCCGAAGCGATCGTAGAAAATGCCCATGCCACCACGAATCACCATCTTCGGTGATGAACTCGGCGGCGCACCTGGTCCGGCGCCCACGCTCGCGCCTCCGGGCGCCCATGCAAAAAACAGTCGTGGCGCGAAGTTGTAATTGCTGCTGATATTTGTTTGGCGTTCGTAACGCAGTCCCATCGTGAAGGTCAGATTAGGTCGAAGACGCCACTCGTCCTGCACAAAGCCGCCCAGATCGGTCTGGCGCACACTCGCTTCAGGATTACCACCTGCAATCGAAAACTGCGTCACGCCGCCGCCAAGCGCACGCATGTCGGCATTCCCCTGGAACAACAATGTCCGGCGAAAGCGTTCGAGACTTGTGATCGGTATCAACACTGCGTCGCCGTGCGAGTCGAGAACGATCTGATTGTTGGCGTCGAGTTGTGGTGCGTTACCGCCCGAAAAAGTGAACGTGCCGCCAAAGTTCTGCGGTGAGAAGTCAGTTATGTGAACGCCGCGCAGCCGAACTCCGAAACGCAGGACGTGGCGACCTTTGGTCCACGTCCAATAGTTTTGCAGTTCCCAACGATCCTCGTCCTGGTGTGCAAGTCCGACCTGAGAACCTCCTGAAATAAACGACTCCTGCACCTGGATTGTCGAAATCGTGTTGTTACCATCCTGCCGCGAACGATTCCGAATGTACTGGAAGCGAGTCTCGTTCATCAGCGCCGGAGACATGATCGCCGTCTCGGTAACCTGGAAGGTTTGCGAAGTATTGAATCGATCGAACGCGCGCTCGGGCAGGGAAAAATCCGAAGCGCCAACGTTGCTCGCCTTGTTTCTTGAATAAGAATAACGCACCACCAGGGTGTTCGCAGGATTCAACTGATAATCGAATCTTGGACTAATCGAGGTGAACTGGTTAGGCACCAACAAAACCGATCTAAATGGAGTCGCTAACAACGCCGAATTGAGCACCGTGGCGTTAATGATGGCATTGTCATCGACGACACGACGGTTAAAGTCGAGGAAAAAAGACGACTTGCCTTTCTTAATTGGACCACTCACGCTGCCGCCGTAATAACGCACCTGGAAAGGAGCACGACTAAGCGCAAATGGATTGCGCGAATTCAGACTCTCGTCGTTGAAATTGAAGAACGTGCTGCCATGAAGTTTATCGGCGCCGGGTTTGGTGAAGATCTCGATATTGCCAAAGCCGATGCCGTTGTTTTCTGCGTTAAATGGATTTTGGTTGATACGCACCTCGCGAATCGATTCTTTCGGAGGCATGCGTCCGCCGGTGAAACCGTCGATGAAGATTTGTCCGCCGTTTGGACCAGCCGAAGGACCGGCCATCGCCTGGACCGCTGACGCGAGCGCGTCTGGATCATCGGGTAACACGTCCAGATCCTGACCTTGCAAAACCACTGCGTCAGCGTTGTTCTGAGGATCTGTATTCAACCCTTGTTCCTCGCCGACCGTTATCACCTGCTTTTCGAGTGCGACGACAAGACGTACGTCGTGAGTTGTCCGCGGACCGGCAGCGATCGTGACTTCTGTTTTTTCGTAAGGACTGAAGCCGGGCGAAACAACACGAAGTGTGTACGCGCCCGGAGGAAGTGAGCTGAAGGTATAAGTTCCTTCCGCGTTGGTGACGGCAGTCTTTTGCGTTCCGTCCGCGGCAGTAATCGTCACCGTCGCGCCGACAACGAGCGCGCCGAGTTCATCGCTCACCTGACCACGTAACGAACCCATTCGCTGTTGTGCTACACCCGCTTGAATACACACACTCAGCAAACAGACGAAACAAAAAAACCTCTTCCAATTCGTTCGCAACATTTCACTCACCTTAATTTGTATAAATCCGTGTCTTCGATCTGTGTAATCTGTGGTTACGGGCCGCCGAGGCTCATGGCGCCCAACGAAACCGCAGTTGCGCGTCCTGTCTGTTTGTTCTGCAACAAAGGACCAACCCCACTCACCACTGCGATAGCGGTTATGCGCGTGGGGTCTGCACCTTTTGTGCTCGAAATAAGTATTGATTCACCGGGTTTCAAATCCTGAAGTGCAAACGCCGGCAGTTGATCGAACATCTCCTGCAAATCGCCACTTCCCTTTGCTGGAGCAGCAGCATCGGGTTTGGCCGGTGACAACGCCGCGATCATCTCCGGCGTCAGTCGACGCATCGAGGAATCCTTGCTCACAGCAATCGTTACCGGCTGCTGAGTCTGAAGATCCTTGAGCTTGATCTCTTTCTTCTCCGCATCGATCTCGGTAACAGTCCCGCTAATCGTTTGGAACGATCCGCTGACGATCTCTTCCGGAGTAAAACGGTTGCCATCGGCGCTTTTCGTGCCGAGGGCGCGCAGTTGATCGCCGACTTTCAAATCGGCAAATGTTCCCGGCTGTGCGTCACTGAACCGCACGGAATCGGGTGCATAACGACGAAACTTTGTGTCCGCGCCGGGCGCGACGATGATCGGCTTTGGTCCTTCCGGCGTTCGCGAATCGACCGAGATCTCTTTAGTCTCCGCTTTTATGGCGCTGATGGTTCCGGCGATGCCGCGCTTCGTCCATTCGCTGCGCTCGCGCTCTTTCTTTTCTGCGATGTCGCCCTTACTCATCACATAAAACTCGACTGCGGGCAGGCTCTTGCGATCCTCCGACATTCGACCACGAACAAACACGCTGTCGCCCAACGCGAAATCGGTCGGCTCGATCTTGATGAACTTGTCTTTGGTTTTTTCCCCGGGTGGGATGCGCATGAAGACAGTTCGGTCGCTGACTGTGACCGTGACCTGACTGCCTGCGGCCGTCGTGACGATAACTTGTCGAGTATCGGCTTTTAGTTCAGAAACCAAACCCATCACGCTCAGAGCGGTGATGGCGGGATCGCTAGTTGGCGGAGTGCTGGTGGTTTGTGCATTCAGAGCGGTGGCGCCTGCGAGCAACGCAAGCGTGCACAGCACACCTATGCTGGCAAAAGTTCTCATGTTGTTTTCCTGGCTTTATTCGCAACTGATTTCCGCTCAAAAATCAGTGGATTGCGGCGCTCAATGAGGTAAACACCACGAGGTTTGAGGTTTGTGACAGGAAATTTGGGCCGCGGATCCACGCGGATGAACGCGGATCTAAATCTGCGTTCATTTGCGTAGATCTACGTTTTACTTGCCGAAAGAGTAGAGCGCGTTTTACTTGCCGAAAGAGTAGAGCGCGCTGCGGGTGCGAATGTAGATGTGACCATCCGCAATAGCTGGAGTCGCGTAACATTCATCGTCGAGCTCGTTGACGGCGAGCACTTGCCAGTCACCTCCGGCCTTGAGGACCGAAACCTGACCGCCCTGGCCAACCAGGTAGACCTTGTCGTCAGCCGCAACTGGCGAGGAGAAGTACTTGTCAATCGCACCGTGCAGTCGTCCCTGTTTGATTACATTGCCGGTTGCAGGATCAAACGAAAGCAGGATGCCACTATCATTAATCATGTAGAGCACACCCTGATAGAGCAGTGTCGATGGAACCTGCGGCACCGGTTTCGTGTAACGCCAGCGAATGGCATTTGCAGTCTGATCGCCTTTGCCACCCATCTTGATGGCAAGCAAGCCATTCTCTGACGCCATCATGGCACGAAACACTTCCCAATCTCTGGCGTTCAACTTCTCGTCGCGATTCATGTCAAAGGCTTCGAAGGCCGCAGCCAACATCTTGTCCATCTGTGTGGCGCCACCGGCCGCGGTAATTTCAGCCTTGGTGATCATTTGATCTTTGTCTTTATCGTAAGCGGCAAGTCCTTCTTCAAACGTAGTCGTCGCCACCTGCCTTCCGGGTTGATTCTGAGGAAACCCCCAGCCATTGATGTAGAGATATTCAGAGTCGTGACTCGCGATCGATTTCATCTCGCAGGCGAGGCCGCGCACCCACCAGACTCGTTTCCCGTCTTCAACTGAGTAAGCAGAGAGTTGAAACGACTCAGGAACAATGATCTGCTTCGGACCTTGTGCGGGTTTGTAAACGATCGGCGTCGAATAGCCGGAGATCACGATCGGCCGCTCAATTTTCCAACGCAGTTTGCCGCTGTTTTTGTCGACCGCGATCAAATAGGACGCCGGATTGTCCTGATCGACCGGCAATATCACCTTATCGTCGACAAGAATCGGTGAGGCGCCAAAACCGTAGAACATGTTGAATGGACCAAGCGGAAGTTTCCAGCGTTCCTTGCCTTGCGCGTCGTACGAGATCATTCCGAAGTCCTGGAAGAAAACGTAGACGTTGGTGCCATCAGTGACCGGACTTGGAGACGCCGGACCATTCACGTTCTGCAAACGTCCAGCCTGCGCGCGTGGCGCTTCCTTTTGCCAGAGAATCTTCCCAGTTTGCCGATCCAAGGCGATGACAAACAGTTTTTCCTTATTGTGCGCGGTTACGAAAATTCGGTCGCGTGTCAACACTGGCGAGGAATGTCCTGGCGGTAGTTCAGTTTTCCAAACCACATTCTTGTTTGGTCCAAACTCCGTCGGCAAACCCCTGGTGTCAGAAACGCCGGTGCCGTTCGGGCCGCGAAACTGCGACCAGTCATCACTTGCTGCGAAGCTGATTATTGACGACACACAAAAGATCGCGACAAACAGGGTGATAGTTTTTAACATCTGTATGAAACTCCGTCGTAGGGTATGCAGATAATAGCGCCTTCACGGTTCAGGGTAAATCTGTGTAATCTGTTAATGAAAGGACCCGACAATGATGAGAATAATCTTCCTCCTCCTTGCAATTGTCACGTCAGCTGCGGCGCAGAATCCTGCTCTCCAAAAAGATCGTCAGGTGTTACTCGACTTTCGTGCGGACCGAAAGATTCCCGATATCCGAATTCCGGCAGCGACGCAGAGAAATGTACTCTCGAGAGTTTTTCGCAAGTATCTGACGGACGGAAATCGTTGTAACTCGAACTTCGATGCGAGTACCGAGTCAGATCCCCTGGCCGCGGCGCGCAAGGCGGGACAGATTGTTCCGGCCATTGTCGATATGGCGACAGGAAGTTTCACAGCTGCCGGCCAAACGCAAACTCTTTACGTCATCTCAGTGAGTGAATGCAACGCGTCTCATGCCGATAACTTTGGAACAAAGCGAGTCGCAATTTTCGCCGGCCAGCAACTGGTCGCCGACGTCGATGCTGATTTTGCGAGCAACATCGTACGCAAAACCGACCTTAATAGCGATGGCATCGACGAGTTACTTATGACGACGGGCGACATGGCCCAGGGAACGCTGACCGAGATGGCTACGTTCGTGAGTTTTCAACACGGGCAACGCCGGGTGATTCATGACTTCGGAGCTGTAGTGGAAGATTCGTGCGCCTCGGAAATGGCGGGAGCTACTTCAGACGCATCGGTGCTCTACATTTCCGACATCGTGCCAGGCAACATGCCCAAGATCACACAGGAAAACTACAGCGCGAGCTGCCGTAGTAAGACAAGGCGCTGGAAACTCGTCTCGCGCGGTAAGAGAGGGTAATGATCTCGCTGTGCAATCTTTAGGGGAAAAAGTTGTGGGCATCGTGTCTGGTGGAAACCTTCCGCTCGAACGCTTTGCTAAATTGATTCTTTAATCGAACCTGGGAGGAAAAACAGATGGCAGAATTATTGCAGGAATACACCACAGTTGTGACTGGTCCAGACAATACGACTTACACAGTGCGTAGTTATGGAGAAGAAAGAGCTGATGGAACCTGGGCTGGCTGGATCGAGTTCGAGCCGGATGATTCGCGTAAACCAACCCTAACGACGGACCAGGAAACATCTCAACCGAATCGTGTTGCTATTGAATATTGGTCTACGGGGCTCGAGCCTGTTTATTTCGAGGGTGCATTCGAACGCGCGTACGCGAGGTAATCCACGGATTACACCGATGCGATTACAGAGGCACAAAGGTACACAGAGAACAAGCACTGACTACTTACTCAACTTCCAACCGGCAAACGGTTTCACAGTTGCGCAGGTTGGTCCACCATCTTTGCCCGTTCCCGGCACACGCGCTTCAAGAACTTGCTTTCCTTTTGTTGCCTGATTCACGACGTCCCAGGTGATGTCTCGAAAAGGAACCTTCAGACGACGCGACCAGGGACTATCAGCCTGTCCTGCGATCGTGCCAATATCGAGGTAAACGAATCGTTCGTGAGCTGGTCCCTGTACGAATGGACCAAGCAGTGTGGGCGATCCGTCTTTGCCTTCCTTTACACGCACATCAAATTCAAATTTTAGATCGCCTTTTTTCGATCGCTGCTTCTGTGTAACCTCAAACTCATTCCCACGTCCCTTTTGCAGACCAAAATCGACGCCAGGCGGTGGACTCTCCAGGATTATGCGAAAGGTAAGCTCCATTTCCATGGCACACAGAATACGACGAAAAGAAGGCTACAAAAAAGCACAAAAGGTAAAAGAAATTGATTATTCGATTTTGTGTAACTTGAGACTTTTTAGGGCTTTCTGGAATGGATCCTGCTTGTAACCAAGTAGGTCCCCCTGGTGTCTTATTGATAGGTCGGGCTCTCCTCAGAATGATGGGTAGAGCCCGATAAGTTTTTTGTGTTAAAGGGGAAACAACAATGAAAAGAGTACTGGGAATCGCATTGGCAATACTCTCCCTTGGTTTTGTTGTTCCAGCCGCAGAAGCTGCTGCGGTATCAAAGCAGAACAGCAGTGTAACGATTGCTGCGAACGCAGCCCCACAGTGGGGTGACCGCTACGGCAGGCGCTACAACAGACGTCGTTCAGTACGGCGAACACGACTGGTTCGCTATGGTCGCCGTCTCTACCGGGAAACTTATGTGGTGACATTCTGGCCAAACGGCCGTACTGACACCCGATTAATTAGCCGCACTCGCGTTGGCTAAGTGCGGACTTAGAACAAGGAAGGTTGAAAAATGAAAGGAAAATATTTGCGAAAGATTGGCGGTTTTGCTCTCGCCGCACTCATGTTGCCTGGCATCGCTTTCGTCTCCCCAGGCGATGTTCAGGCACAGGGACGGCGCAGGGTAGTGATCGTTCGTCCTTACCCCAATCGCATATATCGTCCATTTGGATATAGGAGTTGGTGGGGGTACCCCTATGGTTGGGGATATGACCCTTGGGGTTACAACTTCCGGTACAGCCATTATGTTTTTGACAACAGCGAAAAGGCTGGCGGTCAGGGATACAGGGATGGCTTCAATACCGGAAAGGATGATGGCAAGAAAGACAAGAGCTACGATCCCCAGCGCTCTCATTACTTCAAGGAAGCAGGCTTCGGAAACTTCGCTGATGTTTACCGGCCCAGCTTCGAAAGAGGTTACCAGGATGGCTACAGGGAGGGTGCTAACCAGCGTCGGGTTGGTTAATGCCTGAACTGATGGACCGCCGCGATGATGAATCGCGGCGGTCCGTTTTTATGTTTGCTTCACATGTTTATTACTTCAACAACTTCGACACCTCGAGCACTTGCTCGGGCCTGGCCCGCACCCAGTAGTTCTCCGTCAGATTGATCCATCTCACCGTGCCAGTTGAATCAACGAGAAACTCCGCCGGTCGCGCAATGTCATGACCATTCTCACCAGCGCCTGCATGGACCAGATCGTAACGTCGTATCACCTCAGTGTTTTGATCCGAAAGCAATGGGAAAGTGTAACCAGCTTTTTGCGCTAAATCGCGTGAGACGTCAGGAGCATCCACACTGATCGCGACCGGCCGAATTCCCGCTTCATTCAGCTTGTCCAAACTTCTTTCGATACCCCGCAACTCGGAGTTGCATGAAGGTCACCAGTAGCCTCTGTAAAAAACCAGCAACACTCCACGCGACGCCTTGCCGTTGACAGGTGATGTGAGCAGTTCGTTTAGTGAGACTGCCTTGCCCGTCGTGTCAGGAAGACTAAACTCAGGCGCTCGCTGTCCGACTTGCGGTGCCCCTTTCGACGCCGGCAGCCAACGCCCAACGACAAAGATGGAGAAAATAAACAATGCACATACAAGTACACTGAATGCGCTGACTATCACCGCGACAATTCTCGAGCGCATCCGATGCGGGCAATCGGAAGCAAAGCCACGCCGCACGCCCATGAAGAGCAATATTCCCGCGATCACGAAGAGCAGCAAGTTGGCCCACGGAAAATCCCGCGTAAACGGAAACCAGACGAAAACGAAAAAGTAAGACATGAAGGCCGCAATGGTTACCAGCAAACCCACCCAGAGCGGCCAGTTGATACGTCGTACATTCATCTCTTGTTAATCCTGAAAATCTTTCTCATCCTATCCATGATTCTATTGATAGGGACTCAACTTAGTCCTGCCATACGCTACAAACGCGCACAAGAGACCAATTATCACCGTTGGAATAGCCTGCCCGATGCCAACGCTCATAGCCGTTACAACGACTGCGCCGATCATGATGATCGTCAATCCGATCGCCGCAAGTACGGTCAAGTATTGCTTGACTCGGAAAAGTCCTGGCAGCACCAATCCAAGCGCACCAAGTATTTCGCACACGCCGATGAAATGGATAAACCATCCCGGAAAGAGAATCTGATTCGGCGGTCCCATCGCTCTCATCTGTTCAATTGTGAACCAGAACTTCGTGCCGCCCGCAAACAGAAAAGTCAGCGCCAACAAAATCTGAATTATCCAAAGTAAGATGTTCATAATCAGTTTCCTTCACATTCAAGATCGCGTGCTGCTTCGTAAGGGAATCAACGCACGCAAGCGCACGTCGTGCAGATAAAGCCCCAGCCAGAGCAAAGCACCGAAGATAATTGGAAAGACAATCGGAAACGCACCTTCGCTCGCGCGCACGTGCGTCGCCACAGCACCGCCGAGATAGCCGGTCAACAGTATCGCGCCCAGCACTGAAGTGGGCGGAATCAAATAAAGAATGGTGCAGGTTATCAAAAGGATCCCTATCGGAATGATGACACTCTCGGAATATCCGAGTTTGGTAGTCGCATCCACGACCACTGCGGGCTTTACGAGTTTCATCGCACCGTCAACCAGTAGAAACAGTGCCGGCAGTCCGCTAACGATTCGTCCGATCCAGAGAGTGGTCTTCGAAACAGGAGTTTGTGAATCAGTTTGCATGACTATGCCTCCGCTCTCGACTGTTCCGGTAGTCCTTTGATTTCCAACACGGGACGAATCTCAATGGTGCCAAACTTCGCGCCGGGAATGCGCTCCGCAATACTCATCGCCTCGTCGAGATCTCGCGCATCGACCAAATAGTAACCGCCAAGCTGCTCGCGAGTTTCCGCGAATGGACCATCCGTCACCAGGCGTTGGCCGTTTCGCACACGCACGCTGGTGGCGGTCGTCACCGGATGCAGCGGACTAGCGGCCAGGTATTTACCTGAAGCGCTAAGATTTTGCGCCAGTTGTGCTGATTCGACGTAACAATGTTCTCGCTCACTGTCGCTCATGGCGTCTTCGGCGAGATAAACCAGTAACATGTATTTCATAATTTCGTGCCTCCACTGCTAAATCGAACAGCAAGTTGTCGAATCGACACTGCAGCCGAATTTTTTTTATTATCAAACGTGCTTCAGAACGCTAACGTTACCGTCGACGCAGTGTATCGGTCCGACTGGGGCCGGATTGTTGCAACTCTCATACGTCAGTTTGGCGATTTCGAACTCGCCGAAGACGCTGCACAAGACGCATTCACCGCCGCCGTCGACCAGTGGCCAACCGACGGCATTCCCGAATCACCTCGCGCGTGGATCATCCAAACGGCGAAGCACAAAGCCATCGATCGTCTGCGACGTCAAACTCGTCTTCAGGAAAAACTCGAAGCCGATCCAGACTTCGCTTCAGAACCAATCGTCGAGGCGCCAAGTCTCAACTTCGAAGAGATTCCCGACGATCGTTTACGACTGATCTTCACGTGCTGCCATCCAGCCTTATCGCTGGAAGCACAAGTCGCCCTGACGCTACGTACTTTAGGCGGTCTTCAGACCGATGAAATAGCGCGCTCTTTCCTCGTCCCCACGACCACGATGGCCCAGCGATTGGTACGCGCTAAACGCAAAATACGCGACGCAGGAATCCCTTTCAGTGTTCCCGACAAGACTGAAATGCCGGCACGTCTGGACGCAGTGTTGACCGCGATCTACCTGATCTTCACCGAAGGCTACGCGCCAACGAGAGGCGAGCCACTCGTGCGTGCTGATCTGTGCGCTGAAGCAATTCGACTGGGCCGCCTGTTGAGAATGCTGCTTGGCCCAAAGCCGCCCGCTGAAGCGACTGCGCTTCTGGCACTCATGTTGTTACACGACTCGCGACGCGAGGCTCGACGTGATGAAGATGGCAATCTTGTCGTACTCGAAGAACAGGATCGTTCGCTCTGGAACAGTTCACAAATCGACGAAGCACTCGGTTTAGTTGACGACGCTCTCGCCGGTCAACCTGGTCCATTTGCACTGGAGGCGGCCATTGCCGCGGAGCATTGCAAAGCAACTCGCGCCGAGGACACGAATTGGGAGGAGATTGTCAAACTTTACGATCTCCTCGCCGAACTGATGCCTTCGCCAATCGTGTCGTTGAATCGCGCCGCGGCGATCGCGATGGCTCGTGGTCCGCAACCCGCACTCGAATTGATCGACCAGCTCGCAGCATCAGGCGAGCTCGACGAATACCACCTGTTGCATGCAGCACGCGCCGACATGCTGCGTCGCCTCGGATCCAATGATGAAGCCGCTGAGAGTTACGAAACAGCTTTGCGACTAGCAACCAACGACAGTGAGCGCCGCTTCCTCGAACGCCGGCTGCGTGAAGTCAGATCGTTGCCACAATAAGTTTTTGCCTCGATGAGGCACAAAAGCACAAAACATTAATTCAATCACTGATGACTTTGGTCGTCATTTGATGAATCAATCATTCGTGCTTTTTGTGCCTTTTATGGCTAAGAGCCCTGGCCTGCGGCCATCGCGGCGAGACGCTTGTCGATTTCTTCCGGCGAAACGTCTTCTTTGTGCGTCGCCACGGTCCAAACGTGGCCGAAAGGATCGGTCAACGTGCCGGAGCGGTCGCCATAAAACTGATCCTGCAAAGGTTTATGTTCAATGCCGCCAGCGGCGATCGCCTGTGGGTAGATCGTGTCCACATCATCGACATAGATCATCAGGCTTACCGGTGTGCCACCCAGCGATTTTGGTCCTTTGTATTGCTCGGTCTCATCGGCCAGCATGAACGGGGAGTCGCCAATCTTTATTTCGGCGTGGGCGATCTTACCCTCGTGCTCCATCCGAAATAACTCGACTGCGCCGAATGCTTTCTTGTAATACTCCATGGCGTCAGCCGCACCATTGACGATCAAGTAAGGCGTTAAAGAGTGGTATCCCTCGGGAATCGATTTCACATCTGCCATAACTATTTCCCTTTCGTTAGTTGAGAGTCGTACTAGTTCTGGAATTCTTCCTGCCGTTGTTCCTGACGACTACAAGCGTCATGTCGTCTGTGAGCGGACGTGGAGCAGCAAAGTCCTGCACTGCGCCCAATATTGAAAACAGGACTGTCTCTGCCGAGCCGCCCTGGGCCCGGCGTAATTCTGTCTGGAGTCGCATGTTGCCAAACTCCTGCTCCGCTTCGTTGAATGATTCAAGAATACCATCAGAACAGGCCAATAGCAGGTCGCCGCGCTTCAATTTGACGGTGCCGCCGTCAAACGTCGCTTCAGATACTGCACCAAGCACCGGTCCACCGTCGGAGAGTAATTCGAGTTGTCCATTTGCACGCAGTAACAAAGCAGGCGGATGTCCAGCACTGGAATAATCGAGCGTCTCCGCAGTTGCATCGAGTCGCGCGACAAACAAGCTGCTCAACGGTTCGATACCAGCAAAACGAGCGCTGTCGCAATTGACACCAGCGACGATTGATTTTGGATCGCTGCTCTGCGCGGTGTGTGTGCGTATCAAACCAACCAGATGCGTCACCCACATTCCCGCCGCCAAACCTTTGCCGCCAACATCGCCAAGGGCAAGAACTAAACCTTCATTTGTTTCTTCGACACTGAAAAAATCGCCCGGCAAATGTCGCACTGCAAAGATCTCACTCGCGACATCAAAACCACCGTGGCGCACAAGACTCGGGGCAGACAATCTGCGATGCACCTGTGCCGCTTCAAAGATCGCCGTGTTCAGCTCAGCGTAATCCTGCTGCAGCTTTTCCAGCCGCTGTTCGAGCGCGCTGACCGGCGAAACAACGGTAGACTGGGGAGATGACTCAACATCGAATGCTGGGAGAGTCATAACAAGTCCTCATCCGACAAACTTATAACCACTTCCGTGAACGGTAAGAATAAAACGAGGCTCTTCGGGATTCGGTTCGAGCTTTTGTCTTAGATGAACAATGTGCGTGTCAACGGTACGAGTGGTGGGATAATTCTCATATCCCCAGACGGCATCGAGCAGACGATCGCGACTGAGTGTCTCAACCGGATGAGCGATGAAATAGGCCAGCAAAGCAAACTCTTTTGCAGAGAGATCTACCACACTGCCGTTGCGTCGTACTTCGTTGCTGCGAATGTTTACTTCAACATCACTAAACTTATAGATCTCCGCGGCCGGCGCAGGCGATGACGCTCGCCTTAAAACTGCCTTAACACGAGCCATCAACTCACGCACTGAAAACGGTTTCGTGACGTAATCGTCCGCACCCAATTCCAAGCCCACCACTTTGTCGATCTCCTGACCACGCGCAGTCAGCATGATGATCGGCACTGACGGCCGCTTCGCTTTCAACTGTTTGCAAACGTCGAGACCACTCATGCGGGGCATCATCACGTCGAGCACAACGAGATCGGGATTGTCAGAAAGCGCGCGATCGAGACCACTGACACCGTCCTCAGCGCTGATCACTTCATAACCTTCGTATTCGAAGTTATCGCGCAACCCCGCAACCATCGCTGGTTCATCTTCAACAATTAGAATCTTTGATTTCATAAAAAGCCTCTGAAATGTCAGCCAAAAATGCACCAAAAGCTCAAATGCCTAATGAATGTTTTTGTGTCTTTTGTGCTTCGTCCTGGCCATTTAAATTGACTGGTTTGCTAGTGGCAACCAGACCGTGAACTTGCTGCCACCTCCCGGTGTGCTCTCGACTTCCACGTCGCCGCCATGAGCCTGAGTTATGTGCCGCACAAGCGACAGCCCGAGACCGCTGCCCTTCGTGTTATGCACGAGCGGATCGCATGTGCGATAAAACTTTTCAAAGATCCGCGTCTGCTCGTGTCGATCGATGCCGATTCCTCGATCGCTTACTTCGAGTTTGAGCACACTCTGATCTCGATACAGCCTGATGCCCAAAAACTTTTCCCTGTCAGAATACTTGAGCGCATTGTTAACCAGGTTAACGAGTGCGCGTGCGATCGCTTCGCGATCTACCTTCACTGCCGGAATGCTCGAATCGATATGTTCCTCGAGCGCAAATCCCTGTTGCTCGATCTGGTAACGATATGAATCGAGTGTATTGCGAACAAGCTCGGCAATGTCTGTCTCTCGAAAATCGTACTCTTTACGTCCCGCCTCGATGCGTGAGAAATCGAGTATGTTGTTGATTAAGGCAGTCAACCGCTCACTCTCTTTGCGAATGATGCTGTAGTACTCGTTTTTCTTCTCCTGGGTCGTGATGCGACCAAGCTCGAGTGTTTCGGCGTACAGTCGAATCAGCGCGAGTGGCGTACGCAACTCGTGTGAGACGTTGGAAACAAAATCAGACTTCAAGCGCGCCAGTGCGACCTGCTTGTTGACACTCCGATACGTCAAAACCAAGCCGCCAATCATCAATACCGACAGCACACCAAGAATCATGAAACTCTGCCACACCCAGCGCTGACCGATTGCCTGTGCGGTTGTGCCTTGAAACTTAATGCCTAACGCAAGACCACGAAAAGGATCGTCGAAATTACTTGAAACTTCAGGCTTACCGGTTCCCCACCCTGGCGATGCCGCCAACGGGCGATTAGGTTCAGATCGGAATGTGTCGGCAGGATAAACCAGCATCGCGAGCCGTTGGTCTTCGTGCTCCTTCGTTTCTTTTGCCAACTCAGAAAACGACTGCTCGACTGGTTTATCGGGATCTTCGGTCAACTTCTGCGATGTCAGCTCGTCGAGAAGTTGCGGAAAAAAGACTTGCTTCAGATAGTTGGGATCAAAGGCCACGCCACCAAGAATGGTCTTCGTGCCGTAGAGTTGTGGGAAAGTGAAGATAGCGGTGGTTCGGTAAACATTGCCGTTTGGTGGCTCTTCCGATTCGCCGCTATACCACATGATCGGCTTGGGCTTTTTACACAGTTGCGAGGCAAGGTAAGGACCTTCAAGACCCATCCAGCCCGAATACATTTTGTCCAACGCTGCGATCTGTTCTTTATTCACGCGGTCGCGATTCGCTTGCAGCACCAGGCCTTTTTTCGCGTCAAAAAGAAATGCGTGAGCCAGCCAGGGACTTTTCGAAAGCAGCAGATCAAACTTTCGTCGCTTTTCATCGTCTGAGTCCGTTTCCAGCGGAAACGAGTCTCGCGCTTGCTCAGTTAGTTCATATGCTTTCTGGTTGATCTTTCTCGATGCGATTGTGAGCACGTACTGAAAGTCACGATGGATTAACGCTTCGATTTTCTTGTCGCGCTGGATCGATTTAACGTGCTGAAAGTTGACGAAGATGAGCGTTAACGCGGGCAAAACCACGGCCAGGCCAAGGGTAAGAAAGAGACGAAAACGGGTGTTGGCTTCGCTTTTTGACTTCATGCGCGGAAGAGGATACGCCCCGACCACACGGTGGCGTGTCAAGCTCAGGTAAAAATTTGTTAAGAGTTGTGAAATCCGTCTACAGATTACACAGATTTAACGTGCCGGGCCAAACTCAGGTATATTAGCGCGTTCCCGATTTTACCCATGGAGTTACCCGGTGAGACATTTAACAATGCAGGAACTGGAAGCAGCCTTGGATCAGCTGCGCGAGGCGCCGAAAGACGAGGGTATTTTGCAGTTGATTGTGTCCCGTCCGGATGTGGACCAGAGAGAAGTGCTGGAGCAAGCTGACCTCGATCCAGCCAAAGGATTGATTGGCGATAACTGGATTGTGCGTGGCAGTTCGAAAACACACGACGGATCTGCTCACCCAGAAATGCAGATCAACATCATGAACTCGCGCGTCACGGCCCTCGTGGCACAAGAGAAGGAGCGCTGGTCACTTGCCGGCGATCAACTCTATATTGACATGGACCTGAGCAAAGAGAATTTGCCTGCGGGGTCAAGGATTCAGGTGGGCTCAGCGGTGCTCGAAGTGAGTCCGCTGCCACATACAGGCTGCCACAAATTTGTCGCGCGGTTCGGCGTCGACGCGATGAAGTTCGTGAATTCGCCACTCGGCAAAGAACTCTGCCTGCGTGGCATCAACGCTAAAGTGGTCCAGCCTGGAACTATCAAGGTGGGCCAAACCGCCAAAAAGATTTAGCCGCGGATTTACGCTGATGAACGTAGATCTGCGTTTATCAGCGTGAATCTGCGGCTAATGATTCTTCTTCACGCCGCTCGCTGGCGCGCGTGCCGACCTTCAGCGAATTCCGCGATCATCTTCTTATTGAACGCCGGTATATCGGCAGGCTTCCGACTGGTTATTAAGCCATTATCTACAACCACATCTCGATCGACCCAATGCGCGCCTGCATTCGTTAAATCGCTCTTCAATGAAGGCCACGAAGTTATAGTTCTTCCTTTGACTACTTCCGAATCGATCAATGTCCACGGCGCATGACAAATTGCGGCGACTGGTTTCCCCGTTGCAAAAAACCCATCGACAAACTCGACCGCCCGCACCATCATTCTCAATTGATCGGGATTTCTCACCCCGCCTGGTAGTAACAACGCGTCATAATCATCAGAGCGGGCCCGGTTCAACGGCATATCAACTTTAAATGAATCCGCCTTCTCGTCGTGATTCCATCCCTGAACTTCATTTTCCGCGGGGGATACAATTTCTGTTATCGCACCAGCCTGTTCCAAAGCCTTCTTCGGCTCAGTTAGTTCCACCTGTTCAAAACCGTCGGCAACCAGTATTGCGACCTTCCTCCCCTTTAGTTTCCCCTCCATGAGAGCTCCTCCATGTTCTCAGCTAGACTTCTGCCGTGTGAGCCGGTGGACGCTTTCGGGAGTGCAGCGACTTGTTTGCTATCGATCGGCGGATCTGAAGCTGGACAAGTCACCGCACTCCAACGTGCCCTGCTCTATCTGGCAAACTTCTTATAGGCAACACAGATGCCGCTATGTATTTGACCGTACAACGGATTAGCGACGTAAAAATTGGCTTGAAAACGTAATGAAGTCCGACAGGACTGTCCGAAAAAGGGTCTAGACTACCCTTTGCTTCCAGCGGCCACGGCGGAAGACAGCGGCACTCACGACCGCCAGCGTTGAAAACGCGATCATCATTGAAAAGAAAACGCCGCGCGGTCCCCAACCAAGAACCACACCCAGCACGTACGCGAGCGGAATCTCCCACAACCAAAACACAAACAAATTGATGATTGTCGGCGTCCATGCATCGCCGGCGCCATTGAACGATTGTCCAAGCACCATGCCGTACGCATAGAACAGAAAGCCATATGCCACGATTCGCAGGCAATCAACGCCATATTGAGCGACGTTCGGGTCGTCCGTATAGAACCAAATGATCTGCGGCGCAAAGAAAATGAACAGGAGACCAACGACACCGAGGAAGATCATGTTGTAAAAACCCGCCTTCCATACCGCCCGTTCAGCGCGTTCTGGATTCTTGGCGCCAAGCGCCTGACCAACCATCGTCGCAGCCGCGTTTGCCATTCCCCACGACGGCAATAGTGCGAAAAGAATCACGCGAATTCCGAAGGTGTAACCCGCAACCGCATTGCTGCCGAAACTCGAAATGATGCGCACGAGTCCGATCCAACTCGCCATTCCGATAAACACTTGAAATGTTCCGGTAGCTGACAATCGGATCAAGCGTCCGATGATTGTTGGTTCAATGCGAAGATGACGCCGCTCAATATTGAATCTTCCGCCTTCACGAATGAGTTTGCTGATGGCGAAGAGTGCGCCCGTTCCACGTCCGATGTTCGTAGCGATCGCAGCGCCGACGATCCCCAGTTTCGGAAATGGTCCGAGTCCGAAGATCAAACAAGGACCAAGAAAAATGTTGATCCAATTCGCCAGCCACAACGTGCGCATCGCGATCGCGGCATCGCCTGCGCCACGAAAGATGGCGTTGATCATGAAGAGCATCACGACGGTGATGTTTCCTGCCAACATCACGCGTGTGAATGCCGAACCGTGTTCTACCACCCACGGCGAACCACCCATCAACCTAAGCAATTTCGGTGCGAGCGGAGCACCGATCGCGCCGATCGCTATCGAGACGATCAGCGCGAGCACAATCGCCTGCACCGCAGCTCGCGCGGCGCCTTCCGGATTTTGTTCCCCGATGCGTCGCGCGATCATAGCCATGGCGCCGATGCTCAAGCCGATCGCTAGCGCGTAAATCAGAGTTAGTAAGGATTCAGTGAGACCGACAGTTGCGGCCGCGTCGGTGCCGAGGTGCGACACCCAGAAGATATCGACGACGGCAAACACGCTCTCCATGATCATCTCAAGGACCATGGGTATCGCGAGCAGTAGGATTGCACGTCCGATCGGTCCGGTGGTGTAGTTTCGGTGCGAGCCGCGAATCGATTCCTTAACGGCAGACCACAAGCTTTGTGAGTCTTCTTGAGGAACGGCAACTGTATCGGACATAAGAAGAAACCATCCGTGTAATCTGTGGTTAACGACCGTAGTCATCCTGAAGACGAACAATGTCGTCTTCACCGAGATAACTTCCTCGCTGCACTTCGATGAAAACTAAATCTGCGTCGCCGGGGTTCTCGACACGGTGGGCCGTGCCGATGGGAATGTCGATCGCCTCGCCTGCACGGACAGTGATCTCTTCACCATCGAGAGTAACTTTCGCGGTGCCCTCCACCACGAACCAGTGCTCAGCTCTTTGTGCGTGCTTCTGATAACTGAGTCTTTGTCCGGGCAGGACCTCGATACGCTTGACCTTGAAATTTCGATCTTCTTCAAGGACTGTGTAAGTTCCCCAAGGGCGGCGATCAAATTCCCGCATTCACGTTCCTCCTCGAATGGTGGAACGTACCTTAGCGCATAAAAAAACACAAAGGCTCTTTACGAGCCTTTGTGCCTTTTGGTTGCCGTTTATACTACTTTTACTAACTGGCTTTCAAGGTCAAATAGATCACAGCGCTGCGTCGCTTCACCAGAATCAATGCCGGTTTGGCGCCGGATCTTTGCAGCGCCGAAACAAACTCTGCCGGCGTTTTGACAGGTTGGCGATTGACTTCCTGGATCAGGTCACCTTGTCTTATGCCTGCATCAGCGGCGCTGCCCGCTGGATCGACCCGGGTGACGAACACGCCCTCATCACCGGCCTCGAGTCCATATCGCGAAGCTGTCTCCGCCGTCAGCGGCTGAACGGTTAACCCATATTTGCCATTGCCAGCGCCGGTGTCGCTCATGGTTTCTTCGTCGCTATCCGGTCGCGGACGATCCGGAAGTTCAGTAAGTGCAACCTGGAAGTTCTGATCGCGGCCGTTGCGGACTGCGGAAACTTCCACGTTCGATCCCGGAGGCATGCTGGCGACAAGATTTCGCAGACCGTTGTTATCGACAACGGGTTGTTTGTTGACGGCAACGATCACGTCGCCGCGTTTGATTCCACTCTTGTCAGCCGGACCACCATTGGTAACAGAGGTAACAATCGCCCCCCGTACCGCAGGCAAATTCAAGCTTTGCGCCAGATCTGCATCGACTGACTGAATCGTCACGCCGAGCATTCCACGCCGCACTTTACCTGTCTTCATCAACTGGTCCATTACCACTCTCGCCATATTCGACGGAATTGCAAAACCGATTCCGATGTTGCCGCCGGATGGCGAAAGGATCTGCGAGTTGATTCCGATTAGCTCGCCGTTAGTGTTCACCAAAGCGCCACCTGAATTACCACGGTTGATGGCGGCGTCAGTTTGTAGAAAGTCTTCGAAACTGCCGTCGCTCAGACCAGTGGCACGTCCTTTTGCGCTCACGATGCCGGACGTGACTGTCTGACCGATGCCGAGCGGATTTCCAACCGCCAGGACGAAGTCGCCCACGCGAACCTTGTCAGAATTTCCCAGTGCCAGAGTCGGCAGATCTCTCGCGTCGATTTTCAACACCGCGAGATCGCTCGGCGGGTCCGAACCGACGAGTTTTGCCGTGAATGTGCGGTTGTCGGTTAGTTCGACTTTTATCTCGAGGGCTCCATCAACCACGTGATGATTGGTAAGGATGAAGCCATCAGAATTGACGATGACACCGGAACCTACACCCTGCACTCGCTGCGGAGGCTGCTGTTGCTGCGGCATGCGGTCGCCGAAAAACTCACGGAACGTCGGGTCATCCATGAAGGGAAACTGCTGTGCTGCTCGAGCGCGCTCGGTCGATCGAATTGTCACGACCGCTGGCGAAACCCTGCTCACGAGGTCGGCATAAGATGTCTGCATTCCGGCTGCACTGGCAACCGCGGCCGGCTGCTCCGGTTGAGTGGAAGTCAGACTCATTAACTTGCTCTGTCCGCTGCAGGAGGCGAAGGTAAAAACCACCAGAACCAGGCTCAGTATGATGTTTATTCGCAAAACTGCTCCTCTATAAATCTTTACGTCGTCTCTCATTCCTAAATCTCCGATTGTGATGTAAAAAAGTACAGACTTTGGATTCAGAGAATTCCAATTCCGTTTACCAACCCAAAAATTGCCGCAAAAGACTGCAATGTCTCAAAAGATTTGGCGTTCCTGTACCTCTTTGCGCCTGCAAATGGTGTGATATACTGCGCCCGTTCAACAACGCCTATAAACCCTTGGATTTGTTAATCAAAGGTAGTGCCGACAGTCTCTTAATTTCAGAACCTGTACGCCGTACGCCCCCGGTTCTTCCAACCAAAACACGGCAGTCTGAGGTATAGCCCCTGTGCATGGGATAGATTCCAACGGCCACGAGGAGAATTCCGTTCTAATCGTCAATGACGAGCCAGACCAACTGACCCTCATGGGGAATCTGTTGCGAAAGGCCGGCTACGCCGTTCTGACCGCCACAGACGGTATCGAAGGTCTCACGCTTGCCAGGCGAGAGCGTCCGGATCTGGTCATCAGCGACGTGACGATGCCTCGCATGAATGGGCTGGCATTCTGCCGCGAAATTCGCGCGGACGCGGAACTAAAAGCGCTTCCCATCCTGCTCGTAACGGCAGTTCAAAAGGATACTGAAAGCGCGGTCGCAGGTCTTCAAGCCGGTGCGGACGACTATCTCGAATTTCCCTTTGACTCGGCTCGTCTGGTGGCGAAAGTCTCTCGTCTGCTGGAGCGTTCGCGTCTCGAAGCGAGTTATCGAGATCTCGTCGAACAGGCCAGCGACATGATCTTCACTCAGGATCTAACGGGCAAACTAACCAGCATCAACCTTGCTGGTCAGAAATTCCTGGGGCGCAGGCCCGAAGAGATAATTGGCAACTCGTTTTTCTCGGTCTTTGGAATCATTCCTGAGAGCAACGGTTTTGCGCGCACTCTCGGTCGTCCAGAGGAAGCAAACGAGTTCCGGCACCAGTTCGTGGCTCGTTCTGCCGCGGGGGAGGATCGCTGGCTGGACCTCATCATTTCCCCAATCAGGGACAAACTTAACGAAACGATCGGTTTTCGTGGTCTCGCGCGCGACATCACCGAGCGAAAACGCTTTGAGGAGGCGTTGCGCGATTCCGAGGAACGCTACCGCCTTCTATTTGAATCGACGCCCCAGCCAATCTGGGTCTACAACGAGGACACGCTGTTCTTTCTTGCAGTAAATGAAGCCGCAACGCGAACGTACGGCTACTCGCGCGACGAGTTTCTGTCCATGACGATCGACGACATACGTGCACGCGAAGACATTCCGACACTGATAATCAAGAACGCCGCCGACCCGAACGACCTCGTAATCTCGAGTCCATGGCGTCACAGTACACGCACCGGCCAGACGATCTACGTCGAAATGAGTTCACATCCGGTAGTCTTCGACGGCAAAAACAGCAGGTTAGTAATCGTCAACGACGTCACCGAACGAAAACTTCTCGACGAGAAGCAACAGCGACTGCATACCTCACTCCAACAGTCAGCAATGGAATGGCGCCAAACGTTCAACGCCATCGATTTTCCCGTGCTCATCGTCGATCTGGCCGGCAATATAAAACGTTCGAATCAGGCTGCGGAACAGATCGTCGGCATCAGCGCCGAGCAGATTCTCGAGAAAACTGTTCGCACTCTAGGTGAAAACCAGCCGTGGAAAAAAGCTGCCGAGTTAATTGAAGGAATACGGGAAAACCCGGCGCCGGTTGCCGAGGAAATCAAAGACGAGTCGACCGGGAAAACCTGGGCGATCACTCTTTACCACATTAACGAATTCGGCTCAGCCGGCGAACGCGCAATCCTGATTGCGCAGGACATCTCGAAACGTGCGGAATTGGAAGCCTCACTGCGACAAAGCGAGATGATGTCGCTACTCGGATCACTCGTGGCCGGTGTTGCACACGAAGTCAGGAACCCTCTTTTCGGAATCTCTTCAATACTCGACGCGTTTGAAACCAGATTCAGCGACCGGACGGAATACCTGCGTTATACAAATGTGTTGCGTGACGAGATTGGCCGTCTCACCATTTTGATGGAAGAGTTGCTAGAGTATGGAAAACCGTTTCGCGGCGATCTCTACCTCGTCTCAATGGAAGAGATGGTCGCGCGGTCAGTTCGAGCCTGCATGCCGGCAGCGGACGTGGCCCAGGTGAATCTGGAAAGTCGAGTCGAAGATTCTTTGCCGAAGATCCGGATCGACCGGCGCAGACTTTCAAAAGTTTTTGTAAATCTGATCGAGAACGCGATTCAGCATTCACCGCAGAAGAGTTCGGTTACTATCGAAGCGCACCGGATCAGTGACGGAAATCACGAGTGGGTTCAGTGTGCAATCAGAGATAGCGGCGCCGGCATTGCAGCCGAAGATATGCCCAAGATCTTCGAACCGTTCTTTTCGAAGCGCCGCGGTGGAACCGGACTTGGTTTAGCAATCGCCCAGCGAATCATGCAGGAACACGGAGGAAAACTAATTGCGGGCAATAATCCTGAAGGCGGTGCCTGTATGATTGCGAGGTTCCCAATACCAGCCGAGGGAGATGCTTAATGTCCAGGAACAAGGTATTGGTAGTTGATGATGAATCCGGAGTGAGATTCGGCATCCGTGACTTCCTGGAACAACACGGATACGAAATCGAAGAAGCGGAAAGCTGCCAGGACGCACAGCATCTGTTTCGCACTTCGCGACCTGACATTGTCATTGCCGACTATATGATGCCGGACGGCACTGCCCTCGATCTTCTGCCACGACTGCGCGAGATCGACGCCGGAATTCCATTGCTGGTCCTGACCGCGCACGGCTCAATCGACCTCGCGGTCCGCGCAATCAAGGAAGGCGCGGAACAATTTCTGACCAAGCCGCTCGAGCTGCCAACACTCCTCGTCATTCTGCAACGACTGCTGCAGAAGCAACGCAACTATCACAAGCAACTGGCCAGCAAGTCACGTCAGGTGCGCCTGGCTATTGACCCTTTTATTGGTACCAGCGCCGCGATTCGTGCACTCGCGGACCAGGCCAGAAGAATCCTTTCGACTGAAAGTCCGGTTCTGATTCTTGGTGAAACGGGCACTGGAAAAGGCGTGCTGGCCCGCTGGCTACACGAGAACAGCCCAAGAGCTGACGAAGCTTTTGTCGATCTCAACTGTGCCGGTCTCACCCGAGAACTACTCGAAACAGAACTCTTCGGTCATGAGAAAGGCGCATTCACGAGTGCGATTGCGTCGAAGCAAGGTCTCTTTGAAGTGGCCCATCGCGGCAGCATCTTTCTCGATGAAGTGGGCGACGTGGACCTTCAAATTCAACCCAAACTGCTAAAAGTTCTGGAAGAGAAGCGGTTCAGACGATTGGGTGACGTTAGAGACCGGCAGGTGGATGTAAGACTTATTGCAGCCACACACCAGGACCTCGGTCATCTGGTCCGGGAAAAACGGTTCCGCGATGATCTATATTTTCGGATCAGCACTATTCCACTTTCGTTTCCGTCTCTGCGCGATCGAATCGAAGACATACCAACGTTGGCCCAGTACCTTCTCGATAAGGTTGCGGTCGACCTCGGCCGTGGCGAATTAAGATTGGACCAAGGCTGCATTCAGGCGCTTCAGGCTTACTCATGGCCCGGCAATATTCGTGAACTGCGTAACGTTATCGAACGTGCAGTGTTACTGAGTGAACAGAAAAATATCACTCTCAACGATCTTCACTTTGACGGCCACTCACAGGTCGGAGCTCCCTTACTCGATAGCCGCCTCACGCTTCTGGAACTCGAGAAGCAACACATCGAGCGTGTACTTCAGGAAGAGCGAGGTCGAGTGGAGAAGGCAGCAAAGCGTCTCGGCATTCCCAGAAGCTCGCTTTATCAGAAGATCAAGAAACACCAGATCCTCATGTCCAAAGTCTAGACTGGTAGTCTGAGTATTGGACATTCCCGCTTGGACCAAGGCCCCGCTCCAGAAAATTCCGAATCTTTTACTCTATTAGCACTTTCTGATATTCACGGCGCAGATTTTGCTGAGGAAAGCGCCAGTGCCAAGCATACGTATGTTCTCGGGTTGTTCTCCGAGCGATTTTGGCTGACCTCATCAGAGCGTGCATTTGCCCTGCATTTGCTCGGTTGATGTCAGGCCTCCCACAAATATTGAGTTTAAGGCTTCCATTGGGGGTCCGTAACAAGGAGGCATTTGAAATGTCCCGATTTGGTTCTCTGAAAAATCTAGTACTTGCGTTGGCGGTTTTTGGGATTATCAGCATCGTTGCAGGCACTGCCAAGGCCGACATTGTTGTTATCGCAGGAGTCGATAATCAGGGCACGGATAATGTCCTGCTCAACCCTGCCACCAACATACTCACCGTAACTGGTACGGTCGGCCAAAATAATCGAGTGGTCAACTTTACTTCTACCAGCGGCACCATGCTGCTGAACGCTAATCCATCTGGTCAGGCAACCGTAAGTGGCGGACTCGGTAACGGCCCCTTTACGCAACTGACCTTCGGTCTCGCCAACAACGACACGTTTACCCGCGCAGTCTTCAACATCAATGCTGCAATAGACGGTGTGGTCACGATTACAGTGACAGGAATAAACATCGACGGCGGCACGTTTGTAGATACCTTTGATGTAGACGCGAATGGGCAAAATTTCTTTACCGTCACGGCCATAAACGGTCAGCTAATTCAGACCATCAGTCTCAGTGGCGTACCGATGATGGACGTCAGACAGGTCCGACTTGGTGGCGGCGCCATCGAGCAAACCGTTCCAGAGCCGGCCAGCATGTTCTTACTTGGAAGCGGTCTTGTCGGAGTAGCGGCTGGTTTCCGAAGGCGTTTTCGAAGGAAGTTAGACTGAAACTCGGTTGAGTTTCGGCCTGGCAGCCAAGCGAGTGCCCTGTGTGTATTACTCCCTCGACCCGACCGAGGAATTTCTCTGGCTGGTATGTTTGAGCGTGCATTGCCCCGCTTCGCTCACCAATCCCACGCCGTAACAACATTCATCTGCTTCCATGGCTGCGGACTGGAAGCGACGTAATTATCTAACCCAAGGAGACTGAAATGCCCAGGTTTTCGAACCTCAAGAACTCGTTGCTGACCCTAGCGGTCTTCGGCGTCATCGCGCTTGCCCACGGAAGCGCGAAAGCCGGTCCGATTACGGTTTGCACCGGTCCGGGATGCAGTACTACAAACGTGAGCGGTTCAATCGTTGCTGGCAACGGAACTGTTACCATTACCCTTAACAACAACCTGACCAATAGCCAGGTGGTCAGTGTTATTCAGAACATTAGTGGGGTCTACTTTCAGGTGAGCGGTTACAACGGCGGAGCCGTTTCGCTCTCCGGAAGCAGTGCCGCTAATTCAACCAACATTGCCGACAACGGCACCGGCACACTGGCGGGTGCGGTTAATCCAACCGGATGGGGAGCGGGGCATAGTGGAAACACGATCACGGTTTGCGTGGTTTGTGCTTTCGGAGTCGTTTCGCCTGCCGGTCCGGATCAGACAATCATTGGTGGTGATGGAGTTGGTCCTTACACGGCTGCCAATGGCAGTATTGCCGGTAACGACCCCCACAATCCATTCCTGGTCGGCACTACGACTTTTACTCTCGTAGTTCCGGGCGTGACCGTCAACTCAGTGTTTTCTAACGTTGTAATCCAATTCGGTACCGAAGCGACTCCTCCGAACACTCAGGAAGTTCCTGAACCGGCCAGCATGTTCCTGCTGGGAACGGGTCTGCTTGGAGCCGCGGCTGGATTCCGTCGTCGTTTTGGAAAGAAATAGCTGAAGCCTTCCGGGTTCAGCTCTGCAATGAAAGTTAATGTGTTTCCACATCTGCCTTGCCACCGCAGATGTGGAAACACGGGTTCTTTAACGCGGTGTGAAGGCGGGCTAATTACCAAAGGGTGAATTTGTGCGGTTCCCGTGGTTAAACGAGGAGAGTGTGTGAATGTACGCTGAACCAATGATTCTTCCCCTGGACGCGAACGGCCGGATCTATGCGCTACAGGACGAAAAGGGAAATACGATCGGGACAGGCACTCGTGAGGTTTGTGAAGTTCTACTTTACATCATCACGAAGGCGGGTTCGTCCGGCAGTGCCGGGCGAGCAAATGTTTCGCTAAGGCAGCGATCAAATGTGCGGGCTGCTATTAGCATTTAGCTTTCAGGTCGGGCGGCGGCAACTTCCAGGCTACTGAAGTTGCCGTTGTCATGACTCATCGTTTCTGTGCGGAAGTCTAACGATGAGTGTAACGAGAGCTAAAACCCTCGCAAATAAAAAACTTCATCTCCTACGGAATTTATCCGTCATCCTTGCTCGCCCCGGATGCGGGGAGGATTGATCTTGCCCGTTGGCGGTATTTGACTTCTGCCGAACAAGGGGTGATATGAAGCGTATTCAATAGTGAGTGAGTTTATTTGCTGGTGGGCCCCGTGAAGCAGAATCGATTTGGAACCCTCAAGAAGGTCTCCGGTAGATTGAGACAAATGTGGCTCGGTAAAGACGAGAGATCTGCCGCAGAACTGGCAATGCCTCGCCTCTTAGTGGTCGATGACGAAGAGTCGATATGTTTCTCGATGAGCGAGTACTTTTCCTTGCATGGCTACAAGGTTGATACTGCTTGCGAGCTGGAAGAAGCTGAAAGACTCATCGGCGCTACAAACTACAAAGTCGTTATCCAGGATCTACGTCTCACCATGACCAACAACCAAGATGGTCTGGAAATGATCCGGTTGATCAGGGAACACAATCCTCAAACCCGTATAGTCGTTTTGACGGCTTATGGCTCAGCGGAAATAGAAGATGAAGCGCGACGCTGCGGTGCCGACGCGTTTCTCCGAAAGCCAAAACCTCTTTCGCAGGTGGCCCAGGTTATTCAGGGCCTGATCGAATCTCCTTCAAGAGCCGCCCGCCCGGCGTAAGATCGCCACAAAAAGGCACAAAAAGCACATAAGGATTTTTCCCAAGGTTGTTGAGGGACCAGTCTTCTCTGCTGCGTGAGATTAAGTTGGCCTTCTCTGCTGTCTAAATTTGCTGTTGAGGGGCTGGTCTTCTCTGCTGCGTGAGGTTAATTTGGTCTTCTCTGCTGCGTTAGGTTAATTTGGTCTTCTCTGCTGTCTAAAATATTTTGTGCTTTTTGTGCCTTTTTGTGGCTTGATTTTATCTGTGCTTCTTTGTGGCTCAATGAAAATCGTGGGAGGGCGTGGCGGCGACGGCGAACCTGAGCGGCTGTACGTGGCTGGCTTTTACCGAAATAACATTGTCCTGGTTTTGCAGCGCTCCTTCGATTAAGAGGAACGGGTGGTCCACCAGTTCCAGCCGGTACTTGTCGAAGAGTTGCGGAGTGACGATTATGTTGCTTACACCTGTTTCGTCCTCGAGACTCAGAAACATAAACCCCTTCGCGGTGCCGGGACGCTGACGAACAATGACCCAGCCTGCCACTCTTACAAAAGTACCATCGCGCAACTTCCGAATGTCGATTGCTCGCAGCGCCTTGAGCTTTTTCAACTCTCCACGGTGATAGGCAACCGGGTGTTTCCCGATCGTCAATCCTGAGCCGCGGAAATCAGCATCTACACGCTCGGTCAATGTCATCTGCTGCAACGGTGAGTTGCCGTCTTTTTCGAGTAACTCTTCATACAGTTCGCCGGCAGCGCGCGTCACGCGTTCGACCTGCCACAGTGCATCGCGGCGAGTTGAGGTTTGAATAAAATTCAAAGCGCCTACCGCAGCCAGTTTTCTTAACTCATCTTTGCGCAGTTTCGGCACGCGATTATGCAATTCATCGATACCCACAAAAGCGCCTGCCGCTCTCTCGCGAACAATCGCCTCGCCTGATTGCTGGCTCAGACCTTTGACGTATCTCAACCCCAGACGAACTGCGAGTGAAGAGTCGGCCTGCTTCTCAATCGTGCACAACCAATCAGAGCAGGTAATGTTGATCGGCAAAACTTTCAAACCGTGACGTTGCGCGTCTTTAATGATGGTGAATGGTTGATAAAACCCCATCGGTTGGTTATTGAGAATCGCGGCCGTGAAGGCTGCCAGGTAGTTGCATTTCAGATAGGCACTGGCATAAGCAATTAAGGCGAAGCTCGCTGCATGCGACTCCGGAAAACCGTAAAGCGCAAACGAACTGATCGCCAGCACGATCTCGTCCTGCGTCTTGCCCATAATCCCGTTTTTCGTCAACCCCTTCCGCAATTTAACTTCAATCGCTTTCATGCGAGCTTCCGAACGTTTGAAACCAAACGCGCGGCGTAACTCTTCCGCCTCGCCACCCGTAAACCCGGCACAGCTCATAGCCATGCGCAGGAGTTGCTCCTGGAATAAAGGCACGCCGAGCGTGCGTTTTAAGACAGGCTCCAGCGAAGGATGAGCATAAGTCGCCGCTTCCCTGCCCTGCCGGCGTTTGAGATATGGATGGACCATATTACCCACGATTGGTCCCGGGCGAATGATTGCCACCTGGACCACGATGTCGTAGAAGTTTGCCGGACGCAGTCGTGGCAAACATGACATCTGGGCGCGGCTTTCAACCTGAAACATCCCGATGGTGTCCGCGTTTTGCAGCGCTTCGTAAACGCCCCTGTCGTTTTGCGGCAAATGGGCCAGATCGACTTCCTCGTCATACGACTCGCGAATCAACTTGATCGAATCTTCCAGCACCGCCATCATCCCCAGACCCAGCAGATCGACCTTGATCAACCCCAGGTCCGCGCAATCTTCTTTATCCCACTGGACCACGACGCGTCCGGGCATCGCGGCCGGCTCGAGCGGCACGATGGAATCGAGTGCTCCCTGGCAAATCACCATGCCGCCTGAATGCTGGCCCAGGTGACGCGGCAGATCCTGCACGAGTTGATAAAGCTGAAAGAATTTTTTGATTCGTGGTTGGCGTAGATCCAAACCCGCATCACGGAATTGTCGCTCGCTGGAATCGTTTGGATCTTTCCATTCCCAGGTATGGACGAGGGCCGCCAGGCGCGAAAGCGTTTCTTCGTCAAAGTCGAGCGCTTTTCCGACTTCGCGCGCCGCTGAACGTCCTCGATAGGTGATGACATTCGCGGTCATTGCAGCTCCCAGTTTCCCGTAGTGCTCGTAAACGTATTGAATAGCCTGCTCGCGCTTGTCTCCGCTCGGTAAATCGAGATCGATGTCTGGCCATTCGCCTCGTTCCTCGGAAAGAAAACGTTCAAACAAAAGATCCATGCCGATCGGATCGACAGCAGTGATCCCCAGCGAATAACAGACGGCACTGTTAGCCGCCGAGCCGCGTCCCTGAACCAGAATTCCGTGTTGGTTGCAGAACTGAACGATATCCCAAACGATCAGGAAATAACCTTCCAGCTTGAGTTTTTCGATCAGGGTCAACTCGCGTTCGAGTTGCGGTCGAGCCCTTTCGTAAGTAGGCATGCCGTGTGTGCCGGTATAACGCGCGCGCGCGCCTTCCTCGGTGCGCTTACGCAAAAACGAGGTCATTGTTTCGCCGTGCGGCACAGGGTATTTGGGAAACTCATAGCCGAGATCTTCGAGGGTAAACTTCAATCGCGATGAGAGTTCAACGGTATTGGCAATTGCTTCGGGAAGATCTGCGAAGAGCTTTTGCATCATCGCGTCTGACTTCAGATATCGCTCTGAGTTTTGCGCGAGCAGGCGTCCGGCAGTTTCGAGCCGCACGTGATTGCGAATACAGGTGAAGACGTCGGACACTTCCCGGCGCGACGGTGTTGCGTGGTAAACGCCATTAGTGGCGAGTAACGGCAGGTGATTGCGCCGAGCCAGTTCGATCACCAGATGATTGCGGGCTTCCTCTTCGCGATCAAAATGCCGCTGCAGTTCCGCATAAACATTTTTCTTACCAAACAGTTCGATCAACCAATTGATTGCGCTCTGCGCTTTCTGCGTGTTCTCCGGGTCTCGGGGATGAATAGCAGTCGCAATTGGTCCATCAAAACTTCCAGTCAGGCAAATCAAGCCTTTAGCGTGCGCCGCCAGTTCGTCAGAACTGACCAAACATTCGCCAGGCTTTGCGTGTTTTGGCACACGCAATTTCATCAACGTGATGAGTCGACAGAGATTCTGATAACCGGTGCGGTTACGCACCAGGACAGGAATGGAGCAGGTGTTTTTTGTGCCGGGCTTTTGAACGCTTATCTCGGCGCCGATGTGAGCCTTGATGCCGTTTCTTTTTGCAGAGAGGTGAAATCGCGGTGCTCCATAAACTCCATCCCGGTCCAGCAAAGCCATCGCCGGCATGTCCAACTGAAGACCGGCAGCAATCAATTCTTCAGGCACCGAAGCGCCTTCCAGAAAACTAAAAGCCGACCGCGTATGGAGTTCAACATACATAGCCACAAAAGGGCTCAAAAAATGTTTGAGCCACAAAAAGGCACAAAAAACACAAAAGAGATGGTTAGTTAGTTTAGGGGTTCAGGTTTTCAGTTTAGTCTTTCAGTTTAGTCTTCAATTCAATTCCTCAATTCAGTTCCTCAGTTCAGTTTCCTCAGTTCAATTCCTCAGTTCAGTTTGCCTTTCTGCTTTCTTTCTTTTGTGCTTTTTGTGCCTTTTTGTGGCTTGCATTTCTTTTGTGCTTTTTGTGGCTAATCATAGATCCCTTCCACGAACCAGTTCTCTCTATTCAACTCGCGATAGATGCGATAGAGGGTTTGATGGCCCTGGCGCTCAAGCGTTACGTCCCATTCGTCGCGCGCCCAACGATCGTCACGCCACCATTCCCCGGTTGTTCTCCAGGGACCAGCCAGGGCAACGACTTTTCCATAGACACTGCGCTGCTTGCCCCAGGCGCTGATTTGCGTGGGCCAACCCTGATTAGCTTCGACAATTGCTTTTAGCGGTGGACGATAGTGGCGAAAACCAAGGCACGGACCATTAGCTGGTGGCAACTGTTGCTGGTCGCTCTTTCGACGTTTACAAACATCCGGTTTATTTACAAGCGAGAAGCGCTTCATGCTGAACGCGTCTGGCCGGTGTGTGTCGAGCAACTCCGGCGACCCGACATTCTGCTCGCCCACCAGTTTTGCGAGTCGCGCGAGTGTCAGCTCCAGTTTGTCTGGCGCCGGTGCAAGCGGCACAAACAATCCGTTCTGCAACACACGCGGTTTCACCGGTTCACAGGCAATTGAAATCGATTTGACGCCTGCGGCGGGCGGATGCATTTCCGTATCAAGCAACAACAACTTCAGAAACACTTTGTGATCGCGCATCGGGTGAGGCAAAGACAATTTGCGTTCGTGGACGGTCCGATTTTCCAGTTGCATACTCACCGACAGTTCATTCGTCGCCAGCGCATAAGCATTCAGAGCAGCGCAGAGTTGATGCAACAGTCGCGCAAAAATAAATGAGAGCGGCTCAAGTTCCGTGAGGGCATGATCGAGTTCGATCGAATTTGCAAAAACAGGCGCCGGTTGTTTGACCTGCAAATGTCGCTCGGTTTTACCAGCAGCGAGTTGTTGCAGTTTTATTCCCTCCTGACCCAACCGTTCGGAAACGCCTTTCACGGGGAGAGTGGCAAAGTCAGCAAAGGTGCGAATGCCCCAGAGCCTAAGTGTTTCCAGGATTTCAGCGGCGACTTTTTGCTCGACGTTAACCAGTGAATAGTTGAGGTGGTCGAGAGGAAAGTTTCCCAAACAGGTTAACTCCTCGCCCGGAGAAACGAAGGTGATTCCTTTCAGGTGAGTGGCGGCATGGATTGCGGCATCCGGATTTGCGGCTAGAGCTACGTTGACTGCAGTCTCCGCGCGCTGAACGACTTCATTAGCAAGCTGGTAGGAAGAACCAAATAGTAGCTCACATCCTTCGACGTCTATTACTACCGTCCCCTTCCCGACCTCCTCCACGACTGGTGAAAAACCGTAAGCGAACTCCGTCAAGGACACCCCAGTGGATGAATGGATGCAGGCAAACATTGAACTCGAAAATCAGCGAAAATCTCAGAAAATGATCCGTGTAATCCGTGGCTTAAAAAGCTGCTGACATAAAGTGACCCTCATTGCGCCAGGGAGACATAGGACGCTGACGATTTACCCTGATCGCGTTGTGACGCAGAAGATTTCCTCGCGACCATTCCGCGGTTCCGTTCAACTCGAGAGTCACTGCAGCACAGGAACGAGTGCAGGCTTCTTCAGAGATTACCGTCAGCACTGTGGGTCTATCCTCGACCGTGCGGCGAAAGCGATACCACCACGAAGAGATGATCCGGCGCGCCTCTTTTCCCGGTACATCACCCAGATCGAGGATTACCAGACCAAAACCGCCGGCATGTAACAGCAGATCGGCAGCCTTAAAAGCATGCTCGAGATTGCCGGCACAACGAATCCACAGCAGCCGTTTGAAATCCATACCGGTCGCAGTTGCAGCCGACGGCGCAAACACATCATTCGTGTCGACGAGAGCACAGGTCTCTTCATGTGTGGTCGCATAAGCAAGCATTGAATACATAAAACTGGTGCGCCCGGATGATGCCGGTCCAAAAATCTCACTAATAGACCCACGCGGCAGACCGCCGGTTAAGACATCAATCTCATCGACACCAGTGGAAAGCGTTTCGACAATGGCCTTTTCATGGACCTTGAAGGCATCGCCAAAACGACTGGCAATATCAGCTTCGATTTCTGCTTTTGAAACTGCGGCTTTCATGATTAAAGTTAAGAATTCTCTGCATCCTCGCCATATAGGTCCTATATGACCTAAGACCTATGCCCAAAAAGTCCTTCAAAAGCCCCGCAGAAGATCTAATTCCACCGCGGCCGACGCTCTCAGCTCTTAAAAACGCCGCCGCCGATTGCCAGGCCTGCGATCTTTGGAAAACGGGAACGCAGACAGTTTTTGGCGAAGGCGCCCGGCGCGTGAAAGTCATGCTGGTGGGCGAACAACCGGGTAACGAAGAAGATCTGTCAGGCAGACCCTTCGTCGGTCCTGCTGGTCGCTTGCTGGACGATGGCCTCGAGGCAGCAGGCATCGATCGCAAACAAACCTACGTCACCAATGTTGTCAAACATTTCAAATGGGAACCGCGTGGCAAACGCCGTATCCACAAAAAACCAAACTCGCTGGAGATCGCTTCCTGCCGTCCGTGGCTTGAAGCCGAAATCGCACTCATCAAACCCGACGTAATCGTCGCTCTGGGAGCTACCGCCGCTCAGTCTCTACTTGGGCCGCAATTTCGAGTCACCAAACAACGCGGCGAATTTATTCCCTCAACTCTTGCTCCCTATGTCATGGCGACCGTTCATCCTTCCTCAATTCTTCGTGCGCCTGACCAGGAAACGCGCGAGCTCGAATCACGACGCTTTATCGACGACCTCAAAAAACTCGCGAAAGTAATCAAGTAGGGCTTTGCCTCAAAAGTCCGGATTTACTGTTGGACAGAGTCAGTACCACCTCGCGGTAGCGGGTGGGTACGAAGTAGATCCGCTCGATTTGCTAAGTTTGCTGCGCATGCACCCACCCG
>Ga0209215_1000056_pt1 | contig 78283 bp, 67 predicted proteins | sample TexAe_OM2H0_M2_FD_187938 | JGI IMG/M metagenome (GOLD analysis project Ga0209215, IMG submission 187938) | Forest soil microbial communities from Davy Crockett National Forest, Groveton, Texas, USA - Texas A ecozone_OM2H0_M2 (SPAdes) (version 2) | ecosystem: Environmental > Terrestrial > Soil >... | reverse complement strand
AGCCGGTGGTGTCGGTGTTCAAGTAATCGCAGGTTGTAGGTAGAAACTGAGGCTCCACACGGCTGAAGCCGGTGGTGTCGGTGTTCAAGTAATCGCAGGCTGTAGGTAGAAACTGACGCTCCACGCGGCTGAAGCCGGTGGTGTCCGAGTTTTTATCCAGTAAGTCTCTACGGTAGGCCAATGAGCGTCCTCGACCCAACGCTTTCGCATTTCTCACCGTCGTCTCTTTTTTTCCTAACCCTGACAAGCTGTATAGTCTCTTTGTTCGGGGCGGGAGGACATGAATGTCGAAATCAATGCCGGCGATCTTCTTCGGCCACGGTAATCCGCTAAACGCGATCCAGCAGAATTCCTATACGCGGGCCTGGCGAGACATTGGCAGGAGTCTTCCTCGACCAAGAGCGATTCTAGCGATATCGGCGCACTGGTATTTAACCAACACTCTTGTCACAGCCATGACAGAGCCACCCACGATTCATGACTTTGGTGGTTTCCCTCCAGAACTTTACAGCGTCCAATACCCTGCACCGGGTAATCCCGAACTAGCCAATAGGGTTAGAGAATTACTCAAACCGATTCCGGTCCAGCCAGATTATGGGTGGGGATTGGACCACGGCACATGGTCTGTACTATGTCACGTGTTTCCTGATGCCGATATTCCTGTTGTCCAACTCAGTATCGACGAAACCAAGACTACTGGAGAGCACTACACGGTCGGGAAAAAACTTTCAGCATTGCGTGATGAAGGAGTTCTGATAGTGGGAAGTGGAAACCTGATTCATAATCTCCATGCATATGCCTGGGGTCAACATACGAGAGCTCCCTACGAGTGGGCCACACGATTTGAAGCGTTCGTGAAAAATAATCTGATGAGTGGCAATCATGCTCCACTAATAGCTTATGAGGGACTTGGAGAAGACGCATTATTATCGATACCGACTCCGGATCATTATCTTCCGCTACTTTACGTAGTTGCGCTTCAGCGGGCCGCGGATCAGGTAACATTTCCGGTTCAAGGGATCGATGGTGGATCAATCTCAATGTTGGCTGTACAAATTGGATAACGGCGAACAATTATGGGTTGTTTCAAAGGGCGGTTCATTATTAAGGAGGAGCTAATCTATCGTCGCTGTACCGTGCGCGATTCTGCATCGCAAACTCGCCAAATGGAACTACCGCTTAAATCGAATATTTCGAAACTCTTATGCCTGATTTACTCGTCAATCTTCTAAAACTGACAGAGTCTGAACCGGGGCTCGAATCTGGCTACCTAATCAGACGTGCTCAACCTTTTGAATCGACACTGGTCCGGAATTTTGTCGAAAGAAACTTTTCTGTGAGCTGGGCCGATGAGATCTCGGTTGGATTTGCAAACAAGCCCGTGTCAGTAATCATAGCAACCTATGAACGTGAGATCGTTGGATTCGCAGCTTATGAATGTACCCGCCGAGGCTTTTTTGGTCCAACTGGTGTTCTCGACATCGCGCGGGGTAAGGGTCTGGGAAGAGGGCTCTTGCTCGCCAGTCTACGGGGGCTGCAAGAGATGGGCTACGTGTACGCAATAATAGGAGCGGCAGGACCAGTTCGTTTCTACCAAAAGACAGTCGGCGCGATAGTCATTCCGGATAGCGAACCGGGCATCTATGTCGACCCGTTGCAACAAGCAAAACGAGATCGAAATGAAAGCTGAAAACAGAATCGAATCCAGACCACCAGCAACAGGGTGCCCACCACTACCACCTGGTCCTAAGGGTCATCCGATTCTCGGTGTGATGCCGGAGTTTAATCGCGACACTCTCGGCTTTATCACTCGCTGCCGTGATTATGGAGATGTAGTCCGCTCAAGGTTTCTTTACGTCTACGCATACTTTCTTTACAAGCCGGACGACATTGAAACTATGCTCGTCACAAATGCCAGGAGTTTCCGCAAAGCTCGTTCACTGCGGTCGCCATTTTTCTATCGCCTGGTCGGAAATGGATTGGTGACGAGCGAAGGAGACTTCTGGAGGCGTCAAAGACGTTTGGCCCAGCCGGCATTTCACCGTCAACGAATCAGTTCGTACGGTAGTGTGATGGTGGAATACACAAACCGCGCGATTGCCCACTGGCAACCGGGTGAACAGCGCGACATTTCACGGGACATGACCCGACTAACGCTTGAGATTGTCGTTAAGACTCTCTTCAATTCTGACGTCTCCGACGATGCTGATCACGTGGGCAGGACACTCTCTGAACTCGTCAAACCGTTCGCGTCACAGGCAACTCTCAAGTGGATTCTCGACAACCGCCTACCGACACCCGCACATCGCCGTTACTTCAAAATGGTCAGCGAAATCGATCGCATAGTCTTCCGAATCATTAGTGAACGACGGGCCAGTGGATCTGACGAGGGAGATCTGCTCTCAATGCTACTTGCGGCCCAGGATGAAGACGGCAGTCAGATGACCGACGAACAGCTGCGGGATGAAGTTATGACCTCGTTTCTGGCTGGCCATGAAACTACCGCACTCGCGCTATCGTGGAGTTGGTATTTGCTGGCTAAGCATCCAGCTATTGAGGCGAAGTTTCATAATGAACTCGCCGAAGTACTCGGCGGCAGAGATCCAGAAGTAGGCGACTTACAGAAGTTGAAGTACACAGAGATGATTGCTAAAGAGACGATGAGACTCTATCCGCCCGCGTACGCAGTAGGTCGCGAAGCGATCGAGGAAACGGAGATTGGCGGCTACCTCGTCCCAAAGGGAAGCCAGTTGTTCGCATTCCAATGGGCCACACATCGCGACGAAAGGTATTTTGATAACCCGGAAAGTTTTGCCCCTGAACGTTGGACCACCGAAGCGTCTGAAGGATTACCCAGGTTCGCGTACTTCCCTTTTGGAGGCGGACCTCGTCAATGCATTGGTAACTACTTTGCGATGATGGAAATCGTCCTGTTGCTAGCGACGATCGGGCAACGCTTCAGATTCAGCCTCCCGACGGATCAGGAAGTTGAAGTATTACCGGTGTTATCGTTGCGACCAAAAAATGGAATCCGGGGTGTAGTTCAGGAAAGATAGCCTTAAGACCTCAAGCGCAATCACTCCATCTCCTGAACAATCGTTCCCCATTCTTCAAGCGTTATTGTTTCCGCCCGTCGCTGAACATCTACCCCTGCCTTGCACAGGATAATGCTCGCACCACCGTTACGCTTTACAACTTCCTGTAGGCGGCCGGTTGAGTTCCGAAGATTGTTCAGAATCGTCTTCCTCTTCTGAGCAAAGCCTGCACTGACTGTCTCCCACAATAACTCTTCACTCTTGACTGAAAACTTCAAATGTTCTCGGAAGCGTAGGTGCACCACACTGCTCCAAACCTTCGGGGGAGGTTTGAATGCGCCTGGTCCAACATCGAATAGTTTTTCAGATTCGCAATAAGCTTCAACGAAAGCTGAAAGGTAACCGCGATCGCTTGAACCGGCCGGAGCAAGTATTCGATCAACCACTTCCTTTTGCAGCATCAAAACCATGTCCGTGAGACAACCTCGCCGGGCAATCAGTCGCTGCAAAATCGCTGTGGAGATGTTGTAAGGAAGATTGGCGACCACTCGAGCTTTTGTAGAAGGAAGTATAGACGCGCAGAAATCCACCTCCAGTGCATCGTCCCTGATAAGCGAAAAATTCTGAGCAGACTGAAAACGCTCCTGTAAAAAAGGCGCCAGATTCTTGTCAAACTCAATGGCAACTACGCGCGCAGAACGCTCAAGCAAATCCGCTGTGAGAGCTCCTGTACCTGGGCCAATCTCGATGATGGTCTGATCAGGTTGTGGGTCTAAGGCCTCGACTATTCGCTTGATGACGCGAGGATCTCGGAGGAAATGCTGGCCAAAACGCTTTAGAGGGTAAGGTTCAGAAGTTGCCGAGCGAGAGTCTTGACCCACATCTTTCATTCCGTTTGTCTCGATGGGTAGCCGGTGATTTCGATGTCACTTCCTCGTCTAACAACTTCAACTTCGTTTAGCGACAGGGCGTCAGACATTTTCTCTATGCCGCGCCCGCCCACCGCCGTAGGTGCATTGCTTCCCCCCACGATCTTTGGAGCAATAAAGAAAGTTACCTTGTTAATCATGCCGGCATCAATGAAATTTCCAGCGATGGCGCTACCGCCTTCAACCAATACACCCTGGAGTGATCGGTGGGCCAGCTCCTGCAAAACTCTACTGATATCGCGACTACCAATGTTGAGCACTTCGACGCCCTGACTTGTTAATTTCTTGATCTTGCTTTCATCAACTTCCTTATCGGAGAAAACAATCACCGGGAAGGCGCGCGCAGTCTTTGCAAGTTTTGAATCGACACTCAACTGAAGTCTTTCATCGAGAACAACTCGAACCAGTGGACGACGACGCGGTAATTCGGATCGGTCAGTGAGCTCCGGATCGTCAGTCTCCGCCGTGCCTACACCTATCAGAATGGCGTCCGATTCGTGTCGCAACTGATGTGCTCCGTTGCGTGATTCGGCGCCCGTCACCCAACGAGAGTCGCCAGAACGAGTAGCAATCTTCCCATCAAGTGAAACCGCGAGTTTCAGATGAACAAAAGGTAGACCAGTCCGCATGTAATGCAGGTACTTCTCATTTAAGCGCTCCGCCTCGTTAGCGAGAAGTCCCGTCTGTACATCGACGCCGGATGCCCGCAAATGTTCGAACCCTTTACCAGACACCTTGGGATTGAGGTCTTCGATCGGAGCAACTACTCTCTGAATGCCGGCAGCTATGAGCGCATCAGTACAAGGTGGAGTGCGACCGTGATGGGCGTGCGGCTCAAGGGAAACATAAGCAGTTCCGCCACGGGCCTTCTCACCCGCTCGCGCGAGGGCATGGGTTTCCGCGTGACTGATGTCTTCAAAAACGTAGAAGCCCTCACCTACGATTTCGCCTCTGGTGTCGACGATGACGCATCCGACTAATGGACCAGGACTAACACGGCCGATACCTTCGGCTGCGAGGGCCAGAGCCCTTTGCATCATCAGATGATCCGCGTCGGTGAATGTCGCGGTTGGTTCAGCCAAGATAGAAGTAGTTTGCACAACTCTGCCAGCTAGTTTCCAAAGAGACCGCTGACGTACAGTTCAGGGTCAAAAACCATCAGGTCATCAACCTTTTCGCCGATACCAACGTAACGAATAGGCAGGTTAAGTTCCTTGGCGATTGCGACAGCAATTCCTCCTTTGGCGGTTCCGTCGAGTTTGGTCAATACGATTCCGGTGACACCCGCAACTTTTAGAAACTGCCGTGCTTGCTCCAAGCCATTTTGACCAGTTACAGCATCGAGAACTAACAAAGTCTCATGCGGCGCGCCTTGAACTTCGCGTGAAGCCACTCGCTTCATCTTCTCCAATTCCGCCATAAGGTTCGACTTTGTATGCAGACGGCCGGCAGTGTCGACTATTAGTACTTCTGACCCTCGAGCCTTGGCAGCTTTCAAGGAGTCAAACAGAACAGCAGCAGGATCAGTACCATGCTTTTGTTGAATCAGTGGAACACCGGTACGTTCTGCCCAAATTGCAAGTTGATCCGACGCAGCTGCACGAAACGTATCCGCGGCGCAAATCAACACGTCGTTCCCTTCTGCTTTGATTCGTTGGGCCAACTTTCCGATCGTAGTAGTCTTCCCTACCCCGTTGACTCCAACAATCATCATCACGTAGGGCCTTACGCTCTCAGGCACACTTGTCTCGGAAGCAACCCCTTGTCTTTCCGAGGCCTGAAGTATGTTTAGTAGCTCGGTTCTGATCGCTTGCTTCAAAGCCTCAATGTCATTGATCTGCTTGCGCGCAATTCCACGTCTTACTGTTTCAAGTATTTCCAGCGTAGTCGGAACGCCAATGTCAGCAGCAATCAGAACTTCCTCGAGTTGATCAAGTAACTCCTCATCAATCTGCTTTCGTCCTGAAAAGACTGTGTCAAGTCGCTCAGAGAGTGAATCTCGGGTAGCAGCAACAGCCCTTCGGAATCTCGCTGAAAACTCCTGTTCCAGTGCAGCTTCCTGAGCTTGAAGTTCTTCTATCGAAAGATTTAGACCGAGTACTGAAGTCGCGAACGGTGTTCTCGGCGCGACCTGTTTTTCAGGCAATGGGGCGGTTCGTACCGGAGGGGCCGCGACCTTTGTCTCAACCGGAACGGGAGTTGGTCCAGCCCCCGCCGTGGCCGGTACTATGTCCGGGAAGGTGGTGGCAGGCTCTGGTTTGGCCTCCGTTGGTTCGGCAGGTTTAGCACTCTCTTTTGCCGAATCCCTTGGTTGGTTAAGGCCTAGCGTGACAAATTCGTCACTGCTTTTACGTCTCCAAAAAAGTCCCATAGTGTGATCGTTACTAACTTTGCTCCACTTTTACGTTTAGTGGTCGATTATAAGCGCAACCGCCGCGTCCTCAAAAAGGACCGCGGCTGAGTTTTGTTGGGCATCCCTCAATGGGCGCCCCCTTTTGGAACCCCTTTAGTAGCCCGTGACGATTTAACCCCTCAAGCTCTTCTGTCAGAGCGCGTACGTCCTCGTGCGCATCTGACGAAGAAGACTCCTTCAAATTGTAAGAGGCAGCAAGCGTGACATGCGCACGAGGACGTACGCGCTCCGACAGAAGAGCTTGAGGGGTTAAATCGGTGGGGCTACTGAAGGGCGCCGACGGAGGGAGGCCCGTACCAATTAGCTAACAGGAACTTGGTTAACCTCAGGAGCTTGTTGCAGCTGCTCAGGTTTTGGCAAAACTGTGGACGGCTTCTTTAGTCTAACTGAGCCAGGTCGAATCTGTCCTTCGCTGCATGCGGCGGTAAAAGCTCCAACTACCTCCGGATCGTAACGCGTGTTCACAAAGGTCTCTATTCGTGCAACTGCGTCTTCAAACTTCATCGCTTTCTGATACGGTCGATCAGTAGTCATGGCGTCGAATGTATCAGCGACAGCAACAATCTTACCCATGATTGGTATCTCATCGCCCTTCAATCCCTGTGGATAGCCCTTGCCATCGACCATCTCGTGATGCATGTACATTCCCGGTAAGAACTCTTTCATCGCCGGAATCTGTGACATGATCTTGAAACCCTTCTGAGGATGCTTCTTCATCACCTCATACTCTTCGTCTGTTAGCGCCGCAGGTTTCTTCAGAATGTTGTCGTCGATACCTATTTTGCCGACGTCATGAAGTAACGCGCTTATCCGAATCTTTTCGACCTCGTCATCTGGTAATCCCAGACGTTGAGCAATTGCGACCGAGAAACGAGAAACGCGCTCTGAGTGACCTCGCGTATATGGGTCTTTACCATCTATAGCAGCAGCCAGCGCCTTCACGGTACCCAGAAACAACTCCCTATTCTCCTGAGCAGACTGCTGTAAGTCTCCGATGAATCGCTCGACTTGATCGGTCATCAGATTGAAGGAGTTTCCGAGATCTCCGAGTTCAGTACGACTTGTAACGGAAATTCGCTGCGAGAAATCTCCCGATGCAATGCGATGAGCACCACCGGCCAAATCTCTAACCGGTTGCGTAAGTTTGTTGGCAAAGAAAATTCCGATCAAGATAGTAATCAGCGCAGCAATCAAACTTATCCAGAGCACTTGCCTACGCATGTCCGCAACGGACTTGAGTGCAGCTGCTTCATCTTGAATCGCGATAACACCGAGACGAGCGTTCTTGTCTAGCTCGGCCGTCGCGTATGAGCCAAGCATTTCTACGGTTCTGCCGTCGCGTGTCGCTGAAAAAGGCGCCAACGCTGATTGAACCTGTGCACCTGACTCTCTCCACTCCTGGACCACCTTCAGGTCGGTCATTGGCTTCTCGGCAAATGCCACGCTTGCTTCAGGGTGCGCGACTGCACGCCCGTTCTGGTCCACGACGAAGACAACCGGTAAACCCGCATCGAGTAATTCTCTTTCACTTTGGGAAGTCGGTTGTTGTACAGCGTCAAAGACCTCCTGAAATGAAACCACCGCCACTACCCCGGCAACTACGTCTTGACCGTCAGATCCACCCAAAACAGGTTCGGCAATTGTCCAGGCCATTTCCTGTCCAGACCGGATTATCTGAGGTCGGCTAGCTACAAGACCGCGTCCATTCATCCGCGCAAGTACTTCACTTACACGGGCATCGACTTCCTCTAATTTGATAACGTCAGGCTGGAAAGCGCGATGAGGTTTCCCGTCGACAGGCCACAAAGCTAGCGCAATCAACTTTGGGTCTTCCTGAAGTGTCTTCTGAAGTCGCTGGTCATACCCATTTTCGTCGAATGCTTGTATGCCTCCGGCAATCTCGAATGCGCGCGCGAGACCAGTAACGACGTCGCGATACCGCTGGCCGTAAAGTTCGATTTGGCGGGCTTTATCCTGAACTAATTGCGCTTGGTATCGCCCTTCGACAGATCTAAGCTCGTCCGCGCTACGGCCCGAGAGTACAACACCAGCGAAGGCGAGGGGCAGTAGACCGACTAACAGGAGTACTCCTAGTACGAGGTACAGGAGACGGATTCGTCCGAGTTTTTCAGGCATTTCAGGTTTCAGGCGTTAAGATTCAGGCAGGTGCGTAGGTTGAGCACTAAAATTAGGGGCAAGCGAATCCATCGCTGCCGGGTCAGGAAGTATTATTGTTGACTAAACGCTGTTGTGTCAACGACTTTTGCCGTTGTTGATCAGCCGAGTAGTGTTTGATCAACTTCTGGAGGCGTGAGAGCGTCTAAACCGTTGAGCGCCAATGCCAAGGGTGCCTAATTGTTGAAAGTGCCGACAGCCCCATTGCCAGCATGGAAACAGTAACCAGCGACGAGATTATCGTAGAGCGAGCACTGTCTGGCGATGCTGAGGCTTTTGGCGAGATTGTGCGGCGCTGGGAGCGCAGGATTTATGCGCTCACATACGGAATGCTTGGTAGGGAAGAGGAAGCTCGAGACGCAACTCAAGAGACGTTCCTGGCGGCATTTCGCAATTTACGAGGTTTTCGAGGTGAAGCGAAGGTCTCTTCGTGGCTGCATCGAATCGCCGTTAACCAGTGCATTACGCGTCAGCGTCGGGCCAAGGTTCGGAGTGAGTCTGCACTTGAAGATGAGCAGGAGAAGAATGCAGGACATTTCGCCGCGCCACTGAGTTATTCGCCAGCTCGATTTGCAGAGAGCAAACAGGAAACGGAAGCGGTACGCAAAGCGATAAATAGTTTACCGACCGAGTTGAGACAGGTGGTGGTGATGAAAGAATTCGAGGAACTGACTTTTCGAGAGATTGCAGACGCATTGGATTTGCCTCTGAGCACAGTGAAGAGTCGCCTGTACACGGCTATGAAACAGCTGCAAATGCGACTAAATAAGTTCGGTTCCGAAAGCCCCTTGAGATTAGGATAAGGAAGATGAACGAGAAGACAAATACGGCCATTTGTGAGCGCAATGAGGATCTCATTTCGTTCCTTTATGGTGAAGCCAATGAACGCGAGATTCGAGATTTCGAAAGACACCTAACGGAATGCGCCAATTGTCGATCCGAACTCAACTCATTCGGAGCGATACGAAATTCAATTGACGTTTGGAAGACTGAAGCGCTGAGTGGTTTCGTTGCGTCCTCCGAGTTAGTGCACGTCAAGAAAAAATCTGCAATCGCCGCACTGCGTGAATTCTTTGCTCTCTCGCCTCTTTGGCTGAAAGCAGGAATGGCGTGCGCTACTCTACTCTTCTGCGTCCTTGCGGTGATTGCGCTGGGCCAACTCAGCCGCACTCACCCAACGCAGTTGACGGTCAATCAACCGGATCAGCAAAAGAACTATTCTCAAAAACAAGTAGATGAGATCGTTGCCAGGGCATTAGCGCAACAAAAGGCAAGTATTGATAGTCAGACAGCTACGACTGAGGTGCCAAAGGAACAGAAGATAAACGTAAGTCAACCCTCAAAGTCATCAGGCAGTACGAATCAGCTTGCCAAAAGTAAAAAGTTAACTCGAGCGGAACGGGAACAACTAGCGGCCGACCTGCGTTTGCTCACGAGACCTGACGAAGATGATCTCGACTTGATTGGAGATCGAATCAATCAGTAAGTGTTCGAGGATGAGATGAGAATCAACTTGAAAACAGTGGTAATAATCGCCTCAATTGCTCTGAGCCTGGGATCCTCCAGGATGGCCGAAGGTGCGCCCGCCCTGTTGCAGGATCCTCAGCAACCGTATCAGGCTCCTGTTGCCGAATCCCCCGATCCGATTGAGCAACTTCACCTCACCCCGGACCAGTTACAACGCATCCGGGCCATCAATCGTCAACTCAGGGATGAACGAGCCGCAATCAACCAACACCTGCGTGAATCAAACCGCGCTCTTCAAGATGCTCTGGACGCGGAAAAGCTTGATGAGAATTTACTAGCCGATTGCATGCGTGAAGTTAGTGCAGCTCAGGCAGCACAATTGAGAATGCGAATTCAGACTGAAGTAAGGATTCGCAGTGTACTCAGTCCCGAGCAACTGGCCACGCTACGCTCCAATCGAGCGCAAGCGCAAGACTTGTTGCGAGAAAGACAACAACAAAATCAACGCCGGAGACCTGCCCAGGATGGGCTTCGTCCTAACCAGCGAAACGGAATTGCACCGCTGTTTCCGCGCCCAACACCAACTCCCAGACCAGCGCGACCCTAACCCGCAACTGGTAAGGCGAAAGCGATTGTTGACTTCAGCGCCTGACAGCGTCGTCCGTACTTGTCAACTGTTACGTTGAATATCAGTCACTCACACACCTCTTTTCGGGAGCAGATACTCGCAAGGTCCGAAAGCAAATAGGTACAGCTTTTTTTTCGTGCTTGACGCCCTATACACAATTTGAGCATCATAGGCCGCTCTTTTCCAAAGTAGTGGACTTCTTGTGGTCCCGGCATTTTGCCAGGTTACGCCAACATGCGCTCCTGATGCTGGTTTTCCTGCGCGGCCGTCAAAACTACTTAACGCTCAGCCGCTTAAGACTGGCTCTCAAACGCTCTCCATGAACTTTGTCACGCGTGCTCTTTGGGAATTGCAAGAGACGACGCTGCTGGCCACGCGGTCTGTTAGCGGTATCTTCAAAAAGCCCCGCTACATTACCGAGACTATCGCCCAAATGGATTCCATTGGCGTTGGCTCACTAGCGATTATCATTCTAACCGGCTTCTTTACCGGTGGCGTTCTTACGGTCCAGACATTTCCAACTCTTAAGAGTTATGGGGCCCAATCACAAACTGGCTATCTTGTTGCTGTGTCACTCGTAAGAGAGCTGGGGCCAGTTCTTTGTGCATTGATGGTAACCGGACGTGTTGGCTCGGCAATCTCTGCTGAACTCGGATCGATGGTGGTTTCCCAACAGATCGACGCTATGCGAGCACTGGGAACCGATCCAGTACGAAAACTCGTTGCTCCTCGTCTGTTTGCTTTGCTGGTGAGCTTGCCCTTACTTACAGTCCTTGCCGACGTGATGGGAATCTTTGGCGGTTGGGTGACTGCGGTTTCACTCTACTCAATCTCCTCAAGCGTCTTTATCACCGCAGTTCGCGATGGAATCACGGTAGACGACTTGATTGGCGGCGTGGTCAAACCGTTGGCGTTCTCCATAATCATCGGTACGATTGCATGTCATAAGGGGCTGAATACAGAAGGGGGAACCGTCGGCGTTGGTCGTTCTACTACGCAAGCCGTTGTGACGGCGTCGATAGTCGTGATCATTGCAGACTTCTTTCTCGCCAAGGCGCTTCAGGTTATTCTTGGTACTTCGTAAGAGATTGCGGGTTTACTGATGTCCACCGAATCCATCCATATATCTTCCCCAAGCGTTAGCGAAAACGCCGCGGAATCGACTTTCCATGAGGTAGACGATCGCGAACGCGCGATACCAGCCATCGAATTCAGGGATGTCTTACTTGCGTTCGACGAGAGAGTGATTCTGGATCACCTGAGTTTTAAGGTCATGAAGGGTGAAACAAAGATCATTCTGGGTGGTTCCGGCGGCGGCAAGTCGACAATCATCAAGCTGGTGCTTGGATTGCTTAAGCCCGACACCGGAAGAGTCCTTGTCGACGGAGAAGATGTGACAGATTACAACGAAAACCAGATGATGAAAGTGCGTAAGAAAATCGGCATGGTTTTCCAGGAGGGCGCACTCTTCGACTCGTTGTCGGTTTATGACAATGTCGCTTACCGGCTTCATGAGCAAGGAGTACCGGAGGAAGAAGTTGAACCCGAAGTTCGCCGAATGCTCCGGTTCGTGAACCTCGAAGACGCAATTGACAAGATGCCTATCGAACTTTCAGGTGGTATGCGTCGTCGCGTTGGTATAGCCCGCGCATTAGTCGGCGATCCCAAGATTGTGCTTTTCGACGAACCGACCGCAGGACTTGATCCTCCGACAGCCAGAACAATATGTGAATTGGCAATGAAGTTGCGCGACCTTGAAGATGTCTCGTCGATCTTCGTCACACATGAAATGAACAATCTGGAATATATCTGTTCAGAGTATGCAGTAGTGGACGATGAAGGAAGCGTTGTGTTTGAGCGTGAAGGTGAGCGCCTTTGCTTGATTAACAGCAAGGTGATGATGATGAAACAAGGCAAAGTCATTTTTAGCGGCACAGACGAAGCATTACGCCGAGCCGAAGATCCTTACATCCAGAAGTTTCTGCGCGGACATTAAGAAAGGATAAGGGACGAGTACTCCATCGTCCTTAGGAAACACCATGCCTTCATCAAAACGGAGTGTCTCCCTCAGCCAGCTACGCGTCGGGATTTTTGTCCTGCTCGCGATCGGTATTCTCGTTTTCCTTGTACTCAACGCTTCGGGCGACATAAATCCTTTCAGCAGAAAACTACACCTCAAAGCTCGTTTCGGTGATGCCAACGGACTTCGAGAAGGTTCAGAGGTTCGCCTGGCGGGAGTTCGTGTAGGCAAGGTTGAGAGAATTACATTATTGCAACCATCTGATGTGCCCAGCGCTCCTCGAGTTGAAGCTCTAATGACGATTGATTCAATCATTGATGGTCAGCCAGCGAATGTGAGAATTCGTTCTGACTCAACTGCACAACAAGGTTCGCCCAGTTTGCTTGGTAATGAGATGCTGATCAATATCACACCGGGAACTGCGGTTGGTCAGCCAGTGGCTGAAGGGGCGATCTTACCGTCGTCATCATCAAACACGGTTAACGACTTTGCCACGTCGGGTACTGACTTGGCCCAACGACTGAGCAAATTGTCGGATGAGATCAGCGGAATCGTTCGCGATGTTAAGGAAGGAAAAGGAACGATTGGTCGGTTGTTCAGCGATGAGGCGCTGTACAACAACTTGAACGCCACGATCCGCGAAACCGAAGACGTGATGCGGGCAGTTAGGTCCGGCAATGGTTCAGCCGGAAGGTTCATTAATGACCCGGCGCTTTACGACAACGCGAACCAGATTGCGATTCAGTTAAAAGTTCTTGTGGATGATTTGCGAGCAGGCAGAGGGACCTTTGGCAAGTTGCTTACTGATGATGAGCTTTATGCGCGGATCAACCGTACGGCCGATCGGCTGGATCGGTCAGTCGAGAAAATAGATTTGCTGATAAGTGATGTCAACGCAGGCCATGGAACCCTGGGCAAACTCCTTAAGGACGAGCAACTCTATAACGATGCTCGCTCTGCTATTGCCAGGTTCAACACAACAGCCGAACGAGTCGACACAATGGTGGCTGCAGCCCAACGCGGCGAGGGCACCGTCGGCAAACTCATGACCGACGAAACCCTCTACACGAATGTAAACCAGCTCTCATCCGAGGGAGTCAAACTAATCTATGACTTCCGACAGAATCCAAAGAAATACTTAACGATTAAGTTCGAATTGTTCTGAGCGTTCGAACTTAGTTCGAATTACATAGTCTCGTCGGCGGATGGACCATAGATCGACGGGACCGGTATGTCATTCAGTCTTAAGTAGACACCCAGCTGTGCCCGGTGATGAATAATGTGATTCATCACAAAACTTCTTAACACTCCTACACGCGGCATCGAAAAGAGATCCTGGCCTGCAGCTGCCAGCGTCCACGCCTGCATTAAGTGTTCGTCACTGGCTCCTGCTAGCGACGCCCTCGCCTTTGAAACGTTTTCATCGAACGCCTTCAGTACTTCCTGACTATTAGTACACTCCGGAGTTTTGATGGGATTTCCTCCAGGTGCCATATCAAACTTGTCCATGTCGATTGTAACGTTGGTCCATCCCGGAAGATTTGCCAGATGACTCGCTAGTACTCCCATCGCAAATGACTTTTCGTGCGGCTTCCAACCAAACTTACCATCGGGGACACGTTCCAAAGTCTTCCGAGTGTTCGCCATTTCGTGGTCAAATTCGGGCAGCATTGATCCAGCTATTGCCATTTATCGCCTCCAATAAGTTTCTAAGAATTGTTTACTTGAATTCAGGCTAGTAAAAAGATTTTCGGATGTCTATCTCAGAGGGTGAGGTGAGTTTGGCACAAGTTAAGCTTGGACAGTCAGGAAGGGGCATAGCAGCACTCAAGATTCGTCGAACTTCAACGCGCCCCCGCTCAACTTTCATTTCCCTTCAACATTTACCTGTCTCAAGGCCACGCGCTTGCCCCGTGGTCATTTAGGATTGTTGCTAAAAGGAACTTGGACTTTCCTTCCAGCGCGCTTGGCGCGTGCGCAGAGTGAAACAGTGACTAAGTTATTAGCACCGAACGTAACAAACCACGGGGCAAGCCCGTGGCCTTAAGACAGGTAAATATATTTCTGTTGAAGGGAAATGAAAGTTGAGCGGGGCGCGTTGAAGTTCGACGAATCTTGACTGCTGCTATGCACCCTTCCTGACTCTAACTAACACTACTTGCCCGATCAACACTTTACCGTGGTGAGGTTGTACGCGAAGTTCCAATCTGCTTTAACAACTCACGCACCGCAACATCGAGCTGAGAGTCACGACTTGTCAGTGTCTCGCCAATCGGTCGCGAGACCTCAATATCTACGGGACGAGGATTTCGTTCCATTACCGTTCCGTCGTTTGCCGTTATCTTCATTCGCGGCAGTCGGAAGACTGTGCCATCAATCAGCGATTGGTTCCACGTATAAATGATCCAGCCGGCTGTTGGTTCACCTACTACCTGTCCAAGTCGCAGACTACGATAGCCTTCGCTAAAATCTTCCGCATCTGAAAGTGAATGCTGATTGGTTAACAGAATTGTCGGCCTATTCAGGGCTCGCTGGCCTAACACAGTTCTCGCTGGAGTACCGGGCAATCCGCGAAGTGTCATTGTCAAATAACCGCGACGCGCCAGGACATCGATTGCATAAACGTTAACGAACCCTCCCGAGTTGTTCCTGATGTCGATCACTACTGCGTCTCGCGAATGATTCTCAGCATCGAGATCAACGTAAAGCTGCGCCAGAGAGTTGGCACTCATATCAAACATGTGTACATATCCCAGTCGTCCGTTGCTCATCCTGGCTACGTATTCCCGATTTCGTTCAACCCACTGCCGGTAAAGTAGCCCGCGCTCAGTTACAGCATTTACCGGGCGCACAATCACTTCTCGCTTCCCTGCTCCATCTGCAGAAGTTGCTATCGATAGACTCACTCGTCTGGTCGTCTTGTAGTTGAGGGTTTCGTCGAGATTTGTGCGGTCATCGATAGTTCTTCCATCGACAGCCAATAAATAATCGCCAGGCTTAATCGTCCCCGGTAGCGCAGCTGGACTTAGGGCAATAACTTCGGTCACCCGCAAGTGTCCGGTTGTCTCATACTCCCGCCGATCAAAGCGCAGCCCAAGTCTTCCTGTTGATGGTGGCGTAGCACTGGGCGGAGCGTTTGCTCCAAGGTGGGAGGCATTCAACTCACCGACCATCAAGAGCAGCAGTCGTCTTACTTCGTCGATAGTACGCGCACCTGCAATCAACGGCTCATACTCAGCGCGAACGTTTTGCCAGTTCGCCCCGTGATAATTAGGGTCATAAAAGAAGTCGCGCAGGTACGACCAGCCCTGCTTGAAAATCTCCATTTTCTCCTTCGAGAAATCGACATCCATTTCAGCAGTAACAGCCAGCGGTCGTGTTTTGCCTTCCAGATTCACAATGCTGATCCGACCATTCTCGATGTAGAAAATTTCTTTACTGTCGGGACTAAATTGTGCCGCAGACTTAAAACCTGCCGTAGATGTTAGTTGCTTTGCAACTGCAGGATCTCTGGAGAGCTCGTCGAGTGAGTAGACATACAGGTTTGCCTGATTCGCTGAGTTCGCAATCATCGCAACCCATTTTCCATCAGGGCTGATGGTCTGATAATTCACATCAATTCCGACGGGCAGTAAAGAAAGCCGCCTTCTAATGTCTTCAAAAACTATCTGGGTTGGTTTGATCGGAGGCTTCTTGTCGTCTCCACTGCTCGCTGCTGCAGGGCTCGCGGCAACTGTTGGACTCGGTGCGGGTTCAGTCGGTGCCGGACGAGGAGTCGTTATACTTCTTGGCACTTCCTCTCTAAACAAATCTCGAAATTGATCTTCTCGGAAACGAGGGGTCCTTGGAATCAGATCGACTCGCGCGAGCTGCGTGCTCTCAGTTCTCTGGCCCGAGTCGAACAGCATGTACGTTCCATCCGGACTCCAGGAAATGGTATTACTGAAAACATTGGCGAGAAAGCTAGCGGGACGGCCGCTTCCACTTTCGAGTGGAACGATGTTGATGTTCTTGAACTGATTGTCTCCTACGGGAATGTAGGCTAACCATTTGCTATCAGGAGACCATACAAATGGTCTATCGGCAATAATTGGCGGTCGCTCGAAGTATCCACTAACGACAACCCTTTCCTTCCTTTCGGCCAGGCTGAGCACGACCAGGTCCTTTGCTCCACGCAGAAATGCGACGAACTTTCCGTCAGGTGAAAACCGTGGGGTTGAATCGTCGCTGGCATCCCTCGTTAGTTGAGTTTCACTATTCGTACTAAAGTCGTAGAGAAACAGATGCGGCACACCTTCACGATCAGACACATAAGTGAGTCGTCTACTGTCAGGAGCCCAAGCGACTTGATATTCTTCCGCAGAAGTATTTGACACCCTGGCCGCATCTCCACCATCAACAGCAGAAGCCGCAAAGACTTCTCCTCGAACGACAAAAGCTACCTTCTTTCCATCAGCTGACAATTGCAATTCAGAGATCTGATCAGATAACCGCAGATGTTCGATAGCTGGTCCCGCTGATGCTCCTCTTCGTGTGATGGCCACTTCAGCGCTCTTGCCGCTCTCCGTGTCCAACTTCCAGATTCGAAAATCATGTTCAAAAACAATCTCACGACCGTCGTAAGAAATGTTCGGCCACAACACTCGTCCTTCTGAAAAACTAGAAATGCGCTTAAAACCAGTTTTTCCCGGCGTTCTGGTCCAGATGTTTTGCGCACCGTTCTTATTGCCGGTATCGGTGCGGTCAGAGACGTAATAAAGAGTGCGACCATCGGTGCTCCACATGGGCCACATCTCTTTAGCTCCACCCGCTTCGGTCACTCGCTCATAATTTCCTGATCCAGAATCAAATGCTTTCAATAACCAGATTTCGGATTCGTCGATATGGCTGTGACCCTTTCGCCACCACTGGCCGGAGGAAATTCCACGAGCAGTGAAAGCAAGTGTATTTCCATCTGGTGAGGGTGCGCCAAAGGCTTCGTTCGTGTAGCGATCTGCACTCACCTGCATTGGCGTTCCACCTCCCATGCTAACGCGATAAAGGTCATTCAGATTGCCGATATCACGACTGGTTGAGGAGAAGTAGATCCAACGACCATCGCGCGACCATCCATCAAGTTGATCAAGCCCGTCGTCAAAAGTAAGACGCCGTGTTTCTCCGGTCGCAAAGGTTAGGATGTAGATATCGCCGTTGCCGGTCCGTGTTGAAATAAATGCCAACTGCCTACCGTCAGGCGAGTAAATGGGTCTCGCTTCGTTAGCGGGATTTGACACTAGAAGAGCGGCAATACCGCCAGTCGAAGCTACGGTCCATATATCGCCACCTGACACGAAGGCAATCTCTTTCCGGTCGGGTGATAAAGACGGTTCCGTAAAATACGGCTGCGGGTTTCGGTCCGGCGCTGAATCTTGAGTAACACTGCGACTTGAGGCGATATTGACAACATGGTGAAAACCGAGAGAAATCAACAGGAATAGTAAAACACGTCGCGTTTTACGAATTGTCATAAGACCTCCGACGATTAATTGAGATCGATGTTCAGAGTGAACTAAGTGTAGGACTATGTAACCAGTGCAAAAGCGCGAACCGGAAAACTTCCGAAATTGCGAATCTTTACCGGAACGGCAAAAAACTTAAAGCCACTCACGGGAAGGGTCCCAAGTCTACATAAGTGTTCTACTATCGGAATTTTGTGGGCCAACAAAATAGAATGTACCGGCCTGGCACCAGCAGCTGTTGAATCGATATTGTACGAATCAATTCCTACCATCGCTGCTCCCGACTCAGCAAGGTAACTAGCAGCACTCTCAGTCAGAAACGGATGTTGTCCGCTCGAGTAGGCCTCAGTGCGCCAGTGTCGATCCCAACCAGTATTAAAGAGAACCGCTTTGCCAGCCACATCATGATCAACGATCAAGGTTTCATCGATACCTTGTTCACCTGATCCACCGCAACGAACTACGATGCCATCAATGTTCGCCAACGAATAAAGATCGAGTCCGGCAAGATCGGCGCCCGATGTATATCGATGATACGGACTGTCAACATAGGTGCCTGTATTGGCAACCATTTCGATCTTCCCGATCTGAAATTCGGTACCTTCATCATAGTTTTGACGAGATTTTTCGCGACTTAGATGATCGCTGATGATCGGGGCAGGAAGCCCCTTGTATGTAACCAATCCGTCTTCAACCGTATGGCTAACATCGATGAGTTCGAATGATCGCGACATGATTCTTAAGCTCGCTCTGCTATCAACACCTGGAAGCTAGCAGCCATTCCACCTGGCAAAATCATTTCCCTGGCCGCCGTACTCAACGCCAGCTTTTGAGCATCACTGCTGGCTTTGTTCATTTGCTGCTCTAGGATCTCAAGCAACCCGGACTGCATTAAGAAACGATCGAGAGAAGCAAATTCGTTAATTCCCAACCCAAGACTGCGACTGACGGATTTAACTTGTGTCCAGTTTACTGTTGACGTGATGTCGTATTCACCGGGGGCAGAAAGTAGATCAGAAACAAACGCGTGTTTGGAAAATCCCCTCAGACTTCCATCGTACCGGTGTTGTGGATCGTACAAATCCTGACTTTCGGCCCCGTAATCTACAGTGACGATATAGCCCGCTTCAAGTGTTCGTGAGACATTCTTGAGCCAATCTTCTGCTTGAAGATTAATCTCTAAACTCTGACCCTCAACTAATTGAATCGCATATTCAGTGATGAACTCTTGCAGACGAGGTGTCGACAATGGGCCAGGTAGCCAAACAAACTTACACTCCTGACTCACATCGATATACAGCTCTAGTAATTCACCTTTTACCGTCTTAAGACGATGGACTGGCAAAGCATCGAGGAATTCGTTTGAGAAGATTACTCCCGGGTTGATTTGCTCAAGACTGGAGGAAGTCGAGAAATCAACCTTATTCATAAACTCACTTACTCTGGTTGATATTCGCTGGCGCGCATCGGGACTTATTTCAACTACGATGTACCGTGTCGATCGAAATACGTCTGGATGGTCCGCTTTAAGACTCTCCAATAAGCTCGCGGCAAAACTTCCATCACCGCTGCCGAACTCAGTAATGATCCAGTCGGCTGGTCTACCTGCGCGCTCGAATAAGTCGGCAAAGTATTTTGCGAAGGTGGCCCCAAACAGCTCAGTTCTATCCGGACTAGTCCGGTAGTCACCTTCACGTCCCCATCGCCTTAGGTTTGAGTTGTTGTAATAACCAAGGGCAGGATCATAAAGCGCGACGTTCATCCACTCATGGAACGTTAATGGTCCATCGCGCCGTATCCGGTCAACCAGCTGTTCAGTCAGGCTCAAAGTGAAACGCGCCGTAGCCCACTAGCACGAACAATAGAAAGACTCTGGTCGTACAACTGAGGCTGCTATTGGTCCGATCGATCTTCTTTATCCAATAAACGAGTGGTGTTTTCAGTGACACTTGGCGGAGTAGCGAGCTCCGAAGTAATCGGACGAGCTCTCCAGGATGGCGCTGGTTGATGATGAGGAGCAGCTGGCATCGCTATGCGTTGAGGACTTGCAGCGAACTGCTGAGGAGCAGGCATCGGATTAGAAACGTATGGTCTGGGACCCGCGAATCTATTCGGCGCTGGTTCTTCAAATACCGCTGCGTACAACATCCGAAGTGGTCCACCGAGAAAACAAATGATCGCCGCAAAGGCGAGTATGATCTCAAGAAACGTCGAGTGAGGCGCAAAGTTAGAGAGCACTCCGAGAATTGGAACAACTACTGCGCCAGAGAGTAGTAGCAATCCTCCCTGCTTAACTCCACGTTTGCGCGGCGAACAAGGAACTGGTTCATCCGGCGCGCGATAGGCAGGTAGTATTCCCCCATTACTGAGCAGTTGAATCACTCCATCGAGAGGGAAACCGCATCTCGAGCAAAACCGAATTACTCCGCTAGATTGTTGCTGGCCACAATGGGGACAAAACATTCAGAAGTTTCCTCAAGGGGATTCTTAATGATGCGTCAGATAATAAACCTTTGGACACCCTGACCGGAAAGCATTTTGAGCGTGCCAATTGCTCGCCCGTGATATTCGCTGGCTCTAACCAATGTCTCCAACAATAGATTTAGGATTCGGCAAGGCTCACCGGACGGGACGGACACGTATTTTAGCAGAGCCTCATCAGTAAACCCTGAAAAGGCGTGGGCGCGAGTGGAATCTACCTCGGCAAGATATTCAATAACGAGATCCTTACTTGCCAACGTTTCTGGTAGTGTCCATTCAAACGGATCGTCCCACAAGTTGGCAGTAAGTCCGCCAAAAGTCTGCTCAACGACTCCGGCACTTCTCAGTATACTTTCCCCAACCGTCTCCATCGGTGGTTGTTTATAGAGAACGTCGTCAGGAACAGACTTAACCAGCACCTTTAGTCCGTCGAGCAACCGGACAAATGCGCGGTTCAGTTGCTCTACGATTTCGCGCTGATCCTGGTTTTCCATTTCGCGGACACCAACTTCGAAAAGGAATTGACTATTTCCCTTTTACGTGACGATCTGTCTCTTCCATCACGGTGCCATACGTTCTGCCGCCGAAAGTAAAACCACTTCGTACGTAACCTTTGGCTCCGATTTCCGAGCCACGTGCAGGGACACCTCGTTTGGTGGCTACCCAGATTTTTCCGGTACCATCATCAATCTCATACGCACCGGCACCCATTACGCCATAACTGTCCGTCACCCTACCGACAACTCCAACTTCCTTGCCGCTATAGCGACTCGGATCCGCATTAATCCCGGAAACGTTTGTCTGGCTCGGACAGGCGGTAAGGAAAACAGCTCCGCAGAGGATAACTAACAAGAAACCAGTCTTTTTTAGTGCGAGCATCGCATTCTCCTTTAATGTTTTCATCGCGGGAGAGTTGTAGAGATGATAGCACGGCTCTATGCGATGCCCGCAGAACGCTAATTACTTGCCGAACCAGCCAATCGGTCGACCTGACAAATCCACCCACACACTCTTAACTTGAGTGTAGAGGTCGAGGGCGTGACGTCCCATTTCTCTGCCATAGCCTGACTGCTTGTAACCACCAAATGGTGAAGCGGCATTGAACATGTTGTAGGTGTTAATCCAGACAACGCCCGCCTTAATCTCTCTGGCAAAGCGGTGTGCACGAGTGATGTCTCGAGTCCAGATGCCGGCAGACAGTCCATAAATCGTGTCGTTAGCCTGCTTGATAAGATCATCTTCATCTTTGAAACTGATTACGGAAACAACTGGTCCGAAAATTTCCTCCTGGGCCACTCTCATACCGTTGTTAACGTCAGCAAAGATCGTCGGCCGGAAGAAATACCCTTTTTGAAAATCGCCATCGAGTTGCGGTTGCGCGCCACCAGCAACAACAGCGGCCCCTTCCTCTCGAGCGATGTCGACATAACTCTTAATCCGATTGAGTTGCTCCTCTGATACCTGCGGTCCCATCTGAGTCGCTTTGCTCATCGGATCACCTACTGCAATCCTATCGGCTCGCTCAGTCAGCTTAGCCAGGAAATTATCCTTGATGGATTCTTCAACAAAGAGACGGGACCCAGCACAACAAACCTGGCCCTGATTGTAGAAGATCCCCATCATCGCACCGGCGACGGCTTGGTCCAGATCGGAATCAGCAAAAACAATATTCGGGGCTTTACCACCCAACTCGAGCGAGACTTTGGTCAAATTGTCAGCCGCAGCTTTGGCAATCAACTTGCCGACCTCTGTTGATCCCGTGAACGCGATCTTGTCGATGCCGGGGTGGGAAGCTAACGAAGCTCCGGCAGTTTCGCCATAACCCGGTACGATGTTGACGACCCCTTCAGGAAAGCCTGCCTCTTGAATCAACTTTCCCAGTTCCATAGCGCCCACTGGTGTTTGTTCGGCCGGCTTTAGGACAACGGTATTTCCCGCCGCTAATGCTGGGGCGAGTTTCCACGCAGCCATCAAAAGCGGAAAGTTCCATGGAATGATCTGCCCACAAACGCCAATTGGTTCACGCAAAGTGTAATTAAACATCTTGCCGGGAACCGGGATCGTTTCCCCTTCTATCTTGGTCGACCAACCGGCAAAGTACTCAAAGTTCTCAACTACTTGCGGAAGGTCAACATAGAGAGACTCTTTAATTGGTTTGCCATTGTCAGCTGTTTCAAGGGCAGCAAGATCCGCAGTGTTTTGTTCGAGCAACTGAGAGAGTTTATAGAGCAAGCGACCGCGATCGCGTGCACTCATCTTGGACCATGGACCTTCAAACGCACCCCGCGCAGCCGCAACTGCTTTATCGATATCAGCCTTATCAGCTTCAGCAACTTCAGCAAGGGTATCTCCCGTTGCCGGATTAGGCGTGGTAAAAGTCTTTCCTGATTCCGCGTCCACCCATTCACCATTAATGAGAAGTTGATATTTACGTAGTGCTGGTTGTGCAGATGACATGTTTCCTCCCCAATGTTCGACAAACTTTAGTTGTCGCTTTCTTCTGAGATTACTTCCTAAACTCCAGATTGTTCGCTATTCAAGTTCATCGACAAGCTAAAACTTGTCGGACACTCTAAAAATCCGTCGTGCCCGCGAGTAATTGCCGTAACACGTACGGAAGAATGCCACCGTGACGATAGTAATCGACTTCGATCGGAGTATCGATGCGAAGGGTTACGGGCAATTGCTCTACAGATCCGTCTGCCCTGTGAATCACCAGAGTTACATCTTGAAGCGGTTTAATTCCACCTTCAACTCCGAGCAAGTCAAATGTCTCGGTGCCATCGAGCTTTAGCGAAGCCGCATTGGTGTCACCTTTAAACTGACAGGGCAAAACTCCCATTCCGACGAGATTGCTGCGATGGATACGCTCGAAACTCTGCGCCACCACAGCTTTCACGCCGAGTAACCTTGTGCCTTTGGCGGCCCAATCTCGCGAACTGCCTGTGCCATACTCCTGTCCCGCAAAAATCATCAGCGGAACACCTTCTTCCTGATAACGCATCGACGCGTCGTAAATACTGGTGCGTTCGCCATCGGGCTGATGAATTGTGACGCCGCCCTCGACCCCTGGAACCATCAAGTTCTTGATGCGCACGTTCGCGAAGGTGCCGCGTACCATTACCTCGTGGTTTCCTCTGCGGGCGCCGTAGCTATTGAAGTCTCTGATGTCGACGCCTCGATCCTGCAGGTATAACCCTGCCGGTGATGAAGGCTTAATCGCACCGGCAGGACTTATATGATCAGTAGTCACTGACTCGCCAAAGATGGCAAGTGGTCGAGCATTCTTGATGTCAGCTAAGGAATCAAGACCGCTGCCGAACTTCTCAAAATAAGGTGGCTCACGGATATAGGTTGACTCGGGCTCCCATTGATAAACGTTGCCCACACTCGAAGGAATGTCGTTCCAAAGCGGATTCTGATCGGCAAAGTTGCCATATAGCTTTCGATAGGTTTCGGGATCGAACGCAGCGCGCATCAACTCATTGATCTCGTTCGAACTGGGCCAAATGTCCTTTAAGTAAACTTCCTTGCCATCGTTACCGGTTCCGATCGGATCTGATGTCATGTCGAGATCGATTCGGCCAGCCAGAGCAAACGCAACTACAAGCGGCGGACTCATAAGGAAGTTTGCTTTGATACTTTGATGCACTCGGGCTTCAAAATTCCGATTCCCTGATAAAACGGATGCGGCAACGACGTCCCGCTCATTTACAACTTGTTCGAGTGCAGGATCGAGCGGACCTGAGTTACCAATACATGTGGTGCAACCATAACCAGCAAGATTAAAACCGAGCTCGTTCAGATAAGTCTGCAGTCCGGTTCGCTCAAGATATTCAGTTACGACTCGAGAACCAGGAGCCAATGAATTCTTTACCTTCGGACTGACTGTGAGACCTTTCTCAACGGCCTTCTTTGCAAGCAAACCGGCGGCGAGCATTACGCTTGGATTCGATGTGTTGGTACACGAAGTTATCGCTGCGATGAGTACATCACCATGGCCCAGAAGTTCGTCACCAGTCCTAAATTCGTCTTCCGGTATCTCAGGTACGATGTCAGGTGTAGGACGGTTATTGACCATTTCTGTTTCCGTCCAGGCACTGGTATTCATTGTGGTGAGGTCGTCTTTAACAACGTCGGGCAAAGTATCACTCCTTTGCTCACCACCTCCCGTAACTGAGAACTGCTTGTCGGCCCCGATCTTGACGTGATAACGCGTCCAAAGCTCATCTTCAGTTTTGCCGTAACCTCCATCGGCAACCGGTTTGAGCATCAACTCAGTAAATTGTTCTTTTAGCTTTGGGAGATCAATTCGATCTTGAGGACGTTTTGGACCAGCCACTGCCGGGTCAATCGAGGCAAGGTCGAGTTCGTAAACCGCGCTGTAATCACATTCACCCTTACCAGGAATGCCAAACATTCCCTGTGCTTTGTAGTAACGACGAACCAGGTCAACGTGCTTTTCTTCGCGGCCTGTAGCGGACAAATACGAGCAGGTCTCTTCGTCGATTGGGAAGAATCCCATGGTGGCGCCGTATTCGGGTGCCATGTTCGCAATGGTCGCACGATCGGTCACCGATAAGCTGGCGGCACCTTCACCATGAAACTCGACAAACTTCCCAACTACTTTTGCTTTGCGCATCATTTCAGTGACACGCAGAACGAGATCGGTCGCTGTCACGCCATCCCGCAGCGATCCACTCATGTGCACACCAACAACGTCAGGCGTCAGGAAATACACAGGCTGGCCCAACATCGCAGCCTCGGCTTCGATGCCACCGACTCCCCAACCAACAATTCCGAGTCCATTAATCATCGTCGTGTGGGAATCTGTTCCGACGAGAGTGTCAGGGAAATAAACGTCTGTAAGCCAAACATTCTTGGCGAGATATTCGAGGTTCACCTGGTGACAGATCCCAATACCTGGAGGTATGACGCGGAATCCGCTAAAAGCCTGAGTACCCCACTTCAAGAATTGGTAACGGGAGCGATTTCGCTTGAACTCCATCTCCATATTCTTCTCGAGAGCATCACGAGTGCTGGAGAAATCGACTTGGATTGAGTGATCGATAACCAGATCGACCGGTACAAGTGGTTCAATAATCGCCGTGTTCTTGGCCATTCTTTCGACCGCTGACCTCATCGCGGCGAGATCGACTAACAACGGCACGCCCGTAAAGTCCTGCAGCAAAACTCGCGCAACAACGAATGGTATTTCTTCGGTGCGTTCCGCGTTTGGCTGCCAGTTTGCGAGTGCTTTAACGGTAGCTTCGGTAATTTTTTTGCCGTCACAGTTTCGGAGCACTGACTCCAATACGATGCGAATGCTAATCGGCAATCTTGAGATCGGACCAACACCACTCTTCTCAAGTTGTGGTAAGGAAAAGAAGTTCCCCAGCTCGCCATTAGCTACTTCAAATGTTTGCAGAGAATTGAAAGGACTATCAGGCATTGGTGTGCTCAAACCCCTTCCGAAAAAGCGCCGAGTTGATGCGCAGTTCAAGATGAATTTTGTTTACGATTTGGTTCAAATTTCAGTGTAAAGTTCGCTTCACTAATCGTCAAGCAAGCCCCTATTTTTGGTGGGTTACATCTATGCTCCTCAGAGGTTGCGCAGAGATCATTCAGGCTTCGGTGAGATGAGCGGCCAGGGAGGGACAACCCCAAATCTGGACACAACCTATTGGTCGGACTCGACGCATTTGCTATAGTCGTCGCATTCGAGCCCCCTGAAGTGAACCGTTAGGCATGGAAACTGAACATATAGTTTTTGGGCCAACGTGTCTGATCTCTATCGTTTCAAGGACTAAGGAGACTTAAATGCCAAGAAAGCACGCAGAAGACTTCGAATACCTGGCAAATAATCCAGACTATGTGCCAGATCCGGAGATTGAAGAGTTCATGGAAAGCGAAATCGCGCGTGCCCCCCGGGATCCAGAGCTCCTTGCTCACCGTCTACGAAACAACACCGCGGCTTCTCCCAAAGATACTGGTGGTGACCTGGACGCCTCATGGGAAGATGTTAATGAGAGTGGTTCCGAGACAGTGGCAGGCGATAATCCAACACCAGATCAATCTTTGGTCGAAGAGAATGCCCAGGCTGTTGGGGTAAGTTTTGAGGACAATGAAGAGCTTGAGTTTATCGATAAGATCGAAAAACGCGACCGTGACCGTTTCGAACTAGAGGAGCAATCCAAGAGTACTGACGACATGATCTAGTCCGCCTCTAAAAAAGCTTGCGGCTGTCGATCAGTATCGTTACGGGTCCATCGTTTACCAATTCGACCTGCATCATTTTGCGAAAACTACCTGTCTCAACTCTTTCAACCAATTTCCTGCTCGCTTCAACAAAATACTCGTAAAGCGGTTCAGCGATCTCTGGCACCGCGGCGTCGCTCCACGAAGGACGAAGGCCACGTCGTACATCGCCATACAAGGTAAATTGCGACACCACCAGTATCGATCCCTTTACATCTCTCACTGACAGGTTCATACGACCTTCACTATCGTCAAATACTCGAAGCGCAGCGACCTTCTCCGCGAGGTAGTCTGCGTCATGCCTGCCGTCGTCGTGAGTAACCCCGAGGAGTACTAATAGGCCAGTCTCAATCTTCCCGACCATTTGATCATCAATTGTCACGCTGGCCCGCGTTACACGTTGCACTACGGCTCTCATATCGGAACTCAGACTATTTTCTGGGAGGTTTACTTGGTCGAATTTCGACTCGACTGGGAAGACTGCGGTCGGGTTGATGTAGGAGATCTAAAACTACTTGCGCGATATCGTCAGGTTGAAGTTGCCAACTTCTTTCAGCCGATAGCTCATCGCCGCCGAACTCAGTATTCACTGAGCCGGGCATGATGTAACTAACTTTTATTCCGTCGTGTCTGACTTCTTGCATCAACGCTTCGCTAAATCCGTTCAGACCAAACTTCGAAGCGTTGTAGGCAGCCATTCGAGGATGCGCGTTGGTTCCCGCCAGTGAGGAGATGTTGAAGATATAGCCACCTCCACGTTTCTTCATCAAAGGTATGGCTTGATGACAACAGTAGTAGGTTCCGAATAGATTCGTTTCGACAACCGACTTGAAATCTTCAGGACTCATTTCTTCAACTGTCCCAAAGATTCCAATACCAGCATTGTTGATAAGAATGTCGGGACCACCTGCAGGAATGACCGTATCTCGAAAAAGCAGTTTTACCTGGTCATAATCGCGTACATCACAAACCGCGCCAATTGCCTTAACCGTAGCGAAAGTGTTTAAGTCCTTAACCGCTTGTACCAGGTCGATATTGTTGCGTGCTGTCGCTATCACCTGGACGCCATTCCGAACGAGTGATTCTGCAATTGCGCGACCAATACCTCTGGACCCACCGGTGACGATCGCAGTTTTTCCCTTTAGATCCAAGCGACTCTAACCTTGCAACTTTGCTCGCAGTCGTTCGTTTACAACTTTTGGATTTGCCTTGCCTTTGGATTGCTTGATTACCTGGCCGACGAAAAATCCAAACAATGCTTCCTTCCCAGCACGATAACTGGTGACTTGATCCGGATTCGCTGCAATTACGTCGTCGATTATCTTGTCGATCTCCCCGGTATCACTGACTTGTACGAGACCCTTTTCTTCGATAATTGTCTCCGCACCCTTGCCAGTTTTGAACATCTCTACGAGAACGTCCTTGGCCTGTTTGCCACTAATCTTCTCCTCATCAATCAGACGAACAAGAGTGCCCAATTCAGCGGGCGCAATTGGAGACTCAGCCGCTGAACGATTACTTGCTTCGAGCTCGCGCAGGAGCTCAGTTCGGATCCAATTGGCAGTGGAGCGTGGATTACCGGATTTTTCTGCGGCCGCTTCGTAGTAGTCCGCCAACGAACGATCCGATATCAACTGCGAGGCATCGGCAAAACCCAGACCATACTGGTCCATAAAGCGCTTGCGCCGAACCTCAGGTAGCTCGGGCATCGACTGCTTCACCTGGTCAATAAACGCATCGGTAACAATTAGTGGTGGCAAATCGGGCTCCGGAAAGTAACGGTAATCGTGTGCCTCCTCCTTTGAACGCATCACGCGGGTTTCCGCAGCCTTTTCATCCCACAAACGCGTTTCCTGTCGCAGTTGCCCGCCAGACTCGAGCGTCTTGATCTGACGCGCAACTTCAAACTCTACTGCACGCTGCATAAACCGAACTGAGTTGAGATTCTTGAGTTCAACCTTAGTTCCAAACTTCGTATCACCGACACGGCGTACCGAAACATTTGCCTCGCAGCGCAGATTTCCCTTTTCCATATCCGCTTCCGAAGCACCCACCCACTGCAGCGAACGTCGCACATGATTCACGTAATCATAAGCTTCCCACGACGAACGGAAATCCGGTTCGGTCACAATCTCTGCCAACGGCACACCAGCGCGGTTCAGATCGATATAGGAATACCGATCCACATCAGGGAGACCTTCGTGCACATTCTTTCCGGCGTCCTCTTCGAGATGCAGCCTGGTTATTTGGATCGTCTTGGGATGCCACTCAATCGGATGCCCAGCCTCATCTCGTTCGGCGGTCATAATTTCTAAAGTGCCATTAGCGGAGAAAGGTTGGTCGTATTGTGAGATTTGATAACCCTTCGGAAGATCTGGATAGAAATAGTTTTTTCTTGCGAAGATCGATTGATTGTTGATCTTTAGGCCCAACGCCAGAGCAGCTCGTAATCCAAGCTCAATCACTCGACGATTCAACACCGGCAACGCACCAGGCAATCCCAAACAAACAGGACAGGTGTTTGCATTTGGCTCGTCGCCAAAGCGAGTAGCACAGCCACAAAAGATTTTTGATTCAGTATTTAATTGAGCATGAATCTCGAGCCCAATAACTGTTTCCCATCCATTCGTCATAGAAAGTTATCAAGTATCCAGTTTGTTTTATGGTCGAAGCCAACCGGGATATGCACCAGCTTGTTCACCACTACGTATCTCCAGCGCCGTTTCTCTGGCTCGCTCACTTATTTTGGCTAACTCTTGTCTTCTCTCCTCGTCCGATGGCAACCCCAACTCTTTTCTCCGCTTCTCGTAGGCGGCTTCGCTTTCCAGTCTTGCTCTTTTGAACCCTTCCAGATCAAGGTTGGTTATAGTCTTGGAGGCTGCGGAAGGTCGCTCAGGAACGTTTACGTTAGTCACCTGTCGACGAAGAAACGCTCCAGGCGTTTCCCGATTCACCTTTTCGGTGGCTCGAATATCAATCGTTACCAACTGAAGCGCGACTTGAACTGCATCGCCGACTCGATAGGTCAGCATGGCCTTATCGACAGTGAAATTGTCGGGAATCTCAATTCGCCGCCCGTCCTGCATTACAAGCGTGTAGGCATTTACCTCAACGGATTTCAAAACAAGGATTAATAGTGGAACCAGCACAAGAAGCAGGAAACGTCGATTCCTAGTCATTGGCATTGGAGCACCTCGAATTCTGGCGGAAACGGCAACTTCTGGACTGCTGGTTTACAGCTTTGTCCAACGAAGCGCCAGCTCCAGTTAGGGTGAATTCAGATTCGAGTATAGCACCCGTCCTTCCGACCATCCATCGATCGCGTTTGCAGCAATACCTTCCAAATCCATACTTCTAACTGTCGTTGCTTCAGGCTCTCATTCTCCCCGCGCCGACGCTTGGGGAGAGTTGGAGGGCTATTATTTATCGCCAAAATCTTTGCAACCACTGAAGCTCTTTGATATACATGCGCTTCAAAACAGACGGACGTTCACTAGCCCGTACCGGCCATTCCAATCAGGCCGCTCGGTTCAACCAATAACGGAGGAACTAGAGGAAAGTTATGGCAAGGACCGTTTGCAAGTTTTTGGGTGTCGTCTTTTTACTAGTAGGAGTCGCGGGTTTGGTGAATCAGAGTCTGTTGGGCGCCCACCTAACCCCGCCACACAATGTGGTGCACATTGTGTCTGGTGTGATAGCTCTTTATTTTGGGTTTGCCGGAACGTTTTCCGGTGCGAAGGCCTTTAGCCTTGTTTTTGGTGTCGTGTATTTGGGTTTAGGAATTCTTGGAATGGCTCTGGGAACCGGGGCAGAACATCTCTGGAGTGTTGGTCCATTCCACTTTGGTCAGGTAGACCACGCCATCCACATTTTGCTGGGCGTAGTTTTCCTTGCCGGCGGTCTGTTTACAAAAACCGCGTAACGCTTTTCAATTTCAGGTTGCAAGGAGAAGCTCGATAAGTGACGCTGATGCGCCCAAGAGTTTCTTAACCTTGCAACCTGATTCCCTTTAGAACTTCACTCTAATGCCGCCTCGTCCCTGTGCTCCTGGGGCAAGAAACCCATTCTCAAAATACTCTTGATTAAAGATGTTCTCGACTCCACCGAACAGTACGACAGTCACCCGTTCTGATTGACGGCGTTCATAACTCACAAACAAGTCGCCTTTTGTATAACCGTCAAACGTGAGCTCAGCCATTCGAAACGGAAAATTGTTCTCAAACACGGGCGCAATGTAGTTCCCAGTGTGGTTCAGGTCAAAGTTGAAAAGCAACGACCGGTAACGCTGACTAACGTTCAAACCAAAAAGATGTTTTGGTATGACGTATTCTGGTTGGAGACCTTGGCCGCTAACCTGGCGATCGCTGTTCGTGTAGGTGTAACTAGCATTCAGATCGAGGCCATTCCAGGGCGAGGTCCGAAAATACGTTTCTGCTCCCCGTGCTAATCCGCCAGGGCGATTTGTATATCCACTGACACGGCCAAGGCCCAACGGATCCGTTACAAACCCAGTGAACACTATGGTCCGTTGCAGGCGAGTGTAGAAGTAAGTGGCGCCAAAAAGGACTCGGTCATTCGCGAGTCGTTGATCAAGTCCACCATCGACACTTAACGACTGTTCAGCTCGCAACGTTGGATCTCCGAATCGTGCTGGCCCGGTACCAAAGGTTCCTACGCCGAAACGTTCGAATAGTGAGGGGGCGCGAAAGCCGTTTCCCACATGTGCCCGCAGTTTGGTGTTTGAACTGCGAATCAAGTAGGCAATTGCTCCATCTCCGGTGACGGAACTCTCCGCCGTTCTTCCTTGAAGATCACCCGGTCGATCCGCACTGCTGATGCGATAAGCCTGACCTCTAACTCCGATAGATATCAGAAGCCGATCATCGAGTAATGACAGTTGATCCTGTCCGAACACCGCGAAGGTGCGTTGCCTGTCAGTGGTGTTGTTGAACGCGCTGAACGATGGTTGCGAGCTTTGAAAAAACGATTCACGCTCGAACTCAGCGCCAAATGTAGCGAGGTTTGAACGACTGAATCGCAGATTAACCCGACCATCTATCGTGTCAATCGTTCCGCGATTTACGCTGAGGAACTCGAAATCGCCGAAAGGCACGAAAGCCGTGAACTGAGGATCTACCAATGGTCCATTGTAGTTCCGCCTGTTACTTGAAACTCGTTGATAGGCGACCGAATATGAAACTCGATCGTTGACCACCTGGCTGAATTTTCCGGACCCAACAAGAAGTCGATTACGACGACCCTGATCGGGATTGTTGAAATCAGGCTCAAAAGTTACGCCCGGTACCGCTGCCGGATACTGCTGTGAAGTTCCAAAAGCTGCAGGCAATGCAAAAGGACTATCATTGAGACGAGCGTTCGCTATAGTCCCATAGAAATTACCGACGAGTGTGATTGACTGAGTTGGATTGAACACACCACGACCGTTAAATGCTGTGTCGCCGTACGGGTCGTCACCATCGACACCATTTCTAACATCGAGACGATTGACACCCACATCGAATCCGAAACGCTGACCACCCCCGACAAACTTGAGTCGTTCACGGTAAGTCGCCAGTGTGCCACCTTCAAATCCCGCATCGATATGAAAACCTGAAAGGCGGGTTTCCGGTACTATGTTGATTACACCTCCGATGGCGTGTGATCCATAGATCGACGAACCAGACCCAAGCAAGACCTCAACCCGGTCAGCAGCCATCGGAACAAGATCAGCAAACAAAGAGAGTGCTGAGCCATTGATATCGCCGGCATCTCTAACTCGAAGTCCATCAAAAAGGAGAGCTGTGTCGAAGTTTCTTTGACCGCGCAATCTGATTGTAGTTAGCGCGCCAGGTGAACCTTGTTGCTGAATCCTGACACCCGGAGCTCCGCGTAAGGCCTCGGCAAAAGTTAGTTCGTGTTTCGCTTCGATTTCATTCTCAGTCAACGTATCTATAACCTTCGCAACCTCGTCGGCGCGCTGAACTGTACCCGTAGCAGTAACTACTACGTTGGCACTAATAGATGCGACGTTGAGCGTGAATGCCTGTTCTTTGGTTTCGCCTCGAGCCAGCCGAATCTCTTCAGAGATCTGTGAAGAGAATCCCTCCGCTTTGACTTCCAAAAAGTAGCTGTCGGGCCTCAAATTGCGGAATTCGTAGACACCGGCTTCGTCAGTAGTCGATGAGAGTTGCAAACCTGAACCCGCGTGCAGGACAACCGACGCACCTCTAACTTTGCCACTCTTTTCATCAGTAACAGTTCCTTTAATACTACCGTTACTTTGTGCGCTAATGGCGGTTGTAAGAAAGAGAACCACCATGATCACTGACAAAGAGTGAACAAGTGGTTTGAGTTGAGACGTGTAGATAAATTCTATTCTTTTCATTAGCTTCTCCTGCCCGTCGCAGTGCGAGCTTAAACGAACCGTGTTGAGGTCTCCTGACTCGCAGTTATGATTCGAATAGAATCGCCTCAGCTCCTTACCTTCCCGGAAAATTTTCCAGTGGTTAAAGCAACAGGAGCGTCGTTACTGCTTACAGTTGCGCGGGCAGTGACGGCTTCTCACCGTCTTCCCTGCAATACGGTTCTAAGTTTTCAAGAGTGCCGGACCAATTCATGGACCGGCGTTATTCGCGGTAACCCCGAAACTGGGTGCGAGTCCACTAATACGTTCACATCAAACACTTCGTGCAATAGTTCCGACGTTAAAACCTCAACCGGAACGCCATGACGAATAGCTCTCCCTTCCTTCATAAGCAAAACCTGGTCTGCAAACTGGGACGCAAGGTTGACATCGTGCGTAATAACTAATGCGGAGGCTTGACGTCGATCACAGCGGCTACGAACTAACGAAAGTAGTGTTGCCTGATGAGATAAATCCAAATTCGCAGTTGGTTCATCCAACAGCAAGAATAAGGCTTCAGTCGCTAGTGCCCGAGCAAGCACAGCACGTTGCCGCTCACCGCCAGATAATTCGGTCATCAAGCGATCTGCCAGAGACGTAAGTTCTGTTTCTTTAAGAACATCTCGAGCAATTTCAAGATCGCGTTTTGATTCCCAACCCCAACCGGAATTTGTGGCCCAGGCAAAACGTCCGCCTAGTACAAACTCCAAAACCGTGATCGGAAATCGCAGTTCTGCTTCCTGCGCCACGACGGCAATCCGTTGCGCGATCGCTCTTCTACTAAACTGATCGAGTGGGCGATCGTCTAACAGAACGGAGCCGCCAGATGGTCTAATTCTGCCGTTCAATGATTGCAGCAGCGTTGACTTACCTGCGCCATTTGGACCAATCACAGCCGTAATTTCGCCCGGTCGTAAGGTGAGCGAAACACCGCTAACCGCTACTCGCTCTCCATAACTCACTTGAATCTCTCGAGCTTCCAACATTGTTAATTCTCCCCGGTGGACGACAGTTAAGCTCGCTTCAAGAGATAGATGAATAATGGCGCGCCAATGAGCGCAGTAATAGCGCCGACTGGTAGTTCACGAGGCGCTATGATAGTTCGCGCTACTGTGTCGGCTGCAATTACAAACAACCCTCCGCCCAAAGCAGCGCAGGGAATACTGATCCGGTTGTCGCTACCTAGCGACAACCGGGTGAGGTGAGGAACAACCAATCCGACATAACCAACCGAACCACTCGCTGCAACCGAGCTGCCTACAAGGAGGCTCGCAACGACAAAAATAATGAGACGAACACTACGTACTTCAACACCAAGATCAAACGCGTCACGCTCGCCCAGCATAAGTAGATTTAGAGAACGCGCATTCAGGGACAGCAATATTGTTCCGAGTACTGCAATAGCGATACTGATGGGCAACAGTGTCGTACTTGTACCGGAGAGATCGCCGAGCAGCCAGAATGTAAAGGAACGAATCCTGGTCGCGTCCATTAAAGTGGTTACAAACACAATTACTGACGACAAGAAAGTCGTGACTATCACCCCCGCGAGGATTAGTCGCTCCGGAGTTGCACCAGCTCGGCCGAGAGCTAGCCGGTAAACCGCCATTGTTGCTACCAGTGCACCGGCGAATGCTAAAACCGGACGTCCCCATTCATTTGCACCAAAAAATACCAATGCAATCATGGTCCCAACAGCTGCACCATTCGAAATTCCAAGCAGGTAAGGTTCAGCTAGCGGGTTTCTTAACAACGATTGATAGCTGGCTCCGGCGGTTGCCAACGAAGCGCCAACAGCAGCCGCCAAAAGAATTCGCGGAATCCTGATCTGGAACAAAATGTCGAATTGATCCGAGGTCAGGCCACACGGGGTCGAGCCGAATGAAGCCAACGAGCACAAAGCAGCTCTAACAGGTAGTTGTTCGCTACCAACCAACGACGAGACCACTATTGCCAGTAAGAGGGCTAGACCTAACGCGCCGCAGGAAATCAAAGTCTTGCTGGGCGTGGTTCGGCTGTCCAATCCCGCAAACGCTGCTCCTGCTTGTGTTGCTGCTATCATCTCTAGCGCCTAAACACTTCCGGGTGTAGAGCCTTGGCCATTTCCTCTAGTCCATCGACAGCCCGAGGTCCGGGTCTAACCAGATGATCATCGTTGATTTTGTATACGCGATTGTTCGTTACCGCGGGCGACTTCCTCAAAGGTTCTGCCACGGTTAAGTTGCCTTCACCCATCGATCCCCCGGTCGGCAAAATGATCGCCTCAGGTTTTGCTGCGAGGGCAGACTCAGCACTGTACTTGGGCCATGCTCCAGGAACGTCCGCGGTTACTGAAATTGCACCAGCTCGTTTTATTAGATCAGTGACAAAAGCATCGTGTCCCGCGGTATAGAGCGGTTCTGCCGACAACTGGTAGAAAACCCTGACGGGGGTAGTCGACTTTACGGTGTTTTCTACAACTGTTGAGCGCTCACGTAATCTTTGTACCACCAACTTAGCTTTCTCTGTCTCGCCAAGAATCTCGCCAACCTGTTCGATCGAGCGGAAAACGCCGTCAAGGTCACGAGGGTCCGTTACAAAAACCGAAATGTTATGACTTTGAAGTTGCCGGGTAAACACCTCCAACTGCGATGCCGTTGAAACCAATACAACCTGCGGTTGTAGAGCAATTATCTTTTCCAGGCTCGGCTGAAGTGTGTCGCCAACCTTGGCAATGTTCTTGGCTTCCGCAGGAAAGTCACAATAGGTCGTATCGCCAACTAAACGATTCCCGCCACCTACAGCAAAAACTATTTCCGTAAGGTTCGGAGCCAGCGACACTACTCGATCGACTTTGGGCGGAAGGGCGACGCGTTTACCGGAGTCGTCCGCAATTACTCGTGCAGCCGGTTCCTGAACCCGATCCTTCAGGTTCGTGTTGCAGCTTGTGGCAACACACACTGCCAGTAAGAAGCTAATCAGTAACAGCCGCTTGCGATTGTGTAATGTTGGAAACAAATAGAAAGTCCCGCCGACTTTCACTCGCGAATGCTGGAGCGTCGGCGGGACCTGAAGAATAAAGACCCCGAGCGGCCCTGGGACACTTTTGCGCGAGTGTTGAAAGGCAGCAAAGCACTCTGGGCAGGTCTCCTGGCTTAAGAAAACCTACGTTTTCTTATACAGTGGCGCGACCGCGCGGGGTTCTCACCCGCTTCCCTATTCTCCTCAAACGAGGCACCCGGTGCTTATGTTGATAAAGAACTAAATAAACTCAGAACGTGGCCGACACTAACACGAGGGTAATGAGGTGTCAAACGAGTCGGCCCAGCGGTCATGGCACCCAATATTTCAAGTTGATCATTCAATCTTTCAAGCTGAACGACAAGCTAGAGCATGTCGGACATTTGTCCTTTGCGCCCTTTGCTTTGCTCCAGTAAGATTGCGGTCTACCAATTTAGAATCAGGAAAATCGATATGATCAAAACTGTAGAGTGGACCAAAGAAGGCGTGCGCATGCTCGACCAGCGTCTGCTGCCGTCGGAAGAAACCTATTTAATGCTTCGTTCCTACGACGAGGTGGCCGAGGCAATCAAGAAAATGGTAGTTCGAGGCGCGCCGGCAATTGGAATTTCTGCGGCGATGGGCATCGCGCTCGGAGCAACCCAATCTGTGGGTACATCTGTTGCTGATTTGGAAGACGACCTCAGCTATATCTATGACGTTATGGGCAAGACTCGACCCACCGCCATCAATCTTTTTTGGGCCATTGAACGAATGCGCCTGGCCTTTGAACGCGCCAAGGGACTTAAGGATGTTGAAGCAGTCAAGAAAGCCATGGTGGATGAAGCGCTGGCCATTTTCGAAGAAGACATTAAGGCCAACCGCGCCCTTGGTCGATTTGGCGCTGAGCTGATTCCTGACAATTCTACTGTCCTAACGCATTGCAATGCCGGAGCCCTCGCAACAGCCGGTGATTATGGAACGGCGTTAGGCGTGATTCGTGGCGCCCGAGATGCTGGTAAGAATGTCGCGGTGATAGCTGATGAAACGAGACCATTTCTTCAAGGGCTGAGACTGACCGCGTGGGAACTCGCAAAAGACAATATTCCCGTAACTGTTATTACTGACAACATGGCGGGTCACGTAATGAAAAGCGGAAAGGTGGACGCGGTAGTTGTAGGTGCCGATCGAGTCGCAGCAAACGGCGACACGGCTAACAAGATCGGAACGTACATGGTTGCAGTAATGGCGCGCGAACACGGAATCCCGTTCTATGTTGCCGCGCCGATCTCTACACTTGATCTGACAATCGCTTCTGGAGAGGAGATCCCTATCGAAGAAAGGGACTCAACTGAAGTAACCCACATCCGAGAACATCAGCTCGCGCCGGATGGTGTTAAGGTCCACAATCCAGCATTCGACGTCACTCCACATCATTTTATCGCGGCAATCATCACCGATAGAGGAGTGGCGAGAGCGCCGTACGTTGACAGTCTAAAGGAGCTCGTCAGTAAGGGTGAGCAAAAGACTGGAGCGGCTAATTAAGGATTTGCGTAGGGGCTGGTTTTCCACCAATCGATGGTTCGCTGCAGACCGTCGCGCAGACCAACCTTAGCTTCATACCCAAGAAACTGCTTGGCCATCGTAGTATCAGCAAGACTGTGTCTGACATCGCCAACCCGAGGCTCTCTGTAGTCAATCTTGACATCAGTTTTTCCCATCAGCTCTTTCAATTGATTCAATAACTGATTCAAGGTTACTCGCTCGCCGTTTGCGATATTAATAACACGTCCGACCCCATCAACCGTCTCACTCGCTTTGAAGTTTGCCTCTACAACGTTGTCGACATAGGTAAAGTCTCGCGACTGTTCGCCATCACCAAAGATCACTGGCTGCTCATTTGAAAAGAGTGCGCTGATAAATCGCGATACAACGCCAGAGTACTGAGATCCGGGATCCTGTCGTGGTCCAAACACGTTGAAGTATCGCAGCGACACCGTTTCCAAACCGTAACATCTTGTAAAGACCTGACAGTAGTACTCGCCTACCAGTTTCGCGACGGCGTACGGAGACAAAGGATCCGGAAGCATGTTCTCCGATTTTGGGAGTGTGGGCTGATCACCATAAGCCGAACTAGAAGCCGCGTAGATCACTCTCCGCACTTTTTGGTCGCGCGCGGCGAGCAGGAGTGAAAAGGTTCCATCAACCGAGGCAATATGCGATTGGCGTGGGTTTTCAACCGATCTGGGAACGGATGGAATTGCTGCTTCATGGAAGACGAGCTCGACACCATCGAGCGCTTTGGCGAGCATACCTGAGTCAGCAACGCTGCCTTGGACAAAGTCCACGTTGCCGTCAATAGCTTCGATATTCTCGCGGTAACCTGTTGATAGATCGTCCAGGATTCTCACTCGTGCGCCGTTGGCGGCAAGCGACGAAGCGATATGAGAACCGATGAAACCAGCGCCGCCCGTAACCAGTGCAATTCCAGAGAGTGCCATCCGTCATCCTTAAATATCGAATTTTATTTAACCGACTTGGAGAGGTTACCTTCCCACTCCCACGTACTCGAACCCTAATTCTCGCATGTCTTCCGGTTCATACATATTTCGTAGATCAGCGATCTTGGGTGTCTTCATTAGGTCGCGTACTCGCGCCATATCAAGGGCACGGAACTGGTTCCATTCGGTGACGAATACAAGGGCATCTGCTCCCGTAACTGCGCCGTATTCATCGTCTGCGTAGGTGATGTCAGGTAGCAACTTCATCGCTTCAGACTTTGCAACCGGGTCATAAGCTCGAACTGTAGCGCCGTGATCAGTCAAGTTGCGAATGATACCCAATGAAGGTGCTTCGCGCATATCGTCGGTTTCTGGTTTGAACGCCAAGCCCAGAATGGCGATGTTTTTGCCTTCAAGCGCTCCCACCAATTTCGTAATCTTCGTGAGCATCGCTTTGCCCTGGCGATTATTGACTTCAATAACTGCATCCACGATGAGTGAGTCACAGTCGAATTGTTTCGCCACTGACGCCAGCGCGCGTGTGTCTTTTGGAAAACAGGAACCACCAAAGCCAGGACCAGGGTGAAGAAACTTCTTACCAATTCGTTTATCCATACCAATGCCACGAGCAACATCGTGGACGTCACACCCGATTAAGTCGCATAGGTTTGCGATTTCGTTGATAAAAGAAACCTTGGTAGCGAGAAACGCGTTCGCGGCATATTTAGTTAGCTCTGCAGCCTCCAGCGATGTGATGACGAAAGGTGCCTCGATTAAATAGAGCGGGCGGTACAAATCTTTCATGATAGCGATTGCTTCTTCGTCGCGGCTTCCAATTACAACGCGATCTGGTCGCATGAAATCGTTGATAGCAGCACCTTCACGTAGAAACTCTGGATTTGATACCACCCCAAAGTTTGCGCGATTCTTCTTGCGCTCATTAATCAATGTTCTGATGTGTTCGCCAGTACCAATAGGTACAGTGGACTTAGTCACTACGACTTTGTACCCATTCATGAAGTCAGCAATTGAACCTGCAGCCGACTCAACATAACTAAGGTCGGGTGACCCGTCAGGCTTCGGAGGAGTGCCTACCGCAAGGAAAATCACAAGCGCTTGTTCGACGGCCTGTTGCACGTCAGTTGTGAATCGCAAGCGGCCTGCATGCGTATTCTTGGCGACGAGTTGTTCAAGGCCAGGTTCGTAGATGGGCATTATGCCCTTGAGAAGTCGATCGATTTTTTCCGCGTCCACATCGACGCACGTGACGTCAACGCCAAACTCGGCAAAACATGCGCCAGTGACGAGTCCGACGTATCCAGTTCCGATAACAGCTATATGCATTTTATGAAACCTAGTCCGGCAGGGAGTTCAGGAAGATCTTTGAAGAATCAAAACCTTGCGGGTCACGCACGAGTTATCGTCGCGTGACCCGCAAGGTCGATTTAGGTTGACTGTAGCTCTGATGCCAGTGCCACAGTGTTTTTGCTGAAGCAACTCGACGAACTTACTTGGTCGGGCTGACCACAGTCACCGAACCACCAAAGTTTAGGTCGTTGTTGTGAAGTGCTGCATAGAGAGCGGCCGCAACTGCACCGCCAACTGCCAACAACAACACTGCAAGGGCACCACCACTAAGACCTTCGTCATCGGCTGCCTGCGGATTTGGATTGCCAGCTGCTGCACTCTCACCCGCTGCTACTTGCTTAACGCTTCCGCCTGCTCGAAGCTCAACCATTCCTGCTTGAGTTGAAATCGAGGTGCGAGCACGTGAAGCGTTCACGGTGAATGAGGTTGCCTGGCTGCCATCCGCTACCGCGGCACCGTCCTTGGTTGTAAGATTTATTGATACACCCGCCAAAGTCGAAACATGAGCACTGCCAGTCTCAAGCATTGCGGTTAGAGTATTGTCCGCAAAGCTGATTCGCAGGTTGCTGTTAGGAGCGAGTTCAACACGCCCCAATTTGCTGATGCTCACGGTCGCGCTGCTCTGATCGGCTGTGCTAATCGTGGAGTCGGAAAACAGAGTTCCACCCGAAATAACCTTTTGGCCGTTGACAGTAACTTGCCCAGAAACGGATAGTTCGCCTGAGGCCTTCGTTCCCGGCGCCGCCAACACCGCCATTGAGTAGACACTCAAAACGGCAACCGCCACAAAAGCCGCGATGGACTTGCGGCTCCAAGTTTTGCTAGTCATTAACTTTCCTCCCGTATTGTGAAACACCAAAAGTCTTTATTGCGTGTCGCGACGGCCTAGACTGTCTTTGGAAAAATCGTAGGTGCTCTTCCCTAACTAGTTGGCAACCTGTGCAAAGCCTTTAATGCTGAAGGATTTTTGGCCCGCGAAGCCGTTAACACTTGGGATTTATTACACTAATACAAGCCCTCTGTCAACAATCATTTGGCCTGACTTTGCCACAAAACTGTGCTTTTTTCAGTGGCCCGGCGAGCATACCAACTCTTGGACCACCGAGTCTATCAGAATCCCCGACTTCCCTCGAAAATGCACAATTCAAGCTCCATTCAGATGATGGTGTCTCGAATTAAGGCGCCACGCGCCGATTTCGGGTAACAGGCTTACTCACATCGGAGTTTGGCGATACTGGGCTGGGTACCGGTTTTGGCAGGGTTTTTGGCGGAGGTTCGGCTTGTTCAAAGGGATCCAGACGCGCAAAGACGTAAAAAACCTCAACCGACTTCACTGCCCCGAGAAATCGAAGCTTATTTGCAACGACTTCCCCAACTCGGAGCCTTGCTGGCTGCGGTGGGTGTTCAAATAATAGCCCCATCTCATCAGCCGCAACCGCTTCCAATTCCGGCAAGTAATCGTTATGACTCTCGCGCGCGAGCTTGATAGCGATTTGCCGGAGCGCCCTTATCCGATTCGAGTTCCTGCGGTAGTAACTCGAGCTGATCTCCCTACGACTTGCTCGATCGTCAACCACTTCTTGCTCGTTTTTTAGGTAGCCAAGATAGGCTCGCACTACTGGGCCGAATTCGTCCTCGGAACTCCGGTTCTGAATACCCTCAATCGGGCACACTGCGAGCAGCAGCAGGAGTGAAACTAAAGAGAATCTTGCGTGGAAAGTTGCCATCATAGACTTGGTTCCCGACCTCAAGTCTATCCTAATTTTATTGTGATGCGAGATTATCACATGCTTGCAGACCACAAAATTGCACCTGGCTTTCGCCAATGTTACATTGATCTTCGCTTTCAGTTAAGCAGCAATGAGCCAAGCAAAACCAACAGACCGCTCCGCCAAAGTCGCGCTAGGTGTTAGCGGCGGAATAGCGGCATATAAAGCTGTCGAAGTTTTGCGTGGTCTGCAAAGGGCAGGCTGTGAAGTCAGAGTCGGGATGACTAAGCGTGCCTGTGAATTCATTCAGCCACTCACCTTCAAAGCACTATCAGGTTCACACGTAGTTGTAGATGATTACGCTCCTGATAATCCTGACCCGATAGCCCATATCACTTTTTCTCAAAGCGTCGACCTCTTCATTGTTGCTCCAGCCACAGCAAACATCATCGCAAAGTTTGCCAATGGTATCGCCGATGATTTTCTTAGCTCAACATATCTCGCTTCATCAGCGCCTGTGCTTATCGCACCGGCCATGAACACAAACATGCTGCAGCACCCGGCAACCCAAAGAAATCTACAACGGCTTAGAGAAGACGGAGTTGTAATTGTTGAGCCGGATGCCGGGGAAATGGCGTGCGGCACGATTGGACCAGGAAGGCTAAGTGAACCCGACTGTATAGTGAAGGCGGCTCTCGATCTGCTTGGCCCTTCCGCTAAACAAGACCTGCGCGGAGAACGTGTGTTGATAACTGTCGGCGCAACTCGCGAAGAGATCGATCCCGTGCGCTTCATCTCAAATCGATCGTCGGGGAAAATGGGATTCGCCCTCGCTGAGGCGGCCCGACGTCGTGGCGCGGAGGTTACGGTAGTCACGGGTGTTACAACTGCTTCTCCACCTCGAGACGTTCGGATCATTAGCGCAACTTCCGCTGAAGCAATGTCGCAAGCGGTACGCAAAGAAGTGGGTAACGCATCAGTTTTCATCGGCGCTGCAGCTGTGGCCGACTATCGGCCAGTACAACGTGCTGAGAATAAGATCAAGAAATCTCAAGATGAGCTCACGCTAACGCTGGAGAAAACGCCAGACGTTCTGACGCAAGTCGCAGCACAACGTCATAACGGTATGCTCGTGATAGGATTTGCGGCCGAAACTGAAAATGTGATTGCTAACGCGTTGACAAAGCTTCGTAACAAGAAACTCGATGCCATTGTTGCAAATGACGTTTCTCGCTCAGACGCAGGCTTCGATACGGCGACAAACGCAGTCACTATTTTCACGCGTGAAAATGAAAACCCAATTACGCTGCCGCTAATGTCAAAGGCGGCGACCGCCGATCGTATCCTGGACGTTGTTGTTAGCTTACGTTCACAGACCGCGAAAGCATGAGGGCTGAAACGAGCGTCATGGACTCCCCAGAACAAGAACTTCTCGAAATCATCAGCGATACAAAAAAACAATTACATCATCTACAGGCTCTGGGTCTTGACGAGATTCAACTCTCCGCGACAACCCTTCCTGAGATGACCACAGTACGAGTCGTCCCGCACACAATTGGAAAAGTTGCTCCTCCAGTTCCGGTTCGAACCGAGTACACACCAAAACCCGAAAGTTCAACTGCTCTTTTCGGCGACCTTGCACCAAAGTCTGAGACGCTCAAAGCGTCGGATGAGACTTTTGAACAGATTTGGCAGGAGATCGGAGACTGCACTCGTTGTACGTTACATAAAGAACGAACAAACGTGGTCCATACCGAAGGCAATCGCAAATCACGCCTCATGTTTGTGGGTGAAGCACCAGGTGCCGATGAAGATATTCAGTCTCGACCATTTGTCGGGAAAGCCGGACAACTCCTAACAAAGATCATCGAAGCCATTGGTCTGAAACGAGAAGAAGTCTTAATCGGAAATGTAAATCGATGCCGGCCTCCAGGTAATCGGCCTCCTACCCCCGAAGAGGCATCGATGTGCAAACCATATCTATTGCGCGAGATTGCCATCGTCCAACCTGAAGTGATTGTCGTACTCGGTAACACAGCAATGAAGAATCTTCTCGATACTAAGGAAGGTATTACAAAACTACGCGGACGATTTCAGGACTACAAAGGCATTAAGGTGATGCCGACCTTCCATCCTGCCTATCTCCTGCGCGATCCGTCGAAGAAGAGAGAGACGTGGGAAGACCTCAAGATGGTACGCGACTATCTCGACAAATCGGCCAGAGACAAAAAGTAACCGTGGCGATTTCGAACAACTGAGCTAATGTTTCCGCAGTGTCCAACAAAGGAGCCACTCAAACCTCAATTCAGAACGAATCAGTCGTAATTGGAACATCCTCATCTGTTCAGTACGCTGAGGTGGCGGTACCGTTACACGTCTCACAAACGTTTACGTATCAACTAACTCCGGAGCAAGCAGAAGTCTCGCAGGTAGGGGCACGAATCGTCGTGCCATTAGGCCGCAAGCTCGTAACGGGTTACATCGTCGCGCTGCACGCTGAATTGCCGGAAGAGATTGATCTTAACAAGTCAGAGCTTAAAGAAGCGCAAAGCGTCGTTGACACGATTCCCGTCTGCACACCTGAAATCCTGCAAATAACAAAGTGGGTTTCGGAATACTACGCCTCGCCCTGGGGTGAAGTGATCAAAGCTGCGCTCCCTCCTGGAATTAGTCCGGTCATTTACGAGGAGATCAGATTAACTGACTCAGGACGAGCCCACTTCGAGTCCGCCGCAGGCAATGACAACGAACTTAACCACTCGATCTTAAGAACGATCCGGGTTAAAGGATCGATTAAACGCGATGAGCTTCGAGACTTGGGTACACCTGGACAGATCGCGCGCGCCTTGCGCACATTGGACGAAAAGAAATTAATTGAACGTACGCAGAGTCAAAGCAGTTCGTTTGTCAAAACCAAGGTGCGTTCCTTCGTCCGGCTTAGTGAAAATCTCGAAACCACCGCGACCGGTAAACTAACACCATCGCAAACACGAATTATCGAAACGCTGCGAGAGTTTGGACCAACATCTCTCCAACTGTTAATCAAGACTTGTGAGGTCCAGTCTTCGACTGTAGCGTCACTTGAAAAGAAAGGGATGCTTAAACGCTACAGCGAAAAGGTCCGCCGCGATCCCCTCAGCGAAACGAAGCTTGAACGACACGAAGTCTATACGCTTACACCGGCACAACAGTCTGTACTGGACGAGATTTCAGCAAAAATCAATCAGCGAATCTATGCGTCTTTTCTTCTTCATGGCGTAACAGGAAGTGGAAAAACTGAAGTCTATATTCGGGCCATGCGTGCGGCGCTCGATCAGGGACGCTCAGCAATGATGCTTGTACCTGAGATCGCGCTGACGCCGGTTTTCTCACGTCGACTACGTGCCCACTTCGGTGACGAGGTAGCAATTTTTCACTCCTCTCTCCAGCGTGGAGAGCGCTTTGATGAATGGACCAGAGTCAGAAACGGAGAAGCGCGAATTGTAATCGGCACCCGCTCAGCTGTTTTTGCACCAGTTAAGAATCTCGGGTTAGTAGTGATCGACGAAGAACACGAATCCAGTTATCGACAGCAAGATTCGCCGTACTACAACGGCCGGGACACCGCGATCGTGAGAGCGCAAAAAGAATCGGCGACAGTCGTACTAGGTTCAGCCACACCTTCACTCGAGACTTTTCACAACGCGCGCAAAGGCAAGTATCAATATTTAAGTCTGCCTGAGCGTATTGGCTCACGTCCCATGGCGGCTGCAAACATCATTGATATGAGAACCGTGTTTGCCCAACACGGCAAACCACGTGTTTTCTCCGACGAACTTCAGGAAGCAATTCGCGAAACGCATGCACGGGGCGAACAATCAATAATCTTGCTCAACCGCCGGGGCTACTCGAGTTTTGTACTCTGCAGATCTTGCGGTGAATCAATCCAGTGTCCTAACTGCGATGTCACTCTCACGTATCACCGGAGCGAACGCGTCATAGTTTGTCACTATTGCAATCATCGCGAAGCAGTCCCCAAGAGCTGCCCACAATGTGCTAAGGAATATATCTATTATGTTGGTGAAGGCACTGAACAGCTCGAAGAAATACTGAAGCAGTTATTTCATGACTTGAGAGTTGCGCGAATTGATCGCGACACAACGTCAAGCCGCAAACGGTTTGAAAAGTCGCTCATGGACTTTAGTGACGGAAAGATTGACACGCTTGTTGGTACTCAAATGCTGGCCAAGGGTCACGACTTTCCCAACGTAACTCTTGTTGGTGTTGTCTCGGTAGATGCAGGTTTAGGATTGCCTGACTTCAGAGCGGCGGAACGAACTTTTCAATTGATAACGCAGGTCGCAGGCCGCGCTGGACGTGGTGACCGACCAGGACGTGTGCTAATCCAAACGTACCATCCTTATCACTACGCACTCCAACATGCATGCGCGCAAGACTACGAGGGATTTTACGACGAGGAAATTCGTTATCGCCAGAATCACTCTTATCCGCCGTTTGTCGCGCTGGCGACACTACTTGTTCATGGTCCTGATCTGGAACGAGTGCGTTCGGTTGCCCTGGAGTTACGCAAGGAGCTTGACGTAGCTAATCACGAACGGAGTTCGCGAATACTAGGCCCGGCGCCCGCTCCACTGGCCCGACTAAAGGGCGAACATCGCTACCAACTACTGATCAAGTCTCGTAGCAGACGGCACCTTCGTGAAATTGCCGACAAAGCCTTAAAAGTACTTTCTAGCCGCGGCACCAATTTGAGGTCGATCAATCTGGAAATAGATCCCGTGTCAATTATGTAGCCACGTGCGCCTCTTCATTCGATGCGCTAAACTTTTGCCCCATGAAACTTTCACAACTTGCGAGTCTTACCGGAGCACGCGTCGAAGGCGCCTCTGAAGATGTTGAAATCATCGGCGCGGCAGGCCTCGACGAAGCAGGGTCAGGCCACATAACTTTTCTCGCAAATCCGCGTTACACGCCAAGAGTTAACACCACCAAGGCTTCAGCAATCTATCTCGCTGATGACGTTCAAACAGAAAACCCGATTGCGATTCTTCGTGTAAAAGATTCGTACCTGGCCTACACGCGTGCGTTACGTATCTTTTATCCTGAGCCGAGGATTGAACCCTTTATTCATCCATCCGCGGTGATAGATCCTTCGGCAAAAGTTGCGAGCAATGTCGCTATTGGGGCTTGCACGGTGGTTGGAAAGAACGTCGAGATTGCGGACGGAGTCTGTCTCCACCCAAATGTTACGATCTATGACGACGTAGTTATCGGCGAGCAGTCGGTAATTCATTCGGGAGTGGCTGTACGCGAACGAACCATAATCGGCAAGCGCGTAATTATCCACAACAACTCCGTTATCGGTTGCGACGGTTTTGGCTACGCGAAGGATGAAGAACGACACTGGCTCAAGATCCCCCAGGCTGGACGAGTTGTGATTGACGATGACGTAGAGATTGGAGCAGGAACCACTATCGACAGAGCGTCAGTCGGGGAAAGCCGAATTGGAAGGGGCTCAAAGCTCGACAACCTGGTCCAAATAGGTCATTCCTGCACAGTGGGTGAAGACTCGCTCTTATGTGCGCAGGTAGGACTAGCGGGTAGTTCTCACATCCGGAACCGAGTTATTCTCGCGGGCCAAGCCGGAGTCGCAGGACATTTAACAATTGGAGACGACGTGGTTTTGACAGCAAAGAGCGCAACCAGTCACGACATTCCAGCAGGAAAAGTGATCTCTGGAATACCAGCTTTCGACAATCGCGATTGGCTACGGTCGACGGCAGCGTTTCGCCGTCTTGGAGAAATGCAACGAACTGTGCGTGAACTGGAGCGTAAGGTAAAAGAGCTGGAAGGATCGAGCAGCAATCCTAAGTGATTGCACCACCGTCGACGATTACAATCTCACCATTCATAAAACTGTTGCGGTCGCTCACCATGAACGCGGCATACTCGGCGAGTTCTTCGGGGCGACCTAGTCGGCCAGCAGAAGTCCAAAAGTCGTGCATTTGAAGCAAACGGTCAGGTAAGGCTTGGGCTAGGTCAGTGTCGAATATTCCTGCGGCAATCGCGTTTACTTTCACTCCAAACGTACCAGCCTCACGCGACAAACATTTTGTAAAACCAATCATCGCGGCTTTAGAGGTAGCATAGTGTACTGAAGTTGGAAGCGCACGCATCGCGCCAATAGAAGTGATGTTAAGAATGGTTCCCTTTCGCTGTCTGATCATCTGCTTGTAAATCGGTTTAGTAACAGCGAAAAGACTGTCGACATTAGTGTGAATCACATCGTCCCAGGCGCGATCAGTTGTGGTTGCAAAATTATCGCCACGATTGATGGCAGCGTTGTTTACGAGGATGTCGATCCCGCCCCATTTCTCGACCAATTCGCGAGTGAATTTCTTCATCCCCACGCGGTCGGTGACCGAGACCTTGGCGACATACGCTTTGCGACCCGCCGACTCGATCTTCTGAGTCATTTCATTGGCAAGATCGTCGCGAGAGTTGTAGCTAAACGCTATATCAGCCCCTTCGCGTGCGAAAACTTCGCAAAGTGCTGCACCAATTCCACGCGTTCCACCTGTAATGAACGCTCGTTTACCTTCGAGTAGCAAACTCACTGAACTGTGATTCTCCTAAGGGATCGCCCGGAAACCGTAATCTTAGCGAAGCAGCAGACGAAATGCCTGAGCTCTTAAGGTGCGTGATATAACCCGGGGATTAGTTAATGTGCCGGGAGATTAAACCGTGAAAAGCCCTGACAGTCAAACTAGAGGTCACGCAGAGACAACTTCTGAGAGTGACGTGGATTCGGGCTGCGGGATGAGAGCGGCAATTTCTTCAACTATATGACGCGTTGCGTTCGGAAGGGCAAGTCCAACGGTTGCGGCTCGTAATCTCGAGTAGTGGACTTCGTCTTCAATCATTCGCCGCACAACAGGAACCACATCTCTTGAACGCTTGAGCATTACACCAGCACCCCGGTCCTCAATCAGATGCGCGGTGCCTGCTTCTTGAGGCATTGGCTCCGTAATCATGTCTGCAATAATCGGTACGCGACACGCCAGAGCTTCGAAAGTCGTCAAACCACCGAGTTTAGAAATCATGACATTTGCGGCATTCATCAGCTTTTCGATTTCTTCCGAGTATCCAATGACCTTAATCGGGAACGGCGCTTCCAGTGCGATTGACTCCGCTGCCGCTCGCAAGTCTTCGTTCCTGCCAGCCAGGAAGATTGCCTGCACATCTAACTCGCCCCGCACCAGTTCGCGAAAGATCATTGGGATGTTGCCGCCGCCAGCCCAGCCCGCGTTTACAAACACAGTAAACTTCTCAGGATCCAATCCCAGAGCTTTCCGTGCTGCCTGTGCCGCTTCTTCACCTGGATACGCAAACTTTGGATGAACCGGCATTCCGGAAATTTTTATCCGGGCAGGATCAACTCCGTAGTCGATCAACTGTCGTCGGGCTTCTTCACTTGCAACCAAATATAGGGTTACGTCGTCGCAGGCCCAACCTTTCCAGAAGCCGTAACATGGGTCAGTCACTACCGAAACGAGAGGTACGCGTTCGGCAAGATTTAGCTCTTTCAAAACTCTGCCAAACAGATGCTGTGTTAGGGGATGTACACTTACGACGATGTGTGGACACCATCGCTCAAATAACCCGGCTACATAACCAACACAACGCTTGTGGAAAAACTCAAGCGTCTCCGGTCGAATCCGGTTCATGCACCAGTAAAAATACTTCATCCAGTGCTGCCGATTTCGTAGTATCCAGTTATAAAGACGGACAAGCTTTGCGGTTAGATGATGTGACTCTTCAACGGCCTTAACCACTCGTACTGTCACCGACTCGCCTTCAAAGAACTTCTGGACTCCGGCAACGATGGCGGCAGCGGCAGACCGATGCCCACCTCCGGTATCCGACGAGATGATCAGGATTTTTGGTATTCGTGATGGCGGCGGCGTGTTCACTGGTTGGAGATATCCTTGCCGATCCTAGAAGCCTTCAACGCGCAGACCTTCGGGTTCTGGGTCAACTCGATCAATGCCCTTACGGGCCTTCTTCATTTCTCGCTCCAGTTTCTTTATTTGAATCAGATGACCCGGGTTAAACGGTAGTGAGGGGTAGTAGCTATTTGATTCGTGAGTGCAGAAGCAGCCATCAGCCACTTTCTGTCGTCGCACTTTCATCGCTGGTGAAAGCCAAAGCTTTTGAAAGTCCCAATCAAACTCGCGCAAGTTGCCTATCGGGTCGAGGTTCTCGCACGACGAAACGGTTCCTTCATCGTAGATAACTCCACCGGCTGTACCCGCATAACACTTCATTTGCGCAGTTTGGGTCTCCTGGGTCTTCGCTATGAGACCATGCATGTAGATGTCGATTGCGGCTTTAAAGAACCCAGCCTTACCGCCATAGTTGTTTTTGATGGCGGCGTGTCTTGAGTCGTCGTCAATCAACTGGGCCAGTTTTGCGTATCGCGAATGATCGATATCGAGTTCTTTTGGATCAGCTGAAGGTGGTCGAATGTAGTTGAAACTAACTTTGTCTGGCTTCAAGTCGTACTTGAGAAAATCGTACCACTCGAAGATCGTTTCCTGATTCGAATTCATGAAGCAGGTACAGGTCTGAATATCCAGCCGCGGAAACTCTTTCTTGATCGACTGAAGTTGTCGAGCAGTGTCGATGGCGATATCCCACGAGCCGGGTTTTTGTCGGATCTTCTCGTGCTCGGTCTTCGGACCATCAATTCCTAGCGCCACAGTCACATTTAGGTCAGGACACTCTTCAAGAACTCTTCTCACATCGGGAAAGATTCGTTTTTGAATCTGACCATTCGACATGATGTAGATCGACTCAAGTTTGTTGTTTCGATAAAACGCGTTCGCGATCTCGGGCAGATCTTTTCGCGTGAAAGGTTCACCGCCGGCCAGTATCAGGACGCCAAGATTTCCGCCTAACGTTTCAGAGATCTTTTCGATCTCATGAGTCTTCATCTGAAGCTTTTTGCGGGGTCGGTCGTCAAGCTCATCCGTAAAGAAACAGTGAGTGCAACGCATGTCGCACACTGACGTTACAAGGATATTTAACAGGATCGGGGAGAACGGCTGGCCAATTGCCAGCTTTGCGTACCTTTTCAGCAGTTCTTTCGTCGTAAAATCCATTTATTCCTCAACTTCGACTTCGCCAAATAACAAATTGGCGATCACTAACAGATAAGCTATTTAGATACGCGTGTCAACGTAAGTTTATGATGCTATTAATACTACGGACGTTTGATTGATTGCAGAGCCAGGAGTAAGACAAGGTAGGACTAAGATCTGTGACACTTCTGGAGATTAATAAATCCCGTGACGCTTTCCGGTTCCGGCAACCCGGTCACTATCCGGGTCAAAACGAGGTGCTTCGGCGACTATAACATCCATGACGCGAAATGCACCGCCCGTTGGTACGTCAAAACCTACGTCGATGTAACCACTCTCACTCTCGACCACATCTGAGACAACTTCACTAATTCGCTCAGGTTCCACCGAACCGCTCGACTTGTCTTTGCCTTCAGAATCGCCAATTGACCAGGTCACCAAACCCCTTGAAACGCTTACGCGTGCGTAAAGTAGGTATTTCGTCCGGGGACGGGCTTGAATTCTCTGCCAAAGCTTTCCGCCCGGTAAGGCCGACATCGCCTGGCCACCAGATACTGTCATTGCTTCAACCGGACCGGTGATCGACCAATCATCCGCAAGGTTGGAACGACTTGTCAGACGAAATGAAGGGTTGCGCGCCAGATTGGCCCCTGTAAAAAGACCAAGGTCCTCAGCCCGCTGATGAATATAGGCACAACCCAGTACCGCTCCACTCGACGAGCGCACTCGAATACCCTGACTTCGTTCGCGCCGGTCTCTGATAAACAAGTCATTCCCTAATAGTTGTACAAAAACCCCCGGGACAATCTGGGCACGTCTTTCAACTACTAGATTTCCACCAGTGTCGAGCCTTTGTATATCAATTCGTTCACTCGTATGGATCCAATTCTTGTCAGTCAAACTAAGCGGCTCGAGGCGCTTATCGGCATAGTAGAGTACCGTGCCGCCTGGTCTGTACTCGTATGAGATATGTCGAAAATAGAGACGCGGGTCGAGATAGTAGGAACGCAGGGCGGTCTCTGCAGTTTTGTTGTGAGGTGAAAAGTCGAATGGCCTGCCCTCCATTAACGCGTCGTGAATCGACAAGGCACTCGCCGGCTGGCCCTCGACTTCCCAGTAAACATTGAACGTTGGATCCTGATAAATCCAGCCTCCCATTTCCGGAATCCATACCTCCGCACCTGCGTGAGTATCCACCCCGAAAGAGCCACCCTGGACCGCAACGCTTAACCCTACTACACGTGCCGTTAGCCCGGCTGCTTCACAAAGCGCAACATAAATATCCGACAAGTTTCCACACAGTACGGGGGCTCCTCGCTTCATCTGCTCGTAAGCTTCACGCCCATTTCTTGCCGTAAGACCAGGCATAGCGACTTTATGTGGCTCAGTTGCAAGCCAAGCCCGAATCTTGTTTGCACGATCCCATAACGAGTCTGAGTTTGAAAAAACCCCCGAGAGTTCACGAACTAGATACTCGGCATCCTTTTGCGGCAGACTCGAACGAGGTTCAATTTTTCGTAGGAACCCAGGTATGCCTGCGATGGTGTTTCCGTCTCGCTGAATGTTAAGACGAGCCAGTTCGGCGCCATCGCCCTGCCGGCTGTAGATGACTACCGAGGTTTGGCCTTCAGGAATGGAAACTTGGAAATCGGCGACTTGAATCTTAGGTTCGAGTGGTGATGCAGTTGGTCTCGATAAAAAGGATACTCCAAACCCAACTCCGAAAGCCGCTAGTAGACAGAGAATGAGCGCAGAGAATGGACGCGATCTCGATTTAACAGTCGAGAACTTTGAAGTCAGCCGAATAGAACTCGGCGACAAGATCTCAGTAGAGATCTTCCTCTCTGATGTGAGGATACTCATCCTTTGGTCCACATCTTACCAATTGCACCGACGAGTTTCCGCACAAACGACTGAGGCTGGAGGTTTATGCAGTGAATAAGCGGCCAGAGCGGGGGTGACAATACAGAGCGGGTGTAGCAAGTTAGTCAAGCTTTTGTAAAGTTTTGTAAATGAAGGTTGCGGAGATATTACGATTACGAAGTCAGATTTCGTTCGCCACGGTTTTGTAGACCAAGTGCGCGCATCCGCCGGTAAAGGTGGCTGCGGTCCACCCCCATCAACTCGGCCGCTCGCGAAACGTTTCCGTCGGCTTCCTCCAACTTCCGCTGAATAAATTCACGATGATAGGCTTCCGTGGCCTCTTTGAATGATGGGAATCTGAACGAAGCTGCAGGTGGCTCTTCCTTACCGTGAGGTGGAAGGTCAGAAGCGGCTACTTTTGACCCAGGATGCATGATAACTACGCGTTCAATCGTGTTTCGCAACTCTCGTACATTCCCGGGCCATGAATAACTTTGCAACTCTTCGATCGCTTCGGACAAGAACTGTTTCGGCTTCTTACCATAAGCTTGAGAGAAATTCCTATTGAAGTATTCAACTAGTGACGGTACGTCCTCCAACCGATCGCGGAGTGGCGGCAACTCAAACGGAATTACATTCAGTCGATAGAAAAGGTCCGCGCGGAAGTTACCCTGTTCTATCTCGACGTCCAGCCGTTTGTTTGTGGCAGCAATTACACGAACGTCTACGTTAATTGAGTTTCCACTCCCAACGGGTTCAAAGCGCTGCTCTTCAAGAACGCGCAGCACTTTGGCCTGAACCTTTGCACTCATGTCCCCTACTTCGTCGAGAAAAATAGTGGCTCCGTCGGCCAGTTCAAACTTACCTTTTTTGGCAGCTGTGGCTCCGGTGAAAGATCCTTTCACATGTCCGAAGAGTTCCGACTCGATCAGTTCTTCGGGGATTGCGGCCGAGTTGACTTCGATGAAGGGAGCGGCAGCGCGTCGAGACTCGGCATGAATGGCATGGGCCACCAACTCTTTACCGGTTCCCGATTCACCGTAGATCAGTACGCGGCCGTCTGTTGGCGCCACAACTGAGATTTGTTTTCTCAGGGCCTGCATGGCTATCGACTCGCCAACCATCCGGTACTCTTTTGCCAGCGCCGCAGCCATGTCGGCATTGATCAATTCCAATCGTTGTTGCCGAAGTGCGTTACGAACTGTCAGCACAGTTTTCTCAATTGACAGCGGCTTCTCAATAAAATCAAACGCTCCCAACTTCGTCGCTCTGACAGCAGTTTCAATGTTTCCGTGACCGGAAATGATGACGACAGCAGCGTCGGAGCCTGATCCGCGTAAGAGTCGCAACGTTTCGAGCCCATCGATTCCCGGTAGCCAAACGTCGAGTAGGATGCACCCATACGCCCGCTTGTAGAGCGCTTTGAGACACTCTTCTCCCGTTGCGACAGCCTCTGCAAAAAAGCCCTCGTCTTCCATCACAGCTTTCAACGTCTCGCGAATGCCGCGTTCGTCGTCAACGATCAGAATTGAATCCATGGATCTTTTTCAGGTCGGAAGTTCGATTACAAACTTTGCGCCTCGCGGATAATTACGCTCCACACGTATTCGACCGCGATGTTCGAGAATAATTCTTTGCACTATAGCGAGTCCAAGGCCGGTACCACTGTCGCGTCGCGAGAAGTACGGCTGAAACAATCTTCTATAATCGCCGGGTTCGATTCCCTGTCCAGTGTCAACGACTTCCACGCGGAGTTGGCTTTTTTCCGAATCGTTGATGGTGCTTATCGTGATCTGTTTCGGTTCGTCTACCTGATTCAAGGAATCGAGAGCATTGTCGATGAGATTTACGAGCACACGCTTAATCTGCTCACTGTCGAGCATTGCCCCAGGTAGATCATTCTCAAGCTCAAGTTTTATTGAGACACCATCGAGACGCTCTTCGTAAAGACCCATTGCCTGACTTACAACATCATTCAGACTGGCAGGTTCCAATTTCGCAGGCGGTAATCTGGCAAACCGGGAGAACTCGTCCACCATTGCCTTGAGACCAGCAACTTCGCGACAAATTGTTTCGGTGCACTCGGCGATAACGCTTGCCACCTTTTTCTCATCACGTACCAAGTCGATACTTCCGATTGCACCATTTCCACTTCCATTCGTAGAACGTCCATAACTCTTAGCTATTCTTTCAGCGGAAAGTTGAATTGGCGTTAAAGGATTCTTGATTTCATGGGCCATCCGGCGTGCGACTTCACTCCAAGCAGCCGCGCGTTGAGCCGAGAGCAACTCCGACAAGTCTTCAAGAACTAAAACAACTCCTCGTCGTGGGCCTCTTGAGTCGCGTAGTGCAGTTGCCGTTATCGCAACTGGTAGCGAACCATTGTTATTTGCGCCACCCTCAAGTTGCGTCTGCTCGGCTGCATGTCCAGTGCGACGCGCACGACGCAATAGCCGTTCAATAACCGTCCAATCTTCATTACCGATCAAGCTACTGAGAGTTCCGTCTTGCTTACCGTTAAGTCCAAGGATCCTCGCCGCCGACCCGTTAAGCGTCGTTACTTGATCAGTCTCATCAATAGACACTACTCCAGTTGATAACGACTGAAGTACTGTTTCAATGTAATTACGTCGTTCGTTGAGGGCGAGGTTGGTTTGACTCAGTTCAGCAGCGGCTACGTCGATTCGTCGACGGTTCTCTTCGAGTTGTGCGGTCATCTGATTGAACGATTCAGCAAGCAATGCCAATTCGTCATCAGCAACGGTTGTCACTCGATGAGACAGGTTGCCACGCGCTACTTCTTTTGAGGCTTCGGCGAGTGCTTTGATTGGCGTTGCAATTCCGCGCGCCAGATAGATTGCAACCCAACTCGATACGAAGAGAAGGATGAGGGTCATCAATCCGAGTGTTGACAGCCCCAACAATCTGACCTGGCGTTGCTTCTTCACTAATTCCTCATAACCGCCTTTTGAATCCAGGATTAATTCATTCAGATCGTTCTCTGCACGTTTCTGCGGCGCAAGAATGAGCGTCTCAGTAGCATTAAGCGGCACTGTTATTACGTCGAACCCCCTACCGTCTGCCAGACTGTCGTCGTTATTTGACCTGCTGTTTCGAGCTTGTTGAAATAGAGCATCCAATTTCGACGTTTCCGACTCGGGTAGCTGTGCTCGACTTCGTAGGACCACCAGCCCATCCTGATTCACAATCTCTACGCCGGCCAACTGTCCTGAAGAGACAATTTGTTCAATTGTTGCTCCACGATCTACGTCGCTCTCTTTGTTCAAGAGTGTTACCAATAATGACGCGGTGTCATGAAGCGCCTGGTTCTGCGTCAATAGTAATTCACGCTTAACTGCCGTAGCTTGCTGCTCGATTTCGGGAAATGAAGGAGAAAACCACTTCTCTAGTGAACGATTGAGAAATAGGTACGAGAAGACCGCCATCGCTGTGATTGGAAGGAAGCTGATCGAAATAAAGTAGACCAACAACCTTGTCTTAACTTTCGATCCAAGTTGGCGCTCGTTTCTTTCTCGTCTGAGCTTGAGCAGATTCCGGACGAAAATGAATGAAAAGACGAAGAACGTAACGAAGTTCAGTGTCGAAAGAGCGTAAAGAAGCAGCGCGTCGGAAGCGGTGTCAGGATGGACAATTGTCCAGAGCCAGAGTTGTTGCGAGACAATTATGGAAAGGAGTAGGGCGACGGTACCGCCAAGAAGCCAAAGTAGTATGCGGCGGCGGCGACGAGTTCGAGTCATCCGTTCTGGACTAATATTTTCGTTTTCTTCGCCCATTTTCAACTTTGAGTTTAACACAGCGACCGATTGACACCGGCTTCGACACTCGTGCCCGTCTCTTATAAGGACTCGGGGTTCGTTGGTTGGATTCCAACCTTAGGCTAGAATGCAGAACCAACTGACAACTCCATGTCGCTTAGCAATGTCTTTATTAACACTGCCGGTCGGCTCCGAAGTGGATGGCGCATCGTCATCTTTGTCCTGGCTTTTTTCGCGATCTATTTTGTACTGGGCTCGGGTGTCAGAATCGCCCTTGCGATTCTCTTCAATGTACTACCTCACATCCCGTACGCTGATTTCTTTAGCGACCTCGTTTTCAGGTTCTTATTGATCGTAGCGGCTCTTGGAGCTGGCTATATATGCGCGAAATTCCTTGAGGGCTTGCCCTGGAGATCGTTGGGCCTTGGGTTACACCCTGGCTGGCTACACGATCTGTTTGTGGGTTCGTCGATTGGAATCCTCTCTATAGCGTTCGCCGTTCTAATAACCGTGGTATTCGGAGGAATGAGTCTTATACCTCCGCGCCCCGAGATGGTTCCACTGGTCGTTAAGACTCTCGTTGGTTCAGCAGTTCTCTTCCTGGTTGCTGCCCTTGCTGAAGAGGCGATGTTTAGAGGCTACCTGCTGCAGACACTAAGTCGTGCACATCTAGCATGGCTCGGAGTACTTCTGACATCAGTACCGTTTGGATTGGTGCACTTGGGCAATCCAAACGTTGTACCCTTCTTCACCTTCGCTAATACCGTTCTCGCGGGCGTATGGCTGGCAGTTGCGTACTTAAGGACTCGGAGCCTCTGGCTATGTTGGGGAATACACTGGGCGTGGAACTGGGCACTGGGATCATTATTTGGAATAGCTGTGAGTGGCATGCGAATCGGATCTCATCCGTTGCTCAACAGCGTCGACAAAGGACCGGCCTGGCTAACTGGAGGAAGTTACGGTATCGAAGGCGGCGCGGCGTGCACAGTGGCACTCCTTCTTTCTCTGTTACTCGTCTGGCGCTTGCCGTTAATCAATGCTACTCCTGAAATGAAGCAGTTGACGTCCGAGGAAAACCCCGTCAAACCAACGCCGGTTTTGTCAATTAGTCCAACCAGCAGTCCCGCTGAAACGAGCTGAGTCGTTAACAGTTTCCGCTTCTCTCCCGTCTTAATCGATGTAAACGCGCGGCTCGCGTAGTGCAAACAGTGAGCCGGTTATCACACAAGCTGGCGAGACAGTTTCAAAGGCAAATGTACCAGCAGTTTCGATTGAGGCGCCAAAATGTACGAGCTTGAAGCCACGGCAGACATGATTCTGATGAGCCCACAAGCAATACCTGCGAAGGCGCCCAAAGCTGAAGAAACACCTATTGAAGTCAGCCTCGTAAGAGCTGCACTTGAGGGTGACCGGGACGGTTTTGGCAGGCTCTACGATCTTTACACGCCTCTGGTGCATGGAATTCTTCTGAGTCGGGTCCCACGGGATGAAGTGGACGATCTGGTTCAAGACATTTTTCTTCACGCTTTCAAGAAACTCGACACACTACGCGACTGGGCCGCTTTCGGACCATGGATAGCAATGATCGCACGCAACCGCGCTATGGACTTTCATCGACGATCACGCGAAACAGTTGAGATCACGGAAGACATTCGCAGCACGGATCAGTCGACGTCGCGCGCCAGCGAAATTCTGGACTTGGTCTGCGAGTTACCCGATGCCTATCGCGAGACTTTGGTCCTACGCCTGGTTGAAGGAATGACTGGACCGGAAATAGCAGCGCGCACAGGACTGACACCTGCTTCGGTAAGAGTGAATCTGCATCGCGGAATGAAACTACTAAAGGTAAAGCTCGGATTTGTGGAGGGCTTATGAACGAAGAGTATTTGTGGGACAAAAGTGGTGAGCCGGATCCCGAGATCCAACGACTCGAGGAGATACTTGGCACATTGCGTTATCAGCCAAAGACTTTCGACGTACCTCCAGAAATCTTGATGCGACCGCGACGGAGTTATGTACCCCTATTTGCGATCGCCGCATCACTACTGCTTGCCTTGCTGGCTGGAGGAATTTGGCTTCGCACCAGGACGAGTCAAGTTCCGGTGGACCACAGTGCCAGGGAAACTCCCGCTGTTGTTCCTACTCCTTCGGTCCCTTTATTCAAACCAGATGTTGATGCACCGCCGGTGGTGGCTAAAGCTGAAGAGAAACCAATAAGGGTTAAGCAACAGAGACCTCGAAGTCGATCGGTACCAGCAATGAGTGCGCAGGATCGTCAGGAGGCATTAGCAGCTAAAGCTCAATTGATGCTGGCACTCCGTCTCGCGAGTGAAAAGTTGAGCGAGGTTCAGCGAAAGACGACGCCAGTGCCGTCAAGTCCAATCAAGAATCAACACAAAGTAGGTTGAGGAGTCACTATGAAATTACTTTCCCACATCAGACGCAGAACACCGCCAATACTGGCAGTACTTCTGCTCATACTTGGCGCGCAAACCGCCAGGAGTCAGGGCTCCAAACTGCAAATGAGCAGCCTGGATCATCTGGCGGCAAAAGCAAGTGAGTCGGTCGACGTGAACATCGACGAACGACTCATGCAAATCACAGCCGGAATATTATCCTCGCAGGACGCGGATGAGCGAGAGATCAAAAAATTGATCAGCGGATTGAAAGGGATTTACGTTAAGAGTTTTGAATTTGACAGCGACAATGGATACACGGCCGCAGATCTCGAGTCGATTCGCTCGCAGCTCAAAGAGCCACTCTGGACACGACTCGTTAACGTGAAAAGTCGTAAAGAAAACGTTGAGATCTACCTGCTGATGCAAAACGGTCAGATTGGAGGACTGACTGTGCTTAGTTCTGAGGATCGGGAATTAACCGTCGTGAATATTGTTGGTCCGATCGATCTGGAAAAACTTACAAAGCTCGAAGGCCAATTTGGCGTACCAGATCTGGGTATCGAATCAACAAAACCGAAGACAAAAAATGACCAGTGAGGTCTTCGATGAAAAATACTCATTTCAAACGAACGCTCTACTTCGCACTCGCATTCGTGATGGTCGCCGGAACAGTTCGCGCAAAAGGCGATGACTTCAAATCAGTCGTCAAGATGATCGAAGAGTTCTATGGCGTAAAGCATCAAGGTATTCCCTTTCTTGCAAAGGCTGGAATCAAGGTTGTTAGCACAGCCGCGAAGATCAAGGGAGGGACGGCCCGGCGCTTAGCAGAAGCAGGCAGCATCAAATTGGCCATCTTTGAAGATCAGGAATTTGATGGCGAGTTCACCAAATTCCGCATATCACTCAATGAAGCTCTCAGGGAAACCTGGACCCCATTTGTACAAACGATGTCGACCGAGAATAGTGAGCAGAACTACATCTTTCTCCGGAGTAACGGGGACAAATTCAATGTACTTGTGATCACTATTGCTCAACGAGATGCCACGGTCATTCAAGTTACTGTCTCGCCAAAAACTTTGGCCCAGTTAATGAAAGATCCAGATGGTATGGCAAAAGCAATTACCGACGACGCAACAGTCGTCGATCAATAGAGAGTCAAAGACATGAACACAAAAACCCTCAATATCGTTCACGCACAGAGGCAAGGGCGCGAATCCAACTGCACACAACGTCAAAGTTTGCTTGCTCGCCCTTTACACCGCTCTCTCAGCTCTGGGCTCAACGGACTAAACGTGGGGTCTGTTGGATTCGCGCCCTTGCGTCTGTGCGTGAGCTTAGCCCTTTTTATCCTGATTGCGGTTTTCTTGAGCTCCGCGGTGGTGGCCCAGGAAGTCGAAGACACGATTCGTATTAAGACTCGGGTCGTGTTTCTAGATGCACTCGTTAAAGACAAAAAGACCAGTCTGCCAATTGCGAATCTGGCATCGACAAACTTCGAGGTACTAGACGATGGCAAGCCGCGAGACATTGCTTACTTCACTCGCGAAGGCCAGGCGCGCAAGCCGTTAGCTTTGGTTCTCATTCTCGACTTAAGAGCTGACGGGGCCGGTAGATTTCTCAAGAGGCAGGAAATCCTCAAGTCGATGGAAGAGGAGTTATCCAAACTACCACCCGAGGATGAAGTCGCGATCATGGCAATGAACATGAACAACGAAGACGAGTCGCGAATCTGGCTTACCGAGTTCACTCATGACCGCTCTAAACTAGTAGCCGCGCTGGCTAGAGTTCCAGACATGGCCATCGATGAGGACGATGAGGAATCGAACAAGACTACGGCTCAGAAGACAGAAACCTCCAGCGGACCGGCTGCCACAACACCTTCAACTTCGACCACTACCAACGACAAACAAAGTGAGACTGACCTTGCGACGGTTTTCAAAGAGAAAAAAGGAGTAGTCGAGGTAGAAACCATAAAAGGTAGAAACGGTGCAGTAATAACCAGGACAACCAGAAACGACGGCAGCGTCGATGTAAAGAGAGTGAACAAGAAGGGGGACGTTACTATCGAACTCGAGGACATCTACGATATGGCTGCCGCTATTCGAGAGGCCACCAAAAAAGGATCGGAGATTCGCCCCAACTCGCAACTATCGGTCGTTTGGGTTTCTGATGGTATCGCTCCGATCTTTTTCGAAGATCGCGAGGCGACTGAACAGATCATCATACGAAACAATGTAATCTTCAATTCACTCACCGTCGATCTTCGCAAGCTGTTTAAGTTTCTACTACCGCTTGGAAAGCCAATCGCCGGATGGATGGGCGTGAGCCTGTACGGAAGTGCGAAGTATCTGGCCCAACAGTCGGGCGGCGAAGCTGTCAAGGTCGGCCGGGCAAAGGATTACGCCACCGGTTTGAGTAGGATCATCGGCAACTTAACGGCACGCTACAGCTTAGGCTTCGCTCTAGCTGAAAACGAAGCCGATGATGGTCGCATGCACAAGTTAGAAGTACGAGTAAAAGCGCGAGACGAAAAAGGCAAGAATCGAAAACTGATTGTTAGTTCACGTCAGGGTTACTACATGTCGACTGCCGCACCAAAGGAAGCTGCTGCGAAGTAGCGTTTGTACTTTGTGCTTCGCGGATTCAACTTCGAAGTGCAACGCAGGCGTTCTCTCTGCTTTACCCCGGACGGGCGAGATGTTTATAGCCCCGTGATTCCCCCGAACTGCGCGCTCCAGCGGAGCGCAATGTCATTCCGCCGAATCTTCACCGCCAGACATATTTCGCTCCTGACGGAGCGAGGTTATCTAAGGCTTGGCTTGCTATAAACATTTTGCTCCTCCGGAGCGAGGCAAAATTCCATGTTGCACCTCAAACTTGAATCCACCCTTTGTGTTTTGGCTTTGAATTTGGTCTTTGTGCTTGGTCTTTGGGTATTTGAAATTTGAAATTTCAGATTTGAGCTCTCTCCAGTTCCCTCACCTCATTCATCCCCGCTATTATAGCGACCGTTTTTTCAACTCTGTCCTGTCATCAGCATAACTTCCAATGAAGCATCTCAAGGTGTCGAGTCTTGTTCTCTGTCTCCTTACAATTACCGTCATTCAGGCGCAACAGCCTCTTCGAGGTATTACGGCCGAAGACTACTACTCTTTCGAGTTCCTCAGCGACCCACATATTTCTCCAGATGGGAAGCTAGTTGCCTACGTCGTCACCAAGGTAGACAAAGCCCAGAATCGTCGAAACTCATCCATCTGGATGGTTTCAACGGACAGCAGTAAGCCAGCCTGGCAGTTCACGACCAGTCCTCAATCCGTTAATTCACCGCGGTGGAGCCCGGACGGACAATCCATTGCGTTTCTTTCAGCCCGTCCCTCGGAAACCGCAGCGACTGCGGCTAATGATCAACCGAGGTCGCAGGTCTACTTGTTGTCGATGTCTGGTGGAGAAGCAAAACGACTAACAAACCTAAAAAATGGAGTGAGCTCGTTTCAATGGTCTCCGGATGGAAACCGGATGGTTGTGATTAGTCGAATTGGGCCCGGCGACAGCAGACCCGAAAGCAAAGATCGAAGCGACGTCCGACACTATAAGAACAGCTCTTATAAGTTCAACGACACTGGCTGGTTCGATGATCGTCGAACACATCTTTGGACCATAGATCTCAAGTCAGGAGTAGCAAAGCAAATCACTGAGGGAGATGATTGGAACGATAGTGATCCGCAGTGGTCGCCTGATGGAACACGTATCGCTTTTGTTTCAAATCGAACTGGCAAGGAATATGAAGGAAATCGGAATTCCGATGTTTGGGTAATTCCGGCGAGTGGCGGAGCGCTTACAAAAATATCGGACCACGATGAAAGTGATGGTAGCCCTCGCTGGTCGCCTGACGGCCGTTGGATCGCGTTCACTGGCGAACTTCAAGATCGCGATCACCCGAAGATTTGGCTTGCACCTCCGACTGGCGGCACTGCATCGATATTAGCAGCGAATGGTCTCGACCTTATTCCAACCGGACTCGAATGGTCTGAAGATAACAAATCTATCTACTTCGAAAGCGGAGTAAAAGGTGAGTTCCAGATCTTTGGTGTGGACGTCGCCCAAAAATCAGTTGAGCAAATTACTTCCGGGTCTCGAGCAGTTCGAAATGCCGACTTCAATCAGCGGACCAGTACTCGTGTGTATATGGTCAACGACTTCAAACATCTGGATGACCTCTATGCCTCTGATCTCAGTGGCAACAAGGAGCGTAAGTTAACTAACCTCAATGAGAATCTGTGGAAGCAACTACAACTCGCAGAGGTGGAACGTTTCACCTACAAGAGTGCGGATGATTGGGATGTTGACGGCTTTCTGGTCAAACCTATTAACTGGCAAGCGGGGAAAAAGTACCCGCTGATACTTAGCGTCCATGGTGGACCGGCCGGGCAGTATGGTGTCGATTGGTATCACGAGTTTCAAGTCTATGCTGCGAAGGGATACGCCGTTGTCTTTACCAATCCGCGAGGTTCTACCGGATACGGTCAAAAGTTTGAGCGTGGCATCGTTGGCGAGTGGGGTGGTAAGGATTATCTCGACGTCATGAATGGAGTCGACGCAGCGATCAAGCGATACCCATGGATCGATACAGATCGAATGGGAATCACTGGCGGTAGCTACGGCGGATTCATGACAAATTGGATCATTGGTCACACAACTCGATTCAAGGCCGCTGTGACGCTACGAAGTGTGGTTAACTTTATTTCTGACGAAGGTACGCGGGATGGTGCCTATGGTCACACACCTGATTTCGGCGGTGATTTGTTTGAGAAGTTTGACCTCTACTGGGACCGCTCTCCGCTGAAATACGCAAAGAACGTGAAGACTCCGACTCTGATTCTTCACTCAGACAATGATTTTCGGGTACCAATTGAGCAAGGAGAACAGTGGTTTCGCGCCCTCAAGCATTTCGGAGTTACCACCGAGATCGTGATGTTTCCACGTGAGAATCACAATCTGACACGAACAGGTGAGCCAAAACATCTAGTGGAGAGTATGAATTGGCAGCTTTATTGGTTTGATCGATTCTTGAATGGTAACTCTGCCGCCGTGCCACCGAGTCTGAAATAACCGGCTACACTTTAGTCGTTACTTCGAATCGACCGCTCAAGCTCTTCTGTCGGAGCGCGTACGTCCTCGTGCGCTAACGTTCGCAGAAATACAAGTTTAGAACTAACCTCGAATGTGCCGAACGTTAGCGCACGAGGACGTACGCGCTCCGACAGAAGAGCTTGAGCGGTCGATTCAAAGGAGCTACTAAAGGGTGTCTAAGGAATTATCGTTGGTCGATCGGAACATAGGAGACGTTACGTGGTCCAACATATTCAGCACGGGGCCGAATTAGTTTGTTGTCCGCATATTGCTCCAGTACGTGCGCAGTCCAACCAGTGATTCGACTCACCGCAAAAATAGGTGTGTAAAGGTCTAGCGGAATTCCCATCATGTAGTACGTTGAAGCTGAAAAGAAATCGACATTAGGGTAAAGCCCCTTCTCGCGCATCATAACTTCCTCAACTTTGCGCGACATGTCGTACCACTTGGTGTCACCGGCTCGCTCACCCATCTCTTTCGAAAACTGTCTTAGATGAGTAGCCCTTGGATCTTCGGTTTTATAAACCGCGTGGCCAAAGCCCATCATCTTTCGTTTTTCAGCCAGAGCTTTCTTAACGTAGGCTTCGGCATTCGCAACTTCACCAATCTCGAGCAAGGTCTTCATCACATTGGTGTTTGCACCACCATGAAGGGGACCAGAAAGAGCGCCGATCGCCGCTACCACCGAGGCGTAAATACTTGCCAATGTGCCGGCAACAACTCGAGCCGTAAAGGTAGAAGCATTCAACTCGTGATCAGCGTGAAGTACCAGGCACGCGTCAAAAAGGTGCGCATCAGGCTCCGACGGTTTTTCACCTTTGAGCATGTAGAGAAAGTTGGTGGCAATATTCGCATCTGGAAGCGGAGCGACCGGCTCTTTACCATTTCTAATACGGTCTGCGGCCGCGACCAAAGTTGCAAACTGCGCAGTGAGCTTGATCGAGGTCTTCCGGCCATTCGCCGGGGAAATGTCTCTGGCGTTTGCATCGTACGATTCTAGGGCCGACACAGCAGTCCTTAAGACGTCGATTGGATCCGCATCGGTTGGAAGCTGACGCATCAGGTCAATTACTTGTTTAGGGACCGTGTACGACTCACCTAGCGTGCGACGCAAATCATCGAGCTCAGTACGGTTAGGGAGGCGCTTATTCCACAACAAAAAAGCGACTTCTTCAAATGTTGAATTCTTGGCGAGGTCGTGGATGTTGTAGCCCTGATAGATCAGTTCACCTTTGTCTCCAACCACGTCGGAAACCGTAGATGCACCTACAACAACTCCTCTAAGTCCGGTTGCGGCCGCGGTCGCGGTGGGAGTCTCTTTCGCTGTGTCAGTCATAATCTTTTTTGTAAACTGAAGATAACAAAGAGGTGAGACACTGACAAGTGACGGTGCTTGCCACCATTCTTACTCAACCTTTAGTAGCTTTCCTCGCTGAATCACTCAAGCTCTTCTGTCGGAGCGCGGACGTCCTCGTGCGCTAACGTTCGGCACATTCGACTTGGATCTAAAGGTGGTATTTCTGCGAACGTTAGCGCACGAGGACGTACGCGCTCCGACAGAAGAGCTTGAACTATTTATTCCACGCTTCCACTAAAGGGAACCAATGTAACTATGTCGCCGCGTTTTACGCCGAGATTGCGCGCAGCGGACCCGTTAGTAATAGAAATCTCAAGAAAACCGGCGCTGCCCCAGATTGCAAAAGGTTCTCTCCGGTTCTGATTCTCTTCACCATAAAACGCCTTGAAGGATTTGATGGCATTCCCTTTTATCTTGAGTTTCACTCTCGATTCCAGCTCTAAAGGGACGTCTTTACGAGTGATATTTGTAATACAGTTCCCAAACCGATCGATGTGCAAGATGCGCGCCTTAAACCGACCTTTATGATCCGGCACTAAAGCTAAAGGCTCCAAGCGAACCTCGTCGTCAATTCTCGTACCAAACGCACTCAATTTTGTTCCCAAAGAAAGCGCAGCTGCAACTGGAGCAAAAACGTCACGTCCGTGAAATGTTGAGCTTACTGGCTGACGGAAAAATTCAGCCGCCGTTACATGAATCGCTTGGCGTTTTTGTTCGTGGTCAATGATGTAACTAAAGACTCCGTTGTCAGGCCCCACGAAGTAATACTCACCCGACCGGACCACTAACGGTCGTCGATTTGACCCGACGCCAGGATCGACGACCACCAGATGTATTGTGTTTTTGGGAAACGTAGAGTAGCAGCAGAAAAGCGAAAACGCTGCGGCTTCGATATCTTGAGCTGGAATGTTGTGAGTGATATCGACAATTCGAGCGATCGGGTTATCAGCGAGGATGATCCCTTTGAGTGCGCCAACGAAGTAGTCATCGGAACCGAAATCAGTCGTCAAGGAAATAACGGGAAGATTGGACTGACTCGCGTCCGCTCTTCCCGTCTTTGATTCCCGACGTCCTGCTGTCACTGAACACTCGTGTCGGCTGTGGTTCGAATCTTTATTAGCTGGCCGCGATCAAGACGAATTTCTTTTCCTCGCTGCGTCATGACACCGGCTGTCCCGGCGCCACCACCAATTACGGCTCCGATTACGGCACCCTTACCACCACCTGCAATCGCTCCAATAATTGCACCAATTCCTGACGCTGCGCCGACCTTTGCCGCGTCATCTTTGGTGGAATCGCGGCCTTTGACGCCGCCTTCCGGATCCACCTCTGCGGCGCCATCGGATCGCATGGCTGTTATTTCGAGTAGCTCCGCATGCAATCCGGCAGCAAAACGGTTATCCGCAGAGCGAATCTCGTCAAATGACAGCTGAAGTTCTGCGACGCCTTTTACTTTGCCTGGTCGCTTCACTTGCGAGACTCTGCCTTCAACAATTGAGCCCGCGTATTCAGTCGGTTCGGTCACACGCGCTTGAAAACGATCACCACGTTGCGAAATGTCTGTCGAAATTGGTGTCAGTAGCTCCATAGCTAGAATTGTATTTTTTGGAAACGACAGACTTACGACTGGAGGTGGAGTCCCCATCGTGTTGTCCGGCGTGGTACTTGGTGGCGCACCATTGGTTGTAATGGCTGGCGCACCACTTGTTGTATTGGCTGGCGCACTATTGGTTGTACTGGCTGGCGCTCCATTATTAGGCGGATTAGTGTCTGAGACTGTCGCGGATTGCTGCCGACGACGGAGGCCAGTCGGAAGCGTTGAATCAAATTGCTGTCGGTCGTAGCCCGCACCATATCCTCGCTCATAACCCTGTTGATATCCATCTCGGTAATCTTCGATTGGACCCCAAACATCATTAAAGGACCGGTCGGCTCGTTGATACTCTTCTTTGGTTTGGTAGTCTCGAGCGGTGTTGTCAGCAACATCTTTGAAACCAGCGTTGTAACCGTCCGAGTAACCAGTTCGATAGCCGCGTTCGAGCGCGGTAGATTGTCCTTGAGATGTCGCACTTGAGTAACCTTGGCCCATCAATCCGGCCACGGCAATGCTCAAAACGACAACCAGGGGAATTCTGAGATACTTCATATTCTGTCCTTCCGAAGAATTTACGACCTGAACAGTCGTAGTCTTTGGGAGAGCCAACCTCGTAGCATCCAAATGCTAACACTGTATTACCCGCTGCAACAATCCGTATGTGCTTGACGCTCCACAAGGTGCAACCTAGACTCGTGACACCAAGAACATCCGGCCAGGAGCTGACCCTTCAGATGCGTTATTCCTTGCCAGAGGTTGCGATCAGGAGTTGCACTTGAAGGCAAACCGCCAAGTTTATCTGGATCACAGTGCTACAACGCCCGTTGACGAGAGGGTCGCGGCGGTCATGACCCGCTCGATGACTGAACTCTTCGGAAACGCCTCAAGCGTACATAGTTTTGGCCAAAAAGCGCGCGCGGCTGTCGACCGGGCGCGTCGCGAAGTCGCCGCTCTAATTGGGGCTAAGCAGAACGAAATTGTCTTTCTCTCAGGCGGAACTGAGGCGAATAACCTCGCTGTGATGGGACTCTCCGAAGCAGCTCGACAGCATGGTCGTCATATTATTACTTCGAGTATTGAACACCCGTCAGTCAGAGGCGTTTGTGACGCCCTGGAAAAAGATGGCTGGGAAATTACGAGGCTGCCAGTCTATGGGGATGGAATAGTCAGGCTTGAAGATGTCGAAGCCGCAGTCAGACCTGACACCGTCCTGATTACGATCATGCTGGCTAATAATGAAATTGGAACGATTCAACCAATCGCCGAGATCGCAAAGCTCGTTAAGAGTAGACGCGAAGCTGGACAAAAAAATCTTTGGCTACACACTGATGCAGTACAGGCGACGGGACGTATTGATGTGAATGTCGATGAGCTAGGTTGCGATTTGCTATCGATCTCCGGGCACAAGTTATATGCGCCAAAAGGCGTCGGCGCGTTGTATGTGCGACGCGGCGTACGTTTACACAGTCAGAGTATTGGAGGTCATCAGGAGCGAGAACGACGTGCAGGTACTGAGAACGTTCCCGGTATCGTTGCGCTGGGTGAAGCCGCCAGGCTCGCCCGAGAGGAACTGGACCAGAGGAGCGACCACGATCGCGAGCTTCGCGACAAGTTCGAGGCGGCAGTCAAATCGAGGATTAGTGAAATAGTTTTTAACGGAGACACGAAACGTCGCCTGCCGCATTTATCAAACATCTCGTTCCGCTACATTGAAGGCGAGGGTCTTTTGATCAACTTGGATTTGCAAGGCGTTGCCGTTTCAACTGGTTCTGCGTGCTCGTCTGGTACGCTGGAACCGTCGCCGGTGATTCGAGCTCTGGGTCGTGACGATGAACTAGCGCGCGGATCGATTCGATTCAGTTTCGGAAAGGACAACACACTGGCGGACGTTGACTATACTCTCGAGGCTTTGACGCAGGCGGTTGAGAGGCTGCGCGAGCTTTCCCCATTGAACAAGCTTTCCCCATTGAATAAGTTCGCCGAACTCGAGACCACTTCACGCTAACTGACCTTGTCATACTCAGCTACTTTCAAAGACCATTTGGCACATCCTCGCAACGCAGGTGATTTGCCATCTGCGACGGCAGTTGCCGACGAAACAAATCCTGTGTGTGGCGACCGTCTTCGTCTTTCACTGAAAGTCCGAGACAAAGTTATTGAAGAAGCGCGATACCTCGCCTACGGATGTCCACCAACACTTGTGTCAGGTTCGGTATTAACTGAGCTTGTTATAGGAAAGACAACGAGTGAGGCGTTACAAATAGACAAAGCGGATCTGATCGAAGCAATTGGTGGATTACCATCCAGAAAGCACCACGCAGCCGCCCTCGCGATTGAAACTCTACATTCGGCGTTGCAATCAAAAACGTAACTAAACTATCTGGGTGGCGTGGCAACCGTGCGTGGCCGACTATCTGGAATAATCGTCCTTCCTTTGTGATATTCCGGTCCGCAGTATCTTTTCGGCTCAGTTCCGAGGGCAAACGTTTTGGTCCTGATCACCGGACAAGTCTCCACGGCAATTAATCCGGTACTGGGATCAATATCAAGTGTGATGGTTCCTTCGAGATGGCTGTCCGGAACTGGCGTCACCTTTTTTGGCGACGGTAATGGGACTGGAGTTGGAACCATTTCAGGTTGAGTCTGCTCGTCACCAGGTGAAGGAGAAGCCTGCTCCTCGGGACTTGCTTCTTCAGTGGCAGAGTCTGATTCGTGATTTGGACCAGTGCCATTGATGAAGTACTCAGTACGCTTCACTGTATCGCCAGCTGCGGTCAACTCACCGGTCTCTGGATTAATTTCTACTTCTTCGACGCCCGCAGGTTTCTCCCAATCGCCACCCCACTCGGGATGTTCTGCGAGTGCGGCCTGCATGAAGTCGGCCCATATTGGAAGTGCAGAATTAGCTCCCGTTAGACCAAGCTGCGAGCCATCGTCAAAGCCAACCCATACGGCGCAAACGAGGTTTGGCGTGTAGCCGGCAAACCAACCATCTCTTGACGTACCAGTTTTTCCCGCCAGAACTCCTTTTAACCCACGCCCCCTGACTTTAGAGGCAGTGCCGCGATTGACGACATCTTTCATAAAGGAAGTCATCACAAACGCCACATCCGGCCGCAATACTTCGCTCCTCTGAGTCGTCGGAGCCGCAATAGTGACGCCTTCTCCCGTCGTGATCCGGTTGATAGCAATCGGCGTTGTCCGTGTTCCAAGATTTGCGAAAGCCGTGTAAGCAGAGGCAATCTGCAACGGAGTAGCTTCACTAGTGCCAAGTGCCATCGCAGGATAAGCACGCGGCGGCTTGGGCAATCCCGCTTTGGCCGCAAGACTCATTACACGTCCAATCGTCACCTCCATTGCCACATCCACCGTCACCACATTGAGACTGTGGACCAATCCGTCTCGCAACGTAACAGGAGCATTGCTGTACGTCTCACCAAAGTTCCCAGGTGTGTACTCCTGATTATCAAAGGTGAAGGTCTTAGGCTCGTCCATATAAGTCGTGGCAGGAGTGATAAGACGTGGAACCGGATCGTAGGCGGTGTTCAGTGCAGTGGCATAAACAAACGGCTTGAAGACGGAACCCGGTTGACGAAACGCGTCGGTGGCGCGATTGAGCTGACTCTTCGTATAGTCGCGGCCTCCAACCATGGCTACGATTTCACCGGTCTTCGCATTCATCGCTACCAGCGCAGCTTGCAGAGTACCTGGCTCAAATCTCTTTGCTTCAATTTTGTCCAACGCCTGCAGTTGTTTTGTTAGAGCGGAATAGGCAACTCGCTGCAGATCCATGTCAATCGTGGTGTAGATGCGCAGGTGTTGGGCAGTGCCATCACCAGCGATCATGTCGCCAAGTTGGTTTTGGACATAGTCAGCAAAATAAGGTGCATCAGACTGATCAACGCGACCCTTTTGTGGCGCTACTTGCAGTGGGGTCGCCTTCGCCTTGGCAGCTTCGTCCTGTGTGATGGCTCCCGCTTCGGCCATCGAATCAAGCACTTGATTTCGGCGAGCTGTAGCTGTTTCGACGTTGCGATAAGGGTTATATCTATTCGGACTACGAATAATGCCTGCGAGAAAGGCCGCTTCCGGTAACGACAGATTTGTCACGTCCTTGTTGAAGTAAGCACTCGCCGCCTCGCCAAACCCGTTCACTGAAAAGCCCGCCTGTTGGCCCAGGTAAACCTGATTGCAGTAGAGAGTAAAGATCTCCTCCTTCGACAGACGCGTCTCGAGAATGACGGACATATACGCTTCAGCAACTTTTCGTTTTAGTGTTTGTTCCGGAGACAGCAGCAGGTTCTTTACCAGCTGTTGTGTGATGCTGGAACCACCTTGTCTGGCAATCGGCGAATTTGGATCAGAGTCGTAACGTCGCACAAAGGCGCGAATGATTCCGCGAATGTTGACTCCGTAGTGTTCGAAGAAGGATCGATCCTCCGTAACGGTAATCGCCTTGACCAAATTTGGGTTCAGGTCGTTAAAGCCGACAATCTTTCGCTTCGCCCGTTCCCTCCCGGTTACAGAGCTTATTAACTCCGGTTCGAGCCAGGCCGTTTGTAACGTGCCGCGGCCATCCAAATCCGAGAGGCCGCTGATTGCCTTACCACCTTTTGCGAATTGGACCCTTACTCGTTGGAACTGTTTCTGACCATCAACACTCGACGTGCCGCTGGGCTCAATATCAAGAGTGCTGCCGTTCAGGAGGTACCGGCCACGAGATGAATCTCCCTGCTGTGACTTCTCGATGTAGTTGGCGGATTTCAACATTGCTACGAGCTCATCCTGTGAGATTGACTCGTTGACCCGTAGCTGTTTTGGCGCCGCATAGATTCCTGCAGAACGCGTGAATACTTCGCCTTGCAAAAGACCGTCGATTCGACCTGAAAAAACTGTCCAGTAGTAGATCAGGACGCCGACGATAACGGCACTAAGAAATACCAGCGGGATAATTACCGGAAGGCTGAATAGTCGACTAAAGACTCGTCGAGAAAAACTCTGTTGAGGCTCGCTGTACGCAACCAGGTGGGCAGTTCGGGGATCTCGAGTGCCCTTCCCTGAGGAAGGGACATTTGTTGGATATCTAAGAGGCATAAACTCCTGTCAACGCGATTACCACCAGGAAACTCCAGCTTCTGTCTCTATTACGTCTAGCTCGTCCCTTGGTTCGATCGATGTTCAGTTTGACAGGCTTAGCCGCTTTCGCTAACGTGGCTTCGCCTGCCGCAGTCCGTTTGATGCCACGCTTCCTGTATGAGTCTACCATCATCGGGTCCGCGATCATTCCTTTCCGGCCGAGACCGTCTTCGCATAGGGGTCATCGCCGTCCTGATAGCTATCACCATTGGAACAGTCATGTTTCATGTCCTCGAGGGCTGGTCTATACTTGACAGTCTGTACGTGACTGTTCAAACCGTCACGACGGTGGGTTTCGGTGACTTGTCACCATCGACTCGTTTAGGAAGAGCCTTTGCCACTGTCTTCATGCTAGTCGGGGTGGGAATCGTCCTTTACGCACTGACCAGCACCGTACAGTCGATTGTTCAATCAGAGTTACTAGCAACCTTTGACAAGCGTAGACGATCACGAAAAATGAGCAAATTCCGCAATCATTTTATCATCTGTGGTGCAGGTCGGGTTGGATCACATTTGGTTCGCAGCATGCGCGGCTCAGAAGATACATTTATTGTGATCGAAAGTGATAACAAAAAAGTCGAAGAACTGATGGATATCGGGATTGCAGTGCTTGTAAGAGACGCTACATTAGAAGAAAGCTTACGCGAAGCCGGCGTAGAACATGCTCGCGGTCTCGCGGCTTGTCTGCCAGACGACGCCGACAATGTTTACGTTGTTCTTACCGCACGAGATCTGAACCCCAAACTCCATATTGTTGCGAGGGCAGCTGAAGAGCAAGCGGAAAACAAACTGATTAGAGCGGGTGCGAATCGTGTGGTAGCACCCACTATTATTGGTGGTCATAGAATGGCTATGGCCTTAACTAAACCCGCGGTCGGTGATTTTCTCGACTCAATTACAGCCAACCAACTCGAGCTCGGTTTCGAACAACTGGAAGTGGATCCGGTTTCCACCCTGGTCGGGAAAAAGCTGAGCGAAACGACCATACGCTCAGAACTCGACATTGTGATCGTCAGCATTCGTCGTTGTGATGGGACGATCGTTTTTAACCCGAGTGGCGATGCCGAGATTAAAGCGGCAGACATGCTAATCGCGATCGGTAGAGCGGAAGCCCTGGCAAAATTAAATGCGTTGGCACGTGGTCAGGCTTTTAGTGCGGGGAACCTTCAAGTTTCATCTCGCTAGTCATTATATAAATGAGAATTCTGGTAACTGGTGGTAGCGGCTATTTAGGAACTCACGTTTGTCGGTTTTTCTCTGCTGAAGACTTCTCACGTCGTTCCAATCTCGACATTCTGGATCCTCGAGACGCCGAAAAGGTTGAAAACTACGACGTCGTTATTCACCTTGCCGCACATCTCGACAAGAGTCCCGATTCAGCCGACAAATGCTTTCGAACCAATGCGGACGGAACCTTGAATTTGATTCGAAACATGCAGCCGGGCTCAGTATTCATCTACGCATCAACCAAAGACGTCTATGGTGATCACGCAAGCGGTTTCTATGAGGTGCCGGAAACTTGCAGAACAGATTTCAATCACCAGTCCGCCCTCGAGTGGTCTAAACTAATTGGCGAACAATACGTCCAGTATTACGCTGCGCGACAAAATGTTCGCTCGTGCATCTTCAGAATGTCCGCCGTCTATGCGCGTCCAACTTCTGGAAACGAAAATGGGTTTGTCACGCATTATGTAGAGTCGATCAAACACGGTTGGTCGATACATCTCCCAAAGGATGCGGATCCCGTTCGCGACATTCTGTACGTGGACGACCTCAGCCGGGCATGTCAGGCCTTCATTGATTCATCTCAGGTGTCCGGTCTCTATAATTTAGGTGGCGGCAAAAACAACGCTGCCAGCCTACGAGACATTATTTCGCGAATCGGACGAATGATTGAGTTGCAACCTGTGATTGAGGAAGATCCAACGATTCCACTTCCAGTACCACTTAACTACGTTTCCGATCTGACTCGCATCAAATCTGATTTGGGGTTTGAACCTCAGATTGGAATTGATGAGGGTTTGAGAAATCTACTTTAAGAATGTCAACGCCAGTATCTAGCAACATAAACCGGGTGGTTATCCGCAGCACCAATTGGGTCGGCGACTGCGTGATGACTGTACCGGCGCTCCGAGCAGTGCGACGTATCCTACCGAACGCTCACATCACTTTGGCGCTGCGCCCTGGAGTAAGCGGCTTGTTTGCAGATGCCGACTTTGTGGATGACATCCTGACGTACGACAGAAAGAATGTGTTCTCGGTTGTATCGCAGATTCGCGAATGGCGTAAACGCAGTTTTGATCTCGCAATCCTATTTCAGAATGCTTTTGAAGCAGCTGTAATTCCGTACATCGCCGGAGTGCCAATGCGACTAGGTTACGCCACTGAAGGTCGTCAGGCTATGTTGACTCATCCGGTGGGCCTACCGGAATGGCGATCGACGAAACACGAAGTTTTCTACTACCTGTATCTCGTCGCTGCTCTAGAGCAAGAGTTATTTGGTACCAACACAGTTTGCGATGGCGATCCTGACACAAGTCTGAGTATCTCCGAGCCGAAAAAGGTCCGAGCTACTGAATTACTCAGTTCCGAAGGGTTTGCGAACGGAAACTCCCTGGTCGTGATTTGTCCCGGTTCGATAAATAGTCGTGCAAAACGGTGGCCAGCGGAGAGGTTCGCCGCGCTTAGTGATCGCCTGATCGAGGAAAACCGTACGGTAGTTCTTATCGGATCGAAAGACGAACTAGAGGTAACTCAACAAGTTACAAAGCGAATGACGCGTCAACCGATCGTATTGACTGGCAAAACAAATCTTGATGAAGTTACCTCGATATTGAGTCTTGCCGATCTGGTTATCACAAACGATACAGGACCAGCACATATCGCTGCTGCACTCCAGCGGCCAACGCTCGTAATCTTTGGTCCAACAAACCCATTAACAACAAGGCCTTTCTCGATGAAGTCTGAGATTCTCCGACACCCACCGGACTGCGCTCCGTGCATGTTACGAGATTGCCCCATCGATCATCGTTGCATGACGGCGATATCAGTAGACGAGGTCTTTGAGCAGTCACACGCGATTCTAAAGCGAAGCAGTTTTGCGAGGACTGTAAAGAGTCTTTGCGACTCAGTCGCCTAAATAAACCTGATGACACGAAGAGCAGTCTTTATCGATCGAGACGGAACGATCTCAGAGGAAGTTGGATACGTAAACCACCCTTCCCGATTCCGTGTCTTTCCCTACTCGGCCCAGGCGATTAAGTTTCTCAACCAAAATGGCTGGCTCGCTATTGTGGTCACAAACCAGGCGGGAGTAGCTCGCGGCTACTTTTCTGAGGAGATGATTACCACAGTTCACAATGAGCTAACCCGCCAATTGAATAAAGATGGAGCGCAACTCGATCAGATCTATTATTGCGCTCACCACCCAACGGTTGGTGAACCACCCTATCGAGTCGATTGCGATTGCAGAAAGCCTCGAGCTGGTTTGATTCACCGAGCCGTTCGCGATTTTGATATAGACCTAGCCAAAAGCTGGATGATTGGCGACCGCTACAGTGACGTGAAGTTGGCACTAAATGCTGGTTTGCACTCGGCGTTTGTTCTTAGCGGTTATGGACGAGGCGAGTGGGAATTTCAACGTCAATCGTGGAGTGATCCACCAGAGCTGGTTTGCGAGAACCTACTTGAAGCCGTAGAGTCAATCGTCAAGTAGTAGGGGCGTCACTCCGTGGGTGCCCCTCTTAAAATTGAATTTCCTCTGACAGGAACGGGCGCCCACGGAGTGACGCCCCTAAAAACCAGTGAGTGAACAACTAATCAGCATAGTGCGTAGGTTCGCCGGTCGAAAAGTTGTAGTGCTCGGCGACGCGATCGCAGATAAGTTCGTGTATGGATCAATCTCTCGCGTATCACGCGAGGCTCCAGTCTTCATACTGCGGCATGAACAGACTGAGACAGTTCCGGGTGGCGCTGCAAACTGTGCGATGAACCTGGCCGCACTTGGGGCTAAAGTGTCACTGGTCGCGGTAGTGGGAGACGACGATGTTGGCGCCGCTCTCAGGCGGAAGCTTGTAGCAGCAGGCATTAACACCGACGGAGTATTAGTTTCAAATAGAATTAAGACCACCACTAAGGAGCGCATACTTGCTGGTCAAACACACTCAACAAAACAGCAAGTAATTCGCATCGACTACGAAGACGCTCCACTCTCAGACGAAATCTTACGATCATCGTTAAGTACAAAACTAAGGGAACAATTGAATCAAGCCGATGCCGCTGTCATCTCAGACTACAACTACGGAGTTGTCGATGAGAATACGATCGGTACTGTGCGTAACTGGGTCCACTCTACTTCCCTTCCCGCCGTAATTGATTCCAGGTTCCGACTCTCAGACTTCAAAGGCTTCACCGCTGCTACACCGAACGAAGATGAAGTCGAACATTTGATCGGGCAGCAAATAGACAAGACTGAACAATTGGAAAAAGTTGCGCTTGATCTGAAGGAGAAACTCGGACTCCAGGCTCTGTTGATAACAAGGGGAAGCCTGGGAATGCTTTTGATTCAAGAAGGGAGGTTGCTGCACATTCCCGCCGTTGGAGCTGACCAACCCGTCGACGTTACCGGTGCCGGCGACACAGTCATCGCCACTTTCGCTCTTGCACTGTCGTGCGAAGCCTCATTTGAAGATGCTGCAAGACTCGCAAACTATGCTGGCGGTCTCGTTGTTATGAAGCGTGGAACTGCTTCAGTCAGTGCTGAGGAATTGGCGCATTCGATTCGGAGTGACCAGAACGAATGAATCTATCTGTGACCGACAACTATCTGGAACACCCGGTTGTGCTGAGCCGCGATGAATTGCTGCGTTGCATAAGCATCGAAAGACAGAAAGGGGCAACAATAGTTCTTGCCAATGGTTGTTTCGACGTTCTTCATGTCGGTCACGTGAGGTACCTTGCTGGCGCACGTGCACTAGGAGACGTCCTTGTAGTCGGGATCAATTCTGATCAGCAGGTGGCGTTGCAGAAAGGTGCTGGAAGACCGATTGTCCCTGCCTTGGAAAGAGCTGAACTAGTTGCTTCACTGGAGTCTGTCAATTATGTAACCATATTTGAGGAGCCAACAGTTACTGAACTATTGCTCAGTCTCAAACCAGAAGTTCACGCAAAAGGAACTGACTATACCGAAGACACGGTGCCGGAACGCGAGGTGGTAAGATCGTATGGGGGTCGCACCGCAATCGTTGGTGACCCTAAGAATCACTCGTCGTCGGAAATTCTGGCACGCCTGGGAGAAAACGATGTCTAAACCTCGACAACTTTTTGCGCTACTGATCGCGGCTGCTCTCTTTCTATCGGGAACCACTTACGCACAGAATAAGAAAGAAAGATTCGATCCTGACGGTTCTTTTTGGATTCATGGTCAGCCACCAAACGATTTTTTGGATTTCGGCGGCATTAATTTGAATTCAAAGCGGTCGCGCCAGTTGCCAGGCGCAGGTGTTGGACTCACCAATGGTAAGACACTTAAATTCAAGACACTCGTGGTGAGGCAGGATAATCTTACCTTCATGACTGCTGTACTGGGTGGTGTGGCGTACGGATTTTCGGGCAAGTTCCTGCGCGGTGGCATCTTTGGTAGCGGTGTCCTCGATGACGAAACGCCAGTATTAGAAGGGACTTTGACGAAATACAAGGCGGGTGGCAAGGTCGCAGAGGCCAAACTAAAATTTGTATATTTCGGCGGAACCTAGAACGCGACGCATGCGCTTACTGATTGTAAAACTAGGAAGTATCGGAGATATCGTTCACACTTTACCAGCGCTCGCAGTCATCCGCGAGGGTATGCCGCACGCCGAAATCTCATGGGTTGCAGAACGTGCAACAATTGAAATTTTGAGAGACAACCCGCTCCTTGATCGTCTCATCGAAGTCGACACGAAGGCGCTGAGGCGCGGGCTGATGTCTGGGGAGACGCTGCGGGCACCGCGCCAGCAGTTACGTCGGTTACGCGCCTCGGCC
>Ga0209215_1000055_pt1 | contig 79271 bp, 58 predicted proteins | sample TexAe_OM2H0_M2_FD_187938 | JGI IMG/M metagenome (GOLD analysis project Ga0209215, IMG submission 187938) | Forest soil microbial communities from Davy Crockett National Forest, Groveton, Texas, USA - Texas A ecozone_OM2H0_M2 (SPAdes) (version 2) | ecosystem: Environmental > Terrestrial > Soil >... | reverse complement strand
TTCAAAGAAGTGCGTCCAGCCTTCCGAACGCTGAATCCACTTCTTTGAATAACCGCGCGACATCTGCGGCCTTGGACACGTCGGCGCCGACCGTGATCGCCTTGCCCCCGTTGCCGGTGATCGCCTGAGCGACGCGTTCGGCGCCTTCCCGGTCGGAGGAATAGTTCACGGCTACGCGCGCGCCCGCAACTCCCAAGGCCGTTGCAATCCCACCGCCTATGCCTTTGGACGCGCCCGTCACTATCGCTACTTTATTAAACAGCCTGCTCATATTCATCATTGTTCTTGATCCGACTCCCCATACCCGTCGCTGTGAATTGCTCCTCGCGCGTATGAAAATCTCGATTTATGCTCCTTATGCTAAAGAGCGTTTTGAAATAGCGCGTCAACATTCAATTTTGCATCCTGAAGGAAGAGCAGATGCGCATCGAAGATGTATGCGTGCCCGCGACCGAGCTCCTTCTCAGCGCGATCCTTGATGGCTTCGAGTTGGCGGCGAGAAAGCCTGACCGCAGCACGAAAACGTCGTCGTTCGCGCTCCAGTTCAGCCTCTGCAATCTCTGCTCGATAGACGTTGCGCGCGCCTTCCTGCAAACGGAGCACACGACCGATTACGATTCCGTCCGAAACCCCGAGACCTTTGCAGCGGAGTTCTTTCGTTGCTCGCGAAATCTGTTCGCCGTCACTTTTCTCCAGCTCGTCGAAGTCACGTGAAAACAGTCCGACGACTGCATCAAGCGCTTCCTGTTCGTCAATTCCGTGGGCAATGATTTTGAGATCGGTACCGCGACTGGCGGCAAGTGTCAGGATACTGAGAATCGATTTCGCGTCTGCTTCGGCGTTGCCGTCAAGACGTTGAAGTGTGAGACTGCTTTGAAACTGGCTTGCCACGCGTACGAGGTTGGCAGCGGCGCGTGCGTGTAGACCGAGGCGACTGGTGACCTGAAGTCTGCGTTCAGCCACGTTCAATCAGCTCCGGATTTGGTGGGTGGTTCTGCCAGCAGGGCGCCAGCGAGATAAATACCCTGACGGCCCTGGTCGCGGATCTTCGGAGCAATCTCGGTGAGCGATTCTTCGGCCGTGGCGGTAGCAAGCTTTATCACCATCGGCAAGTTCACTCCCGTAATCACTTCCACCGAGCCTTCTTCCAAAAACATCGAGGCGATATTAGTGGGCGTACCGCCGAACATGTCTGTCAATAATAGAACTCCCTTGCCCTGCGACACTCGTGTAATGGCTCGTTGCACTTCGTCTCGCGCAGCATCGACGTCGTCGTGCCAGCCGATCGATACGGCAGCGATGTGTGAGATCGGTCCGACGATCATCTCGGCGGCCGCTAACAGTTCGCCTGCGAGGTGACCATGGGTCACGATGACGCCTGCTACTCTTTTTGTTTCGCTCATTTTTTTAGCCGCGGATCACAAGGGTTTACGGAGATCGATCAACGGTTCCGGTTTTGTTTGCGCACGTCTCGGTGCGATGCGTGTGCGTCAAACCCTGAGCGACGCAGAGAACGCGCAAGTTCGTTAGCAATCATCACCGATCGATGCCGGCCGCCCGTGCAACCGATTCCCACCGTTACATACGATTTGCCTTCACGTTTGTAGAGCGGCAACAGGTATGAAAGCAAGTCGGTAAAGCGCTTCAGCGTTTCTTTTACTTCGTCCTGCGATCGAAGGTACCCGACCACGCGTCTGTCGTGACCGGACAAACGCTTCAGTTCCGGAACGAAATGCGGATTTGGCAAATGCCTCACATCAAACAATAACTCCAAGTCGCCAGGGTTGCCATACTTGTGGCCGAAGCTCATCACCTGAACACGCATCGGACTGCCCTGGCGGTCGGGACTGAATCTCTCGAGCAGAAAACTGCGCAGCGTGTGAACAGTGTGATCCGAAGTATCGATAATCTGATCGGCGTGCGAGCGGATACGCGACATCGCCTGGCGTTCATCCCTAATAGCGGCGAGCAGGCCCTGACCTTTTTCTGCCGGATGCGGACGCCGTGTTTCGCTGAAGCGATATTGCAAAACGTCGTCTGAAGCCTCAAAGAAAAGAACTGTCACTTTCAAACCTGAGGCTCGCAATGCGGCGAGCTGTTTGTCGAAATCAGCGAGAAAGCGGCCTTCGCGAATATCGATCACGAGCGCCGCGCGCGTGATTCCCTTTTCCTCGTCCGCTGAAACGAGGCGGCCGAACGTCGGCAGCATTGTTACCGGCAGGTTGTCGACGCAGAAGTATCCGAGATCCTGGAAGGCGTTGGTGGCTGAAGACATTCCGGAACCGCTCAAGCCGGTAATGATCACGATATCCGGGGTGTTGTTACGGAGCGACTCTTCGTTTGTGGTTGGACCGGCCATCTCGGCACAGATTAACACGGAACAGACGGATAAGGTTTGATCCGTTCTTATCCGTCTTCTAATCCGTCCAATCTGTGGTTACGGTTCGATCAGGCCATAGTTGCCGTCGTTTCGTTTGTAAATCACACCGAGGCGCGAGGTGTCAGCGTCGCGAAAAACCAGAAACTGATCGGTTTCACCTGACAGTCGCAGAGCCGCTTCTTCTGCTGTCATTGGCTTAACTGCATAGCGCCGTGCGGGAATGATACGTGGTGGGCGTGGTGTCGCTTCGAGATGTCCATCAGGCTGCGGTGCAACTCGCCCGGCGGACTTTCCACTCTGTTTTCGGTCGATGATTTTCTTCTTCAGTTTGACGGCCTGTTTCTCGATCTTTGCCATCGCGCGCGTGAGCGCCATGTACATGTCGGCGTTTGTGTCTTTGGCCGTCAAGGTATGCTCGCGCCAGGTAACAATGATTTCTCCGATCTGGCGATTCTTCTCGACGTCAATAACTACATGTGTGTTCAGCGTTGAGTCGCCGTTAAAAATATGATCGAGCTTCTTGAAATGATCCTCCACATGACGGCGGATGGCCGGTGAAACCTCAACGTGTCTGCCGGTGTATTCAAATTTCATCAGCGTCTCCCTCCTCGAAAGGGTAAAAAGATAGCAATGCCCATCCCGACCGATTGCCAGACAGGCTTAAGCCAACAAGTTATTACTAAACTTGATTCGCGTCGTGCTCAGAGGGGCGTTAAACAACGGCGCGACGCTCGCGCGAACCGGGGATCTGCATTTGGTCGCGATACTTCGCGACTGTTCTACGCGATAACCTGATTCCATCCTTCGCCAGAATCTTAACAACCTGATCGTCGGTAATGGGATTATGCGAATCTTCGTCTTCTATTAACTTCTTAATCTTCAACTTAATAATTCGCGTCGAGATCTCTTCGCCCTCTTCATTCAGCATGCCTTCCGTAAAGAACCGGCGCAGTTCGATAACTCCCTGGGGCGTGTGCGCGTACTTGCGATTCACGACGCGCGAAACCGTCGACAGGTGCATGCCAATGTCTTCAGCAATGTCTTTCAACATCATTGGCTTGATGTGCTGCACACCGTGGTCCAGGAAATCCCTCTGACGGGCCACGATCGACTCGACAACTTTATAGATCGTCTGGCGGCGATGCTCGATGTTTCGCAGCAAGTCGACTGCCGAGCGCATCTTTTCGCGAATAAAACTCTTCGTTTCGTTGCTGACACCCTGGCTCAGCATCTGCTGATACTGCTGGCTCACGCGTAAACGAGGACTGCCGTCGTCAGCAAAATAGATCACATAATCAGCATCGTTCTCGTCGAGCTTCTCGATGTAGATTTCAGGACTGATCAGGATCGGTTCTTCTGATGAATAACGGCGGCCCGGATACGGATCGAGGGTGCGAATAAACTGCAATTCCTCCAGCAGCGTTTCCACATCAATTCCGATCTGCTTCGAAAGATGTGGCAACTTGTGCTGTTGCAGATCGGCAAAGTGTTCGCTGATTAATCTGGCGGCGAGACGTTCGCTTTCGCCGAGGACTTCGAGTTGAACGAGCAGGGACTCTTTGACGTCGCGAGCGCCGCAACCGACCGGATCGAGGCGCATCACTTCCTGTCGCGCGCGCTCAACGATCTCCTCAGAGACCTTCTCCATTGCAGCAATCTCTTCGTTACTCGCCCCCAAACGACCGTCTGCATTTAGATTGCCGATTACGCAGATCGCTGCGTCACGAACATTGCTGTCCATGGAACTCATGTTGAGTTGCCATTCGAGATGCTCGGCGAGGGACGGAGGTCGCGTCAGGAATTGTTCGAAGGTAGGCGCGTCTTCTTTGTACTCGATCTCCTGCGTCTTGTAACCGGGATCGAGATAGTCCTGGAATTCGCGTCCGAAGTCTATCTCTTCGAAAGCGTCGCGTTGGGCATCGTCAGTGATGCCTTCTTCGCCACCGCCTTCTTCATGTTCGGCGGTTGCCAGAGCCTCGCCGCCTTCACTTTCACCGGCCGGTAAGCTCGACAACACTTCAGCATCGCCGGAGCCATTGGTCGAAGGCGTTCCGGTTTCCGGAGTGCTCTCCTCGAAGGAATTTGCATCGGAGCTGGCAAGATGATCCAGGACTTTTTCAGCGATTTCCTGCACCTCTTCCTGGCTCGGCACTTCTTCGAGTACAGGATTCTCCAACAACTGTTGCTGAATGAGGTCGGTCAGTTCGAGCGACGTCATTTGCAGCATTTCGATGCGCTGGCGCAACTGGGGCGTCAGGACAAGTCGTTGGGAGAGGCTGGTAGTTAACTTAAGAGACATTCCTTAGATCAGGTGCCTTACTTCTACTTCATCTTTTCGGATTATCACGGCTTGCGGCCGCACGGGAGGATTATAACCGATCAGCGTTCGCTGTGGCAGATTCTCTGCCACAAAGCAGCGTCATAAGACACAAAAGTGTAAACAATCACATGCGAAATTTTTCGCCCAGATACAACCTGCGCACTTCCGCGTCGTCGGTCAGTTCGCGGGGCTGGCCCGAACGAAAAATCTTGCCTTCGGCCATTATATACGCGCGGTCAGTTACGCCAAGAGTTTCGCGCACGTTGTGATCGGTGATGAGAATTCCAATACCACGATTTCGCAGGTAGAGTATTACATTTTGAATGTCATCTACAGCTTTTGGATCGATCCCAGCGAAGGGTTCGTCGAGCAGAATATACTGCGGCTCAGTTGCCAAGGCTCTTGCTATTTCGGTGCGCCGCCGTTCGCCACCCGAAAGAGCGTCGCCACGAGTATTTCGTACGTGGGCGATGCCAAACTCTTCCAATAATTCTTCGAGCCGTTTGAGCTGTTCACGACGACGCAGACCGGTGGTCTCCAGAACGGCGAGAATATTTTGCGCGGTGGTCATCTTGCGGAAAACAGACGGTTCCTGCGGCAGGTAACCAATACCAAGACGCGCACGGAGATACATCGGCAGTTTAGTGAGATCCTGTTCTCCCAAAAGAACGTTACCGGAGTCAGCATTCTCGAGACCAACAATCATGTAGAACGTCGTCGTCTTACCGGCGCCGTTCGCACCTAACAAACCAACGACCTCGCCGGTCTCAACCTGCAAACTTACGTCGTCAACGACGCGACGTCGCCCATAACTCTTCACGAGACGTGCGGCGCGAAGCACACCATCATTTGTGTTGTTTGTGCCTTTTTGTGGCTGGTCGAGTGGCCTCAAGGTTTTCGGATTTTGTGGGTTGAGCGCACGCGGCCCGGCGATAGTGGTCCACGAGCATCGTCGGCAGTGACTTTACCTTCCTTCATGGAGAGCGTCAAACGATTGCCTTCCGTGTTTCCCTGCTCTACGTCGTCAACGCGCGCCGGGTTACCCTTCAAGACTGCAATCTCACTCGCTGCGGTGTATTCGACCCAGTCGCCAGTGCCCTTTCTATTTGTCTGCGTGAGCACGACGTTTCGCTGCCCGACTGTCTTCTCCATCTCGTTTGTTTCTTTGGTGAGATAGACGTCAGCGATACCACTCGTCATTCGATCGGTGCCCTGCTTTATGTCGACGTTGCCTTCGTAATGAATCGTGCGATCTGGATCTGAGTAGAACATCGAATCCGCGGCGGCGAAGACCGGTACGTTCGTTTTGTTGTTCTCCACACGTTGCTTTGCATTGTAGATCGCTGTCTGCACGTGGCCCGTGGCTTCCATACGTTTGTCGTTCACGTAAATCACGAGCTTATCGCCGCGCACATAGTTGTCGTCCTGCCATGCGCGAGCATTGCCGAAATAAATTGCCTGACCACTTTGGTGACGAAACTCGCCGCGCTCGCTTGCGATGTAAACCGGACTCTTCGTTTTCGAAAAAGGAGTGGCCCCGTTGGTCTGTTCCTGACTGTAGTAAGTTGTAGTGGTCCTGCCACGCGCGTACGAGACGTTATTTACGAGATCTGCATCGAGTTCAGTTGCTTTAGTACGGCCGCGAGAGTCCCAGACAGTTGGATCGCCGCCACGCAGTTTGACCATTTCTTCCGAGGCAACATAAGAAACGTTTGCAGCGACACCGTTGCGATCGTTTTCATTGAACTTACCGTCGCCCTGTGCATCCAAACGCTCCACGTCCTGGGTGTCTTTCAAAAATACGGCGGTCATATTCTGCGACGTAAGTGTGCGCGTTCCGCGACTCTGTGACGGTTGCATCGGATCAAGAACGGCTTTAGAACCGCCGATTGCTTTGCACGTGCGCGCCAGGTTGCCCGCTTCGAAAAAATCGCAGTCAAACTGCGGTGCGTTCAGCTTCTTGCGCTCGGCGCGAGTGTTACTTACTACAGGCTCGACAAATAACTCCGCATCGCCGTTCGCTTGCGCTTTTTCAAGGTCGCGGCCTGTAACACGCCAGATCAACTTAACTTCGTTCGCAGTCAAACGCTTGTTCGCAGCTCGCGGGTCGTTTGCTTTTGATTTAGGCGCGCTCATTGTGATCACAGATCGGCCGCCTGTGACTAACTGCTTCAACAAACTGCTGTCGTTGGTGGCCTGGAATGTGACGTCGATCGAATTCGCCCCCGAAACTTGCACGTCGGAATCACCTTCGAGTGTTCGTGCGCCAACATCGTTGGTGGCAAGAGCGCGTTCGAGACGCTGGTCCTTATCCAGGAAGAAGTCCATATTGAGCGCGTGGACCTCAGCGGCACGACCCGGATCCATCACGCGCATGTAGGCGTTGCCTCGGATCTCGGCTTTCTCGAGACGCTTTTGCTGATTGATGAACCCGGTAAGGTTCTCGCCGCTCAAGATGTCGTTTTCCTGTTCGACAGTGGCGCCCCCCGAAAACACGAGTTGCATTGACTGCTGTTCAAACGTGCCACGCGCTGCTTTGATAGTGACCGGCCGCGTGCGCGCGGAAGACTTCGCTGCCGCACCAGGCGCGATTGTCAATTGCACATCTTTTCTAAGCTCGAGCCGTTTGGCTTTCTGTTCCAGGACGGCGCCGACCGATGTTCCGGAAACGTTTTCACGTTCAAAAGAAACTGATGAATCTGTTTGTGCGATACCGCTGTTCTGATCGAAGGAGAGCGCCTCTGTGCCAACCTTCAGTTTTTCTTTGGTTTCGATCTTGACGTTTCCGGTGAACGAAAGAATGTTTGTTTCAGGTTGATAGATAGCCCTTGCAGCGGAGATCTGATCGGGCGTCTCGCCTTCTGGCGGGTAGACGGCCATGTAAACGTTTTCAAGTTCGTGGTGGCTATCCGAGAAAGTCACCTCGCGCGAAGCTTTCACGAGCAGGTACAGACGATCATTCTTCGTAACGCGCCGTTCATAGCCCTCGACAACGCCCGTGACTTCCTTCGACAGTTCAGGCTTTTCAGACTTGGCTTTAAACTTATCGTTGTTCCGAAGCTTGTAATAAGAAATCGCAACAACCATAACGCCTGACACGAGCAGCGCAAACGCGACAATACGCGTGATTACAGGCACCCTGGCACGGAGGCCAAGTGCAATAGCACGTTTACGTGTTACTTCCTGCATCTCAAATCAATCACATTTAACTGCATTCGAAAATCGCCATTCCAGGGACTCGTCTCGATCGTGTAGGCGAGTTCGATGCTACCCTTCAACTGCGGAGTTTGCCCGGGCGTCACAATGCAATTCCACCAAACTGCTTCCAGCGGCTGGTTTTGCGGGCCCGCCAGTCTCAATTTCAGGTGTTGGTCCTTCAACACCGTCGGCTCGGACAAACACCGCAGATTCTTCGTCACAAAAACGGGCCGCGGATTTCCGGCGCCATAAGGCTCGAGAGCATCCAGTTCTCTCGCCAAAGCAAACAAAATCGTTTCGGCCGGAAGTTCCAGATCGACGTTTACCGTCGGCTCGAGGTCTTCGGCCGTCAAACGAGATCTGGCGTGGTCGTTCAGGCGCCGGCGAAACTCTTCAATACGATCTGAACGAATCGTTATACCTGCTGCATGGGAGTGGCCGCCAAACTTCTCGAACAAGTCAGAACAAGTCGTCAGACCATCCAGCAGATGATAAGCCTCAATGCTGCGGCCCGAGCCATGGGCCATCTCACCATCAACTGACAACACCACACAAGGCCGATTCAAACGCTCAGCAATCTTCGACGCAGCAATTCCGATCACACCTCGATGCCATCCCTCACCCGCAATCACGGCGACGTAACAGTCTTTGGGATCTTTTAACTCGGCAACAGCAAGATCAATGATCTGTTGTTGGACTGTCTTACGCTCTTCGTTACGAGCGTCGAGATGATTGGCGAGATGGCGCGCCACGTTCGAGTCGCGCGTATCAAAGAGCTCAACCACAGCCTTTGCGGCATCCATACGCCCGGCTGCGTTTATACGTGGCCCAATCCGGAACCCGAGATCGTATGCTGTCATGCCCTTGCCATCTCCGCAACCGGCAACATCGATCAACGCACGTAAACCGGGGTTAGCAACACGAGCGAGATCCTTTAGTCCAATGGCCACGATGGTGCGATTCTCGCCAACCAGTTTCGCCACGTCGGCGACCGTTCCAATCGCGACAACCTTCATGAACGCGGGCACTTGCGCCTCGCGACCATACTCACGAAACAATGCGTCCACGAGTTTGAAAGCGACTCCCACGCCGGCGAGGTTCTTATCTGGATATGTGCAGCCCGCCTGGTTTGGATTCAGCACCGCGAAAGCAGGCGGCGCTCCTTCCTTTTCATCCGGAAGATGATGATCGGTAATGATGACATCCAGACCGTGCTCGCGGGCCCAGTAAAGCGGCTCGTGCGCGCGAATGCCGCAGTCGATACTGACCACGAGTTTATAGCCGTCAGCGAGTGCTTTCTCTAGCGCCGCCTGCTGAATGCCGTAGCCTTCAGTGAAGCGATGCGGGATGTGAAAGCCAACATTTGCGCCGAGGAGTTTGAGAGCGCGCAAGAGCACGGCGGTTCCGGTGGTCCCATCAACGTCGTAATCGCCGTAGATCAGAATTGGTTCACGGGCTTCAAGCGCATCTTTAAGACGAGCTATGGCTTCCTTCATGCCGAGCATGGAATAAGGCTCGTGCAGTTGATCGTAAGTTGGGGAAAGGAAGACGCGCGCCGCGGGCTCGTCGGCGTAGCCGCGATTTATGAGAAGAGCAGCCAGGATTGGTGAGACACCCAGAACGCGTGCCAGTGAGGCGGCTCTATCGGCATCATGCTCACGCACGATCCAGCGTTTGGCTTTCATTTAGTTGTCATTGTAGCCACAAAAAGGCACAAAAAGCACATACTGATTGAGGATTCACGACTGAACTACAATTGAGTGATTCACGACTGAACTACATTTGTAAAGCTTACCCACTCAACGGTTGTGCCCTAATTCAGAATTCTTCTCTGTGCAACTCTGTGTCCTCTGTGCCTCCGTGGTTAATGGAATAAAAGAGAAGAACACCACAGAGGCACGGAGAACACAGAGTTGCACAGAGAAGGCCAACTTCGGGCACTACCCACTCAACTAAAACTCATTTTGTGCTTCTTGTGCTTTTTTGTGGCTGATCTTTCTGTGCCTCTTCGTGGCCCTATTCGGCAAACCAGCCATTGGCATCGAGCAGCTTCACGCCGATACGGCGATTGCCGTCAATGTCGTCGATCCAGGAGCCATTGACTTCGGCCGTCAGCTTCCCACCAAACGGTGGCACCAACTGCACCTTCGAGCCCAGCGGCACATCAACGTCGAGAAGGAGTGTGGCGCCACCGCGACTGATCTTTACGGCCTTTGCCGTCGACTGAAAAGTCTTTCCTGACGCGTCGGTTCCCTCCACCTCCAAAGCGAACTCAACGGGCACTCGCGGGCTTCGCGGTCGCTGGGAAGAGGCGACATCGCCACGCGGGTCTTTCTCACTCATTAGTATCACCGCCCTTTTTTCTGTTTAGCTACTTCTGAGGAGGGGCCGTGACCAGTGTAACACACCGCGATCCGATAAAAATTCGTGTTTATCTATGGCTTAAATACTCGCGGACATATACCCCATTGCCAGCGCCACCAGGATCGCAATCCCGACAATCACGCGGTAGACGATAAAAACACTCGTCGAGTGGGTCCGCAAATATCGCAACAGAAACCAGATTGACGCATAACCGACGGCACCCGACACCACAGTCGCCACCGCAAGTGATCCATAGCTGCCTGCCGGCAACTTCTCGATTGCTTCTTTCAGCTCCAACAGCCCGCTCGCAGCGATTGCCGGAATGGAAAGTAAAAACGAAAAGCGTGCAGCCGTTTCACGCGTCAGACCGGCAAACAAGCCACCCATGATCGTCGAGCCGGATCGGCTCGAACCGGGAATCAACGCCAGCACCTGCGCTGAGCCCACTGCGAGCGCGTCCGAAACTCGCAGCCGGTCCATTCCGTGATCTCTCTTTCCGACCAACTCAGCAATCATCAACAACAGGCCCACAACGATCATCATCGTCGCGATTACCCACAGATTTTTTGTGAATGGGCCCTCAATCTGTTTCTTCAACACCAGACCTATTGTGCCCACCGGCAGCGATCCGATAATCACCAGCCATCCCAGCCATGCATCCCTCGAAAACTTCGGCTGGCCCGGCTGGTTGCGGCCACGCAGCAACGCAAAATGATCCGCAATGAATGCTCGCAGGATGTTAACGATGTCTCTGGCAAAATAGATTAAAACGGCGAGCAGGGTTCCAAGTTGAATAACCGCGATTGTGGCAGTGGTCTGTTCTGCCTGCAACGTCTTATCAGCGCCGCCATAGAGATCCACGAGACGTGCTGCAAAAACGAGATGTGCGGTTGAACTGACCGGGATGAACTCTGTCAGGCCCTGGACCAGGCCGAGGAAGATAGCTTGAAGAATGGTCATTATTTATTTGGTCCTATAGGTCCACCTATTCTCGAAACGAATTTCTTTCCGCAATCCAATCGTACATCGAGGGCGGCATTAGCAGGGTGGCCCGCACGATCGTTGCGAGCTGCCAGGGGAAAGCATAAAGTTTCTTTTCCCGTTCGATCGCCGACACAATTTTTTTAACACCTGTGTCGAGTTCCATCAGATAAGGCATCTTCGACTTGCGTCCCGAAGTCAGCGCAGTCTTGATGAAACCTGGGTGAATGATCGTGACCCCAACGCCAGTATGGCGCAGATCGATCCTGAGACTTTCGAAGTAAGCCGTCATTGCAGCTTTGCTTGCGCAATATGCAGCAGACTTGGCGAGACCGCGATACGCAGACAGGCTCGAGATTGCCACTAACCGGCCCTGTCCACGCTGAACCATTTCATGAAGAACAGCGGAAACGCTGTTCACGGCGCCGATTACATTTATGCCGATGACGTTTGCTGCGTGCTCCGGCGTCAGTTGAGTTGCGTGATTGGCAGTACCAATACCAGCATTGGCGATCAGAATGTCGATGGGGCCAAGCTCGTTACGAAAACGATCGGCGGCTTCTCGAACGGCTGTCGCATCACGCACATCAGCCGACGCAGCAACGGCTTTGACGTTCCGCGCCCGCACTTCACTGACAGTCTCGTTGAGCAACTCTTCGCGCCGCGCCAACAATGCGAGATTCGCACCACGCGCCGCAATCTCCAGCGCGATTCCCTTCCCGATACCGGAAGAGGCGCCCGTGATCATGACGACTTTATTGGTCCAGTAACCCATTAGAATTTGGCCGCGGCTTAAATCAAAACTACGACTGGCGTGATTACCGGCTTGGCCCCTGTTTGCTTCTGGATGAAGCGTTTCAACTCAACGCGCACGTGTTCCTTTAAGAGCGTCTCGTCCGCGAGCGTCTGGCGCGAAGCACCCGTAACTGCTGATGAAACTACACGCTTCGCATCTTCCAGTAGATAATTTCCAAAACCATTTCCAGTGCCGAGTCCACGCACGCCACGCGCGGCGATCTTCGGCTCACCATCAAGCGCGCCAGTTTCTTCGTCGACAGTCACGACCACCGTAACAGCGCCTTCGTAAGCAAGTTGCTTGCGCTCGCGAACGGTTTCACTCTCGATCTCCTTGAAGCCACTCTCGTCGATAAACGTACGTCCGATCTCACGCTTGTCGATCACCGCCGCGCGTTCGCCGTCGAGCTCCAGTACATCACCATTCTCAATCAGAATAATGTTCTCTTCCTTGTAGCCCAGATGGTTCTTGACAAACTCCTTGTGGCGAAACAGCATGCGGTATTCACCGTGAATCGGCACCACAAACTTCGGACGCACGGCTTCAGTCATGATCCGTATATCTTCCTGCGAAGCATGGCCGCTGACATGGACCAGGCGACGTTTCTCTTCGATGATGTTCGCGCCGCGCTTATAGATGAATCCGATCATCCGCGAAATCAATCGTTCGTTACCGGGAATGATGCGCGCCGACAGTACGACCGTGTCGCCTTCCTCGATCATCAGCCCTTTGTAACTCTGCGTCGCCATCTGTGAAAGCGCCGCGCGCGACTCACCTTGAGATCCCGTAACCAGAAAAACGATCTCATCGTCGCTCATCAACTTCGCCTGGTTGAGCGACACGATTAGCCCGTCGGGAATGTCGAGATACCCAAGCCGGTCTGCAACCTCGACGTTCTTTTGCATCGAACGTCCGAGAACGCAAACGTGTCGATTAAACTGTTGCGCCACGTCGAGGACTATTTGCAAACGATGTATCGACGAAGCAAAAGCCGCGACCACGATGCGTCCTTTTGCTTCTGAGAAGATCTCTTCAAAGGCCGGAATCACTGCCCGTTCAGATGGCGTGCGGCCGGGAACGGTCGCGTTTGTAGAGTCGGAAAGTAATGCCAGCACGCCGTCCTGCCCATATCGTCTGAACGAACGCAGATCAATTGGTTCACCGATAACCGGTGTCTCATCCACCTTGTAATCGCCGGTGTGAATAATTGTGCCGACCGGGGTCTTGATTCCGAGTGAGAAGCAATCGACGAGCGAGTGTGAAACGCGAATGAACTCGACCTGGAAAACGCCGATGTCAACCACGTCTCTCGGTTCGACGCGATGTAGCAGCACATCGCCGAGCAGGTTATGTTCTTCGAGCTTGCTTTCTGCTAAACCGGCGGTGAAATGAGAACAATAGACAGGAACGTTGAATTTCTTGAGGAAGTACGGCAGCGCACCGAGGTGATCTTCGTGACCGTGTGTAAGAACGACGGCCGTAATGTCGTCTCTGTATTCGTCGAGAAAACCAAAATTTGGAATTGAGACGTCGACGCCGTACGCCGTTTCCTCGGGAAAACCCATCCCGGCGTCGAGAATCAACATCTCGTTGCCGTAGCGTACAGCCATGCAATTCATTCCAAACTCGCCGATACCGCCGAGCGGGATGATCTCGAGGACACTAGCCATAAATCGCAAGAGTATAGCACGTTACAGGGATTAGCACGGATGACACGAATCCGTTTTCCTCTGTATCATCCGCTTGTGATCAAACCGATGCTTGCCCTGACTGCTCTTCTCTTTTCTTTAGCAACAACGCTCGCCGCAACACCGACGATGCGACTCGATTACTATCACACCGGTGACGCGACGCAGGAAGTATTTACCATCGATCGGGTGGTTATTGAGCCGCTTCCATGGCCCGGTGATCCGAAACAGGCAATAGATTCGTCGAATCTTGGGAAGTATCTGTTTGAAGTCCGCGACGCGAAGACCAAGCAGCTTCTCTATTCCCGTGGGTTTGCTTCAATCTACGGCGAGTGGGAAACCACCGACGAAGCTAAAACAACGAAGCGAACATTTCAGGAGTCACTACGCTTTCCCGAACCCTCTTCTCCCGTCAACATTACACTGAAAAAACGCGACGCGAAGAACGCCTTTCAGGATATCTGGACCACGACCATCGACCCGGCGGATCAATTTGTTGACCGCTCAAAACCGGCTGCACCCGCGCCACTGATCGCGATTCAAAAGGCAGGCGAGCCCGAGACTAAAGTCGACTTCCTGATCCTTGGCGACGGCTACACTGCCGCCGAAGCAAAGAAGTTTGAAGCAGATGCCCGTCGACTCGCGGAAGTTCTGTTCGCTACATCACCGTTCAAGGAGAATCGTAGACATTTCAACGTGTGGGCGCTTTGTCCACCCGCCGCCGAATCAGGTATTTCGCGTCCTTCGACCGGTATCTATCGTGATTCTCCGATCGGCGCGACTTACGACGCCTTTGGTTCTGAACGGTATGTGCTGACTTTCGATAATCGCGCGTTGCGTAGAGCGGCACAGTTTGCTCCTTATGAATTCATCGAAGTGCTCGTCAACAATCGTACTTACGGCGGGGGAGGTATTTTCAATCTGTACAGCACTGTGGCCTCAGACAATGCCTTCGCCAACTACGTTTTCGTTCACGAATTCGGCCATCACTTCGCCGGACTCGCGGATGAGTACTACACATCCTCAGTCGCTTACGCTGCGGCGGCAGATCGGGTTGAGCCCTGGGAGCCGAACGTCACGGCACTGCTGGATATAAGCACGTTGAAATGGCGCAACCTCGCTTCGCCTTTTGCAAATGTCACGCCGATTCCGACTCCATGGAACAAGGAAGAGTTCGAGAATTACTCGAGACAAATTCAGGCGCGACGTGTTCAACTGCGGAAAGACAGGCGACCTGAAGAAGAGATGGAGGCGCTCTTTAAAGAAGAGCTGGACCACGAGCAAAAGATGTTTAAGGCGGAGAAACATTTCGGTCAGGTCGGAGCTTTCGAGGGAGCGATGTACGAGGCTAAAGGATATTACCGGCCGGAAGTCGACTGCATCATGTTTTCGCGCACGGACCACTTTTGCAAAGTCTGTCGCGCCGCGATCGAGCGCATCATCAAGATGTACTCACGATAGTTTGGCCGCAGATAGACGCAGATGAACGCTGATCTGCGTTTATCTGCGTTCATCTGCGGCTTATTTAATGGGGTTTTAGTGGCGCGATAAAGTCCTGATCTTTAGTGCCCTGGTGGCAGACGATGCAGGATTGCTGGCCGCGTTCTTCGAGGTCGGAGACGAGTGCATACGTTAGACCGCGATCGGACCACGTCAACACTTTCAATCCATCGATGGCGTTATAGTGAAACTTCAAACCGCCGGCAGCGATCTCTTCACCGCCTGTCGGTTCGACAACCGATGCCGACGTGATGACTAAACTGATCGGTCGATCTTTCATCTGATAAGCAACATATGCAGCATAGTCGTTCCGGAAAGTAACCAACCGCGCGCCTTCGAGCACGTAAAGTTTTTCCTGTCCCGACGATTCCTGATAATTCGGCAACTTCACACTGAAGTTCACCTTGTTTACAAACCAGGATGAGATCTGCTGCGGGTTTCCCGTCTCTATCTCAAGTGGTAACTGCCCACGCATATGACGCAGATGCGTCTCAACAGCCAGCAGAGCAAAACTGCATGCCGGCCCGGCTGCAACCTGGCTATTGTCTTTTTGTTTGAAGACGCGCCAGACCACAACTGGCAGTAGCAAGACCAGCAAAACAGCGGCGGCGGCAACCATCCAGCTAAACCGAGAGCGTGTCTGCGGTCGATTCTGTCCAAGAATCTCCTCGACCTTCACTCTTAACTCCGGCGGAGCGACATGCAAGCGTCCGCCTTCCCGCACTGTGGCCAGAAAGTCGCTCTCTCTCGCAAAAATGGCGGCGCACGATTCACAGTCCGACAGGTGTGCCTCGACGGTCGCACGCTCAGTACCCTGTAACTCATCATCGAGATAGAGCGTCAATCGACCTCGTATATCGTCACACTTCGTCAACTTCAACTCCGTTTAGTCAATCCGTAGTCAATCCGTTTCATCCGCGGCTCAAAACGTGTGAGCAATTTCCGTAGTTTTCCACGCGCTCGACCCAGCCGCGACATGACCGTACCGGCCGGACAATCCAGCACCGTCGCGATCTCCTGATAAGTAAATCCTTCGATGTCGCGCAACACCACAATCTCACGATACGCATGCGGCAGGCTCTCGATCGCTTCGCGCACCTGTTGTCTCTCTAACTTCCGCAGGTAAACGACGTGTGGATTTTCGTGCGCGGTATCGATTGCCGGTTCACCCAATTCGAGTTCGACGAAACGCGGACCAGTGTTTTTATGACGGAGGTGATTCAACCATGCGTTTCGCATGATAACGAACAGCCAGCCTTTCAGATTACCTTCCGTATCTGGACGGTTGGCTGCGCTTGCCGCGCGCACATAGGTTTCCTGGACCAGGTCTTCAGCTTCCGTCGCATCCCGTGTCAACGTCAGGGCATAGCCATAAAGCGAGTCGATGTGCTCCATCGCCGCCTGGCCAAATCCCACCTTGTTAACGGGACTGTCCATTCTCCTAGGTCTTTAGCAGAAACCATTCTATATCAACACTTCAGCGCCCGGAATATTCCCGGGAATAATTCGAGGCCTCGCGTGTTATTTCAATCATGACCCGGGAAGCCACCGGTCGGGCCAACAGCAAACTATAAACTGGATTGACGTGTATTCAATGCAGTCACGTACCTTCCGGAAGCGATCAGGAATTCGGAAGTGTTTTGATATCTGCATCTCCCCACGTCAGTCTGGCTGTTGGAGGAATGGTTTTCCCAGAGCAGATATCACTCTGCTACCCGCGACGGTTGTAAGGAACAGAAGTTTCGTTTTGTGCTTCGTCAGGGTCTGATCGTATGCAACGCGCGCGGCGTTGTGTAACGTGATGACCCGGCGGAGTGCAACTCTGCGGCCCAATTGCGTATCTCTGCGTCCTCTGCGTTAAAAGCTTTGCGGAGAGGAACCAGGGATACACGGAGGGCCGCAGAGATGTGTTATTTTCTCACCAAATGACGCCCCATAATCGTTTCGCACGCATCGCAGTCCTGACGTTCATAGTGCTGCTGGTCTCGACCAATGTCTTCGCACAAAAACTCACACCCCATCACATCTCACTCGCAAACGGAAAGTCGTTTGACTTGAACCTGCCAGAAGGCTACGAGATCAACGTTGCCGCGCAGGGCCTCAAACGTGTGCGCTTCATGGCGCTCAGTCCAGACAATAGGCTTTTCGTAACCGATATGTTCAACCTCTCCGACAATCGTCGCGGCGTGGTTTACATACTCGATCAGTTTGATTCGAAAACGCGGCAATTCAAAAAGATCACGAAGTACATGAGCGGATTACACAATCCGAATAGCGTCGCCTTTTATAAAGATCGAAATGGAACAGACTGGTTCTATCTGGCTTTGACCGACCGCCTCCTGCGCTACCGATACGAAGCAAACAAAGATGCCCCAACAGGTGAACCCGAAGTGCTGGCGACGTTTCCCGCTTACGGGCTTGCATATAAGTACGGCGGCTGGCACCTAACGCGGACGGTAGTCGTCGGTGGCGATGACAAGATCTACGTTGCCGTCGGTAGCAGTTGCAACGCCTGTGAGGAGAAGGAAGAAGTTCGCGCCAGTATTCTCCAAATGAATCCTGACGGGACAAACAAGAAATACCTTGCACGCGGGTTACGCAACGCCGTCGGTTTACGTTGGGTGAGAGGAAAACTCTACGCCACTAACATGGGTTCGGACCATCTTGGTGACAACCGACCTGCGGACACGTTTTACGCCCTTCAGGATTCGGAAACACATTATGGTTGGCCATATTGTTTCCAGGCGGGCGCTCGTATTTTCCCCGATCCAAAGTTCAACCCATCCGGGACTGCTTTTGATTGTCGCAAGATTCCGGCGGCGCTCACACCCTTCCCGGCGCATAGTTCGCCACTGGGTTTGGAGTACTTCGACGCTAACAATTTCTCTGACCTAAACGGATCTTTTCTGGTCGCGCTGCATGGATCGACAAAAAAGAGTCTGCGTCGGGGTTATCGTGTCGTAAAGGTCGCAGCTTCTAACGGAACGACGACCGACTTCATCACCGGCTTTTACGCCGGCACTGTCATCAACGGTCGCCCTGCGGACGTTTTTAGCTTCGGGAAAGACGCTTTTCTCTTGACGGACGACTATGGTGGCGTGGTTTATTACGTCTATCGGAAATCCTAGTTTTATCCACAGATTACACAGACACCACAGATTTCAAACCGGGAAATGTTAGTCTGCGTGATCTGTGTAGTCTATGTAATCTATGTAATCTGTGTAATCTGCGTAATCTGTGGATCTGAAAGGACATCGCTATGCGCTTTCGTGTTTCGCTTCTCTTGATCGTCGTTGTCTTCCTGGCCGCGCCAGCCCTCGCGCAGAAACGGAGCATCACTGAAAAGGATCTCTTCAACTTCGTTTGGATCGGCGATCCACAGGTGTCGCCCGACGGTTCGCGCGTTGCGTTCGTGCGCGTGACCGTCAACGAGAAGAAGGACGGATACAACACGGCTATCTGGACTGTATCCACAACCGGCGGCGAACCACGACAACTTACCAACGGCCCGCGTGACACAGCACCACGATGGTCGCCTGATGGCAACTATCTCTTGTTTCTGCGCACGCCTGAAATCTCAGGTCGAGTCGAGTCGCCACAGTTGTTCATGCTGGCGATGTCAGGTGGCGAGCCATTTCAATTCACTACTCTGCCGCGTGGCGCAGGTGGACCACAGTGGTCGCCCGACGGCAGGATGATCCTTTTCTACAACGGCGCCACGGCAGAAGAACTCGCAAAGGCAGCAGCACGAAATAATCCTCCTGCTACACCTGCCCCGAGCCCGACACCACCCGAACGCGAGAGTGACGTGCGCATCATCAATCGCGCCGTCTATCGCGCGAACGGTACAGGTTATCTCGACTTCAAACATCCGCAGCATATCTGGGTCGTCGCTGCTCCAAAGACCGGCGACGAAAAAGTCACACCAAAACAGTTGACGAACGGCCACTTCACCGACGACGGCGCCGTGTGGGCCAAAGACAGCTCGCGCATTTACTTCGAAACTGACTACACCGACGAACCCTATTACGAACTGCCTCGCACGGACATCTACACGATAGCAGTGACCGGCGGTGAGCCGACGAAAGTGACGTCTTTCGACACGGGCGCGGGCGCATTCACGGTCAGCCCCGATGGAAAACAGCTCGCGTTTATCGCTTCAGTGAGCCAGCCAGTACGTTCGTATTCACAACCCGATCTGTGGGTAATCGATCTCGCGTCGGGAGCCAAGCCGCGCAATTTAACGGCAAACTTTGATTTCGACATCGGCGGCGGTTTGACCGGCGATAACGTTGCCCCAAGAGGAGGCGGCGGAAACTTGCCGGTGTGGTCACCCGATGGACGCCAAATCACGATGCTGTATGTCAAAGAAGGGCGAGCGAATCTCGGTTCGTTTGATGTCGCGACGGGTAAAGTGTCGGAAATCACAACCGGCAATCAGGCGATTGTTAGCTATCGCGCGGTTCCGGATGCCACGAAGTTCGCGCTTCTGATTTCAAGTCCGACTCGGGTTGGCGATCTCTACTGGTTCGACAAATCAAGCGCACAGCCGAAACAACTCACACATCTGAATGACGAGTTGTTCTCAAAGCTGAATCTCACCGAACCTGAAGAAGTCTGGTACACAAGCTTCGATGGCAAAAAGATTCAGACCTGGGTGCAAAAGCCGCCCGATTTCGATCCCCACAAGAAGTATCCACTAATTCTCAATATTCACGGTGGACCACACGCAGCTTACGGTTTCATCTTCGATCAAGAATTTCAGTGGATGGCCGCAAAAGGTTATGTGGTGCTTTATCCAAATCCGCGCGGCAGCACGAGCTATGGTCAGGAGTTCGGCAACATCATCCAGCACAACTATCCGGGCGACGACTACAAAGATCTGATGGCCGGCGTCGATGAGCTTATAAAACGTGGTTACATTGATGACAAAAAGATGGGCGTCACTGGTGGAAGTGGCGGCGGACTGCTGACGAATTGGACCGTCGGACAGACCACGCGATTTGCAGCAGCAGTCTCGCAACGCGACATCGCAAGCTGGTCTGACTGGTGGTACACCGCTGACTTCACGCTTTTCCAGCCGTCATGGTTCAAAGCGCCGCCGTTTGAAGATCCGGAGGATTACAAGCGCCGTTCGCCGATCACATACGTCAATAAGATTCAAACGCCGTTGATGTTGATTCTCGGTGAAGCGGACTGGCGCACGCCGACTGGTCCCGGCGGCGAGGCAATGTTCCGCGCGCTGAAGTATCGCAAGATTCCGACGGTGATGGTGCGCTTCCCGAACGAATCACACGAACTATCGCGCTCAGGACAACCATGGCATCGCATCGAACGTTTGCAGCATATCGTCGGCTGGTTCGATAAATGGCTCATGGGTGTTGCGAAGCCGGAGTACGACATCGGCGAAGTGACGCGCAGCTCAACAACGCAACAGTAAGCCATCCACAGATTACACCGATTCATGGGTTCAAAGAACCTTCCTGTCATAACCGCCGAGCGCGTCGTGCTGCGCTGGGTTTCGGAAGACGATATCGACAGTCTCTACGAAGTGTTTTCCGATCCGCAGGTGGCGCGTTATTGGAGTAGTGCGTTTTATGGCCTTCTGCGTAATCTGTGGATGGATCTTCCGTTCCCCTCTTGCTAAACTCCTCTCTCTGCGCTGCTCGGTCCAATCACAATTTCAGGAGGCCCCTATGTTCCGCCGACGTTTGTCTTGTCTTTCCCTTTTGCTGATTCTTGCGCTCGCTAACTCCTTCGCAGCGCAAACTGCCCGCCGTCCCATGAAACTCGACGACCTGACGCGCTTTCGCAACGTCGGCGATCCGCAGATCTCGCCTGATGGGAAGTGGGTCGCTTATGTCGTCGGCACCACTGATGCCAAGGAAGACAAATCAAACTCACACATCTGGATGGTCAGTATCGACGGTTCGAACGATCGCCAGATAACCTTCAGCAATGAAAGCGAGAGCTCGCCGCGTTGGAGTCCGGACGGAAAATACATCTCTTTCACTTCATCGCGTCCCGGCAAAGCGCGCGGCAATCAGGTGTGGCTTCTCGATCGCAACGGCGGCGAGGCGAGTCAACTCACCGAGATCAAGGGACGTCTACAGGGACACGAGTGGTCTCCCGATTCAAAACGACTGGCCCTCGTGATCGGCGATCCCGATCCCGAGTCGGAACCTGGACCATCTCCGCAGCCCGGCGCCACTCCGCGGGTGCCGAAGCCGATCGTGATCGATCGCTACAGATATAAGCAGGACGGCCAGGGCTATCTTCTTTCAGGACGCCACACATACATTTACATCTTCGATATCGAGAGCAAAAAACTCGATCGACTTACCAAGAGCAAATGGGATGAGAGTTCGCCGTCATGGTCTCCGGACAGTACTCGCATCGCTTTCATGAGCAATCACTCGGACGACCCCGATCGCGATCCAGCGGCACAACTCTATGTCGCGGAAGCAAAACCAGGCGTTACCGAAAAACAGCTCACACCGGCGGAAATACGCGCAAGCCGCTCGCGTCCGGAATGGAGTCCTGACTCGAAATGGATTGCTTTCGTCGAGGGAGAGGATAAGAAATATGGTGCTTACAGCATGGACCATCTAGGGCTTGTTTCATCTGATGGCAGTGGCGCGCCTACTCGCTTCAAGGCAGCAGAGGATCTCGATCGGGGTGTTTCATCACCGCGCTTCACAGCCGACGGCAAAGCGATTCAATTTCTGGTTACCGACGATCGTTCGGTCTATCCGATGAAAGCGAACCTCTCCGGCGGCGCAGCACAGCGACTACTGGCGCCGCCGGTTGTAATGTCCAATTGGAATTTTAATGGCGGACGCGCAGTGGTAATGTCCGGTGGAAACACGAAAGCTAACGAAGTTTATGTTTGGGAAGGAAACTCACTGCGCCAACTGACTCGCCAGAATGATCCTCTGTTTGCAGAACTCGATCTTGGCGTCACTGAAGAAGTCGGATTTCAGAGTAAAGATGGCACACAGGTCAACGGATTGTTGACCTACCCGGTTGGTTACACAAAAGGAACCAAAGTTCCCCTGCTCTTACGAATTCATGGTGGTCCAAACGGGCAGGACCAGCACGCGTTCAGTACCGAACGCCAGGTGTTTGCAGCGAACGGTTATGCAGTGCTCGCAGTTAACTATCGCGGTAGCTCGGGTCGCGGCCAGAAGTTCTCACGCGCGATATTTGCTGACTGGGGCAACTACGAAGTCCAGGATCTATTGGCCGGGGTCGATCATGTGATCAAGATGGGCGTTGCCGATCCCGATCGGCTCGGCGTTGGCGGCTGGAGTTACGGTGGAATACTTACGGACTACCTGATTGCAAGTGACAATCGTTTCAAGGCCGCAACCAGCGGCGCGGGGACAGCGTTTACAGTCGCTTTCTACGGCACCGATCAATACATCATTCAATACGATTACGAGATTGGACCACCTTGGAATCCAAAAGCGTGGGAGACTTACGTGAAGATCTCGTATCCATTCCTCCACGCCGATCGCATTCAGACGCCGACGCTGTTTCTCGGCGGCGAACGAGACTTCAACGTGCCGGTGCAGGGCAGTCAGCAGATGTATCAGGCGCTCCGCAGTCTCGGGATCGAAACACAACTGATCATTTATCCGAACGAGAACCACGGTATCCAGCGACCGAGCTATCAGCGCGACCGGATGGAACGATATCTCGCATGGTACGACAAGTACGTGAAGAAATCTGCAAGCCCTGCAAGTACATCGACTGCTCAATAATCCGGTTTCAATCCGTGTCATCTGTGGCTGGAATCGTGTTTAGCCACAGATAACACGGATAAGTTATAGTTCGTCGCATGCGTCTGTTTGCGACGTCGGATTTACACACGGATTACAAGGAAAACTTTCGCTGGCTGCAGGAGCTGTCGGATACCGATTACACCGACGACGCCCTCATCGTCGCGGGTGACATCTCAGACCGCCTGGAAATCATCCGTGAGACTCTCGTCCTACTACGTTCCAAGTTCCGGCAACTGCTCTTCACGCCCGGCAATCACGAACTCTGGGTCAGAAGCACAGACATTAACTCCATAGAAAAACTTCAACTCGTTCTGGATCTTTGTGACGAACTTGGTGTCGCCACCAAACCGTTGCGCCTCGAAAATCTCTGGGTCGTTCCACTTTTCTCCTGGTACGAAGGCATCTTTGATTCCGAGATGAACAGTGAAAAAAGAACCGCACGAAGAGTGTGGGCTGATTTTCATTTTTGCAAATGGCCCGCTGATGCTGCGCCACTTTCAGACTATTTTCTGCGGCTCAACGAACCACATCTACGGCAGTATGACGCGCCAGTAGTCAGCTTCTCGCATTTTATTCCTCGTCACGATCTGTTCCCGCCGAAGGAGTATCTGAGGGTCAGTTGGCTGGAAAACGTTTCTCTATGCGTCGGACTCGACGATCAAATTAGACAAGTCAACGCGCGTGTTCACGTCTGCGGTCACACACACACGACTTTCGATCGCGTCGTGGAAGGGATCAGATACGTGCAGAACGCTGTCAGGTATCCGAAAGAACGACTTCGCATGCCGACGATGCCGATCAAATTGATTTCGGCCACGGGTGAACACGGATTTGTTACCGATCAGCACTGATCTGTTTAACCAACCTGGGTCATCCGTCCCGGCATTTTTTGCAGCAGATTCGCGAGGGTTTCAATGTCAAATGGTTTGGTGAGGTGAGCGTAGAATCCTTCGCGAGAGGCTCGTTGCACGTCTTCAGGTCGTCCAAAGCCAGTCAACGCGATCGCCGGTAAATCCTGTTTACCGGGAATCTGTCGCAACTGGCTCAGAAACTCGAAGCCATCCATTCCCGGCATCGAGATATCTGAGAGCACCACGTCAAACTGATTTTCACGAGCAATACCAAGCGCTTCCTGTCCGCTCGTTGCGGCACAGACTGTGGCGCCGCCAATCTCCAGTAAATTGCGGACCATCTCGGTCGTGTCTTCAGAATCGTCAACAACCAGAACCCTCATTCCGGCTAACGATCCGATCCCGAGATCGATTACCGGCGTAACTGGCGTTTTTGTATTCACGCTGCGCGGCAGCCGGATCGTGAACGTCGCGCCTTTACCAACACCCTCAGAATGAACGCTTACAGATCCGCCATGCAGCTCGACGAGTTGCTGGACCACAGCCAAACCGATGCCCATACCTGATTGGCTGCGATTAGTGCCCGAGTCCGCCTGCCGGAAAATCTCGAATATGTGAGGGAGAAACGATGAATCCATTCCCTGCCCGTTGTCGGAAACGGTCAAAACAATTTCGTCACCTTCCTCTTCGAGCCGCACGGTGATGCGGCCGCCACGCGGTGTGAACTTCACCGAGTTGTTCAGCAGGTTCCAGATAATCTGCTCGAGCCGCACCGGATCGGCCCGCACAAACATCACATCCTCAGGCACAATGACCTCGATATTAATTCCCTTACCTTCAGCTTCATTGCGCACTGTCTCAATCGCATTCTCGATTGAAGCAACCGGCGAAACAGTTTCACGATTCAACTCGAGTTTGCCGCTGCGCAGCCGCGAAAGATCGAGCAGGTCGCGAATCAGTTTCGACTGGGCCACAGCGTTGCGTTTGACGGCATCGGCCATGCGATGCAGATTCGGAGACTCTTTAATCTCCTCCATTCGCAACAGCAATTCGGCGTAACCAAGAATCACATTGAGTGGATTACGCAGCTCGTGCGACATGATTGCGAGAAACTCGTCCTTCAGACGATTCGCTTCTTCGGCAGTGTGTCGAAGTTCATGCTCGCGGGACAGCAGCTGCTCGCGTTCGCCTTCAACTCGTATGCGCTCGAGATAGTCGGCAGTTTGTCGCGCCAGCAGATCCATCAGTCGCAACTCTTGTTCGCTAGGTCGATGAGGTTCGCTGAAATGAGTTGAGATAACTCCCAGGAGGTTGCCTGAGCTGCTCAGCAACGGCAGTGACTGAACTGACCGCACACCTGCTTTCAGCATTACGTCGAGCGAAGGCTTACCCGCATAGATCTCACTCTCGGTGATGTCTTCCACAACCACGCGCTGGAATGAGTGTAGCGCCACACCACATGCCACGCTTTCATCAGTAACGTTGGCGAAGAAGTCATTAAACGACTCGTCAAAACCACTCTGAATTGCAATCCTGAGACTGCCCGATTCGCGATTAAGTAACTGAATATTGCCTTTTTCGGCCCCGGTGATTTCGATCGACACGTTGAGAATATCTTTCAAACAGCCATCGACATTATGTCCATCTTTTGCGCACCGAGTGCCGATCTCGTTGAGACGTCTCATTGCTTTGAGGTCGGCGGCGCTGTGTTCCAGAATCCCAAACAAACGAGCTTCGCTGTCACGTAACTCTTTAGTGCGCTCGGCGACCTGTTCTTCGAGCCCGTTCTTGGCCTGGCGCAACTTTTCCTCGAGTGTTTTCTGTGGGGTCAGGTCGGTTACAACAATACTGATGGTATTTGTTTCTGGCTGCAGCTTTGCGAACGACATCAGCACTGGAACTTGTTTCCCGTCGCCGAAGCTGAGTGTGTATTCCCGTCGAATGCACTGTTCTCGTGTCTTTTCCAGATCGCCTAAAAACTGCTCACGCATTTCGGGCACGATATAATCACCGAGAGGAACTCCGCTCGCGTTTGAATCGCTCAATCCCAGAATGGCGGCAAAGTTCCGATTGCAGTAAAGAATGAACGAGTCAGGCGAAACGGTGACTGCGCCTTCGTTCATTTCATCGATCATCAACCGGTAAGGATAGTCAGCACTGGTAAGCGTATAAACGACCTCGCCGTTCGGACTGTCGATCACGAGCGCATCGACTTCTCCCTCCCGTATGGCGCGCAGCGTTTCTTCTGCTTCGTCAACCCGACTCTGCAACTCCGCCATCTCGGCATAAAGAGACGTTGAATTATCAGTTCGCTTCGCCATTGCTGTTGCCGTGCTTACTGTTATTCTCTGTGTACCCTCTGTGTACCTCTGTGTCCTCTGTGCCTCTGTGGTGGTTTAGTAGCTGAGAACCAGTAACCACAGAGGCACAGAGGACACAGAGGTACACAGAGAAAGCCGCTCACGTGTGAGCGCCGTTTAACCCTTCCCCATTGCCCTGTCGCTTGTAAAGATCCAAACCAATCAGAATCTTTTTTGTGTTTGACATGTCGCCGACAAACTTTCTAATCGGCTGCGGCAGACTTTTGACCAGTGTCGGCGCAGCAATGATCTGGGCCTCGCGCGCTGCAGCCGGATCTTTGTAAATATCTATGACTTCCAGATCATAATCGTCAGGCAAATACTCCTCACAGAGTTTCTTCAGATTGTAAACAGCTCTTAACGACCTATTTGAAGAACCAGTAACATAGAGGCGGAGAATATAAGTTGGTCGTCTTAATGCCTTCTCCTTTAGTGCCTCTTCAAACGCCTCTGTTGCATAACGCAGTTTTGTCTTCAATGGGCGAACGCTTGCCGGTTTCCCGTTGTCATCTTTTGGCTTAGCCATCGCCGCGGGTGATTTCGTCAAATCCGGAAATACCGGTGCGTTGTTTTTGTAAGGCCGTCGGTTTTGAACGAGGACGACGGGAGTTTGAGGTCACTAAAGGCTCCTCCAATGCACACAGAGACACGCGTATTGCTTGGGGATTAATACGAGGGGGCTAAGGGGAAGTGAATTTATACCATACTTGCGTTTTGAGAGCCACGAATGTGACGGATCTCCATGAGCTACACGGATGGGGCTCCGGTTTATTCTCGGATAACGTCCCTCCTTTGGTTTAGAGTAGACGTTGGCATCGGTTTGACAGTGAGAAGAACCCCATCGACAACTCAGTATTTTGGAAGACAAGAAGCTCAGCTTGGAATGCTTGCCTGGTGCTTATTCGTCGTAATCACGAGTGCGTCGGCACAGCAACCACAGACAAGAATTTCTGGCGTGGTCTCCGATGCGAATGGCGCTGCGGTCGCTCACGCGTCTGTTGAGTTCGCCGCAAACGGAAACACGACTCGCACAGAAACCGACGAAGCGGGAAACTTTACTGTGTTGAGTATGCAGTCGTACGGAATACTTTCCGTCAGTTCCCCTGGTTTCAACACCATCAAATTAGAAGTCACACAAGCGAGTGAAAGTCTGCGCATCCGACTCGAGCCTGCTGCTGTGATCGAAAGAATTCTCATCGGCGAGAATGCCGAGCGGATTCCATCAACACCGTCGAGTCAATTCGCGCTGAGCAAAAGCGATGTCAATCTCGCCGGCGCACTAACTCTCGACGATATTCTGAGACAGGTGCCGGGATTTTCTCTCTTTCGTCGCTCCGGCGGTTTATCCGCGAATCCAACCTCGCAGGGTGTTTCGCTTCGTGGAGTGGGCGCGAATGGCGCGAGCCGTGCGCTCGTTCTTCTCGATGGGGTGCCTTTGAATGGTCCGTTTGGTGGCTGGGTTTACTGGAATCGCCTGCCGCGCGTGAGTGTTGAAAATGTCCAGATTTACAATGGCGCGACTTCCGATCTGTACGGCAGCGGGGCGCTCGGTGGTGTGATTAACATCAAGAGCAGAACTTCACCCGCAACCTTTCTCGATTTCGAAGCTTCGGGCGGCAACAAGGTGACTGGCGCTACGTCGTTTCGTGGTGGAAAACAGATCGGTCCATGGGGATTACAGTTTTCGGGCCAGGTGTTGCGCAATAACGGATATGTGCTTGTTCCCGAGAATCAACGTGGGCCGGTTGACACACCCGCAGGCACAGGAGATCTCACGGGTTCGTTTACGCTTTCGCGAAATCTTCGGCGTACCGGCTCGGCTTTTGTCCGTTTGAATTCCTTTGGCGAGAGCCGTCGCAATGGAACTCCGGTCCAAATCAACGACACACGCGTTTCTTCAATCGATCTCGGTTTCGATTGGTCTGATGCTGTTTCGTTACGGCTGTACGGATCGGAAGAACTTTTCAATCAAAACTTCTCCGCGGTCGCTGTCGATCGCAGATCTGAATCACTGACGAATCGTCAACGCAATCCATCGCAACAGGCAGGATTTGCCTTTCAATGGCGAGGCGCCGCCGGTGGTCATCAGACGATCTCTGCTGGTGCTGAGGGCCGTGACGTGCGCGGTCATAGTGCCGAAACTACCTTCAATAATTCGCGCGTCACTGCATTTGTCGATGCCGGCGGGCGACAAAGATCTCTCGGTTTCTTTGCGACCGATTCAGTGCAGTTTCGCAGCTGGTTCTTGAGTGTTGGCGCACGAGTTGACCGCTGGCTGAATAGTCGCGGCTTCTCTGATCGTGTTCCTGTGACTGGCGTGCCCGTCTTAAATGATTTTCCCGATCGATCGGAAACCGCCTTCAGTCCGCGCGTCTCGCTAATGAAGCGGTTTGATAGTGGCCTTGCATTGAGCGCGACTGGTTATCGTGCATTTCGTGCGCCGACACTCAATGAACTCTATCGAAACTTTCGTGTCGGAAATGTGGTGACTAACGCTAACGCAGCTTTGCAAGCTGAGGGTTTGACTGGCGGTGACGTTGGCGTCGGTTTCGACAGTCTTCGAGGGCGATTGTTTGTGCGCAGTAACTTCTTCTGGAATGAGATCAGCGATTCGATCGCCAACGTTACGCTTTCGACAACACCGGCGCTCATCACGCGACAACGACAGAACCTCGGGACGATTCGGGCGCGTGGAATTGAAGTGTCAGCAATTACAAGGTTCGACAACCATTGGGAGCTATCGAGCGAGTACCTGTTGACGGACAGCACTGTGTTGCGTTTTCCGGCCAATCGAGGTTTGGAAGGGTTGTTCGTGCCGCAGGTGCCGAGGCATCAATTCAATTTCCAGGTGAATTACACAAATTCTGCGTGGTTGGTTGGGACACAAGGACGGTTTGTGAGTAAACAGTTTGATGACGACCAGAATACTTTGCCGCTCGAAAGATTCTTCACGCTTGATTCCGAAGTATCGCGTCGCGTTTCAGAGCGTGTGCGGTTGTTTGTGGCGTTTCAGAATTTGACGGGGAATAGATATCAAGTCAGTGCCACACCGGTGTTGACTGTGGGGCCACCGGTACTCGTGCGACTGGGCGCGCGTGTGTCGCTGCGCTAAATGGAGACAGGATTTGCAGGATTTAGACAGGATAAATCCTGCTCATCCTGTCCAACTTAATTCTTCGTAGTCTCGGCCTTCGAGCCGATGTACTTCTCAAACCACTCCAAGTTCGCTTTCATTGCCGCTAACTGCATCTTCGGCTCGTTTGGCCCGTGCGGCTGGCGCGGCAACACCAGCATTCGCGTCGGCACGCCTTTAACCTTCAGCGCGTTGTAGAATTCGTAACCCTGTGAGATCGGCACACGAACGTCTGCCTCACCATGTTGAATCATCGTCGGTGTCGTAACAGCTTTGACATTAAACATCGGCGAATGCTTCTGGTAGAGATCCATGACTTCCCAAAACTGGCCCCCGAAATAATCAGGGATAAACGAAGGGATATCCGCAGTGCCGTTGAAACTCATCAAGTTGGTTACAGGCGCACCGGCTGAAGCAGCCTTGAAACGGTTCGTCTGCGTAACGACCCACGACGTCATGAATCCGCCGTAGCTCCAACCCATCACGCCCAAACGCGCCGGATCAGCAACCCCCATCTCAATGACGCGATCGACCCCAGTCATCAAGTCCTGGTAGTCGCCGAAGCCCCAGTCTTTCAGATTTGCGCGGCGAAACTCCGTTCCATAACCACTCGAACCCCGTGGATTCGGACGCAGGATCGCATATCCACGCGACGAAAAAGTCGCGAGCGGGTAAGCACCTCTGCCACCGAGGAACGACTGCTGGAACACACCCGTAGGTCCGCCGTGAATGTTCAATATCAAAGGCACACGCTGACCGGTTTGATAACCAACCGGGTACGTCAACAATCCCTCGATCTGTTTTCCGTCTTTCGATTTCCAGCTAATGACTTCGGTTCGTCCTACCGGCGGTGTTTTTAAGTCGGCATTCACCTTCGTAATTTGCACGGGAGTGAAATCAGTCGCTGGGGCAATGAACACATCAGCCGGAGTGTCGGAAGTTTGCCTGACAAATGCGAACGTTGTACCCGAGCTATTGAGATTAAAGGCACTGATCACCGCTGGCGTCACTTTGATCTCGTCAATGCGATTGGCGGCAACGTCAAGCGAGTAGACCTGTGTGCCGGTTCCTTTCGGTTCGCTGAAATAAATCCGCTTGCCATCGCCTGACCAGCCCGCGATGCCTGGTTGAGCGTCAAATGACGTCACGAGTGACTTAGGTTGACCACCACTCGCCGGGAGGATCTGGATCACTCCACTCTGCGCCCAGCTTGGAGGAGCGTCGCTTGCAAGAATCGCGATCGATTTTCCATCGGGTGAATAAAGCGGTGAACTTTCAGCAGCGGGTGTGTTTGCGAGTACTGAGATCGTGCCGCTTGCCACTTCGACGATCGAGACGTCTGAGGTGGTCCAGTCATTTGCCAGCGGTGACTTAACGTGACCAAATGCGATGCGCGTTCCATCGCTGGACCAGTCAAAGTCTTCCACCTGATAGTTGGCAGTGGTGAGTTTGCGTGGCTCACGTTTGCCGTTTGCGTTCTTCTGAACAGGAATGACGTACAGTCGTGAGAGCTTTATATTTTCATCGATCCAGCGCGAGTCGTTCTTGCCTTTGTCGTTCTTCTCTTCTTCCTCAGTCTTCGCGTCAGACATGGTGAAAGCGATCGAGCGGCCGTCCGGCGACCAGGCGAAGTTGATCACAGCGCTCTTGCCTTCGGTCAGCGGTTCAGCTTCTCCGCCGTTCAAACTCAAAACATAAAGCTGGTTTCGATTCTCTTTGCGATTCGAAGTAAACGCGATCCAATTTCCGTCCGGCGACCATTTCGGATTAGTCGAAGACTTGTCGCCAAACGTTAGTTGAATGTTGTTCTTCGTGTCGATGTTGGCCATCCAGATCTGAGTAACAAACTCGCTTTTGTCGTCAGTCATGACGGCTTCGTTGACTGTATAGACCACTCGTTTACCATCAGGAGAAACTCTTGGGGCGCCGACGGCTTTGAATTTCAAGTGCATCTCCGGTTCCCATGTTTGCGCCGTGGCAGTTGCTACAAGAAGGACAATAATAGTTAGAGCTGTGGCTAGGGATTTCATGACAGTTCTCCTGGAGTTGGAATCGATCGAGGTGCTGGAACTTTTACTCGCGCACACGAAGAAAGTCAATCCACAGATTACACAGATTGAACTTTGTTAACGAGAAACTGCTCGCGAGAATGGTCGCGTTCGGTGTAATCTGCGAAATCTGTGGACTCGATCTCAATTTCTGCAATTCAGGATGCTCGACATCACATCGCTAACGCTGCGATTCGCACACCGCTGGTGCGTTTGAACGTTGCGGATACACCGGCCGAGATCTACTTAAAACTGGAGAATCTTCAACCAATTGGATCATTCAAGATCCGCGGCGCAGCAAATGCCATTGCTCATCTGCAACCTGATCAACTCGAGCGTGGAGTTGTGACCGCATCCGCTGGCAATATGGCCCAGGGTGTGGCTTGGTGTGCGAGAAAGCTGCGGATTCCCTGCACCGTAATCGCGCCTGCCAGCGCGCCCGAGGCAAAGATCGATGCCATCGAGCGGCTCGGTGGACGAGTTGTGAAAGTTTCGTTTGACGCGTGGTGGCGAGCCTTTGAGCAACGTTCGTATCCGGGTGTGGAAGGAACGTTCATTCACGCGTTTGATGATGCGGCAGTGATGGCGGGGAATGGCACGATTGCGCTGGAGGTTCTTGAAGACTTGCCGGATATCGATGGTGTGATTATTCCGTGGGGTGGCGGCGGACTAACGTGTGGAATTGCCTCAGCGCTACGCCAGCTGAAACCTGATTGCAGAGTCTTCACTGCCGAAGTAGCGACCGCCGCGCCGCTTGCTGCTTCGATGGCGGCAGGAAAGCCAACGACGATCGACTACCAACCATCGTGGGTCGACGGCATCGGCGCCCGTGCAGTGTTTCCACAGATGTTTGAACGCGCTCGTTCCTTAATCGATGGATCGCTCGTCGCCGATCTCGAACAGGTCGCGACCGCGCTCCGTCTCCTGGTCCAACACAATCACATCGTCGCCGAAGGCGCCGGCGCCTGCCCCGTCGCCTGTGCCCTTTCCGGCTCCGCCGGTTCGGGGAAACTCGTCTGCATCATCTCCGGCGGCAACATCAACCCCGCAAAGCTCGCTGAAATACTGATTTGAATAGCCACAAAAAAGCACAAAGGTCACCGCAGATCTCCGAGGAGGCCTTCGTCTCCCACCATTAACCACAGATTGACGCGGATCAGGAACGGATAAATCCGTAAATATCCGCGTCAATCCGCGGTTATGGCTTGAATGGTGGCACGGCGATGAGCTCACCCTGGTAAGTTTCGATACTGCACCATTTCCTCAGCCAGTTTTGGGTCGAGCTTTTATAGTTTGGCCAATTCGAGGTCTACCTTCTTGTTTTGGTCAGGGAAGGTGTCGGCTATCTGAATGTACGCTTTCACGATCCCGTACTGAGCTCGCGCGTAGTCAGGCTGGTTGCTGGTATCGCACATTCCTATAACCACAGAGGCACAGAACACAAAGGTTGCACGGAGAGAATCCGAACCTGCGGCACTACTACATTACGTTCCTCTTTGGCCAGTTTCATCGCCTGCGCTACAATAGCGCCCGCTTCGCAGAGCCCAGTTGACTCCCCCGGATTGTTTTAGCGTTGTCGTTCCCCGTGCCCAAAAGAATTGGCCGCTACGAAATCTGCTCCAAACTTGGCGCGGGTGGCATGGGTGAAGTTTATCTCGCGCACGACACCAAACTCGATCGCAAAGTCGCGTTAAAGGTGTCGCCCACAGAGTCCGAGTCCTACGCACGGTTTGGTAGTATTGAAGAGACAAATGCGACGCTAAAAGAGTACTGGAATTAGAACCAAATGACGGCCTGGCTGTATACAACTGCTGCTGCGGTTACGCGTTACTTAATGAGAAGGAGGCCGCGCTCATCCTTTTGCGCCGCGCGTTTGAGAGTGGATTCCGAACCGTGGCTCACTGGGCTAAAGCCGACAGTGCCTTCGCCTCGATGGGTAACGACGCAGAATTCCGGAAGTTACTAGTAGAACTGCAGTGATACAACAGGAAACGGAGAACACAAATGCCAAAGTATGTTATTGAGCGAGTCGTGCCGGGGGCGAGCAAGCTGAGTCCCGCCGAATTAAGAACCTTGTCGCAGCGTTCGTGTAATGTTCTGAATGAACTGGGACCACAGATTCAGTGGGTGCAGAGCTACGTTACCGACAACAAGCTCTACTGTATTTACATCGCGCCTAATGAAGAGATGGTCCACGAACATGCACGACGTGGCGGCTTTCCGGCAAACCACGTGTCACAGGTTAAGACCGTGATCGATCCGACCACATCTGAGGACTAGAGAGTCGATGGATCTCCGCGCTATCCAAAAGCCTCTGAAGGAAAAGTATCGCAGCGATCCAGGCAGCTCTCGCATTACACTCAGAGCACAAGGCGATCAAACCGATACTCCAATCACATGTTCCGTCGCAGTCGGAGAGAGGATACTTGAAGCACAGGCACACAGCGGTGTCGGAGGTCCCGGCACCGCCGCCTGTTCTGGTGATCTCTTGCTCGGCGCGCTCGCTGCCTGTGCTCAGTTGACGTTGTCAATTGGTTGCGACTGCGATGGGCATACCGTTCGAACAGATTCGCGTAGAAGTTGAAGGCGAGATGGATTTGAGCGGCACACTCGGAATTTCGAAAGAAGTACCGGTCGGTTTCCAGGATATTCACGCGAAGTTCGACATCAAAGCGCCACAGGCAACAGCCGAGCAGTTAGCAGCATTGAAAGAGAAGACAGAGCAGTATTGCGTGGTCATGCAAACTCTCTTGAAGCCCCCGCAGATTCGGACAAGCTGGTCGTAAACACCGCACATGAAACCGCAGATGGACGTTGACATACAGTTCCCGTCATTTGAACGGGCCACCGAGTGGTTGAATGGACGCGTTACGGCGCGGGAGACAAAGGGCCATCCTACAGTCGTTCACTTCTGGTCCATCAGTTCCGAACCAGCCAAGAACAATCTGGCACAGGTCGCACAGATACGCGATGAGCGAAAGCGCGAAGGCGTGCGGGTTATTGCCGTGCACGTGCCGCAGTCGGAGGCAGAGAAAGATGCTAAAACTGTCCGCGACGCCGCTGCGCGGTTGAATCTTACAGAGCCGTGTGCACTCGATAACGAGCAAAGAGTTAGTCAGGGACAGAAAGATCTGCCGGCTTATTTCCTGTTTGATCCCGAAGGCGAGATTCGCAGCTCGGCGACGGGCGCGAATGGGCTGGATGTGATCGAAGATGGTCTGGACAGGTTGCTCAACAAGTTGAGAGTAAACAATCCGTTTTGCGTCGCGTGTGAATTGTTCCTCAACAAAGAGGCAATGTTTTGTGCAGATTGTGGTTCGCCACTAACGCTGCCTGGTTCGGGCGTTCATCCCTACTACGAAAACCACTTCCAGTCGGCCCTGCCTACGATCCGGCTAACCAACCCCGATCCGCTCATTGGTCACAAGATCGACGGGAAATATGAACTTGTCGCCCGCCTGGGCGAGGGGGGTATGAGCGTCGTCTACCGCGCTCGTCGTGTTCACATTGGCGACGACGTTGCGGTAAAGATACTGACCGGAAAGTTCGTCAAGGACGACGCCGCGCTGGCACGCTTTCGCAGAGAAGCCCGGGCGGCGGCGATGTTGCGCCATCCAAACGTAATCACGATTCACGATTTCGGTGAGACTGACGACGAGCATGCGCCGGCATACATCGTGATGGAGTTTGTAAAAGGAACTCCGCTGCGTGAGCTCTTGCGGAGTGAGGATCACTTTTCCGTCGAAAGAGGCGTGCGATTAATGCGCGGGATTTGTGCGGGGGTTGGTTCTGCACACCGGCAGGGTGTGGTCCATCGCGATTTGAAGCCTGAGAATATTCTGGTCGTCGCGCCTGACGACGATTTTGAGCTTGAGAGTGTGAGGGTCGTTGACTTTGGTCTCGCGAAGCTTCTTGCTGATGCCGGAGGGACGTCGTCTGGTGCGGTTGTGGGAACGCCGTTCTATATGTCGCCCGAGCAATGTTTGGGTGAGCCGCTCGATGCGCGATCGGATGTTTACAGTCTTGGGGCGATGTTCTATGAAATGCTTTCAGGGCAGCAACCGTTTGGTGCTGAAACCGTATCGGGTGTGATTAACAGGCATCTCTACGAGCCACCGGCGCCGCTTCCCCAGTCGCTTGGGATACCGAGAAGAGTTTCGATGGTGATCATGCATGCGCTGGCGAAGGATCCGGATGAACGGCCGCAGACGGCGACTGAGCTTGCGCGGCAGATGGGGTTGGTTTGAGACAGGATGAACAAAATCCTGTCAATCCTGAAAACATCTTGTTCATCCTATGTATTTCATGGCAGGAGAACTTAGTCTGACTACGAGGACGGGTCAAGAGGTTACCTGGAGGTAACTACACGCAGCACGATATCTTTGCGATCACAGCCACCAGCTTGTTCAGTTCAATCGGCTTCGAAAGGTGGGGTTGTCAATTACAGGCCGTCCACGGTTCGATGTCAACGAGTTTGTAGCTACAGTCGATGAGTCATCTGTGTAATCTGTGGATAGCTTCGAAGGTCGGCTTTAACGCCGGATAGAGACTCCGATATTCCCTGTACATCGATTGGTAGGTTTCGGCAGTCGCGGCATTTGGCAAAACACGATCACTCACGAAAATCGTCTGCGTACACGCGGTGTCGACATCGGACCAAACTCCCACGCCCACTCCCGCCAGCAACGCTGCACCGTAAGCAGCGCCTTCAGTCGTGTTGACGGTAACGAGTTCAGCTTCAAAGACGTCAGCGATGATCTGTCGCCACAGCGAACTTTTTGCTCCTCCACCAGAGACGCGGATCTGATCTACCGATTCGAGACCCACTTCCTTCATCAGGTTAAAGATATCTTTGAGACCAAACGCTACTCCTTCAAGCACTGCACGGGTCAGGTGAGGTTGACTGTGACGTGTCGTTAACCCAATCCACGCACCACGCGCGAATGGGTCGGGATAGGGTGTTCGTTCGCCGCTGAGATATGGCAGAAATATCAACCCTTCACAGCCTGCAGGAATCTCGAAAGCTTCGTTAACAAGCTCGTTGAAACTTTTATCACGCGCAAACTTGTCGTGATACCACTGCAAACTACCAGCAGCACTGAGCATCACCCCCATCAAATGCCAGCGATTCGAAACAGCATGACAAAAGGCATGCAAACGTCCTGCGGGTTCGATTAAAGCTGACTCAGTCGCGGCAAAAACCACGCCTGAAGTGCCGAGCGTCACGGCCATCGTGCCCGGACGTACGACGCCGACACCTACTGCTTGCGCCGCTTGATCTCCTCCGCCCGCGACAACTGGAGTGCCCGCACGCAATCCAGTCAATTCAGCGGCCTCACTGGTAACCTCGCCGGTTGTTTCGTGACCTTCGAATGTTGGCGGCAACCAGTCAGCCGAGATGTTGAGCATCTTCAGTAATTCAGATGACCATGTTCGCTTGCGTAAATCGAAAAGCATCGTGCCTGAGCCGTCCGCCTTGTCCATTGCGAGCCCGGCCGTGAGTTTGTAACGAATGTAGTCTTTGGGCAGCAGGATGTGTCGAATGCGATGATGGATTTCGGGTTCGTGCTCTTCCACCCAGAGAATCTTTGGGGCGGTGAACCCGGTTAATGCGTCATTGCCGGTGATCTGGACTAGCTTTTGGCGACTAACACGAGCGCGAATCTCATCACATTCGGCGCCGCATCGTTGATCGTTCCAGAGAATTGCCGGTCGCAGAACTTGTCCCTTGTCGTCAAGCAGGACGAGACCGTGCATCTGTCCGGTCAAACCGATCGCGGCGATGTCTTCACCGGACATACTTGCTTCGGCCAGCGCTGCTTGTATGCTGTTGACGGCGGCAGTCCACCACTCATGTGGATCTTGTTCCGACCAGAGCGGGAATGGTGTCGAGAGACTCAGCGGAGTTGTGGCGCTGCTCATCACACGCCCTTCATTATCGATGAGCAATGCCTTTGCGCCAGTTGTCGAGAGATCTATTCCCAGTAGATATGTCATCAGGGCCACAATAATAAACGAAAGTTGCTACCAGCATTCAAGATTTACATAATCTGGTTTTTGTGCTTTTTTGTGGTCTAAGTGGCTTTGCACGAAGAGTCTGATTTCTCTGTGCAGTCTCTGTGTCCTCCGTGGTTGTTTTTTCGAACGATCCCTTAACCACTGAGGCACAGAGGACACAGAGACTGCACAGAGAAGAAGTCCGATAAGGACTTTTCGTGCAAAGCCGGTCTAACTCAATGACGATACATTTCCGGCCCTTCAACCGAAACTTGATTGGTGACTACGGGTCTTTTGTTGTAAATGACGGTGTAAAAAGTCACGGATGGGACTTGATGATGCTCAAAACTTTCCGGTTTTCATTGATCGTTGCCCTCGTCTTGATGTGCACGGCGGCAGACCTCCGCGCGCAGCAATTGGATCCAGGTCTTTACTCCGCGTTGCGTTGGCGCATGCTTGGTCCATTCCGTGCCGGCCGCGTTAACGCCGTCAGTGGAGTGATCGGACAACCCGACACTTTCTATTTCGGGTCGGTTGGTGGCGGGCTATGGAAGTCGCAGAACTCCGGTCGTACATGGACGCCAATCTTTGACTCAACCAACGTTGCCTCGATCGGAGCCATCGGCGTCTCGCCCTCCAATCCTAATGTAATTTACGTCGGCACGGGCGAAGCCGACATGCGCGACTCGATTGCCTTCGGTAACGGCGTTTACAAATCAGCAGACGCAGGCAAAACCTGGCAGCATCTGGGCCTTGAAAATACAAAACAGATCGGCCGGATTATCGTCGATCCGAAAAATCCAAACACGGTTTTCGTGGCAGCACTCGGCAATGTCTACGCACCGAATCCGGACCGTGGCGTTTATCGTTCTCACGATGGTGGAGCGACGTGGCAGAAGGTTCTCTTCAAGAACGAAGACCTCGGCGCCATCGATCTCGCATTTGATCCCGTCGACTCCAAAATTGTTTATGCGACGCTGTGGAACGTTCGCCGTCCACCATGGTTCATCTACGCGCCTGCGAATGGACCTGGCGCAGGCATCTTTAAGTCGATTGATGGCGGCACCACCTGGAAAGAGATCTCGGAAGGAATTCCCCTTGAGGGCCGTGGTCACATCGGTATCGCAGTAGCACCTTCAAATCGCAGTAGACTCTATGCTGTCGTAGATGCGAAGGAAGGTGGCGTATTTATTTCGAATGACGCCGGCGCAACCTGGACCAGGCTCTCGGGCGACAAACGACTTTGGGATCGTGGCTGGTATTTCGAGAAGGTCAGTGTCGATCCAAAGAATGCAGATATCCTCTACGTAATGAACACGTCGACATATCGCTCGACGGACGCGGGCAAGACGTGGACCGCGATCAAGGGTGCACCCGGCGGAGATGACTATCATCAACTCTGGATCAATCCGGACGATCCGAAACGAATGATTGTAGCCAGCGACCAGGGAGCAGTCGTCAGCGTGGACGGCGCAATTACATGGAGTTCCTGGTACAACCAGCCAACCGCACAGATCTATCACCTCGCCGCTGACTATCGTTTCCCTTACTGGATCACCGGTGCGCAGCAGGATAGCGGCGCAGTTGGCACTCCCTCGCGCAGCATTCATTCCGAGATTTCCAATCGCGATTGGGAGGGTTTGTGTGCGGGCGGTGAAGCGGGCTACACCGCGCCAGATCCGCTCCATCCGGAAATTCTTTTCGGCGGCACAGTTTCCCGTTGCAACGTTCTCACCGGCGAAACCAGGAACGTTTCTCCCGAACGAGGTGGCACGCCCGGACAATACCGCCATGCCTGGACGCAACCACTCGTATTTTCAAGAGCCGATCCACGCGCGCTCTATTACGCTAATCAGTTTCTTTACAAAACCACAAACGGCGGAGAAAGTTGGACGCAGATCAGCCAGGACATGACTCGCGAAGACCCCGGAGTGCCTGCGAATCTCAACGAGGCCGCCGCGGCTGATGCGCCTGCAGATAAGCGACGCGGCGTTATTTACACCATCTCGCCTTCGCCTCTACATGCGCCGACTATTTGGATCGGGACCGACGACGGTCTGATTCATCTAACTAAAGACGATGGCAAGAGCTGGCAGAACGTGACACCTCCCACGATCACGTCGTGGAGCAAAGTCGTGATGATTGAAGCGTCGCACTTTAATGTTAACGAGGCTTATGCCGCAGTTGAACGCCATCAACTTGCAGACTACGAGCCACACATCTATCGCACATTCGACTCCGGCAAAACATGGACTGAAATAACCCGAGGATTGCCCGCCGGCGTTTACGTGCAAACCGTGAAGGAAGATCCGAACCGACAGGGTCTTTTGTTTACCGGCACCGAACGTACGGTGTTCGTTTCATTTGACGATGGGGACCACTGGCAGTCGCTACAACTGAATCTACCAGCGGCTTCGGTGCGTGACCTTATCATTCACAACGAGGACTTGATCGTCGCCACACATGGCCGTGGCTTTTGGGTGATCGATAACATCACGCCGTTGCGCCAGAGCACAACTGATATCGCCAAAACAAACGCTTACCTGTTTCAACCAGCGGATGCATACCTGATGACGGCGGGCAGCGACAACGGCACACCGATGCCACGCGATGAACCTCTTGCAGAGAACCCGCCCTACGGTGCAATGATCGACTATTACCTGAAGGCAAACACGACTGGTCCATTAACGATCGAGATCCTCGATCCTGCGGGTGAAGTCGTTCGCAAATACTCGAACGAAGACAAACCGACTCCCGTAAACCCGGACACGCTGAACATTCCTGCGTTCTGGGTGCGTACGCCGGAACCTCTCTCGACCGCGGCAGGCTCACATCGTTGGATCTGGGATCTACGCCCAACTCCACCACCACGACCCGCCCAAGGTGCAGGTGGTGGTGGTGGTCGTGGCGGCGCGCAGTTTGTACTCCCGGGAAAATATACGGTCCGATTGACTGTCAGCGGTAAGACCTACACACAGTTGCTTTTAGTCAAGATGGATCCACGCACGAAGTGATGAACGCAGATCTGCGTTTATCCGCGGCTAAGATCTTTCCTTCTAAATCCAAACGCACCTCCCCTCCCGTATTGCTAGTTGAAATACCAACTTGCAAAGGAATACGGGAAACCATGCGAAATAAGCTCGCTACACGACTAACGTTCGGACTGCTACTCTTAACGCTGATTACCGGGTTGATACTCAGCTCGAATCCAACCACATCACTTGCTTCAAGTCATCGCGAAGCACCATTAATCGTCGCCGATCCACTGGCTGACAATACTGATACCTACGCTTTCCGCAGCACTGAGGACGGGCGCGGAGGCTTTGTTACGCTCATCGCCAACTGGATACCATTTCAGGAACCGTCGGGTGGTCCACACTTCTACAAATTTGACGACACAGTTCTTTATGAAATTTACGTTGACAACACTGGCGATGGTCTGGAAGACGTCACATATCAGTTTCGGTTCAAGACAAAATTCACAAATCCGGACTCGATTCTCGGCATGGCGGCGCCAAACCAGGCCCTCAACGGCACCGGCGGCGTCGAGCCACTCATCACGTCGCTTAACGATCCTGACTACAACGAGCCGCAAACTTACTCCGTCACTCGTATAGATCGACGTACCGGAAAGCATATCGTCCTTGCGAAGGACCTAATCGTTCCACCAAACAACATCGGCGAACGAACCACGCCAAACTACGAATCAGCTCTGGGCCAGGCGGCAGTCTACTCGCTGCCGAACGGCGGCAAAGTGTTTGCTGGTCAGCGTGATGAAGGCTTTTACATCGATGTTGGCGGCGTATTCGATACTTTAAAACTGAAATCAATTGCTGCAACTGGTGGTGTCGATTCAACTGCGGGTTTCAACGTCAGCACGATCGCCATCGAGGTTCCGATCCAGGAACTCACACGCACCGGCGCGGTGCCTGCCGGTCCAACCGCTGCTGACGCAGTAATCGGTATTTGGGCCACGTCGAGCCGGCAAAAGATTACTGTTTTGAGGTCGAGCGCTTTTGACAATAGTGAAGATGCGCTGAATGCTGGTCCATTCCAACAGGTGTCACGGCTCGGTTCTCCGCTCGTTAACGAGATGGTGATTCCGCTCAAGTTAAAAGACGCCTTCAACCGTTCGACGCCCGCGGGTGATTCGCAATTTGCGCAGTTTGTGACAAACCCACAACTTGCACAGTTATTGAGCGCAGTGTTCAGCATCAGTGTACCGGCGGCCCCGCGAAACGATCTGGTTGCAATCTTTGCGACTGGAATTCCAGTTAACAATGTGACTGGTCCAAGCTTCACGACATTTCTTTCTGATGGCCGTCCGCATGAGATGTTGCGTCTCAACGTTGCGATTCCGCCGTCGGCGACTCCGAGCCGGCTTGGTTTGTTAGGTGGCGATTTTGCAGGTTTCCCAAATGGCCGGCGCGTGTTTGACGACGTGGTTGACATTTCCTTGCGCGCAGTTGCCGGAGGCACGCCATTCACACCGGCAACGAACATTTCACCGAACAACACGCTCGGTGACGGCGTCGCAAACAACGATGTGCCGTTCCTGTCGCGCTTTCCATATCTCGGTACTCCACAATCCGGGAATAGCACGCTCGGTACGCCGCACGACCATCACACAATAAATGCCCTGCCGGCACTGCCCTAACGTCATGCTTCACAGGATGTGCAGGATTATTCAGGATTTGACAGGATACATCCTTGAAAATCCTGTTACATCTTGTTCATCCTGTGAAGCAACCCTGAGGTGTCCAATGAAGATAAGATTAATTGCGCTATCCGTCGCTATTCTCATGACCACCATTTTTGCTGTGCGATCGATTTACAAACCATCCAGCACAGCAGTCAATAACCCATCAATAAGCAAGCTGGACCAACGCATTCTTCGCGCACAGCAATCAATCGCGCAGTCTCCAAAGAGCGCCGAAGGCTACAACCAACTCGCATCGGCATACATGCAGAAAGCGCGTGAGAGCGCAGATTTCGCTTTCAACGCAAACGCCGGCGATGCAATCACTCAATCATTAACTGTCGAACCTGATAATTACGACGGCCTCAAGTTACGCACGAAACTTCAGTTGACTTACCACCGCTTCGCTGAGGCACTCGAAACCGCTCATCACCTCCAGACTTTCCGCCGAGACGATCACGACGTTTGGGGACAGATCACTGATGCGCTGGTTGAGTTGGGAGACTATCCGGGCGCAGTGAAAGCCGCACAGAACATGGTCGACTTACGGCCCGACAGCTCATCGTATGCTCGTGTTTCGTATCTGCGAACGTTGCATGGCGACACGCGTGGTGCAATCGATGCCATGATCGCCGCGGTGAAAGCTGCTGATCCAAACAATCCGGAGGGTATGGCATGGTGTCGCGTGCAACTCGGAAATGAGCTATTGAATGCCGGGAAACTGCCGGACGCTGAACGCGAATTCGATGCAGCGCTTCAGATCTTTCCAAACCACAGCCTTGCCTTGCAGAGCAAAGCGCGGGCACGCGTCGCCGCAGGTGATCTTCAGTCAGCTATTGCGATCTACGAACGTGAGAGTGGTTCTGCTGACGCTGCACAAGCATTGGGCGATCTATTCACACGTCTTGGAAAAGCGGATGCCGCCAGGGCTGCTTACGCAAGGTTTGAAACACTCGAACGCGAAAATGCTGCCCTCGAAAGATCCTGGCGCCACATGGTGAACTACTGGTTAGACCGCGATCAGAACCTCGACGAGGCTCTACGACTCGCTGCGGCTGAATACGAATCACGCAAAGATATTTTCACCTGCGACTCACTCGCGTGGGCGCTCTTCAAGAACGGCCGCGTATCGGAAGCGAAAAAGGTCATGAAAGAAGCGCTACGCACCGGCAGCAAGGATCAGCGCATCAACGATCACGCTACAAAAATTAACCAAAGCTAACCCGTCAACTCGGAAACACAAAAAGCACAATAATCACAAAATGATTTTTGTGCTTTTTTGTGCCTTTTTATGGCAACATACTCCGCAAATCCTAAATTGCAGGAGTAATTCTGATGCCAGGGGTACGTGCATGTGTTTTGATGTCGGCAATCGTCATTGCCGTAGCGATGTGGACCACTTCTTCGCATCGTGCTGGCGCAGAGATGGTTAACACGCCGCAGGGTGTGGCCGCGTGGGAACAAGTCTATTCAGTGTTAACCAGTCCGCGCTGCATCAACTGTCACACCGCCACGAACTATCCACAACAGGGTGATGAGCGACGGCGTCACGTTGCAAATGTCGTTCGCGGTCCGGAAGGAAAAGGCGTTCCGGGATTAAACTGCGCGGGCTGCCATCAGGACTCGAACGCCGACAGCACAGGGGTTCCGGGCGGTCATAACTGGCATCTCGCACCGCTCGAGATGCGTTGGCAGGACAACAACGATCGTCCACTCTCGAGTGCGGCCGTATGTCGCCAATTGACCGACCGATCGAGGAATCACAACCTTGATGGGCCAGGTTTGTTGAAGCACCACGAAGAGGAACCACTCGTAAAGTGGGCGTGGAATCCAGGGCGCAGGCCAGACGGGACCGCGCGCACACTGCCACCACTTACACACGAACAATTCGTTGCGGCCACGCGTCGTTGGGTTGAAGCCGGGACCCCGTGCCCCGCGGGAAGATAGGAGTTCAAACGATGGCAACTTACCAGTTAACCGTAAACGGAGAGCGGCGGGAAGTGAATGTCGATCCTTCGACTCCCCTGCTCTGGGTGTTGCGTGAAGATCTAAAGATGACCGGAACGAAGTTTGGTTGTGGGATCAGCGCCTGCGGAGCCTGCACGGTTCACGTGGGCGGAGTGGCCACGCGTTCGTGCATCGTTCCGATCTCGCATATCGGCGATCGTCCTATCATCACTATCGAAGGCGTTGGTCACGATGCAGTTGGACGCGCGGTTCAGGATGCTTGGGTCGACCAGGATGTCGTGCAGTGTGGCTATTGCCAGAGCGGACAGATCATGGCCGCAGTCGCATTACTCAAAAGCACATCACGACCGTCCGAGCAGAACATCGAAGAGTCGATGGGCGGCAATCTCTGCCGTTGCGGCACCTATCCACGCATTCGCGCGGCAATCAAGAGTGCTGCGGCACAGATTAATAAAGGAGGCGCGTAATGATTAGATCTGCTGCTGCAAATGCTGAACTGAATCGACGTGGCTTCCTGCGTGTCTCTTTTGTTGCCGCCGGCGGTCTGTTTGTGTCGCTGTATCTCGATCGGACTTCGGTGGCTCGGGAGGTATCGCTGCCTCAGCAGCCAGCCAAGGTTTATCCACCCGATGCATTCGTCAACATCAGGCCCGACGGCAAGATCGTTATCCAGGTTAACCGTCTCGAATTTGGTCAGGGAGTACAGACTGCCTTGCCAATGGTGCTCGCAGATGAGATGGATGCAGACTGGAACAACGTCATTGGAGAGCTCGCACCTGCAGCCGACGTCTACAAAGATCCTCTCTTTGGAATCCAAATGGTTGGCGGATCCGGTTCTATAGCACATTCGTATCAGCAGTACCGTGAACTTGGTGCAAAGACTCGTGCGATGCTGGTTGCGGCAGCTGCAGACCGCTGGAAAATCACGCCAGACAAGTGTCGCACTGAGGCGAGTGTGGTCCATGGTCCAAACGGTCAGTCTGCAACTTATGCAGAACTAGCGAGCGATGCGGCACGCAAACCGGTTCCTACCACAGTTCGCTTGAAGAATCCGTCGGAGTTTCGGCTGGTTGGCAAGCGAGTCAAACGACTTGATAGTCGTCCGAAGTGTGATGGCTCGTTGAAATTTGGCCTCGATCTCGACCTGCCGGGGATGAAGGTCGCAGTTGTGGCGCATCCGCCGGTCTTCGGTGGACGCGTGCAGAAAGTTAATGACGCCGAAGCACGCCGGGTTGAGGGCGTGCGCGACATCTTTGAGATTCCGCTTGCCAAAGGAACGGGTGTCGCAGTGGTTGCAGACAAGTTCTGGCCTGCAAAACAGGCGCGCGGTCTACTCAACATTGAATGGGATCTATCTGGTGTCGAAAAGGCAGACAGCACAGAGTTATGGACCAGGTACAAACAACTTGGTCGTACTCCCGGCGCTGTTGCCGTCACTCGCGGCGATCAGGGAGCAATCGACAAGGTTGCCACAGGAAATCGGATCGTAGCCGAATACGAGTTTCCTTATCTGGCCCACTCGCCTATGGAGCCGTTGAATACCACGGTCAGATTCGACGGCGATCGCGCCGAAGTGTGGGCCGGTTCGCAGTTTCAAACCGCCGACCAGATTGCAGTTGCCGAAGTCCTCGGTTTGAAACCCGAACGGGTCACTTTCCACACGGAAATGGCCGGTGGTGGTTTTGGTCGTCGCGCGGTGACTGACTCTCACGTGCAGCGCGAAGTAGCCGCGATCGCGAAACGACTCAAGGGCACACCAGTCAAACTCGTTTGGTCACGCGAAGACGATGTGCGAGGCGGATACTATCGACCGATGCATTTCCATCGCGTCGAAGTCGGTATTGGTCCGAATGGATTGCCAATCGCCTGGCGTCACGTGATTGTTGGGCAATCGCTCCTCGCGGGTACCCCTTTCGAAGCCATGCTGGTCAAAAACGGCGTCGATGAAACCGCAACCGAAGGATCCTCGGACACGCCTTACAACATTCCGAATCTGCACGTCTCCGTTCATCATCCCAAAGTAAATGTACCTGTACTTTGGTGGCGTTCGGTTGGACACACTCACAACGCGTTTGTGATGGAGACTCTGATCGATGAACTCGCAATGCGTGCGCGCATCGATCCGATCGCTTATCGACAAAAACTCCTGAAGCCCGAGGCGAAGAAGCTGTTGTCCACACTTGCTCTTCTCGACAAAGTGACTGCAGCCTGGCGCAACCGGTTGCCGAAAGGACACGCGCTTGGTGTTTCCTGTCACGAGTGTTTCGGCACCGGCGTCGCCTGTGCGGTCGATGTGTCGATCGAAAACAAACGGCCAAAGATCCATCGCGCGACGCTCGCAGTCGATTGTGGTGTCGCCGTGAATCCACTAACGATCGAGAGCCAGTTTCAGGCTGGAGTCGGGTTTGGTCTCACGCAATTAATGGCCAAAGGCGCCATCACGCTGAAGGACGGACTCGTCGAACAGAGAAACTTCGACGGCTACGTTCCACCCTACATCGTGGACGCACCCGTGGCGGTCGATGTTCACATCGTCCCAAGCGCCGAAGTGCCGACGGGCTGCGGCGAACCACCTGTTCCCGTGATATCCCCGGCAGTCGTGAACGCACTCGCGCGACTAACCGGAAAACGCTACCGCTCGTTACCTTTGGTAAATATTTAGTGTTTACGTATCAGCCCTGAATCCACATTAATTCGCGGGTAACATCGCTTTTTTGTAGTCTTCCCGCTTCTGTTTCATCTTCGACATGAACTGTTGAAAGCGCTCATTCTGACGCAGATTATCGAGATTGTGGTCTGTGGCGAATAGTGTATAACAAGGGAAACCACCGTCGGCTGCCGATTCAAGCCATGTGATTGCCTCGTCCTGGCGGTTCATGAGTGCGTAAGCGCAGGCGATGTGATACGCGGTATGGTGGAAGTGGCCGAATCCTTTGCCACGCTCTATCGCCAGTTTAATTTTCTCCTCGGCCACACGGTTTTGCCCTTTGGTAGCAGCGAACATTGCCTGCAAACTCGTAAACAAACCACGGTTGTCTTCCGGATAGTCTTTGAGAAATCTCTCAAGGGTCGCCTCAGCCTCTTCCCTTCTTCCCAAATCGAATAGAGTTAACACGAGCTGATGCCCGACCATAGCGGGATTCGCGTCAGGAGGAACATTTCGCAGAGCAGTCAGAGCCTCTTCGTGTTGACCTTTAAACAAGAGGGTTTCACCGACACGAAAGCGGGCGAGGTTGTTGCTGGGATTTGCTTTCATGGCCTGGTCCAACTCTGCCAGCGCTTCGTCGAGTAGTCCTACATGTCCCAGGACAAGCGCAAGTTGATTCCGCGCTTCATCCAAACTCGGATTCAACGCCAGGGCGCGGCGATACTCGCGAATAGCTTCTTCGTGAGGAAAATGATTCGACGGCGTCCAAAGCAGACGCCCGCGCGCGAGGTAGGCTTCCGGCAAATCCGGATCCAGATTTATTGCTTTTGTGACGGCGACAAATGCTCTCTCCTGCAAGTCCTTTTCATCCGGTGCAAATAAGAACAGTCTCCACACGTAAGCCTGGGCCAACTCAGCCCAACCGACAGCAAAGTCCGGATCAGTGTCAACGGCACGCTTTAATGCCTGGATAGCTGTATCGTTGTCTGCTTTCGTTTGACGGCTGAGGTAATAACGACCGCGCAGGAAATCGTCATATGCTGCGGGGTTGATGCGGCGTGTTTGTGCTAAACGAGACTGTTCCTCCGGCGTGAGTTTTAGCTTGATCGCTTGAGTCACCGCCTGTGCTACTTCATTTTGCAGTGTCAGCACATCGCGAAGTTCTCGATCGTATTCTTCACTCCAAAGAATCCCTTCGCTTTTAGCCTCGAGCAATCGCACGCCTACATGGATCCTGTCGCCAAACCTTTGGACCGAGCCCTCAATAATGGCGTCGACGTTCAACTCCTGAGCGATCTGTCGCAAGGGCTTTTGCGACCCTTTAAATTGCATAACGGAGGTGCGAGACGTCACGCGCAGGGAAACAACTTTTGACAAGCCGGCGATGAGCGTTTCTGTCATACCTTGCGCGAAATAATCCTGCGCTGGATCACCGGAAAAGTTTTCCATCGGCAACACTGCCAATGAATGTATTTCCCTTATTGGAGTGACTGTTGGCGCACTTGCACGCCTCGTAAACCAAAGCGCCAAAGCCAGTATGATGGCGACGAGAATTGCAGTTCCGATCAGAGGAACAAACCGATTTCTCCTCAAACCACGGAAAGGATTAATGGTCGACTTCGTAAGATCGGAGGCCAGTTCCAGTTCGTGCCTGATGTTCCTAAGATCGTCCAGCGCCTCCTCAGCAGACTGATACCTGTCGTTCTGATCCTTTGCCAGCGTTTTTTCGATTACCGGCTGCAACAAACGTGCTTCGGGCCGAGACTTCGCCAGAGGCTCTGGATCTCGCTGCGCAATCGCGATAATGACGTCAGTCGGGGTTGGTCCTGCAAACGGTTGGCATCCGGTAACAATCTCATGGAGCACTACCCCCAGACTCCAGATGTCCGTGCGTTTATCGATCTGAAGTCCACGCGCCTGCTCCGGCGACATGTAGGCGACGGTTCCCATTAACACGCCGGGCAGAGTTTTTACATCGATGGCACGAGTTTCGGCCTCACTGTTGACCTGATCTGGCCGGGTGTCTGCTAACTTCGCCAATCCGAAGTCAAGCACCTTCACATACCCATCTCCTCGCAGCATCACATTTTCGGGCTTGATATCGCGGTGAACGATCTTCGCCGCATGAGCACTCGCCAGCGCCGAAGCGATCTGAATCGTAATGTCGAGAGCTTCGTGGATGCTGATATCACCTTGCGCCATTCGCTCGCGCAGCGTCATGCCTTCGATGTACTCCATCACGATGCAATGGCGACCGTTTTCAGTCTTTATTACTTCATGAATGATGCAGACATTCGGATGCGACAGCGCAGCAACCGCTCGTGCTTCGATCTCAAAGCGTCGCAGATGCGCATTGTGTTTGGTGAGAACGGCAGGCAAAAACTTCAATGCAACATTGCGTCTCAAACTCGTGTCTTCGGCAAGATAGACTTCTCCCATGCCTCCCGCGCCAAGCTGCGAAATGATCCGGTACTGATTGAATCTGTCGCCTGCTGCTATTGAGGTGGAATGCTCGTTCGTAATCATTCTCGCTGCAATTTCGAGCGCTGGTGTTTCGATGAAATCTGTCGCGTGACCTTCGTACGCGAGCAACGATTCGACTTCGCGTTTCAACGCTTCGTCTCCGGCACAGGCCTCGACGAGAAACGCGGCACGCTCATTCGCGTCTCGTTCGAGGATCGAATGATAAAGCCGTTCGACTTCTTGCCAACGTTTATTCTTCACGAACCGATAATCTCTCCAGCGAGCTCTCGCAACAACCAGACCTTGGCGAGACGCCAATCGCGTATCACGGTCTCTTTTGAAACGTTCAACAACTCCGCCACCTCTTCCACAGAAAGGCCGGCGAAGAAACGCAGTTCTACAACTCGCACTTTACGAGGATCGACTTCAGCCAGCGCCGTCAACGCCTCATCCAGCGAAACAAAGTCGGGGTTTCGCTGAATTACAAAAGACGCCGCCTCGCTGAGCGACACCTGAAACGTGCCGCCGCCACGTTTTACGTACTGTCTCTCGCGCGCAAAGTCGACGAGGATCCGGCGCATGAGCTGCGCGGCGACGCCGAAGAAGTGTGCTCGGTTTTGCCAGCGTACGGTCTTCCAATCAATTAGCCGAACATAAGCCTCATTTATCAGAGCGGAAGTCTGTAACAAGTGGCCCGGGCGTTCACGGCTCATGTAATGGTGGGCCAGCCGGTGCAACTCTGCGTGAATTAGTGGCGCGAGTTCGTTAAGCGCAGATTCGTCTCCCTCGCACCAGGCCACAAGCAACTGCGTGATCTCTTTGGATGACTGTGGCTGCATAAGACCGCTTGCCGGGGGAAGCCGAACAAATTATCACAACCTCTCGTCCGCTGTCGGAAGAAAATTTTCTTTACGACATCGTTACATCTTTTCACCGCCAATCCCGCCTTATCGGATAACAAACCCCGAACAGAAAGAGGAAAACATGAGAAGCAGAACATTAAATAAAGGATTGGTGTTGACCTTTAGCCTCGTCGTCGCGCTCTCCCTGACATCTGTTTGTCCATTCCTGGGCGCTGCTTGCACCACTGGCGCTAAGACGAATGTGCCGCCGAAACTACCCACGCCGCGCCCGCCGGCAATGGCGAGTAACGTCGTGCTTGAGTGGAACGCTCTGGCAGTGAGTTTGACGCTGCAAACAGTACCCGCCCTGGCCGCTATCCAACAGACACGGGTCATGGCCATCTTTCAGCTCGCCGTGCACGATGCAGTTAACGGGATCACCGGGGAATATGAGACATACTTGTCGCCACCGGCTCCGCCCCCAAACGCGGCGCCCGAAGCAGCCGCTATCGGCGCTGCCTATCAGGCACTCAAAAATCTTTTTCCCGGAAATGACGCGTTCCTCGATGGTCGCTTGATGACTTCACTCCAGGAACACGGTTCATCATTGGACGATCCGGCAGTTGCTTTCGGTCGTTCTGTAGCAACGTCAATCACTGCACTGCGGGCCAACGACCATTCGGCGGAAGCACAATTCAACTACGACGCGCCGAATCAGGGACAACCGGGTGTTTGGGTACGACTTACTACAGCTCCGGCGTCGCTGCCGGGCTGGGGGAAAGTCACTCCGTTCGTGCTGCGGAGCGCGTCTCAATTTCGGCCGGACGCACCCCCGGCTCTAACGAGCACGCTATACGCCAAAGATTACAACGAGATCAAACAGATTGGTGTGTCCACTGGTTCCACTCGTTCGACCGAACAGAGTGATATCGCACTCTTTTGGCGTGCATCACCAACCGCGATCTGGAACATCGTTCTGACGCAGGTTGTCCAGAGTCGCGACATGGATCTTTCAGAACAAGCCCGTCTGTTTGCGTTGTTCTACCTGGCAGCTGCTGATGCCAGCATCGCTTGTTGGGAAGCAAAATACTATTACAATTTCTGGCGCCCACAATCAGCGATCACGCACGGCGACCTGGATGGGAACGATTTGACTGCAGGGAATGTTGACTGGAAGCCATTCATCACAACGCCGGTACATCCCGACTACCCTTCGGGCCACACAACCAACAGTAGTGCCATGGCCAAAATCCTTACCGCGGAGTTTGACGACCGTCCTGGAATACCAATCACGGTCACACAAACGGGCATTACGCGGAATTGGACCAGTTTTAGTGAAGCAGTTCAGGAAGTGATCGACGCTCGAGTCTATTCGGGAATTCACTTCCGGAATTCTGATGAGGTTGGCGCGCGACTGGGCCGACAGGTCGCGCAGTTCGTGTCGAACCACGCGTTGCGACGATCGAAAGGAAAATAGTGCTCAGACAAGAGTCCGGGGTCTTAGTTCGGAGTTCTCTGTGCAACCATCGAGGTTGCACAGAGAATTTTTAAATACATGGCCCATCGACCGTTTTGTATTAAACTATGCCTCACCAACATGAAAACACTAATCCTTCTGTCGCTGCTGGTGCTGGTCCCATGCGTCCGAGCACAAGATGGGCTGATTAACAACGTTGAGGGTCGAAACACAATCAGTCTCAACGGCCAATGGCAAATAATCGTCGACCCTTACGAGTCCGGCTACTACAACTACCGTTATCAACCCAGTGAAAGTGGTTATTTCAAAAACGCCAAGCCTAAGTCGAAAAGTGAGCTGATCGAATACGACTTTGACAAGTCACCTACTTTGAAAGTGCCTGGCGACTGGAACACGCAATCAGACCAATTGTTCTTCTACGAGGGCACCATTTGGTACAAGAAGTCCTGGGATTATCAGCGCAAGCCAAACGCACGCCTCTTTGTCTATTTTGGTGCTGCGAATTACCTGGCAGACGTCTATCTCAATGGCGAGAAGGTTGGTCGACATGAGGGCGGCTTCACGCCGTTCAACTTCGAGATCACCAACCTGGTTAAAGACACGGGCAATTTCCTTGTGGTTAAAGTCGATAACAAGCGGCGGCGTGATGCGGTTCCAACGTTAATGACTGACTGGTGGAACTACGGCGGACTCACACGCGAGGTGAAGCTCATCGAAACACCGGCTACTTTCGTGCACGATTACGCGATCCAGCTTCAAAAGGGTTCGCGCAATCGTGTGACTGGTTCAGTAAAGTTAAGCGGTGAAAAGCTCAATCAGAGAATCACGATTCGTATTCCTGAGGCTGGAGTAAGTAGATCGTTTACGACAAACTCGGCCGGAGTCGCGACGATCGACTTTACTGCCGATCTGAAGCTGTGGTCACCTGACAATCCAAAACTCTACGAAGTGCTGATTGAAGCTGAAACAGATCAAGTGCACGAACAGATCGGCTTCCGCAGCATTGAAACACGGGGTACTGACATCCTGCTGAATGGAAAACCGATTTTCCTGCGCGGCGTCTGTATTCATGAGGAGGCGCCGCTGCGAGGCGGACGTGCCTACAGCCGCGAAGACGCGGCAACGTTGCTCGGTTGGGCCAAAGAGCTGGGAGCAAACTTTGTCCGCCTGGCGCATTACCCGCACAACGAGTTCATGGTTCGGGAAGCCGATCGAATGGGTATCATGGTCTGGTCTGAGATTCCTGTTTACTGGACCATCGAATGGGAAAATCGCGACACGCTTGAAAACGCGCGGAACCAGTTGCGGGAGATGATCGCGCGCGACATGAACCGCGCCTCCGTTGTGATCTGGTCGGTCGCGAATGAGACGCCGTTGAGTGACCCGCGATTGACGTTCCTTAAAGATCTGATTGCGCATGCGCGGCAGAACGATCCAACCCGACTGCTGTCGGCGGCAATGGAACGTCATTACCTGAATCCTACCACGCAGATGATTGACGATCCGTTGGGTGAGTTTCTCGATGTACTCGGCTGTAACGAATATGTCGGGTGGTACGATGGTTTACCGGAAAAAGCCGATGGACTGGAATGGAGATCGAAGTATCAAAAACCACTCGTGATGAGCGAATTTGGCGGCGACGCCTTGTTCGGCCATCACGGCGATCCTCTTACTCGCTGGACCGAGGAATATCAGGAAAACATCTTCCAGCACCAGATAGCGATGCTTAAGAGAATTCCCTTCCTCCGCGGCACCGCCCCATGGATACTGACGGATTTCCGTTCCCCACGCAGACCCCTGCCTGGAATACAGGATTACTGGAACCGGAAAGGCCTGGTGTCAGATCGCGGTGAGAAGAAGAAGGCATTTTTTGTAATGCAACGCTGGTATCGAGAGATGCAGCAACAGTGAGGTATTAGTACCGGCGCTCATAACAAACGAACTTGCCAGTCACCCTAAATTCAAAGCCACGGATTACACGGTCAATCGGTATATGATCCGTGTAATCCGTGGCTAAAGATCTATCGGCAACCGCCACAATCATGCTTGCGGTTGTATCCGTTATACGTACTCAGATCGCTTCGGTATCCTTCGACGATATCCAGGATAAAACGAATGTCTTCGTCTTCCATGTTCGGATAGCGCCGGTATGCGGTTGAAACCGAAGTCTCGAGCACATTCTGCGCCTGCGAGTAGTTTCCACTACGCGCCAGTCCGGCCATCGCGTAAAGCGAATCAGCAAGCTCTGCGATCGTGTAATTCTTCTTGACCTCCACGTCCGCAAGCAGATCGCATGAATCACTCTCTGCGGGGATCAGGCGAACTTCCTGCACCTCTTCTACGGGACACTTGCGTTTGACGTCGTAATACGAGAGCCGCACCTTTACCGGGAGTGCGTTCCTGGGAGAATCGGTGTAGAACTTCGCCATGATGACCTGCGTTAGCCCATTGTTCATATTGTCGAGGGTCACCGACACATTCCCGCTGCCGTAACGCGGCTCGTAACCATAGATCTTCTCCAGCCGCAGCCCTGGGCCGTACTCAATCCTCACCTGAACATTCTTTGCAACCGACGACATCAGGCTCTGCACTTCGTTGATGAAAACCTTGTTGATGTCTTTGTAATCAGAGATGAAATGGTAAAGCCCGCGTCCCGAACGCGCGAGTGTACGAAGCAAATCGTTATTCAGATCGAGTCCGACGCCGATGGTTGAAAGATCGATTCCTCGCCCGTTGCACTCGAGCGAGTCAGCCGCAATCCGTGTGGGATCCGTAACGCCTACGTTGGCGATCCCGTCGGTCAGCAGTATCACGCGGTTGGTGGCGCCGGAACGGAAGTTCTTCCTGGCTTCCGCGTACCCCAGCATCAATCCACTATGAATATTTGTGCCACCTTCCGGCACGATGCAATCGATCGCATATCTCAAGCCGTCACCATTGCCGATGGCTCGCGCTGAATAAAGAACGCTCGCAGTTGTGTCAAAGGTAACGATCGACACAATGTCGTTGGGCCTCAGCCTGGTGATCATCGTCCGCAAGCCGTCTTTTACCCGCGACATCTTGTCGCTATCGGCCATCGAACCACTCTTATCGATTACGAAAACGAGATTGAGCGGGCGCAAGTCGGTCCGTTCGTTGACCTCAGCTGTAGTGAAGCCGACTTGCAGTATCGCTTCCCGCTGTGAACGCGAGAACTCGTTGTTGCCCCAACGAGTGTCCATTGCGACAGCCTGACCCCACTTCGGCAGAGGCAACCGGTGCTTGTGATAGTTCACAAACTCTTCGACCGAGACTTCCTCAGGTATCTTGAAAACCGGTGGAGGGGCTGTATAAGTCGGGTAATACGGTGCGGAAGGGTAATAGGTGGTGGTTGAGGGAGTTGGTGCGCCTGGACCAGCATTCACAATCGCGCGACTGCGAGAAACGGATGCCGCCGATCCGCTCGCCTGCGCTGAAACAGACGTCCAACAACATAAACAGAGTAATCCCAGCACGAGAATCTTCTCGAGACGATAGACTTTCATCACTCTCTCCTAATTGTTTTTGAACTTCAGTTTGCGAGCGGGGAGCTTTTGACGCCTTGTTCTGTTGCGTCTAGAGATTCAATAAGGTGGGTTTGAGTTGCTTGCCTGATCCGAAAAAACTGACGTAATTACATGGCCCGGTGGGCTCGACCTCAAAAGCAGGAAACCGCACTTGGACACAGTCACTACAGGACCTGGTCAAACTGACTGTGTCCAAGACTGAGTTCTGACTTTTGCGGCAAAGCTTTGCCGGGTAACTACGGCGACGGCGTTGGAGCCAGATCGGGATTAATAATCGCGGCGATGTCGTGCGCCAGTTTTGCCTGGTTTGCACGAATCTGATTCGCGAAGAGAATTATCGTCAACTTGTCGTCGACATAACGCGAGATCTGTGCTTTGAATCCCTGCCATGAACCACCGTGCTCGATGATGCGATGGCCACGAACCTGGCCCAGTCCCCAACCAAACCCGTAAGGAAACGTTTTGCCGTCGTTCAACTTCACCGGCGTCCACATCTGTTCGAGCGAAGATCTCTTGAGCAATTTATCGGTATAGAGCGCTGCGTCCCATTTCGCCATGTCATAAACAGTTAAATACAAGGCCCCATCGGCAGTTGTATTCAATGACGGTGAAACCCAATTCTGATTTTTTAGTTGTCCATTCGCGACGCGATAACCGGCAGCACGGTTTGGAACAATGTCGGCTTCACTGATGATCCTCGCGGTCGACATCTCCAATGGCTTAAAAACTCTCTCCTGAAGAAAGTCGCCATAGAACTTACCACTGACTCTGTGAATCAGGATGCCGAGCGTCACGTAAGCCAGATTGCTGTAGCTCCATTTTTCGCCGGGCTTAAAGGCGAGTGGAATCGGCTTGATACGCTGTAAGAGCTCGTCTTCAGTGTAGTCGCGTCGCAGATCGAAGTCGGAAGGATAATCAGTCATTCCGCTGGTGTGTGTTAGCAGGTGCCGGATAGTGATGTCGTTCCAGGAAGCCGGTGCATCGGTAAAGTATTTCGTGATCTTCTCGTCGAGACCCAGCTTCCCTTCTTCCACCAGCATCATCACAGCGGTCGCGGTGAACTGTTTGCCCGTTGAGCCCGATTGGAAGATCGTCTCCGGCTTAACCGGGACCTGATGCTCGACGTTTGCGAGCCCGTAGCCGCGCGCAAGCAGGATCTTTCCATCCTTAACAACCGCCAACGCCACACCGGGTATCTGCTGCGATTTCATTTCCCTGCCGAGGTACTCCTCGATCTTGGCCTCGAATGACTCCTGGGCAAAACAACCAGTCGAGAGGAGCAGAATGATTGCTAAGGTTAATTGGGCGCGTCCGAGTAGTTGCATGGGCCACAGATAACACGGAACACAAAAATTTCTCAAGACCTGTGGTGGTTTTGAACCGGAATACTCGCGTTTATAGATAGAGACAGGAAATTTGAGATGTTTCTCGATTTAACGGCTGTCTCGTCGGGAGAGCCCAACCCCCCAATGGGGCTCTCCTCGATCTTTGATTCGCAAGACGGGTTACATGTTCCCTGCCGATGAAGGCGGACACCCATATCTCACCCCGCGACTTTGAAGAGCTCCTCAAGGCCGGTTCATGATGACACGGCCCACACTTGAGGAGCGGTCTCACGCGACGGCGTAACGACGCGACGGAGGGCAGCGAGTGGAGACGTTGATTCTTCGTGCGCCGTTCCGCCGTCCCGTGAGATTAAAGCGCCCACTCTCCTTGTCGAAGTCTCACCAAACCAAGAGCCGTCCACAGATTACACAGATTAATATTTCTGCGTGATCTGTGGATAGATCTCGAAACAAGTTCTCCGTTCGTACGTAGTATTCAAGACGAAGCGAGAGGCTTTGAATCCGGCTCCACAATTCAGAATAAAAATTCAAAAAATGATGTGTAGACTATCTCCCAAACTACAACCGTATCGGGCCATAACCATCAATTTCCTGCTGCTGTGTGCCCTGTCTTTAATAACCTGCACAGTTCACGCCCAGGACCTGGCTTGGCCACAGTTTCGCGGGCCTGACTCAAACCCGGTCGGCAAAAGCGCGCGACTAGTGGATCGCTGGTCCAAGACAGAAAACGTGGAGTGGTCGCTTGAAATCCCTGGACGCGGCTGGTCTTCACCAATCGTCACTGGCGGCAAAGTCTATCTGACGACAGTAACCACAGACGGCAAATCAAAAGAGCCGCAGACCGGTACTGAATACAGCAACGAGTACGCCGCGGAACTCGAAAAGCAAGGGCTATCGATGCAGGAGATTATCAAGCGCCTAACCGAGCGTGATATCGAGATGCCGAATGAGGTAAACGTACACTACCTGCTTTATTGCCTCGACCTGAAGAGCGGCAAGGTGCAATGGAGCAAGGAGTTTTATAAGGGTCAGCCGCCCAGCGGACGCCATCGCAAAAACTCCTTCGTTTCCGAAACTCCTGTCACCGACGGGAAGTACATTTATGTTTATGTGACGAACCTGGGGCTTTACGCCTTTGATTTGAAAGGTAACACCGTCTGGAACACTCCGATTGAACCGCTGCCAATCTATCTCGACCTCGGGGCAGGCAGTTCACCAGCACTCGCCGGAAATCTGGTGGTTGTCCTCAACGACAACCAAAAACAGCAGTACATCGCCGCCTTTGATAAGAAGACAGGCAAACAGATTTGGCGGACAGATCGTGATATTGGCGGTTCCACACAACCGGTGCAGCGCTCCGGATGGTCCACGCCATTTATCTGGAAGCATCCGGAACGAACCGAGATCATTGCGGTTGGACCAGAAGTCGTAATCAGTTACGACCTGAATGGAAAAGAGTTGTGGCGACTTTCCGGAGTGTCTGGCACACCGGTACCGACACCTTTCGCCTACGAGGGTCTGCTGTACGTCAATGGCGGTCGGGGTCGGTCGCTGTTTGCAATTGATCCGAAGGCTAAGGGCAATATTTCTCTGAAGGACGGTCAAACCTCAAACGAGTACATCGTTTGGTCGCAGCCTCGCGGTGGGACTTACCTGCCATCGGCGATCGCCTATCAAGGCAGCATCTACACCCTCACCGAAACCGGAATTCTTAACCGCTTCGACGCGAAGACCGGAAAGCAAACTTACAAGACGAGGATCGATCCGGCAGCCACCGCCTTCACTACCTCGCCCTGGGCTTACAACGGCAAACTTTTCTGTCTCAGCGAAGAAGGACAAACTTTTGTGGTTACAACTGGCGAGCAGTTCGAGTTGTCACACGTTAATGACCTGGACGATTTTGTGCAGGCATCGCCCGCATTGGTCGACGACCGCCTGTTGATAAGGACCGAGCATCGGCTCTATTCGATCCGGCGCAAAGCATAATGCGAAGTGGCGCATCGGTTATAAATGTGTTTTCTTTTCAGCCGCATGCTGCGATGCCGCCTCATCGGCCATGCACTTATAAGACCCGTAGATTAGATTAGGTTCGAATCAACCAAGAAAGAAATCTGCGAAGTGAACTTGTCTTTGATTTCTCTGTGCACCTCTATGTCCTCAGTGCCTCTGTGGTGAACTGATTCTCGGCAAAAATCAACCACAGAGGCACTGAGGACACAGAGTTTGCACAGAGAATGCTCTATTCGATCCGGCGCAAAGCATAATGCGAAGTGGCGCATCGGTTGTAAATGCGTTTTCTTTTCAGCCGCATACTATGATGCCGCCTCATCGGCCATGCACTAATAAGACCCGTAGAGTAGATTAGGTTCGAATCAACCGAAAAAGAAATCTGCTAAGTGAACCTGTCTTTGATTTCTCTGTGCACCTCTGTGTCCTCAGTGCCTCTGTGGTGAACTGATTCTCGGCAAAAATCAACCACAGAGGCACAGAGGTTGCACAGAGAACGCTCTATTCGCTTGCTCACGACCGCAAAATGTCATATAGCTCACAAAACTTTCTGGTTGAGGCGCGCTTATGAACACACCAACTCTTTCGCGTCGCAGTTTTTCGAAACTAGCCGGCGTCAGCGCGGCATTTGCCGCCTTGCGGTCACATAACATCGTCAACGCATCGTCGCGATTCTCGTTATCGTCTGCATCGATCGTACGTCTTAGTTCAAACGAGAATCCTTATGGTCCCGCGCCCGCGGCATTGAAAGCTATGACCGATGGTTTTAGTCTCGCCTGGCGCTATCCGGACGAGTATGCCGATATGCTGGCTGATGAACTGTCGCGACTCCACAGTGTTCCAACGGACCAGATTTTACTGGGCGATGGCTCCGGAGAGATCTTGAAACTCTGCGCAGCGGCATTTACCAACAAGGATCGAAAGCTCGTCATTGCCAACCCCACTTTCGAGGCGATAGCTCGCCATGCCGGCGTAGCGCAAGCCGAGGTCGTAAAGATCGATCTCACCTCCGATTATCGACACGACCTCCAGAAAATGCTCACCGCTGCAAATGGTGCGGGGTTGGTCTATATCTGCAATCCAAACAATCCGACGGCCAGCATCACTCCGAAGCAAGAGATCTCACAGTTTCTGTCGAAGCTCTCTGCGGGCACAGTCGTTCTCGTCGACGAGGCTTATCACCACTACGTTGAAAGCACAGACTATGAAAGTGTGATCCCGCTCGTAAAGCAATACCCAAACCTGATCGTGGCGCGCACATTTTCAAAGATTTATGGTATGGCCGGACTGCGCTGTGGTTACTGCGTTACCCAACGCGAAACGATCTCCGCAATGAGAAGGCATCAGATCTTCGACAGTGTAAATATCATGGCACTTGTCGCGGCGCTGGCCAGCTTGAAAGATCAGGACCATGTTAGTCGCGGCCGGAGGCTGAACACCGAGACCAAGAAGGGCGTTTACGCGGAACTCGACACGCTCGGTTATCGCTTCATCCCGTCGCACGCGAATTTCATGATGATCGATCTTCGTCGCGAAGCGCGTCCGGTCATCGATGCAATGCGTACGCGTAGCGTCGAGGTTGGTCGTCTGTTCCCGGCCCTGCCGAATTTCCTGCGCGTTACGATCGGAACCAGCGCGGAGATGAAACAGTTTCTGACGGTTTTCAAAGAGGTCATGGTTTAACGAGAGACGAGCGTGTCCAAAGAACTTCAAGACGGCCAGGAATTAATCGACGCGTGGGAAACAAACAACAGCGTGACGGTGTACCTGATCAAAAACCTGCCGCCGGAGTTGTGGTCCATGAAAGTTCCAGGTTCGACTCGTCGCACCGTCGGCACGATCGCGGCTCACATACATAACGCCAGGTGCATGTGGATCAAGATGATCGGCGCTCGTCATGGCGTAACGGTTCCGGAATCGGTCGATTTGCGTTCCGTAAAACCGGCGGAATTGTGTCGAGCACTCAAACAGAGCAGTCGTGGAATTATCGAACTAATCCGGCTTGCGTTGGCTCGCGGAGGTTCGATCCCTCCGGCGGTATGGCAGAATTTTCCCACCGACGTGATGCACTTTCTGAGTTACTTCGTGGCTCACGAAGCGCATCATCGTGGCCAATTGTGCATGCTGGCGCGACAACTTGGACATCGTTTGCCGCTAGAGGTTACCGCCGGGTTATGGCAATGGAAGAAACGAGCCCGTGAGTGACATTCAAGGATTTATGAGACGGCGTTTACTTTCCAACATTCTTCATCTGCTCGTTTGCGGGTTCTTAATTGTGACGAGTGGAGCGCTTTGCTGTGCTCAGCAGACATTTCACGTCAGGAATGTTTCAGCTTCATATGATGTCGACATCACTATCGAAACGTGTGATGAGAAACAGAACGATTGCTCCGGCCCCGGCCAGGTCGTGCTTTATCGCAGCGGCTCAACTTCCGCCTTTCAGACTCTCAAACTAACAAATATCGAGCTCGCTAAAGATCAGATTGCATACACCGCTCAGGGCGCAAAACCTCGCAGCCTTTATGATGATTCGTACAGCCTCGTATTCGAAGACTTCAACTTTGATGGTATTGAGGACTTGGCTATCCGCAATGGTAATAATGGCGGCTACGGTGGGCCTTCCTACACCGTGTATCTCTATAACGTTAAGTTAAACCGCTTCGTTGAGAATGTAAGTCTCTCAAAGCTTGCTGAAGGTGGTTATCTCAATCTCTTCTTTGTTGACCAGAAGAAAAAGCGCCTGGAAGCATATTCAAAATCAGGCTGCTGTTATCACCAGACTGATATCTTCAAGCTTCGTAATAACAAGCCCTTCCTTGTCGAAAGAGTAATGGAAGACGCCGAGGGCACCGACGATACTGGTTACATTGTGACCACCACAACTAAAACTCTTGTTAATGGGAAATGGGTAAAGCGAGTTCGCAGAAAAAAGGTCAAGCCGGAATCTGATAACTGAGCCGGGCCACAAAAGGCACATAAGTCACAAAATGAGTTTCTTTAACCCAAGTAGACTTAGCTTTCCATGTGATCTTTCGTGCCTTTGGTGCTTTTTTGTGGCTAGGCTGGTTTCAATCCGAACCACTGGAAGGCTTTCGCTGAGTTGCCGTTCATCGTCGTTACATCGACGTGATCGAGAGCAACCGTGTAGAACTCGCTGGTGAGGTTCTTGATCCACTTCGGATCGTGGTGTCTGACCGTCACGCCCTCAGGCAAGTCAAACACGCCATAGATTCCATACTTCGATTCGTCACGAGCGTAACGCGTCAGATTTCGTTCGTCTGACTGCAACCACAGATCGCTAATGTAGAGAAGCCCGCCACGCCGCAACACACGATGCAATTCTTTGACTATCGCTCTTTGACCGTCATCCGTCGGCACACACGTGAGGACGCTGAATAACAGCGCGCCATCCACAGACTCATCCGGCAGCGGAATCGTCACTGAGTCGATCTGTTCAAAGCTGATCTCCGGAAATCGTTGCCGTGCCGCCTCGATCATCGCCGGTGAGAAATCGAGACCAATCAGATTGTCGTAACCTGAATCAGACAACTCTCCCAAACTACGACCGTATCCACAACCGAAATCGATGACAATACTGTCGATTGAGAGCCAGTGAGTGAGTCGCCGGATATTCAGCGGGTGGGCGAAGGTTTTTTGCGGGCCTTCCGTGTTCCAGTACTCGAGTTGGGAATCCAGATCAATCATTCATCCACAGATTACACAGATTACACAAATTGAAAGAAAGACATCTGTGTAATCTGTGGATTGCAAAACTAGAAACTCTCTACTCCTCTGAACCCACCCTTCGCGGTCTTCGCAATCCAACCGAGGACGCGCGCAGTGTCGTAGCAGTAGCCCAGGATGTAATTACAAGTCGAAAGACAATGCTTCGTGCATTCGACCTTCATTTCATCGAGCTGCTTCACGTCAAACTTGTGATTACCAACAACGCCCCAATCGTGCGTGGCCGAATACATCGGGAAGCACGGAGCAAGACTGCCGTCAGTGCGAATAATGAGTGAATTCTGACCGGCACGACACTGCCAGGGTGGAACCTTGCCGCGCATCAACAGCTTCATGTCTTCCATGTGCTGGATCGGATTCACCATTTTGTAACCTTCGTTACGCCGCTTGTCGTTCAAATAATCGAGCAATGCATCGACCTTCGGCCAGTCGTCGGGCGTCAGATAGGTTTCGTTTTCCGCGAGATGCTTGAAGTGATCCTGCTCGGTCATCGGCGTCTCGTTGATGTGGTAATCCGTCGCGATGCCATGGTCGTGAGCGATCTCGGTCAACTCTTTAACATCGTCCATATTGTTATGGCAGATGTTGATATTGAACATCACGGTGTAGCCGTAGATCTTCTGTTTCTTCACAAGGTATTCGAAGTAAGGTCGAATCGGATCGAGCGCCTTTGGTAGAGACTTCCTCTCTTTCACCGAATCAACCGCGAGGTTGACCGTCGCCAGGCCGGCATCACCAAGATGATCGATCACGTCCGGTTTCATCAGGCGGCCGTTAGTAGGCAGATAGACGAAGATGCCCTTCTGTGCACTGTAGTACACGATCTTGTGAATAAACTTCGGCCGCAGCAGAGGCTCACCACCCATCAGAGCCAGCACGCGCGAGCCAATCGAGTGCAACCAGTCGATTGAACGCTTGGCGACGTCCTCAGTCATCCCCTTCACTTTATTGTCGTACGACCAGCAATAGTGGCAATCGAGATTGCACTTCCAGTCGGTGAACAGGTACGGGATGATTGGCCGCAACTCTTTCCGATTCTTCAGCGTCCGGGACCTGAAATAAGGGGCGCCCCAGGTTTTCCACAGGCGAACACCGTTTAATTTCAGGTATTCCTTGTGAGTCATCTCCCTGGCGTCGGGTCGTTGCGGGTAAGGTGGCTCTGGTAGCACGTCCTCAGTGGGCTCTAACTTGTCTCGGCCGGGTCTTTTGTAGAGGATTTGGTGTAACTGCGGCGCTATTCGATATGGCGGTGGGGTTCCAGTCTCACCAGGTTGAACAGTACTCATTCGGTTTGGTCCTTTGCCTCTGCAGGAATGGCTTTCGAACGCTAGTTTATTCGAACAGATGAAACTGTCAAGCCGCTAACGTTCGGTATTATGTCGACACTCTTCTGCACCACGCATTTACACAGGTTGGTCCTTCTTGTAGACTGACTTTCCGAATCGAGTCCTCATGACAATAGGAGATTTAAAGAAATGCCTTCCCCCCGCAATGCCCAGATCATTGCCTTGTTTGCAACCGTTTCGTTGCTGTTAGGAATTCCCCTTCAGTCACTTCGAGCTCAAACCAAACCACAAGCCCCTGCCAAAGCTTCAGATTCTACGAAACAGAAGCCTGACTATTCGCAGGAAGCCCTGGTTATCGAAGATCTGCGAACGTCGTATCGCTTTGAGCGCGATGGCACCGGACAACGCGACCTGACCTTTCGCGCCAAAGTTCAAAGTGAGGCAGGCGTCGAACGGCTGGGGCAGCTCGTGATTGGCTACAGTTCCGGCAATGAAAAACTGGATATGGATTACGTGCGCGTCCGCAAAGCCGATGGCACGGTTGTTAACGCAGCGGCCTCAGACGTCCAGGATCTCACGGCGCCCATTGCTCGTGAGGCGCCGGTTTATACCGACCTCAGGCAAAAACATGTCACCGTGCCCGGACTCCGCCCCGGCGACGTGCTCGAGTATCGAATGGTCTGGACCGTCCATACGCCTCTCGCACAAAACCACTTTTGGGCCGAGCACAATTTCATCAAAAAGGGGGTGATCGTTCTCAACGATGAGCTGACCATAAACATCCCCGCTGCCAGTAAGGTCAAACTAAAAAATGAGCCCGACTTCGCGCCTACGATCAAAGACGAGAACGACAGGCGCGTCTATCACTGGCAACACGCAAACTTAAAATCTGATAGCGAAGAACCAGACAAAGACAAAGAAGAAAGCGAAGAAAGAGAGCCCGAAGAGTTTCACCCTGACGTGCAATTAACAACCTTTCAAAGCTGGGATGAAGTGGGCCAGTGGTACGCCGACCTGCAAAAAGATCGAATCGTTCCGGACGAAAAGATCAAGGTCAAAGCAGAAGAAGTAATAAGTGGCCGAACTACGGAGAAAGAAAAAGTTCGAGCGCTTTATGAATTCGTCGCCAAGAACTTTCGCTATGTCAGCCTTTCATTGGGCCAGGGCCGTTACCAGCCACACGCCGCCGCCAGTGTCATGAGCAATCAGTACGGCGACTGCAAAGACAAACACACACTGCTGGCTTCAATGCTCGCCGCTGCGGGCCTGCGCGCGTATCCAGTACTGATCAATTCAGCGCGCAAACTTGATACTGATATCCCCTCGCCGGGCCAGTTTGACCATGTCATCAGTGCGATTCCACTGGGCAATGAAACGCTCTGGGCAGATACGACGGCTGAAGTCGCACCGGCGGGACTATTATCTCCAAACCTGCGCAACAAGAAAGCCTTAATGATTCCGACCGGCGGACCTGCGCGGCTGGAAACAACGCCCGCTGAACCGCCGTTCCGTTCTTCTGAAGTCATCTCGATTGACGGCACGGTTGATGAACTCGGAAAGCTGAATGCGCACGCTCGCATGCAGCTGCACGGCGACTCAGAGATGTACATGAGGTTTGCATTTCGTCGCACCCCGAAGAGCAACTGGAAGAGTCTCGGTTTCTATCTTGGCATCGGTGTTGGTATCGAGGGTGAAGTCACCGATATAAAGACTTCGGATCCTGCCGATCTCGATAAGCCATTCGAGATTGAATTCAATGTTGCGCGCAACGACTTTCTCGATTGGTCCAGTAAGAAACTAAAACTCGCAGTTCCACTTCCGCCACTCAACCTTTCACAGTTTAAGGGTCGAAAGACGAACAGTACGAAACCGCTCGAACTCGGTCCACCGATTGATATTGCTTACAACCTGAAGCTTACGCTACCGAGCAAGTATCAAACGCGACTTCCGCTTCCACTTAAAGTGTCGCGTGACTATGCGGATTATGCGGCCAGCTACAAGTTGGAGGGGCCAGCTCTCATCAGTGAGAGAACCCTTCATCTGCGACAGCGCGAACTTCCGGCCGAGCGGATGCAGGACTATCTCGCATTCGCAGCAGCGGTGAAGTCTGACGAAGCACAGACGCTCTCACTCGAGACGGAGATAGCCGGCACACCTACTATTCCCGATTCAGTAAAGGTTGATGATCTAATTCAGGCGGCTCAGGCGGCGTCCAAGAATGAAAACTATCCAGTAGCCGAACAACTGCTAAAACGTGTGGTAGAGAAGGATCCAAAACACAAGACTGTGAGGCGCAATCTTGGGTTCGTTCTTTCTGAGCAACGGAAGCATGCGGAAGCAATCGCGGTGTTAAAGGAACAGATCAGTATCAATCCGTTCGAGGACTATGCCTACAGCCTGCTTGGCCGCGTCTATTGGGAACAGCAGGATTACGCGAACGCCGAAGCGTCGTTCCGCAAACAGATTGAAGTTACACCATTGGACGAATACGCCCATGCGAGTCTGGGACAGATGCTGGTCGAGTGGCGCAAGTACAAAGAGGCTGTACCGGAACTCGAGCGCGCAATCTCGTTGACACCTGAAGCCGAAATGCTTCACGTGAGTCTTGGTCGCGCTTATCTGAATCTCGGAGAAACTCAAAAAGCGATTGCTGCTTTCGAAGAAGCAATCAAACTCGATCGCAGCCCTTTGGTTTTGAACGACGTAGCCTACTTCCTCGCGAACAAAGGTGTTCAACTCGACAAGGCGCTTCAGTACGCAGAATCAGCAGTGACGACGACTGCCACTGCATTACGAAATCTGGAGGCGGCTAATCTAACAATTGACGATTTATCAGACGTCGCTTCCCTCGCTGCGTACTGGGATACGCTTGGTTGGGTCTACTTTCAAAAAGGCGATCTCGACACTGCAGAAAAATATATCGGGGCCGCGTGGACGTTGCAGCAGGATAGCGACCAGGCTTATCACCTCGGAATGATTGCCGAGAAACGAGGTAAGAAGGAAGATGCGATTCGTTTTTACGCCCAGGGAACTGGAGTTCTGAGAAGTAGGCCGGACGCTCGCGAAGCTCTTATGAGACTCGCCGCGGCTGCATCAGTCGACAAGTTGATCGCGACCGGCAAACAGGAGTTGCGTGACTACAATGTCATCAGTATGGGCCAGATCGTACCCGGTCTGAAGACGCCGGTTGAGGCTGAGTTTTATCTGGTTTTCGCCCCTGATTCAGCGAAGAACTCTCAGGTAGTCGACGTGAAGTTTATCAAGGGAGTCGATAGTCTGAAGTCAGCGACGACGGCACTGAAAGCGCTTAAGTATTCTCTCGTGTTCCCAGACTCTGCGCCGACCAAGATCATTCGACGCGGCGCGTTGCATTGCGTTCCGAAACCGGGTGGCTGCACTTTCACGATGATCAGTCCGGATCTAATTACGTCAATTGATTAAATCCGTGTAAATCCGCAGTTAGGCTTTAGAACGAGACACGTAACCCAGGCAGCTTGCACGAAAAGTCCGATTTCTCTGTGCAGTCTCTGTGGTTGTTTTTCCAACAATTCCTTAACCACAGAGGAACAGAGGACACAGAGACTGCACAGAGAAGAACTCCGATGAGGACTTTTCGTGCAAAGCCAACCCAAGCTGCATCTCAACGCCCCGGTGTCGCTTTGGTTGCAGGCGCAATTTGCCAATGGCTCAATTCTTCGGGGCTACATAACTCTTTCGCGCTTTAACAACCAGCTTGCCTTCTGACTTTGCAGCGCCTTCGGCCAGATCGACTTTCAGTTTTCGAACCGTTCCATCGTGATTCTTATTTGTTGAGACGAACGAGAAACTGTAGCGCGTGCGCAGATGCGTGATTAACGTATCAAACGTTTGATAGAGCTCCTCCGGTTTATCTCGAAGCACCTCGCCTCCCGTTTCGTCAGCAAGTTTCTGAATGTCGAGATAATTTACACCTCCAAGGCGGCCGAAACGTGTGGCCCAACGCATCATGCCGTTCTCAGCTACTTGTTCCGGAGTTTTCGGAATAATGCCGCTCACAACACTCCCGGATTCAAATACAGAATGCGTCGCTGCCGTGTGTGATGGACCATTTCTGCAGTCCCAGTTTCGCGTCACTCCCGTTACCACGATAATCACGCGTCGCCCGGACGGATTAGCGGCCTTTGTCATGTAATTCGCGGCCTGATCAAAAGCTATGTTCAGGCAATGATTCGCGCGCTCGTCGTGTTCGGGAACATAGTCGAGTGCAGACTCAAGACGCCGCCGATCGCGAGTGAAATCCTGTCGGAGTTCCACAGTGTCGTGGTAGGTCATCACTGCGACTTCATCAGTTGGCTTCAAGCGTCCCAGCGCATCTTTCGCGGCTCTCCTGACTTCCGTTCCGAATGGATCGAGACAACCACCGCGGTCGATTAGAAGGAGTACAGACAACGGTAGCTGGTCCTGACTGAAGTGAGTGATCGTTTGCCGCGTGCCGTCTTCAGAGACGAGAAAGTCTTCCTGTTTGAGACTACCGACCACGCGTGAAGTATTTTTTCGTAGCACGAGGGCGTCGATAGTGATGAGGTCGACGTCGGTCTTAATGATATCTGCAACTTTGATGTTGGCCTCATTCGTGCTGGGCGCGACTCTTCGTTCGCGGGTTTGAGTCAACGCGGAAGGGATCAGAAATCCAGCAAGCGACAGAAATAATATGAGAAGGAGAGAAAGGTTCGAGTGCGTCGGGTTGAGTTTCATAAGCACCTCCTCGGGTTCAGACGAAGGACTGGCCGCTGGATATGCGGCGATAAGGGAGAGTGCTACGACTGTTCAGGGAGAGAGTTGGGCGGAATGATAGATCGGTTTTTGTGTTTTGAGTAGGTTTTTATGCGGTTGATAATTCCTGATTTGGATTTCTCTGTGAAACTCTGTGTTCTCTGTGCCTCTGTGGTTGTAAAGGTGTAAACCACAGAGGCACAGAGAACACAGAGTTTTCACAGAGAAGATGGGTGGGCCAACCTTATGCGATTAACGACTGGAATCGCTTAATCGACAATTCATCAGGGAATAGTGGGAAGTCGGTGCCGAATAGGACGTGCAGGTTGCACATAGTCACGACATATCCCTGGTAGACCAGTCGCGCAGTGACTTCTGCTCCAAACTTGCTCAGCGAGGTCGCGACCGTAGAGTTCTCACTCGCAATATTCGACCATTCATCCTGACTCGGGCCTTGTTTCAAAAACTCCAACACTTCCCTCGCCCTTTCGTTAACCGGTTCGGTGCCTGCTGCGAACTTGCCGGCCACACGATACGGGCTTTGCGCGATTTGGACCAGTACGCTTGGAAGGGTGGCGGCAGCAGTCGGATTGGCTGGATTAAAACTATCAACGATGTTCTGCCTGCGAACATTTGTGGTGTTGATGTACAAAATGTCATTCACGCGTAGCAGCGCAAAAATTTCGCCAAGCAATGGAATTATCCGGCGACGAAATGGATTCCAAGGAATCCGCGCGGAGGCATTGACGACAACGAGTTGATTCGGTGCCGTGCGGCCTTGACCAAGATTCGGGCAACGCCCGATTCGATCCGTGTAGTTACGCGCCCACTGCTCTCCCATATTGTCGTAAACGCCGCCGTCGGTCAGGACCATTTTGTCGGGCGGCTCTGGTGGTCCACCTGCCTTTGGAGAGGGCGCGCCGGTGAATTTGTGTTGTTTGGTTGAAAGAATCGTCGGTGGAAAACCGCCGGGGAAGGCCGCTGATGCCTGAACGGCTCTGGCTAAGGGCAAGTCGCCCGGAACACCGTATCCAAATGCGTAGCTGTAAACAAAGTCGCCTGCGAAGTAGACTTGTTCGGCTGAACGAAACTCTGTTGAGCAGATGAGGTGGTCCAGGCCGCCCTTCTTTATATCGGCGAGCTTCGTTGTTCGACCACCGGGTGAGAACAACGTCTTATTAAACGCCCGCGCACAAACGCGACCTCTGGCTCCAAAGACCCAACCCCAAACGAGAGTTCCGGCGAAGAATACTAGTATGCGGACGAACCACGGTGCCGGCACGAGCGCCGGAATTACGAACACGAGTATTCCGAGCACAACCAGAATACCGAGATAGATTTTAGTGAGAAGTGGTGCGAATAACGTTCCTGAGTTTGCTATTCGCGTTGCCAGGGGTTTAGCGACACGATCGCGAAACTCATCACCGTTTGTCTGCCGGAAATTCAACGCCTGACCTACCAGGCCATTCGTAAGCGAACCGCCTGAGATAGAAGCAATCGACGTCACATCGGCGTTCGACTTCGCATCAACCAGGTACATCAGGGCGCCAAGCACAAAGAGCGTCGCTCGATGACCGCCACCTGACAGCGCAACTGCTAGACTTTTGGGTTCCATAGGAGGTTCCGGTGTTGGGCTGAGATTAGGCCCAGCTCATTGAGAAGTCAACATCCACAGATCGCATATCTTCTATGAGTCGATCGGTGTGATTTGTGTCCGAAATAGTTGGGTAGGAAATTTAATGCACTCGAGGCATTACTGAAGGTGTTCGCGTAGTTACGGGTATTGCTTGGTGACATCCTGAGTCCAAGCCAGGGGCGGCGACGGGGCCGTACAGTACGTTCCGAGCTTTTGTTTTATCCTTGATCTAGAGATGTGACGAAGAATAACTGGCGCCGTGGTGCGTACTGTAGGGGCGGCCCTCCGTGGCCGCCCTTGGCTTGGAATCTACGGTTAACTCCGCGGTGCTCAGCATCGCGAACCCTTCATCATTCCCTTCTTTTGCAAATTGAACACCAGGTTAAAACTCTCGGATCTCCTGCAAACTTTTGGAAATTATTCAGAATTCTGCATAGGATGGACTCGACCTCCGTTTGGACCACCGCCCAAAATCTCCGAAAATCTCGGTCGATGAAACAGTTTTGTGACTTCCGTGGCTGTGGGCTCAGCACTTGCTTAAACCTGAAGCCTCTCCCCAGCTTCTCCGTTTTTTCCTTGCTAATTCTTTCAGGAGGTCAAGTGATGCGAAAACTGTTCATCTTGGCGTTTGCTGTTGTCCTTGGGCTGTCTGCACAGCAGGTCTATGCTCAAGGTAACGCCACCCTCACAGGCTCCGTGACGGACCCAAATGGAGCAACCGTCGCCGGCGCCACAGTGAAGGCCACGAACATAGGAACGAATATCGCCTATGACACGCAATCTACAGATGCGGGCTTTTACAGATTTCCCACATTACCTGTAGGCATTTACAAGCTTAATGTTGAAGCCGCAGGCTTCAAAGGTTCTCTCGTCGAAAACGTTACCCTCACCGTCGGCCAAACCGTGACTCAGGACGTAAAGCTTGAGGTTGGTGTGGCGACGGAGACCGTGACGGTGCAATCAGGAGGCGAACAGCTGGCTCAACCCAATGAATCCAGTGTGTCCGCACTGCTGAACAGAAACGTGTGGGAGAATTTCCCTCTCGAAAATCGTGATACCAACGAATTCATAAACATCCTGCCTGGCGCTGTTCCTGATGCGTTTGCCGGCAGCACGCGAGGCGCGGCTGTGAACGGAACACGCGGCGGCATGGGTAACTTCCTCGTGGAAGGTTATGACAATAACGACCAGGGCCAGGGCGGTCGTGGCGCTCTCGTGTCAGGAGGAATCACCAGTATCTCTCCGGATGCGATTCAGGAGTATCGCGTCATCACAAACAACTACGCCGCGCAATATGGTAAAGCTGGCGGCTTCGTGACTGACACGGTGCTTCGTTCGGGCACCAACGACATACACGGTTCGCTGTTCGCTTACAACCGAATCCAGGCACTCGCCGCAAACGACTTCTTCTCCAATGCGGCTATTCCGCGTGTTCAGGACTCGCTCGTTAGAAACCAGTTTGGCGGCTCAATCGGCGGTCCAATTCAGAAAGACAAAACTTTCGGCTTCGGTACGATTGAATTTCACCGCTTGCGTCAAGGCGCACCGCTAACCGCAACCAGCACGACTCAGCAGTTTATCAATTTCGTTCAGAGCGGAGCGTTTCGGACGTTTCAGGAAACAAGCCCGAATGGATATTGTGTGATCAAGCTCGGTGAACCATGCCCCGGCGCTTTCGCTAACTCCGGCCATCTCGGCGCGAACTTCCAGGCACTGCAGGCATCGAATCCGATTCCATTAGGAACATCGAATTTTTTTAACCAGGCCGCAGGGTTGTTCAGCGGCGCCGATTTGTTTGGAGGCGATCCCGCTCTTGTTTATCCGGTTCCGGTCTATGGTGACGTAACCGTAATCAACAACAGCTTTCTGAATGCCAGCCGCTTCACTGGCAAGGTGGATCACATCATGAGCTCGAGTAACCGGTTTACTGGAACGTTCCTCTTGGAAGACTCAGATACCGGTGACACTCGTGGTGGTAGTGATACAACAATCGGAGTTCCGTTTCTGTCACCAGGTCGATCCATTCTGGCCGGTCTTACCTGGGTACATGATTTCAGTCCGACCGTGATCAATGAAGCGAAGTTTAGCTACCTGCGTCACGTTCGAGATTTTGCACAATGCCCCGGTACGGACGGACAGCCTTCAGTGGTTACCGGCATCGATCCATTGGGCGTTGGCTTCGGCTGTAGCAGTAACCTGCCGCAGTTTTTCACGGACAATCAATTTCAAATACAGAACCACGTTTCCTTCGTTCGCGGATCACACAGCTTCAGAGGCGGTGTTGAATATCGTCGAATTCGGAACGGTTCAGCATTTGAAGCGATTAAGAACGGATTAATTCTGCCGCACGGTGTTGAAGAGCTGTTGACTGACGGTTTCTTCGGCGATGAGGCAGATTTGGTTTCGTTTGGCGCACCCGTTCTGGGTGGCTTCACCTTCGCGCAGGCATCTATCAATCCGACAACCGGTACCTTGCCGGAATTCTATCGTGGTTTCCGTGCTAATGAATGGGCCACTTACTTCCAGGATGACTGGAAGGCTCGACGTAATCTGACGTTCAACCTCGGTCTACGATGGGAGTATTTCGGTCCGCCGCATAACTTCCGTCCCGGTATCGACTCAAACTTCTACTTCGGTTCCGATACCACGCCGGTTCCGAACGCAACTTCAAATCCTTTCTTCCCAACTACCAGTCCGTTAACCGCGAAAGTGGTGAATGGAAGTTTCCAACAGCGCGACCACGAGATCTGGAAGAAAGATTTCAATAACTTTGCGCCACGGGTAGGTTTTGCCTGGGACGTGTTCGGCACACAGAAGTTGGTCGTTCGCGGAGGCGGTGCTGTTTCTTATGACCGCATCTGGAATAACCTGTTTGAGAACATCCGCTTCAATGCTCCGTTCTTCGCCTTTGCGACGGTCGGATTCTTTGGCGGCGGCGCGGGCGTTCCGGCTGGACCACTTGCTACACCGGGCTTGTATAGCGTGCCGTTCACAGCGACGAATACCGCGCTATTCAACAATCCCGCTTTCAATCCCGTTCCTTCACCTCGACACATGGATGAGAACCTCGTGACGCCGTACGTCCAGCAGTTTAATTTGGGCGTGCAGTACGAGTTCATGAGCGACTTCTTGTTTGAGGCAAACTACATCACAACTCAGGGTCGTGCGCTAACCGGACTCATCGACATCAACACCTTCGATGGCCGGGGTCGCGGCGGCAACTCTCGCAGACCTAACTCGTCTATTGGCGGTGATAACTTCCGCACCAACGCGTTCAGTTCGATCTATCACGGTGGCCAGTTCATCCTGAGAAATCGCACCTGGAAAGGACTGCAATTCAACACTCACTACACGTTCGCCAAAGCGATTGATGAATTCAGCGATGCATTCAATAACCGCTCCGGCGCACGGCCGATTGATAACGCCAACATCCGTCTCGATCGCGGTCGAGCAGACTTTGATGTTCGACACCGGTTTGTGGCTGGTTTCACGTATGACCTTCCGTTCCTCAAGGACAATCGCTGGTTGGGTGGCTGGGCCATTTCGGGCGTTCTCCAGATGCAATCTGGCGTGCCCTTCTCAGTCTTCCACAGCGGACAGGATCCTAATGCGGACGGATATCTAACGGACCGAGCCAACTTTCTCGGCAGCGACTTCGGTAGTGTATACACTAACAATTCAAGTCCTGCGGATGGTTTCTTTGACAAATCACAGTTTGAGGGTGTGCTAACAACTATTACACGCTTCCGCAACCAACTCACTGCGCAACTCATCGCGCAGGGTATGACTGCGGCTGCGGCTGCGGCTGCGGCTGCGGCTGCGCCTGGGCCTGTAATCGCAGGGTGCGGAGCCGGCAATGGTGTCGTCATCAGCGGCACTCGCTGGTGGTGCAATGGAACGTCAGGCCGAAATGTCTTTACCGGTCCGGCGTACAACAATCTTGACTTCGGCGTTCACAAGAAGTTCAAGCTGACTGAATCCAAATCACTGCAACTTCAGGCTAACGCGTTCAATCTGTTCAATCATCCGAATTTCGGACTGCCTGTGAGCAACATCAACAGCTCGCAGTTTGGTCGTTCTATCTCTACGGCTGGCACTCCCCGAGTGATTCAGCTCGCGCTAAGGTTCGACTTCTAATTCGGAAGAATAAAGGTTGAACTTTCCGAGGGCGGTCATTAAAATGACCGCCCTCACTTCTTTTCGCTTCTCAACACAGGAGGTTTGTCATGCTTCGACCAACGTTGATCACATTCGGCGGCGTGTTGTTGGGGTCACTTCTGATTGCTCCCGTGACCGCGTTCGCGCAGGAACGGGGTGCGGCCGGCGGAGGTCCGGCAACTACGAAGCGCGACACGATGTGGAGCCGCGAGGTTGATATTGAGAATCGCAATCGACAGCTCGAGCTTTTATCCGAACCTGGCAAGACAAGAGTCTTAACTGAGGATGATCGAAAGTTCATTGCCAGCCAGATCATCGAGGACTTCGAGCGTGTTCAGGTAGTCAACCGTGAATTGCTCCAGGCCAGCAAAAGTCTTGATGAGAACGCTTACAAACGAATCGCATCACTTGCCGATGAAATGGGTAAACGGGCGAAGCGGTTAAAAATCAATCTCAATATCCCCGACGTCGAGCATGACAAAAACGAGCCCGAGAGTTGGACTCCCACGGATGCGGCGGAACTAAAAATTTCAGTCCAAACACTCACTGGCACAGTGAAGAATTTCGTCAATAGTCCGGTCTTTACAGATCCGAAAGTTACTACCGTTGGTAATCTGCAAAACCTGAGGCGAGATATCTCAACCGTGATCGAACTGAGCCGTACGGTCAAGAAAGCGGCCTCGAAACTTCAGGATTAGTTGGCCGTTCGCACCTCAGCAGTTAACAAAAGGTTTTTGGGCAGATTTTTTGTTGACACTCGACTGTAGTGAGAGTAAAGTCCGCTTCACTTTATCTCTAGCCCAAGACTCGTAACGGATCATCTCCCCGATCAATAGACCCTAAGTTAGTCACAATAATTTCTCGTTCTTTTGGCCCTCAAAGCCCAGCAAACGAAGGAGAAAACATGTCTCAGAAGTTTCACTCACTCATCCCCAACACTGCGTGTCTCGTCATGGTGGCTCGTGCGCGGAGTTCAATCAGGGCGAGTTGACGTGTGTTGTTGTATTTCATCACAGCGGCTAGCCGAGCACTTCATTCCGGAGGTCTGCCATGTCTAACAAAATTTTCAAGCAGAAGAAGTCTATAAAAACAATTGGTCTCGCGCTGACTCTCATTTTCGCAGTCTCTGTATTCGCTGTTTCGCGCCGTACGAGTAGTTCATCAAGTGCAGTGCCAGCAGCATCAGATGCCCGTGGGCTTACACAGACACAGCCCAAGCCAGACATAGCACTCGCCATTAATCGCGCGCAGCTTGATCGACACATCGTGCGAGCGCTTGACGCACTTGGCGATCGCTTCGAATCAGCTGAAAAGGGTCGTTGCATCGCAACCGGAACACTGACGCGAAGCGTTGCAGGTCAGGAAAGCACTAGCCAGGTTGTAATCACCAGAGAAACCTCTGACAAATTGGTCATTCAGGAGACATCCATTACCGGCTCGCGAACTCTCGGGCACGATGGTTCACGTTCCTGGGCGTCGGGTCAGCCAATAACAAGTGAAGAGAGGGTGTTGATCGAGACGTTAGTGCGCGACTCGGTCGACCACCTAATCAGCGGACAAGCAGCGGGCGCTGCCACACTTCACCTCGGCGACATGTTTCGCAGCGATGATGGTACCAACTCAGATTACACGGGTCCTTATTTCGACATAATTCGAGTTGACGATCAATTCGTCAATCAAGACGGTGCGCGAACTCGTCCCACTCTCTACTACTTCAATTCACGATCGGGCTTGCCCGCGAAGATTGTTTATGAGGATCGCGATCAGGGTATGCGCACCGAAGTGGAGTTTGATGAATGGACAAATATCGCCGAGCAAAAGTTCCCTGTTCGCACCACGTGGAAGGACCGAGGAAAGCTCAAGCAGCAGCTTGTGATTACTCAAGTTCAATTCGTCGCTACAACCAATGACGGCATTTTCAACGCGTCCGCTGTGCGTTAAGGGAACGAAGCTATGTCGATCAGCGAACTTCAGAAAGCGCAAACTTATTTGAGCTCCCAGTTTGAAAAGGAAGAGTCAGCGCGAGGTGCCAGGTGTTCGATTGCCTTGAGAAATCTCTTTCCCATCCTGTTGTTGCTCACTCTGCTGGCAACAGTTCAGGGACAGGATCCCGACGGGCAGTCTGGCCTCAGAGGATTCCAACCAAACGGTTCATATGCTATCGGTGAAATAGAAACCATTGGCCTATCTGGCGGCAACTTGAATTATTCGTTGCCGCTGGCGTCCTTGCCTGCCAGTCGCGGCGGCAGGTTAAAACCTGTGGTTTATCTGCTTTACAACAGCAAGTTGTTTGATACTCAGGTCAGAATGTGCCTCAGTCTCAACTGCGCACGTCCATATATACAAAATGATTTGATTTATTCTGGATTTGGCGGTTGGACCTATGGAACAAATTATTTCGTGTTAACGAGAAATCGTGCTTTGAATTACGTTGACGGTGCGCCTCCTCCCTATAGTACGTATAAATACAAGACGGAAATATATTTTCCTGACGGCAGCAGTCATGAACTTAAGCCCTCCAACCAAACGCCAACTCAGGGATACTACAGCGTCAGTCCTGGCAGTCCAGGCACCACACGCACCTACTACACAACTGATGGGACTTTCATTCGCGTTGAGTTTTCGGCAGATGGATCTTCGTGGACCATTTACTTTCCTGATGCCACTACCGTTAATTACGACAACACGACAGGGATACAGAAGACAACGGATGGAAACGGCAACTTTTACACGACGCAAAATGTAATTCTCAACAACGGCAATCCGGCAACTGTAATTACAGACCAGCTAAATCGAAAGATCACAATTGAGAAGCCTGTAAGCGGTCCGCACTACGTGAGAGTCAATGGGGTCGGCGGAACGGAAATAGTGACTGCTATCAATTGGGCGACACGAACCGCACAGGGCAAGAAGTGGCTGTGGCGAGACTATGTAAATGAAGGGACCTACGAGTTCAAGACAGCCGTGCCCTCTCGGCCGGTCGTAACCAGTATCGACTTACCCACAGGACTAAGTTATCAATTCCAATACAACTCCGAGATCTTTGATCCGCAGAATCCTGGCAAATCAGTAGGCTGGGGTGAGTTATATCGTACAACACTGCCGACCGGGGCTGTCGCGCAGTACGGATACTCAATGGATAATCGCCACGGCAATGAGACCGACGACATCATCGAACCAAAGCATGCCTTGTGGGACCATCCAACGAGCAAACAAGTCAGCTATACAGACACATATGACGGAGTCAACACCCCTCGCAGCGAAACCTGGGGATACAGTGCAAACGTCATCGAGGGAGGACCAGCCAAGGACAAACACAAACTGCGACAGCGAGTTCACCTGATGGGGGCGTGACTACGGAACACTTCTTCGTCAACTTATCGGGTAGCACCACGTTTGGAAAGGCAGGCCTTAGTTATAAAACTGAGCGCCCAGACGGTTCGTGCGTGGAAAGGATCTGGCAAGAGAACACTCCATATAACGGCAGCGGTAACACGAAGAACTTTTATGTCAAGACGGAGTTCATTTCGATTCCTAATGCCGGAGGGACTTTAGCAAAGACAGCCATCAAAGACTTTACTTACGACAAGAATGGAAATGTCATTCAAGTAGCGGAGTACGACTGGGTACCATATGGAGATGTGGCTCGCGATGTTGACGGTATCCCGACAGGTGCGATTCCTGGCTCCGCTCAGTTGAAGAGGGTAATAGCGAGTGGATTTTATAACCAAACGCCAACCGCCAGTTCGAGCGCTTTTAATAGCGCAATTTACAATTTGAGTACGGCACCCAATCTTCGTGCAGCACTACAATGGAAGGAGACTCGATCAAACCTGACGCAGGCACTATCTCGTATCGAGTTTGATTACGACGACGCTACAAGTAAGGGAAATGTCACTGCCCAACGAGTTTGGGATTCAACAAAAGGGGCCTACTCTTCATCACTATCACCTGCGAACTCAATTTCCACATCAACGCAATACAATCAGTACGGCAGTCCCATTTTGAGTACCGACGCACGCGGTTTTCAAACGCAATTCAATTACGGAAATATCGGGGGAGGGCTTATTGATCTGTACCCGACAGAGATTAAGGTAGCTTATCAAACGGCGGTACAACGCACGGAAACTCGTGAATACGACTTCTCAACCGGTCTGGTGACGCGCAGTACTGATGTTGACAACAACATCTCGAGCGCTACTACTTACGACGTCTTCGGCCGGCCGATACTCCTAAAAGCCGCCGAAGGTAAGCCGGAAGAGACAAGAACCAGCACGATATACTCGGACATCGATCGACGCGTCGTCGTGAAATCTGATCTCAATGCAACCGGTGATCAAAAACTGGTAAACATCCAGCACTACGACCAGCTGGGACGAGTGCGTCTGTCACGGCAGTTAGAGGATGCAGCGACGCAGAGCGCGACTGATGAAGCTACCGGGATCAAGGTACAAACGCGTTACCAATATAGCGGTAACTTTTCATACGTGCTGAGCTCGAGTCCCTATCGTGCCGCCACCAGCGGGGCGGCCGGCAGTGAACCCACAATGGGTTGGACCAGGAGCAAGTCGGACAATAGCGGTCGAGTGATTGAGGTCCAAACGTTTGCCGGGACAAACGTGCCTGCGCCATGGGGAACAAACACCACGAGCACTGGTACTGTGTCAACGTCTTATGATGCAAACTTTACGACCGACAGATCAGGCGGGGAAAGTTCGTCGCAGTATGACGGATGGCTTAGGCAGACTGGCACGTGTCGATGAACCGGACGCAAACGGCAACCTTGGATCAACCAACTCGCCCGTACAGCCGTCGAGTTATGACTACGATGCTCTTGCTAATCTAATCACAGTTACACAGGGCGTACAGACGCGTACTTTCGCCTACAGTTCTCTGTCGCGATTGACTTCTGCCAGTAATCCAGAGAGCGGCAGCATTACTTATCAATATGATGATAATGGCAACCTGTTGGTAAAAACGGATGCACGTTCAGTTTCGACGCACTATGAATACGATGCACTCAACCGTGCTACCCGGCGCTGGTACAACGGTTCCAGTTCGCTATCGCAAGTGACACATAACTCTCCGGCTTTGCCCTCAGGAGTTGGCGGGACAGACGAAGTAAAGTTCTACTATGATTCACAGCTTCCCACCGGTGCTCCTTCATATACGTTGGGCTCAGCGAAAGGTCGCCTCACCGCTCAAACTTATGGTTCCGGCACTACTGGTGACTATTACGGCTACGATGTGTTGGGTCGTCCAAAGGTGAAGATTCAACGGACCGGTGCGAAAGATTAT
>Ga0209215_1000054_pt1 | contig 79701 bp, 72 predicted proteins | sample TexAe_OM2H0_M2_FD_187938 | JGI IMG/M metagenome (GOLD analysis project Ga0209215, IMG submission 187938) | Forest soil microbial communities from Davy Crockett National Forest, Groveton, Texas, USA - Texas A ecozone_OM2H0_M2 (SPAdes) (version 2) | ecosystem: Environmental > Terrestrial > Soil >... | reverse complement strand
TTCGACGAACTCTGCCTCGGGATCTTCAAACCAGACACTACGAATTTCTTCCTGCAGGCAATCGTGGATTTGAAGTCGAGAGGAGCTGAGTGCGTGATTCTCGGCTGCACAGAGATCCCGCTGATCGTCACGCCGGAAAATTCTGTGCTGCCAACGTTCGACTCAACTCGATTGCTCGCTAAGTATGCTGTTCGCGAGGCGATCAGCGATCGACCCATCGCAAACTCTGGTTGGCTGCCGGTTTTTTAGCCACGAATTATACGGATCAAAGCCACGGATTGAGTGGTATGATTCGTACCTGGATTCGAGCCCTCCCAATTGGTCTCACGTGATGCTCAGCACGTCAAACCTGGACTCTACATTCCCCTACGGCATTGACGTTAGCGCCAGCACTCAAAAGAGGAGGAATACTCATGGCGATTCCAAGAATCTTGTTTTCAGTTTTGACTCTATTGCTACTGACAATATTACTGACAGTCACGGCTCAAGCCGCAGCGCCTGTGGGCCAGACCATCTGGATACGCGCATCCGCGACAGGTCTCATTGTTTCAGCGGATCAGAACCGTGGAACGTGGGCTCCGCTCGTTGCCGACCGTTCAACAGTCGACGCATGGGAGCAGTTTCAGGTGGTTGATGCAGGCGGTGGCTTTATCGCCTTCAGATCGATTGGCACCGGTCTGTTCGTCTCAGCAGATCAGGCTCGTGCAACGTGGGCTCCACTCGTCGCCGATCGCGGCAGCATCGGAACGTGGGAGCAGTTTACCTGGTCAGATATTTCAGGTGGTGCATTCACACTCAGAGGAAGAGCGACCAATCTTTTCGTTTCCGCCGATCTCAATCGCGGTTCGTTTGCTCCGCTCGTATCTGACCGCCAGGCGGCGGGCATGTGGGAGCAGTTTACGTGGGGCGCCGTCGGCACACAGCCGCCGGCAGGATCGCCTCCGGGTTTTCCAAACTTAGTCTGGTCCGATGAGTTCACCGGGTCGTCAATAAATACTACCAACTGGGGCTTCGATCTCGGCGGTGGCGGCTGGGGCAACAACGAGCTGGAGAACTACACGAGCAGACCAGAGAACGCACGGATCTCAAATGGGACGTTGATTATCGAAGCGCGGCGCGAGAATTTTGGCGGAAACGCTTACACCTCGGCTCGCATGAAGACTCAGGGGAAACGTTCGTTCGGAATCAACACATGGATCGAAGCCCGCATCAGAGCGCCTCAGGGACAGGGCATCTGGCCGGCGTTCTGGATGCTTGGCAACAGCATCAGTACGGTTGGTTGGCCATCGTGCGGTGAAATCGACATCATGGAGATTCAGGGGCAGAATCCATTCCGAAATTTCGGCACGATTCATTGGGCTGACCAGAATGGGCAGCACGTCTCGTTTGGCGGAATCTTCAACTCTTCCGCTTCGCTTTCAGCCGGTTTCCACACGTTCGCGATTTCGCGCACCGGAACTTCGATCAAATGGTACGTGGATCGAATTCAGTATGCAGAAGCGAACATCTCGGGAGGCATTAACAGCACGTCAGAGTTTCAGGGACCATTCTTTATTCTTCTCAACGTTGCTGTGGGCGGGAATTTTGTCGGCAATCCCGACGGCAGCACTGTGTTTCCGCAGCAAATGCAGGTTGATTGGGTAAGAGTGTGGGGAACCTGAAGGTTATTTAGCCGCGGATGAACGCAGATAAACGCGGATCAGAAAGATCGATAAGTGATCTGCGTTCATCTGCGTAAATCTGCGGCCTGACTTCTTCTTGTAAATTCTGTAAATCCTGTCCAGAATACGCGGCGCACGGAAAAAGTCGGTTCGATCCCCATTCTCTTATGATCGGGCAACTCCTCCTCCATTTTCGTCGTGGATGGACGCGCGATGCGACTCAACTTCTCTGGGATCATCTTCCGCCGAGTATTCACACCGTAGCTTATCCACAGATTACGCAGATTCTTTTTAAGAAATCGGCGTAAGCTGTAGATTACATAAGCAGCGACTCAACCCTGTGCGCGTGGACCATCTCCTCGCATGGCGACCACGCGAAGACTGTGAACTTACCGTCCTGCGAAGCGACTAACGCGAGGGCCTCACGCTGATCGTAGACAAACTGCGCCGCTGAAAGATGCCTGGTGCCGCCGTGCTCTGTCGGTTGCACCACGATCGGAAGATTGCCAACGACGGGCTCGGTGATCACCCACCTATCAACGGGCGGACTTCCTTCATGGCGGCGAATCTTTGCACCGAACGCCAGCACTTCATACTGGTCGTTGATAACAGTTGCGCCATCGACCGCGGTCATTCCGCCAATTGTGTCGACCGCTCGGCGAAGTGCGCTTTCCCATTGCCTTCGATCTTCGGCATCAGCTTTGTGACGCAAAAGTTCGGAAAGCGCCGAGAAGGCCGGCGTGATCGAGTAAAGAATCGGCTGTGCGATTGATTCCCGCCAGCGCTCAACACCGGAAGGCACAACCAGCAACGAGCCTCCATGTCCCTGTGCCCGCATCGATGCACTCAATTGGACCAGAATATTCAAGGAGTGATGTGGCCCATTAGTCGCGGCTGCCGTGAAGGCAAGTAATGCTTTGAGTAATGCAGGACAGTCAGGAAGGCTCGTACCCTTTTCGTCGATAACTTTGACCTGCTCGCCTTTAAGCACGGCGACGTTCGCGTACTTACCAAACCCGTCAAGACGACGATGTTTGACTACCAGCAATCCCGGCTCGATGTCCTCGATTACAAAACAGAAACTCGGAATCGTCCGCGTTGTACCCCAAACCTTCAGTTCGTCGCCGTGATTCCAGACGCCCAGATGAATCTCCGGCCGTTCGACTGCGGGTGCGAGTTTTGTAAGCACACCCGCAGTCAGTGGTAGCGGATGTTCAAAGACCATCGGCTGCCTGGCTTGTTCGGGCGAAAGATAGGCCATGGAGATTTTCGGAAACCGACCCTCTTCCGGTCGAAAGCTGGCCCAGAACGTGGCGTTCAGCATTGACGCAATGGAGTGCGCGTCGGGCTGAGAGGCGAGGTTGTCCTCGCCCATTTTCCGTGCTTCGGCAAGATGGCGGGCGAAGTGGGCTTCAACGATTGGCGCCACAGTATTCGCCGCCTGGTAAGTTGGCTGATTCATAAATCTATTTGCCTGTGAAGAGCGTGTTCTCGTCAACAAAACACAGGCCATTGCCCCATGGATCGTGGACGTAGAAAGAACGTTCACCCCACGGACGCTTTACGACATCGCCCGCGCTTGCGCCGTGCACGTTTTCAGTCGAAAGACAGTCCAACTCGCGGGCGCGTTCGTGGATCGCGTCGACGTCGTCGACAGCGAAATAAATGTAGTCGGGCAACGGTTCTGGTCTCAATTCCGAAGTGTTTTCTCCGGTAACATCTACAAGGCCGAGAATTACCGGACCACAGTCTATGTAATGACGGGAGCCACGCGGAATGCGACGTCCGCGATCGCCAAGTAGCTTTCCATAAAATTCTTCTGCCTTGTCGAGATTGTCGACTTGCAGAACGATCCGGTAGAGTGTGGGCGCCATTTCGGTTCCTTTCACTGCTGGATTCCAGCCACAGATTAACGCAGATGAAGACGGATTAAAAATGAGTCGCCCTGAACCATTTCCATTTGTACTCGACGAGTTGCAGCCACTCCGGCCGACAGTGAAGCGCGCGTTTGGTTTTACCTACGTCTATCTCGACGACACGCTCTTGTGCTGCTTACGAAACAGCGAGAAGAAGCCGGCGACTAATGGCATCTGGTTGTTTACCACTGCCGAACACGTTGATAGTCTCGCGCAAGAGTTTCCCGACTTGCCGCGTCGCAATCTCTGGCGCTCACGCGATAAAGCGTGGGTAGTGCTGGCATCGCGTCTGGAGTACTTCGAAGAGTACGCCTTCAAAGCTTGTGAGTTCATACTGAATGGCGATCGGCGCATCGGTCGCCTCTCTCGCGTCCAACGCCATCCACAGATTACACAGACTTCATTAAAGATATCTGTGTAATCCGTGGATGCTTTTCTTAACTTGAGGCTCCCCAATGGATAAACATGAACCCGAGACAGGTTTGAGCTTTGAGCGCGTTGTTTTTTTCAGCGATGCGGTGTTTGCGATTGTGATCACGCTGCTGGTGCTCGAACTCAAAGTTCCTCATTTGACCGAGCACAATGAGCCGGCGCTGCGACATGCCTTACTCGATCTCATCCCGCGCGTGATTGGATTCGTGATCAGTTTTCTGATCATCGGTTTGATGTGGATCGAGCATCATCGCATCTTCCGTTACATTGAGAACTACGACGGCGGTCTGCTCTGGCGAAATCTGTTTCTTTTGCTTTGTGTTTCGTTTGTGCCGTTTCCGACCGCGCTTTTCAGTGAGAATTTTTGGAGTCGGACGGCGTTTATTCTCTACACGGCAAGTTTTGGCGGCGTGGCCACCGCGAAACTGCTGATTTGGCGTCACGCAGTTAAGGCAAATCTGCTGAAGAAGGACATCAGCCCGGCGCTCGAGCGTCGGATCGCGCGGCGCTCGCTGGCTGTGCCTATCGCGTGCGCGGTGGCGATTGTTCTCGCGTTCGTTAGTATATTTATTGCGCCGGTCGCATTCATTCTCATTCCGTTGCTGGCGCGGCTGTTGGATCCGACTTCGAAGAAAACAAAACCGGAAGCCGTATCCACAGATTACGCAGAATCGTCTTAATTAATTCAGCATTGATGGATATTCAAATCGAGACACTCGCGCAAACGATCTGGAACTATCATTTGATGAATCACGAGATCGCGAAAGCAGATGCGATCCTGGTGCTTTGCAGTCATGATGAGCGAGTTGCAGAACGAGGTGTTCAATTGTTTCGCGAAGGTTGGGCACCGTTACTGATCTTCTCAGGCGGGCAGGGGATAAACGCAGATCAGCGTTTATCCGCGTAAATCTGCGGCTTAATTTACAAACCGTCGCAACTGCACGCTGATCGCGAATCCGATTGCGATAAAGGTGGCGATGAGGGAGGCAAGCCCGGCGCTCATTAAAGGCAAGGGAACACCAATCACCGGGGAGATGCCGAGCGCCATGCCGATGTTGATGAATATTTGAAAGGTCAGGCCGCCGACAAAAGCCATGATAAAGAGCATGCCCATGCGATCAGATGCGCGTCGCGCGCCAGTGACAAGACGTGAAAGCAGGACGATGTAAGCAATCAGCACCATGATGCAGCCTGCGAACCCTGTGTTCTCGGCGGTCACGGCATAAATAAAATCAGTGTGTGGCTCAGGCAAAAACTTCAGGCCGCTTTGTGAGTACGCAACAGATGAGCGCGACCCGAACAGTCCTCCCTCGCCAACCGTTAGAATCGACTGCCACGTGTGGTAACCAATACCCTTGCGATCCGCCTTCTCGGGATCGTAAATCACGTTGATTCTTTCCTGCTGATAAGCTTTCACGGCCCCGGTTTTGACACCTACCATATAAGCAACAGGAATCAGGACAACTGCCAGCACAGCACTGATAACTACGAGTCTCAATCTGATCGCAGACAAGAAAAGCACGACCGCCAGAATCGGAAGATACGTCAACACCGATCCGGCGTCGGGTTCAAGGAGGATCAAGGCGATCGGAAGTGCCAGAATCAGCCCACCGATGATCATCTCCTTGAGCGTCAGCACCTCCACGCGGTTCTTGCCGAAGTAACGCGCGAGCATCATCGCCGTCGTCACTTTCACAAACTCAGACGGCTGAAACTGTCCGATGCCGGGCACTTTGATCCACGCCCGTTGACCGTTGATTTTCAAACCGATTCCGGGCAAGAGGACCATTACGAGCAGGAGCAGGCCAAAGATGTAGAAAGCAGGCGCGAGGTTGAGTAGCCGACGGTAATCGGTGAACGCGATTGCCAGCATCGCCACGAGGCCGATTGCGAGGCCGATAAGCTGTTTCACCCAGTAGGTTTCAGTTGGCTGGGCATTGCGAATCTGCAGCGTGCCAAACAACACGATGCCGATGGCCAGGAACGCGAGCAGCCAATCAAAATCTCGCCAACTTCGTTTTTGAATTATCGCGACCATCTAGATACTGCCAAACCATCCACAGATTACACAGATTTTGTCAGTTATTAATTGCTGTTTGTTGCGCCGTCGCTGGCTTCGGTTTAGGCGCCGTTTTTACAGGAGTCGGTGTGGTTTCGGTCTCTTTCTTAGCGATCTGCTTCACAGCGCCTGGAGGTTCTTCGTGGCGAGTCTTGCGATAGTATGCATCGTATACACCGCGAATCGCAGGAGCTGCGTGACTGCCGCCAAAACCCGAGTTCTCGATCAGTCCCACCATCGCGATTTCCGGCTTGTACGCCGGAGCATAACTGACAAACCACGAGTGATCTTTGTTCTTGCCGGTGTCCTTGCCCAGGCCGACGACCTGCGCGGTTCCCGTCTTCCCGGCAATATCAAAGCCGGCCATCTGAATGCGCGCGCCCGTGCCGCCCGCGTTGACAACGCGCCACATTCCTTCGACCACGGCGTGGTCGATTGCTTCCGGAATCGGAACGACTTTTGGATTCGGACGCGATGAATCGAGGGGCTGGAACGTGACTGGAGCCCGATAATCAGGTGTGCCCGGATTGCCGAAGGCTTTGACTTCCTTCAGCAGGTGCGGAATGTACAAGCGCCCATCCATACTGACTCCGGCGATCGTTCGCAACAACGAAATCGGTGTGATGATGTCGTAGACCTGGCCGAATGATGCATAGACGGTATCGATATCACGCCACTCAGGATCGCGCGGCTGCATCTTTCGCTTAAATTCACGCGACGGAGTCCAACTCACGACTTCATTTGGAAGATCGATGCCGGTGCGCTTGTTGAGATCAAACTCGTCAACCATCTCGACGATGCCGTCGATACCCATCTTCAATCCGAGACGATAGAAATAACCGTCGCACGAGTGTGTGATTGCAGTTTTGATATCCGGCGAGCCGTGATTGCCCATGCAACGCGTGAACTTGTTGCCGATCGTGATACCGCCGCCGCAGACCAGGTTCGAATGTTCGAGCGTGATAGCACCTTGTTTCAAACCGGAAACGGCCATTGGGATCTTCCACGTCGAACCCGGTGGGTAACGACTCTGAATCGCGCGATTGATCAGCGGCTTTTCCGGATCGTCCAGCAGCGCTGCATACTCGGTGCGCCCTTCCTTCGTCGTGATTCGTTGCGAAAACAGATTCGGATCAAAGGTCGGCGCGGAAGCGAGCGCGAGGATCTCACCGTTGTTCGGATCCATCGAAATGATGACGCCGCGCCTGGTCACGGAGTTACGAAGTTGTTCCTCGGCGGCGTTTTGTAGATCAAGATCGATCGTGGTGATCAGATCGCGTCCGGGTATCGGCGCCACAGTTTCAATCTCATCCTGAATGCGGCCGCGACTGTCTACTACTACCTCCCGATAACCATCCTTACCGCGCAGGTAATCGTCGTAGATCTGCTCAATTCCGCTCAGGCCGATAATGTCGCCGGGTTTGATGCCCTTGTCTTTATAGACCTGTAGTTTCAGTTGCTCAGGACTGATCTCGCCGACGTATCCCAGGACGTGTGCGAGAGATCCGTTATCCGGATAGCGACGTTGTGGCTGTTGCTCGACGCGTAGTTCAGGATATTCGAGGTTGTGAGCCTCAACCCAGGCAATGTCTCCCGGCGTCGCGCCCTCTTTCACGTGAATCGACTCAAACGCGGGCATCGTCTGCACGACTTTGAAGTACTCGCGCAGGATGTCTTTGTCTACGGAAAGACCCTCGGAAAGCGGATCGATCAAGGCGTTGAGATCTTTGTCTTTCACGTCCTCGCGAGAGAGGATGACGTTGTAAATCGGGCGCGAGTCGACAATTACTCGGCCTTCGCGATCGAAGATAACGCCGCGCGGGGCAGGGATCGGCAACCGTCGTCGTCGCTGGTTCTCTGCTATTTCGGCGTAGCGCTCACCTCTGACGACCTGCAGCACGTAAAGACGAACGCTTAACAGGCCAAGCAGGAGTATGACCAGTACCTGGAGAAAACGTAGGCGAGCTCGGAGGTTTTGGGATGAATCTTCGAATTTCATGGGTTAGTACTCGTACTTAGTGCTTCGTTTTTTGCACCGAGTTGTATGTTACAGGATTAACAGAATGCATCATGTCAATCTTGTTACCTCCTCCGCAACGGACCCGTCGAACGGCGTGCAACACGGCGGCGAGTGGCAAACTGGCGCCGTTGCGCGTTGCGCTCTGCAACGACAGCGTCAAGCAGGTATAGCGCTAAAGTTCCGACGACCGTCGTGGCGATCAGTTTATAGGACATCGTCTGTACAAACGGCACAGCGGGCGGATAGCCCAACACCCTGTGCCAGAAAACATATATGGCCGAGTCGAGCAGCGAGCCGGCCGCAAGCACTGGAATCCTCAGTAACGGATTTTCAAGATTTACGCGTGTCGCGGCGAAATAGATGACGTACGCGGTTAGAGTTTTTGAGAAACCGCCGGCGCCCACTAATCCTCCACTGCCGGCGTCAACAATCAATCCTGCAAGCGTACCCACGAGTAACGCCTTCCAGGCGTCGCGCTGCAAAGCGATGTAAACAACAACTACGAGGGGAAAGTCGATGTAGGCCAGCGGCCGCCAAACCTCGCGCAGCAGAAGCTGTAACACTATGGCGACCGATAAAACTACGGCAATCTTAATATGCGACATACAAACATTGCCGATTGCCAATTGCCGATTGCCGATTGTTTGTTTGTGCGGGAACTCGGATGCTGTCAATTGGCAATTGGCAATCGGCAATTGGCAATGATCTCAATCGGCAGTCGGCAATTGGCAATAACTTCATCTCCGGGTTCTTTCTGTGGTCTGCGGACTCTGCTCGGGCACGGAACGCGGCGGGGGACGGTATAGGAGCACGGCGACTTCTTCGAGATGATCAAGTTGAGAGCCGGGTTGAATGAGAATCTGATGGGCTTGTGTAGCCGTTCCGTTCTTCACCTCAACCACTCGGCCCACGTTTATTCCTGGCGGATAGATTCCATCCTGTCCCGTCGTCATGACGGAATCGCCGACTTCGACTTTCTCGAGTCCGGAAACGTAACGCATTTCAATCAGCGCCACACCGAGATCTGCGCGTCCGCGAATCGAGCCGAGTGCGCCTGATTGCCCGAGTTGGCCTACAACAGCGCCGGCGCCGGCCTTCTCGTCGGTGATCAGCATCACTTGAGACGCCCAGGGACTGACAGTGATGACACGGCCGACGATGCCACCGCCGCTAACAACCGGCATGTTAACGGCGATTCCCGAACTACTGCCGCGATTGATCGTGATCGTGTTGAACCACACAGATGGATCGCGAGCAATGACACGCGCAGGAACATTCTTAACTTCGCTATGTTCGTTGAAATTCAACAACGCTTTGAGGCGTTCATTCTCATTCGCTGCCTGGCGGGCGGCGTGGAGTTCTGTTTCAACCTGGGTCAGGCGTTCTTTGAGTTGTTCGTTCTCGCGGGCAGTGCTGCGGAAGTTCCAGATCTGCTGGAAAAATCCCGAAGTCGCCCCACTCGCTTTTGACGATGCATTTTGCAGTGGGGAGGCAAATGTTTGCGCCCAGACGCGCAATATTTTCTGTCGCCCGTCGGCATCTCGGGCATCAACTGCCATGATGATGAGGTTTGCGACGAGCAGCGTGACGAGCCAGAAGGGAGCTCGCTGTCGAATCTCTTTTTGTGTACGAACAAAAGCCATCGCAAATCCATCCACAGATTAAGCAGATATATTTTACAAGTGAATCTGCGTAATCTGTGGATACCTCATCTTACATGCCGCTCACCATCGTGTTTTCCCACTTAACCCGTTTGAGCAGATCGAAATCCGATAACATTTTGCCCGTGCCCAACACGACCGAAGCAAGCGGGTCGTCGGCCAGTGAAACGGGCAGTCCAGTTTCGATTGAGAGTCGTTTGTCGAGATTTTTCAGCAACGCGCCGCCGCCAGTCAAAACGATGCCGCGCTCGACGATGTCTGCGGAGAGTTCAGGAGGAGTTCGTTCGAGAGCAACGCGCACGGCGTTGATGATCGTTGAGATCGAATCGGCCAGTGCTTCGCGCACTTCCTCATCTGTAATTGTGATCGTCTTCGGAATTCCTTCAATCAGATTGCGACCACGGACTTCGTACGACAACGGTTCATCCAACGGGTACGCCGAGCCCAGCTCAATCTTGATTGCTTCGGCAGTTCGTTCCCCAATCAACAGGTTGTACTTCCTCTTGATGTACTGGATGATTGCTTCGTCCATCTCGTTTCCAGCGACCCGTACCGCACGAGAGTAAACAATACCGCTCAAGCTGATCACGGCGATGTCAGTCGTTCCACCGCCAATGTCGACGACCATGTTTCCGTGTGGTTCCGTGATGGGAAGTCCGGCTCCGATGGCTGCGGCCATTGCTTCTTCGACCAGGTAGACCTCCGACGCTTTGGCGCGATAAGCAGAATCTTCAACAGCCCGTCTCTCAACCTGCGTTATCTCAGACGGAATACCGATCACGACTCGTGGACTGACCCACGTCTTGCCGTTGTGGGCCTTGCGGATGAAGTGTTGCAACATCTTCTCGGTAACTTCGAAGTTGGCGATGACGCCGTCTTTCATGGGCCGGATGGCGACGATGTTACCGGGGGTGCGGCCCAACATGTCTTTCGCATCGCGTCCAACAGCTTCGACCTGATTAGTTACTTTGTTAATCGCAACGATGGAAGGTTCAGACACGACGATGCCGCGTCCCTTTGCATAAACAAGAGTATTTGCCGTCCCGAGGTCAATAGCGAGGTCGCTTGAAAACAGACTGAAGATAGATTTGAAAGCCATCTAGACTTATTCACTTCCCGTGGTTGTATAGAATGGAACTTCGGGTGGGATCGGCGGTAAATTCAGTAAGAAGCGAATCCGTTTCGATCGCTCTTTACCCCCCTTAGACGCCCAAACACGTCCGAAATCCTAAGATACACCCTGAACATACACGACGTAAACTAGAAACTTTACATGGTTTAGCCACAGATTGCGTAGATGCAAACCGATCAGTTAGCCAAATCTGTGTAATCTGTAGCTTCGGGGGTTGTGATGGCGCGTTTGGCTGGCTCTCGGGAAGCCAGGTCGGCTGCGAAACGCACACAGTTTTTGTTGGCGGCTTTGGCTTCATACATCGCCGTGTCGGCACAGGCGATGAGTTGTTGGGGGGATGAGGCGTGTTTCGGAAATGCCGCGACTCCAAAACTCGCAGTCAATGGGAGCTGCAGACGACGGCCGCCAGTAAACATGTGTCGCGTTATCCGCTGGCGAATGCGTTCGGCAACTTGTCCGGCCAGTTCTGTTCCCGTGTCGGGTAAAACGATTACAAATTCGTCTCCACCATAACGTGCGACGGCATCAGTATCGCGAATGGACGATAGGATCACCGCCGCTATCTCCATCAGCACGTGTGAACCAACGAGATGGCCGTGGTAGTCGTTGATCTGTTTGAAGTCGTCGAGATCGAGAAACAGCGCCGCAACGCTGGAACCGTATCGACGCGCGCGCCGAATCTCGTTCAATAAGAACTGACGCAGATATCGGGCGTTGTGAAGTTTTGTCAGATCGTCAGTTTGAGAGAGCCGTTCGGCTTCAGCGATGCGAACGGAATTCGCGAGCGCCGAGGCAATTGGCAACGAGAGCGCATCCAGTAAAGCGACGTCAGTTTTCTTGAATGCGCGTGCACCGGAACCTTCACGAATACCTTCGATGACTCCGAGTATTCGCTCGCCGCAGATCAGTGGAATTGCGAGAACAAACTGTCCCTTTTCCTTCCTCTTGATGATTCCCATTCCGGCGGCGGCGCGTTTTGCTGCTTTCGTTTCTGAACCGATTGGCAGATCCGGTTCGGCGAGCAGTTGTCCCCACTCCTCGTCGTTTTTGGAGCCTTGCTGGCCGGGCTGTCGCACTGCAATCGCTTCAAGCGTCGCGCCTTCAACTCCTTTCGCCTCGGAAAAGAGATAAATGGCCCAACGATCTGCGCGAATCAAATCCTGCAATCCGGCGAGCGCTGTGTTTGCCGCTCCACTCTGATCGCCACTGAAGTGCAACGAAGAGACTAGTTCGTAAGCCGCGCGCAGATGGCTGACTTTGATTTTCTTTGGTAGGGAAGTTGTCTCAGCTTCGACCGGCCTCTCAATCGCAGCCGGTATTCGCAATTCACCCGAAGCGCCGTGGCCTTCGATTTCCCGCAGAAGGGCTGGTAATTGCGCTGACTTGTCTGCAATCGCAGCGAAGCCAAGGCGTTTTAGAGTCACGCCATCGAGACTGCGCAGGTTATGACTTTGATACCCGTTCGTTTGGCGCCGGCAGGCAACGAGAGGAGCTCCGGGCCAGAACGCTTTTGCGTGGTCGATGGCGGTGTGAAGTTCGACCATGTCAGCGCCTGGAACCACTTCATACAACACGGCTAGTGGTGGTGGCCCTTCCGCGCCGTGCGTTCCTTCTCGCTTCTGTTGTTTAGCGAGAGCGACTTCGACTTCGACTTCACGCAAACCTTCGATGAGCGTTTTTACGCCAGCCGCTCGCAACGCCTCGATTAAATCGTAGGCGGGAGCTTCATGGGCATCGGTCAAAAGTATTACGTGACTCGACATCTGGGCTCAGGTTCTGCCGCGCCCCGCGCGTGCTGAAAGTGAAACTTTGTATTGACTGCTATTCCCCTGTGAATCTTTCGCTTCGAGAGTGAGGTCCCTCGTCGCACCCGCGGAAGTGACCTGGATCTGAAATGCTCCATCATGCCCTGCGATAGTTTCACGCCCGCTCACGCGGATGGTCGTGCCTGGCTCTGCCTTGCCTCGGACGAGATAGATGTTACCGCCCAGCAGTTCTGTACTGAGATCAGATACGGCGACCTGTGAGCCGGTGCCGCGGTTGGCGACAATGAACTTCAGCGGATCGCTCCAGTCGCTTATTTGACCACTCGCGGCAGTTGCTCTCACGCGCCAGAAGTAAACGCCCGGACGAAGATCAGTTGCACCGAACTCGGTAGCCGCGAGTTGATCTCGCTCGATAACTTTTCCGTCCGCAACAAAGAACGGTGAAGTGGCGACTTCAACTCGATAGTACGAAGGTGTGCCCGATTGCGGACGCTGCCATTTCAAAGCTACGTTCGCAGCTCCGTTTGGTCCCACGGCCACCTGTTCGAGATCGTGAGGTCTGGCCGGCTGAGGCACCTCCAATAGCTTCTGCGCCGGCGAAATGCGACCCGAATTGTTAACTGAAACGTACTCACCACCTTTAATTGAAGTTTTATCGCCGTTTTGGTTGGTGGTTTCAATCACACCAGTCGAAACTCGAATTTCTTCGGTGCCCTCAGGATTGACGCCGAAACTCGCGCTCGTCTGCTGGCCCATCGCGTTCCTCGTCTTGGGCGTCTCAACTACGTTCGTAGTTCCGTCAGCTTGTTGTTCTGTTCTGACTGATAACTGACCGCTATCAACCTTAACGTGTACGTTCGTCTTCTTGCCGTCGTCAGCGCGAGCATTATCCCGAATGATAATCGTGCTGTTTGGTTTGACCAGGAGGGTCGAGCCGTCGGCAAGGCCGATGCGAGCGCGGCCGTTCGCCTGAGTTTGCACTGTGTCGCCGGGGTAGAGCTCCGTATCGGAATTGGCCGGAATCATTTCGCGAGTGGCGGAACGGATAACGCGCACGTCACCCTCGAACGAGACGAACCGGGCTCCGGCTGGGTGGTTAATGATCGCCACGTTCCGGAAGGGATTGCCATATTTCCAGACATAGAGGGCGGCGCCGGCGGCACTGACGCAAAGCAGGAAAATGGCGATTACCAGATAGACGAAACGCTTCTGAATAATCCACCAATCAAAAGCAAAACGACTGGTCTTATTCGTAACCATTGGCTAAATCGAACTTGGGGAAGGGGGCCCAACAAAGTCGGGACCAGGTGTGAGTCCGTAACGGTGTCGATGGCGTTTCAGCCACCGGATCCAGGCAGCAACACTACCGATTCAGGAATTTAACACACGATGGAATGACCGTACAAGACGTTTAAAACCGAAAATTGGGCGCGGATCAACTGAGAAAACGCAGATCAGCGTTTTTCCGCGTTCTTTTGCGCTAAATTATTTAGGTTTTTGGTCGGTTTCGTTCAGTTCCTCTCCCAGCGGGAGGTCAAAGTCCGGGGGTAGGTCGACCTGTATGGTGGTGTCTGGTTCAGGCGCGAACAATAACGATGCGGCTACGGAGCCTACCAGTACCACGGCCACGAACCCGAGCGACGCCTTGATTGGAATTGGCACATGGACGGCCCCCAACAGCATCTTTAGCCCGATAAACGTCAGAACGATGGCCAGCCCGGTGCGGAGATACCGGAACTTATCGACCACGCCCGCCAGCAGGAAGTACATCGAGCGTAGACCGAGAATCGCGAAGACGTTCGATGTGTAAACTATAAACGTGTTGGTGGTAATGGCGAAAATCGCAGGTATAGAGTCGACTGCAAAGACCAGGTCCGTGACTTCGACCACCATCAACACGAGGAGCAGGAGTGTTCCGGTCCGTTTGCCGTTCTTCGTGGTGAAAAACTTTTCTTCTTCGTATTGGCGGGAAATCGGCAGGAAATGAGTTACAGCCCGAACGACGATGTTCTGTTCCGGCTGTACGTCAATCTCTTCGTGGCGGAACATCTTAATTCCCGTGTAAACAAGGAAGGCGCCGAAAATGTAAATAATCCAGTGGAAGCGATTGATGAGCGCTGCGCCGACGAAGATCATCGTCAGGCGCATTACGAGTGCCCCCATCACACCCCAGAAAAGCACACGATGCTGAAACTTCGACGGAACTTTGAAATAGGAGAAGATCAGCAGGAAGACGAATAGATTATCAACCGACAACGATAACTCGATCAGATAGCCGGTGAGGAACTCGTAACCGCGTTGAGAGCCCTGATAGTGAAAGACAATCGCGGCGAAGATCATCGCGAGGGTCACCCAGACGCCACTCCAGATCCATGCTTCTCTGTACCGGATTGCGTGAGCTTTCCGATTAAAAAGACCGAGATCGAGGCCCAGCATTGTGAGAATGAACAAACTGAATCCAGTCCAGAGCCAGGTGTTGCCGCCGATTGAGTCCATTTAGAGGAGTCAAAATAGCATCAGCGTTTGGATTGGAGCAATCGGAACCCGCTTGACGGTTGCAGCGATTCCGTGGTCTCACATACAATCCGCAGTTTCTGAAAGGTAATCAACAATGCTCAAAGCACTAGGACGACTCGAACGTACCCGCAATATCGTCATTCTTCTGTTCGCCATCCTGATGGCCGTGAGTCTCGTTATTTTCTATGCTCCGGGCCGGACAGCGAGCAATATCGACCCCACCAAGAACACCGAAGTAGTGGCAAAAGTCGGTTCCAGGACCATCACTCTCGCTGAGGTCGCACGCATCCGAGAGAACTACGCCCAGATGTTCGGAAACCGCATCAACCTGGCCCAACTGGGTGGTAACAAGCGTTTCCTCGACGGGTTGATTAGCCGCCACGTGATCGCGCAGGAAGCCGAAAGACTTGGACTCGCCGCCAGCGATGCTGAGCTCGCCGACAAGATCCGCAAGCAGTTTTCTGACGCCTCCGGAACCTTCGTGGGCTTCGACAGATATAAAGAGTCGATCACGGCGCGATACGGCGATATGGAAAGCTTCGAAAATGAGATTCGCGACCAGATTGCCCAGGAAAAACTGCGAGCATTCGTGACTGCCAGCGTCAATGTTTCCGACGCCGAAGTAGATGAGGAATTCAAGCGACGCAACTCCTCTTTCGACGTCAGCTACATTGCTCTCTCCAGTGATAAGCTGGCGGAAAAGATTCAACCCAGTGATGAAGAGTTGCGCAGCTATTACGAGAGTCACAAGAAGGATTACAGTTATCTCGAGCCACAAAAGAAAGTTCGGTACCTTTTCATCGATACCGAAAAAGTTGGTTCCACGATTCAGATTCCGGAGTCGGATCTAAAAACGCAATTCGACAGTCTCCAGCCACAATTCAAAGAGGCAGGCGTCAAGGTCCAGCAGATTCTGCTGAAAGTCGTGCGCAAGGATCTGGATGCGCAGGTCGAACAGAAAGCAAAGGACCTCATTGCAAAACTGCGCGGTCCGGACGGCACGGCCACCGAACAAGCCTTCGCCGAAGCTGCAAAAGGAAAGTCTGAAGATCCGGCGACAGCAAGAAATGGCGGTTTCCTGGCGAAACCGTTTAAGAAGAATCCGAATAAAGTTGATGCGCTTTACGATCGAACTATCGACATGCAGGTCGGCGAAGTTACTGACATCCCGATTCGCTATGGCGGTCACTTTTACATCCTGCGGCGTGGCGACAGTGTTCCGAAAACGTTTGCCGAGGCAAAACCGGAATTGCTCGTCTCGGCACGCAATAGCCGAGGCTTTAATGCAGCGTTCCAGCTTGCGCAAAAAGCTAAGAAACGCTTAGACGAAACCAAGGATCCGCAAAAAGTCGCCCAGGAACTCGCCGCGGAAGCACATATGTCACCGGCCGAAATGGTTCGCGAAACTGCATTCATAAAGCCCGGTGACGACGTTCCCAACGTCGGCGTCAATCAGCAGTTTGAGCAGGCTTTGGAAACCCTGAACAATCCAAACGATATTGGTGAAGCCACTGGTATCAAGGGCGGTTTTGCGGTCCCGATGCTGGTTGAAAAGAAGGATCCCCGGATTCCTGACTTTGATGAGGTCAAGACCAGGGTCGCCGATTCAATCAAACAGCAGCGCGCAAAGGATCAGCTGGAGCAGAAAGCCAAAGAGATTGCCGCAAGTTTGAGTGGTCCAGATGCAATCAAGGCTGCGGGTGAGAAAGAAGGTTTCGACTCCGGAAGCGATGACGGATTCAAGCTCGGTTCATCGCTTGGCAAGGCAGGCATCAGTACTGCCCTCGACGATTTGATCTACAGTCTTAAAGCCGGCGAGTTTAGTAAGACGCCAATCAAAGTTGACGACAAGTGGGTCATCGTCGGCGTTTCGAAAAAATATGATGCCGATATGAATGCGCTTGCCAGCCAACGCGATACATTGAAGCAGTCGATGATCAGCGAACGTCAGGATCAGTTATTTGACGATTACATCGCCGGCGTCCAGCAACGTATGAAGCAGAGCGGCAAGATCAAGATCTACAAGGAAGTGTTGGACCAACTTGAGGAACCGGCAGCGGAGCCGGACTTGCCCGCAGGTTTTAACCTTCCCGGTGGTTAGTAAAAGCCATCCACAGATTACACAGACTCTTTCATCCACAGATTACACAGACTCTTTTGAGAATCTGCGTAATCTGTGGAATCTGTGGTTAGTAACCAAAGAGTGGCCCAATCTCAGCCTGGGCCACGGTCGTGCGAATTTGCAGTTCGTTTGCCTGTGACAGGATTTGCATATTTGCCAGGGCACTCTTTGCCAACACTCCTTTAGCCCCCGACAAACGTCCCATACTGACGAACATCGATCCCAATTGTTTTAAGCCTTCCAGATTGTCGCTCAGCGATTTCGCCGCCTCGGCATTAACAGCTCGCGCCGCGAGAAACAACCGCACGTCGCTTTCCGTTGTGCCGACCGAACCATAAACCTGTCGTAGTGATCGCAGGTCGGTTGCAAATGGCGCATTGCCGATATCGAGATTTCCAATCAACTGCTCTGTGACGTTACTGCCGAATCCAATCACTGCATTCGGATCGCGATTCGCGAGTGCGATCAAGTCCGCATTGACTCGTTTACGAGAGCGACTCGCGTCGATCAGATTGCGAACACCGGCAGGATCTCCGAGTGCAAGTAAGTTTGTCTCGAGGGGGACGGCGGCAAGTTCGCCGATTTTCAAATCAAAAAGTCCAAGCAGCTTGAAGTTCTCGTCGAGTGTGAAAATGTAAACGGTCTTGTCCTGATACTTTTCCTCGCGGTACTTGCCATTGGCAGCGATTCGACCGGCAGCAACCATCGCGGCGGCGCTGAAACTTCCATTGGCAAGCGCGACAGTTTGCACCTTCGTCACGCCTTCAGCCGGATAGCTGTAGCGAACTCCGAGCGCAACCTGCTCAAACATGCGTGGGTCAAGACCGGTGCGTTCCTTGAACCGCTCGATACTTGCATTCACCTCACCGAGCTTTGCGGGGTTGCTGGACAGCATGCGGGGCATCGTCTCGCTCAGAAGTTGTTTCACTTTGATTTGGGCTACTGCGTCTGACTGCGGCAACGAGGACATCAACGTTGGTGTTGCCAAAACGGTATTGCGGGCGCGCGTCTGGGCTCGCGCCTCGGCTTGTGAAAAAGGTGCGATGAAAACAATCGCCAGGGTCAAAAGTGTTCTTTTCACTACAAACTGCCTTTCTGCCTAAGGACTATGAGAGTTTAGTTGATGCCTCGAGTTGACTCGTGGGTTGTTCCAAACTTCATCGAATCGTGGCCTGCAATTGCTTTCAGCTACTATTTGTGCGAAGGCAAAAGTCGAGTGCTAAACTCAGAAAAAGTAAGTTTTCGATAATCTGCCGGAACTTTGAAGAGATTCCTGTCAACCTCGAAGGTAATCTCTGACATTTCCATCGACATCTGGGTTCCGTCCGGCGTCCTCGACTCTGTTTTGATCGGCATTTTTAGCGCATCATCGATCCAGATCAACGTCTCATTTAAGGTGACGTTTGCCGCGTTCGGACCGTTAACAACGATTCGATATTTGTCTGTAGTGCGCGTGCCGATTGTTTCCTTGCCGAGCCGTTGGTAGGTCGTGTTGCTGGTTTCCGCGTGCAGTAACCCTTCGGGCGAGCGCTCCATCTCATCGCCATCAGCGCTTGCCGGAGGGCGCACTTTGGGATCCAACTCGGCATAGATCTTCTCTTCCGGTAGCAAACAAAACCTGCCCTCTGGTCCTTCAATGTAAACCATCGTTTTCGAGGCCACCTGTGATTCGTTGCGACGCATGTCGCCATCGCGAGCGATAAAAGTTTGGGTCGTGAGTGTTTCCCCATTCGGGTTGACGACTTTGAGGTTCCGGGTCGCACGATAGCGATCGGGCTCTTTCGTTTGAAACGGAGGTGTTGAGGAGATAACGGTTTCCGCTGTCGAGTTGTCGTTCGTAGACCTTTGCGGGCGACAGGAGATCGTGAGCAGGGCCAACGAAACCGAAAGCAGCGCACGCTCACGTCTACGGAGAAAGATCATAGGCGTTCCAGCAATAGCGCGAGTCCCATACCGCCGCTTACACAAAGCGTTGCGAGACCAAGCCTGGCTTGTCGTTTCTGCATCTCGTAGATGAGAGTCGTCGTGATGCGCGCCCCCGTACATCCGATCGGATGGCCCAAAGCGATGGCGCCACCGTTGACGTTCAAACGTTCTGCATTGAATCCGAGTTCCCGATCACAGGCGATGACTTGGGCTGCGAAGGCTTCGTTCAACTCGATCAAATCGATCTCCGAGAGGGACAGATGCTGACGGTCGAGCAGGGCGCGCACGGCGGGCACTGGTCCAATTCCCATGATCTCAGGTGCAACACCACATATTTCATAATCGACAATGCGAGCTTGTGGCGTGGCTCCGAATCGTTTCAGTCCTTCTTCACTCAACACGACAAGCGCAGCTGCGCCGTCTGTGATGCCGGAAGAATTTCCGGCTGTGACTGAACCGTCCTTGTAGAAAACTGGGGCTAGTTTCGCAAGATCCTGAAGTGTGGTCCCGGTGCGGCAGTGTTCGTCCTGGGCGAAGTTTGTCGTCTCGCCTTTCTTGCCGCTGATTTCCAGAGACATCACCTCGTCCTTAAATCTTTCCGACTGAATGGCTGCTTCCGCTTTTTGCTGCGAGCGCAACGCAAACTCGTCCTGTTCCTGACGTGAGATTTCGTATTGTCGCGCCAGCTTCTCAGCAGTTTGACCCATCAACAAGCCTGAAAGCGGATCGCTGAAACCGTCACGGTACATGCCATCGACGAGTTGCATGTTACCGAGGCGTGCGCCCCAACGCGCGCCTTCGGCGAAATAGGGCACGCGCGACATGCTCTCCGTGCCGCCTGCCAGAACTGCATCGGCACGGCCCAGCATGATCTCCTGGGCCGCGAGAATGATCGCTTTCAAACCGGATCCACATGCCTGGTTGATTGTGGCAGCAGGTACGTTTTCAGGGACGCCTGCGCGCCATGTAATTTGTCGCGCGACGTTTGGTCCACCGCCGGCTTGTCGCGCGCAGCCCCAGATTGAATCAGTCACCAATTCGGCCGGCACATTTGCGCGACGGAGACTTTCCTGCGCTACTGCGACGCCGAGGTCTGCTGCGGTCCAGGACGCCAGTGTCCCCCCGAATCTTCCGATTGGGGTTCGTACTGCGCCCGCGAGAAAAACGTTTTTCATAGTTGACCAAAAATGTAGCACAGGGTAGAAGTAGGCCACAAAAAAGCACCAGGTCACAAAAGGGCTTCACATGCTTCAAGACCTCACGACTCCGACGCGATTGGAATCTGCGTACGGCCAAATCACGATGCTCCTTCGTGAGCATGCCGAGTGGCTGTTTGTCTCAGGCGAATCGGTCCAGTCGCTTAGACGAGATGAAATCGAATTCACGATCGTCCAGCAAAAACTGATGTTGTCATGTTGGACCGAAGCAGGCACTCGCTTGTGGTGCATTCTCGGCTGGGACTGGAACGGACAACTGCTCGAATTGAAGGTCTCGCGAAAGATGGGGGCAGAGGTTTCGCTGATTGAACTGATTCCACGGACTGCGGCGAAGGTCGTTACGGCGACGATTCGGGCAGCGCGACAGTTGCGTTGTGAACGTTTGGCCCAACTCGCGGCGACGTTTCAGCCCGAGACTGCCGTAGAGCGACTGTCGTTGAGTCGCGGAACGAAGCCAGGTCAGCCTGGACGTTATGCGCAAGTGCTTTTGCGGAGAAGGCACGAGAGAATTGCTGTTACGGGGCCAGTCGTTTCCAGTCCACCTTCTGCTGTTGATGCGTTTCTCTCATCAACGTTGCTTTGGTTTCAGCGCACAACCGATCGGATCAAGCCGCCACGCATCGCGAAAGTCTGGCTGATTGTTTCCCCGGAACTGCTCAAACCGATGGTCTATCGCGTCGCGCTCTTACATTCCGGATTAACGAATATCATTAAAATCTTTACCGTCGATGAACAGTTGACATCGTTAACTCAAGTCTCGTGTCCTGACAAAGAAGAATTGTGGAAAAAGAAGCTGGCACGTTTCCCACCGGTTGCTGCTGCCAGGTCGACCGAACTCACGGGGGCCCTGATTGCAGAATCGCCGCACGCGGTCGACGTGGTCCATGCGCGTCACGGTGAAACACTTCGTTACCACGGCCTGCCATTCGCGCGCGTGCGTTCGTTGCTTGGAAACGAAAGAGTTTGGTTCGGAGTAGACCGTGCGCACCGTCGCCTGCTCGACGAGTCGACGTTCAACGACTGGCACAATCTCTTGCGCGACTTGCGCGTGCACCGTTCAGCGGCGGCAGCCGATCATCGCCACTTTTTCTATCGCGCGGCTCCCGAAGCGTGGCTGGAGTCGTTGTTGCGAAGAGACATCACCAAACTCGATCCGGGTCTGATCATCGCACCGCTACATGCACAGTTTCGAACTGCACGCGGCGCGAAGCTTGGCATTAGGCCAATAGATCTTCTGGCCCTGCGTCAGGATGGTCGTTTAGTCGTGATTGAATTGAAAGTGTCGGAAGATCGCGAGCATGTACTCCAGGGCGCCGATTACTGGCGGCGTGTCGAAGCTCACCGGCGCCGCGGACACATCGCGAAAGCGAACCTCTTTGGTCCACGAGCGATCAGTGATGAGCCACCGCTGGTTTATCTTGTAGCGCCAACCCTGCGCGTTCACCCGGCCTTCCAATCGTTGGCCCAGTGTATTTCGTCTGATATCGAGATCTATCGTTTCGACATCAATGAAGACTGGCGCTCAGGCGTCCGCGTCATGCGCCGCCAGAGAGTGAACTAAACTTAATGCTTTACGAAGATGCTGTCGGGTTCGTTGCTGAGTTGCGGTGGAGTCACAGTGGCCGTCGCTGGGGTGGTGATGTGATTGAGCGTGTCGTCCTTCGAATAAATGCCAGAGACGCGCATCTTAAACTCATCCGGGTTAGTCGCGTTATGCAGTGCTTCTTCCTGTGTGATGAGCCGCGATTGAAGCAGATGAAACAACGACTGATCGAACGTCTGCATGCCGTATTGTGATGTTCCCGCCGCAATCGCTTCGCGTATCAGATAAGTTTTGTCTTCGTTGATGATGTGGTCGCGAATTGTAGCCGTGGACACGAGAACTTCGATCGCCGGCACACGTCCGGCGCCCTTTGCGGCACGCACCAGGCGCATGGAGATCACAGCCTTCAGAATTCCGGCCAGCTGAATGCGGACCGATTTCTGCTGGTGCGACGGAAACGAGGAAACAATTCGCGTGATTGTTTCGGTCGCATCGAGTGTATGAAGCGTTGAAAGCACAAGGTGGCCTGTTTCAGCCGCCGTGAGGGCTGTCTCAATCGTTTCGTGGTCGCGCATTTCGCCGACCAGTATGACATCCGGATCCTGACGCAACGCCCCACGAAGAGCTTCCGCGAAAGAGCGTGTATCGACGTCGACCTCGCGCTGCGTTACGAACGAATGCTTATCGCGGTGCAGAAACTCGATCGGATCTTCGATGGTGACGATGTGGCCGCTACGCGTAGAGTTGATGCAATCAATCATCGCCGCGAGAGTCGTCGACTTACCGGAACCGGTTGCGCCGGTGACCAGTATCAGGCCGCGACGTTCTTCGGCAATCCTATCGATCACAGGCGGCAGACCAAGCTGACCCGCGGTCTTGGTGTGATCCGGAATGACGCGAAGCACTATGCTGACCGTGCCACGTTGCTGAAAGATGTTGGCTCTGAAACGTCCCAGTCCGGACACGCCATAGCCGATATCGACTTCCGACACTTCTTTGAAGCGTTGTTTTTGCCGGTTGGACATCATCGAGAACGCCATGTCCAAAGTATCTTCCGGCTTCAGGCGGGCAGCGTCAGCAAGGGGGTGGAGTTCGCCGCCGATACGCATAACCGGAAAGGCTCCTACCTTAAGGTGGAGATCGGAAGCATTGTGACCGGTGGCTACTCGAAGTAAATCGTCGATTTTTAGGGCCATGAAATATCCTGAACGAGCTGAAAACCTTGTGGGATTACGCGAGTAATGCTGGCGAGTGTCAGCGCGGAGAGGCGCGCTCGGGCTCATTGAATATAGCTTGACAGTCTGATACCCGTCAAACAGTTTTTAACCACAGATTACGCAGATTACGCTGATTGTGAAGGAAAATCTGCGTAATCCGCGGATGAATTTAGTTGATCGTGGTGGCGGCGGTCTCAATCGCGGCGCCGGAAAAGCCGTTATTTTCGGACGGTGCGGACTTCTGTTCGCGAACATAGGTGAGCCATTTGGCCGGGGCCGGACGGTCACCCTTGGTGATTTCGAAGAAGGCTTTTTGAATCTTTTCGGTCATTGGACCACGCCCGCCGTTACCCACCGTGATGCGGTCAACTGAACGAATCGGTGTAATTTCCGCGGCCGTACCGGAGAAGAAAAGCTCATCGGCCACGTAAAGAGCAGCACGCTGAATGGTTCGTTCCTTAATCGTGATTCCCAGTTCCTGACAGATCTGAATCACGCTGTCGCGGGTAATGCCCGGAAGAATTGAAGACGAGAGCGGCGGCGTTAATACGACGTCGCCTGCCACCATGAAGATGTTTTCGCCGGAACCTTCCGATACATAGCCGCGGTCATCGAGTGCTATCCCTTCCGCAAAACCGTTCAAAAGGGCTTCCATCTTGATCAACTGCGAGTTCATGTAGTTGGCGCCACTCTTTGCCATCGCGGGCATCGAGTTCGCATGAAGTCGCTGCCAGGTTGAAACACAAACGTCGACGCCGCGTTCGATCGCTTCGTCGCCCAAATACTTGCCCCAATCCCATGCGCCAATGTAACAGGCGAGCGGATTCGGAAACGGATTGACGCCAAACGCCGGATGTTCTTCATCAAGACTGCGAAACAGGATGGGCCGGATGTAGCACTGATCCATTCCGCTGCGTCGCACGAGTTCGGTCGACGCATCGCACAACTGATCGAGCGTCCATTCGTGGTCCATTCGATAAATCTTCGCGGAGTTCAGAAATCGCTGCATGTGTTCGCGCAGGCGAAAGACGGCTGGTCCCTGTCTGGTGTTGTAACAACGAATGCCCTCAAAGACGCTGGAACCGTAGTGTAAGACGTGAGACATCACATGCACGCGCGCGTCGTTCCACTGGATAAACTCACCGTTATGCCAAACAACGTCGCAAATACGTGGTGTCTTCACATCTTTAATGTTGCCGTCTTTTGAGAACATGTTGTTTACTCCTTCAGGAAATACTGAGGGGGCGACCGATACTCTTCAATTGTACTGAGTGGGTTATCAAACAGGGCACAATACAGTAGTTTTGAGTGGCTTGGCAAGAAGGCTTGCACGCGGCAAACAGACTTGCGCGCGCATTCTTTTTGCGCTGCTTTTGCTCGGGATGTTTCCTGCCGGCTGCAGTGAGAAAAAGATGAACCAAAACAACCAAAACACGTCAGTCGAAACTCCGGCTTCCGATCCGCTTTCGATTCATCAACGCGCCATCGCGATTGATATGCACGTCGACACCGTGCAACGAATTCTTGACGAACACGTCGATATTCAACAGCAACTGAGCGACGGCCATTTCGACGCGGTGCGTGCGCGGGCTGGAAATCTGGATGCGCAATTCTTTTCCATCTGGGTTGAACCACAGTTATTTGGCGGCGGCGGCGCGCGAGCGGTGAAGCGAGCAGATGACCAGATAGCAGCGATTCGTGCGTTAGCGGACAAACATCCGGAGACGTGGATGCTCGCAACTACCGCCGCCGACATCCGGCGCGCTGCGAGTGAGGGAAAGATAGCCGCGCTCATGGGCCTTGAAGGTGGTTATGCAATCGATGAACGACTGGAAAATGTTCAACGCTATTACGATCTCGGTGTGAGATACATGTCGCCGGCTTGGAGTGTGAGTACAAGCTGGGCCGGTTCTTCGGGAGATGACGTAGGCGCCACGCGCGGGCTGAATGAGTTTGGCAAGAGCGTTGTTCGTGAGATGAATCGTCTGGGAATGATGGTCGACGTTTCGCACGTCTCGGACCCAACGTTCTGGGACATCGTAAACACGTCGACGTCGCCGGTTATCGCCACTCATTCCGCCTGCAGAGCGATTGCAGACGTGCCGCGAAATCTTACCGACGACATGATTCGCGCCCTTGCGAAGACTGGCGGCGTAGTTAACGTCATTTTTTATCCGGAACATCTGGAACCGGGTTGGAGTCAGAAGAAAAAGCAGGTCGATGCGGAGATTGCGGAAATGGTCCAGGCGGCATCTGCCGCTGAAACTGGAGATGCGGTTCACAAGAAAATTGCGCGTGATTTAGTGCGGCAGCGCGAATATGCGCGTCGATTGCCACCGGTGAGAGTCGCACGCATCGTGGATCATATCGATCACATTGTAAGACTAGTTGGTGTGGACCACGTCGGTATCGGATCTGATTTTGATGGAGTGCAGGCAACGACTGCCGATCTCGGCACCGTAGCCGATCTACCAAACCTCACGAAGGAACTCCTGCGTCGCGGCTACAGCGAAGCCGACGTCGACAAGATCCTTGGAGGAAACATGTTGCGAGTCATGGACCAGTTAGGCCACTAAGCAGCACAAAAAGAGTTAGCGACAAAAAGCACAAAAGAAGAAGTTCAAAAACAAACAAAGACATCTATGTAATCTGTGGATGGTTTGAGATGCCTAAGATCGGATTCCACGCACCAATTAAAGGCGGAGTTCACAACGCGCTGATTGTCGCGAAAGACACAGGTTGCACCACGGTGCAGCTCTTCTCGCGTAACCCGCGTGGCTGGATGGCGAAGCCGCTGACAAGAGAAGATGTGTTGCTGTTTCGCAAGACGCGCAAGCAAACGAAGATCTCGCCGGTGTTGATTCACTGTAACTATCTCGTGAATCTCGCAGCGGTGGATGACGTCTTTCTCGAAAAGTCGCGTGCGTCGTTTCGCGAGGAAGTTGAGCGTGCACTTTTGTTAGGTGTGGATTACCTGGTGGTCCATCCCGGCAGTGCGCGCGGTGCTTGCGAAGCGGATGGCATCAAGTTGTGCGCTAAGAGTCTGAAGCTTGCATGCAAAGGACTGAAGCTAGGTTCACTTCGCATACTTCTCGAAAACACTGCCGGACAAGGTGATTGCATTGGGCATCGCTTCGAGCACCTCGAAGAGATCATGGCTGTTTGTAAAGAGCTTCCGCTGGCCGTTTGTCTCGACACCGCACACGCCTTCACTGCCGGATACGACATTCGGGAAGAAGACGGTCTCGAAGCATTGTTACAACGCGTTCAGCAGACAGTTAAGACGAAGAACGTGCGCGCGGTTCATTTCAACGACTCACGCGCTGCATACAACTCGCGCGTCGACCGCCACTGGCATATCGGCGAAGGTCATATCGGCGCCGAGGCATTGCGTCGCGTCGCTCGCCATCCGAAACTCAAGCACGCTGCATTCATTCTGGAAACTCCGTACGACGATCCACGAGCAGACATCAAGAATCTAGAGATGCTTAGATCATTCGTTGCCGATGGGAACTGAACCGTGTAAAATCCGTGGCCAATGTTTTCGACTAGACCTTTTACGAACCTCCTCCTAACGGTGCCGCTTCTGCGCCGCGCGTAAGCGCGTGTTCGGCGGGGCGGCGATTCCAATACCTAAACAAGCAAGATTTATTTGGAGACGTGTATGATTGGATAACGTTATGGACGAAAAATACTTTCCTGAAAAGATTGAGCATAAGTGGCAGCAATACTGGGCTGAAAACGGCACTTTTGAGGCTAAAAGCGACGATCCACGCAAAAAATTCTACTGCCTCGAGATGTTGCCGTATCCGTCGGGTTTCCTGCACATGGGGCACGTACGCAACTACTCAATTGGTGATGCGCTCGCGTGGTTCAAACGTCTGCAGGGCTTCAACGTGTTGCATCCGATCGGTTGGGACAGTTTCGGACAGCCTGCGGAACAGGCGGCGATCAAGCGTGGTGTGAATCCGCGCGATTGGACCGAAGACAACATCGTGCACATGCGCGGTCAGTTGCAGCGTCTCGGTATCAGTTACGACTGGACGCGCGAGATCGCCGCACACAGGCCCGACTACTACAAGTGGGATCAGTGGTTTTTCCTGAAGATGCTCGAAAAGGGTTTGGCTTATAAGAAGACTTCTCAGGTCAACTGGTGTCCCAAAGAAGAAACTGTGCTCTCCAACGAACAGTCGTCGGGAGGGATCTGCTGGCGTTGTGGTACGCCTGTCGAGAAACGAGATTTGGAACAGTGGTTCTTGCGCATCACTAACTACGCCGAGCAACTCGTCGCAGACATAAAACAGATCGAAGCGGGTTGGCCCGAGAAGGTCCTGAAACGGCAACGCGATTGGGTCGGCCGCAGTGAGGGCGCGTATATCGACTTCCAGGTAAAGGACAGCGATACGAAGATTCGTGTGTTCACGACGCGCATCGACACGATCTACGGCGCGACCGCCGTGGTCTTGTCTGCAGAACATCCGTTGCTCGCCGAGCTGCTCGAAGGTTCGGCGTTGAAGCAGGACATCGATGCCTTTGCACAAAACCTGAGAGCGCAGAGAGCCGCCGGTCGTGAAGTCGGCGAGGAAGAGAAGGAAGGACTCAACACCGGCCAGCTCGCTATAAATCCGTTCAGCGGCGAAAGCGTTCCGATTTGGGTCGCGAACTACGTGTTGATGGAGTATGGAACGGGCGCGGTGATGAGTGTTCCGGCGCACGACGAACGTGATTTCGAGTTTGCGCAGAAGTACTCGTTACCTATCCGGCAGGTTATCGCGCCGGTCGATCATCAACACACCGATGCCGAACCGGCGCTGACAACTGCGGGTGATGCATCAGCGGAGATCAAGCACTCGTTTACCGACTACGGCGTTTTGATCAATAGCGGTGAGTGGGGCGGCAAACTGTCGGAAGTTGCGATAACTGAAATGGCGGCATACGCCGAGAAGCATCGATTTGGTGAGGCTGCGGTTACTTATCGCATTCGCGACTGGGGTATTTCCAGGCAGCGATTCTGGGGCGCGCCGGTACCGGTCGTCTATTGCGATACGGATGGCATGGTTCCTGTGCCCTACGATCAGTTGCCGGTGATGTTGCCGCAGACTGCTGACTTCACGGGCACTGGTGAGTCGCCATTAGCGGGCGTGCCGGAGTTTGTCAGCACAGTGTGTCCGAAGTGTAAGGGACCTGCTCGCCGCGACACGGACACGATGGACACGTTTGTGGATTCATCGTGGTACTTCTTCCGTTACTGCGATCCGCGAAACGAAGAAGAAGCTTTCGATCGCAAAATCACCAGTCAATGGACTCCGGTGGACCAGTACATCGGTGGTGATTCACATGCAGTGATGCATTTGATCTACACACGATTCTGGACCAAGTTTATGCGTGACATCGGACTGGTCAACTTTGACGAGCCGGTGACGAGACTGCTGACGCAGGGCATGGTCACTAACCGCGTCGAAGGAACTGACGAATGGAAGGCGATGTCCAAGAGTCTCGGCAATGGAGTTGATCCTGACGAAATGATTCAGGCCTTCGGCGCCGATGCTACGCGTCTGTTTGTCTTGTTCGCGGCGCCGGTTGAAAACGAGTTGCGTTGGTCTGAAACCGGTATTGAAGGCGCAGTCAGGTTTTTGAGACGCGTCTATTCGATGGTTTGGAGATGGCAGGAGAGGCTGTCGAATCCGATTCAGGTGGGCGCGATGGAGTTTAGTCCTGAAGCAAGAACATTGCGCCGCAAGACGCACCAGACGATCGCCAAGATCACAAGCGACTTCGAACAGTTGCACTTGAACACGAGTGTGGCGGCATTGATGGAGTTGTTTAATCAGCTCGTCGACTTCAACAGCGACCCGGCGCAAGCTTCAGCGGAGGATACGTTCGCTGTCCGCGAGGCGCTGGAATCGCTGGTCATCATGCTCGCGCCGTTTGCGCCACATATTGCGGAGGAGATGTGGGAAAGCCTGGGTCATGCCGGTGGTTTGGTGAGCGCAACACCACGCTGGCCGGTTGCGGATCCTGAACTCGCGCGTCGTGAAGAGTTGGAGATTCCAATTCAGGTAAACGGCAAGTTGAGATCACGCGTGATCGCGGCTCCGGACGTTTCGGAAGAGGAATTGCGCACTTCCGCACTCGCCGATGAACGCGTCCGGGCGTTGATCGACGGACACGAAGTGGTAAAAGTGATCGTTGTCCCTCGCCGCCTCGTAAACATTGTGATCCGGTGAGCTTTCCGTAGATTACACAGGTTATCCGCGCTGAATCCGTGTTAATCTGTGTAATCTGTGGTTACCGAATAGATGAAAGAGTGTCCGTCCTGTAGGCGCTGTTACCTAGACGAGATTAATCACTGTCCCCAGGATGGTGATGTCACTGCGCCGTCCCTTTTGGGAGAACCCACACTAGATGCTCGTTACTTGCTTGAGCGACGGCTCGGGCAAGGCGGTATGGGTGTTGTGTTTCAAGCCCGGCACATCTTCCTCAAGACCTCGCATGCCATCAAAGTGATTCTGCCGGATCTGGTTGGAAACGATCCGATGCTCACCACGCGCTTTCGTCAGGAAGCTCTCGCGGCTGCTGCCATTCGTCATCCGAATATCATCGCCGTCACCGACTTTGGTGTGGTGCGCGGCACGATGCCTTTCCTCGTGATGGAATTCGTTAGAGGGCGATCGCTTCAGGACATTCTTGCAAAGGAAGGCGCGATGCCGCCTCAACGAGCGTGGGAATACATCAGTGCGATCGCTTCAGGTGTCGGAGCCGCTCATAAACAGAACATCGTTCATCGTGATCTGAAACCGCTAAACATCATGGTGCAGGACGATGTGCCGATCTCGGAGGGAGTTAAGATCCTCGATTTCGGTTTGGCAAAGATCAAATCCGGTGAACTGCTCGGTTCATTCGTCCAGGCGCAAACAAGCGGATTGATGGGGTCGCCTTTCTACATGGCTCCCGAGCAGTGGTCTGACGAAGAACCGGATGCGCGTGCGGACATCTACAGTCTGGGCGTCATTCTTTATCAGATGCTCTCGGGCGAAGTGCCATTCAAAGGTTCATCGATTCCGTCGATCATGAAGAAGCATCTGACGCTTCCGCCGCCGAGTTTTCAGTCGATGGGGATTTCGGTGCCCCCGGCGATCGAGTCGGTTGTTCGTCATGCCCTCGAGAAGGAAGTTGAAGCTCGTATCGATTCCGTGCCGACATTTTTGAGAGATCTGCATGCGGCTTTGAACTCGTCACCAGTGGTTGCTTCGTCTCTGAAAACAACAGTAGTGATGGACCCAAACAAGACGATGGCTTCGGTGACGCAGCCTCCTGTCAATCAAGGTCCGGATCTCTCGGCTACGTCATCTCAGCCGCCAATGGCGCCGGACACTCGAGTTGGCGCCTCGTTCGATTCGATGGCCGGCACAGTCAGCGGCGCGCACCTCGACAAGATGCTCGAAGAGGACGCGCAACGTAAGCAGCGTAAAGAGCAGGAACGTTTAAGCAACCAACAGCAGGAAAAACTCGAACGGATGGCGCTCCAGGCAAAAGAGCTCGAAGACCGGCTCGAACGCTTGTCCGGAAGTATGCCGCCAGCGATGGATCCGGAAACCACTCGAGTGCAGGGGAGTCCTACCAATCCAAATTGGGCCGCCAACTCAGCTCAAGCGGCGCCGGTTGGACCAGCTAAGCAGCAGATGATCGTGGACTTTTCGCCAAAGCGAAAAACTTCACCGCTACTGTTCGTCGGTGCAGCCGTGTTGGTTCTGATGCTCGCAGGCGGTGGTATCACAGCCTATCTGATGTTTCGCCCCGGTGTCCGCCCAGGCGATCCGACGCCTACTCCAACGCCCATCGTGCCGCCCAGGTCCAAAGCGGATCTGATATCGATCGATGGTGGCACCTATATGATGGGTCGAAAGACTGGTCCACCTCAGGAAACTCCCGCTCACGCCGTCACAGTGCAAACGTTTCTGATGGACCGAACCGAGGTAAGTAACACGGAGTACGCCGATTTCGTAAGAGAAACCAATCATCCGGCGCCTGCACATTGGATCGGCAATAAGCCACCATTCGGTCAGGAGAATTGGCCCGTCGTAAACGTAACGTTCGCAGATGCGACTGACTTTGCCGCCTGGCGCTCCAAACGCGACGGCGCGACCTACCGGCTGCCTACGGAAGATGAGTGGGAATACGCAGCGCGAAACGGAGAGAGAGCTGATTTGTATCCGTGGGGCAGTGATTGGAAAGAGGGTGTTGCTGTGCTCAAGGACGCGACGCCGTCTCCAGTCGGATCTCGTGCCGACGGAAAGAATCGATGGGGAGTCTTTGACCTGATTGGCAACGTCTGGGAATGGACCTCGTCAAAGGCTTCAGTTTATCCGGGGAATCGAGCGCAGGTGCCCAGAAGCATGGAGGAGTGGGTTACCATCCGCGGTGGTTGTTATGTAAGCGATCCGACGAATCCGGAAACTCCAATAACTTCCTGCTTCCGTGACTTTGTCCCGGCCACTACAAAGACGACGCTATTAGGCTTCCGGCTGGTTCGTAATCAGTAGGTCTTATGACCCGCAAAGACCTGGCCATTAGATCATCGGACAAAGCTGATCTACAATCCGACGCAGTACTTCTTCAGTGATCCATAAGTTCTTTTTTCGAAGACGTTTTACCCGAGGTTAGTCTCGATATTCGCAATCCAAACAGCACCAGGGAGAGTCATGATGAGCACTAACGCAATGCTGCGCGGCGTGGTTTTGAGTTTAGCCGCACTCTGCTTTGGTCTCGGTGTTGTCCCGCTTGTAATGGCCCAGGACCCCGATATCGGCGGCGGCGCAGGAATTTTCCGCCCCCGGAATCCAGAGACAAAGAAGTCAGCCAAGCCGGCCACGGGAACAAAACCCACAGGCCGGACGACGGGACCGGCTCGTCCGAGACCTTCGGCCGTGGCAGAGCGTGTCGAGGAATTACTGGACAAGGGCAACGAGGCGCGCGATGCGAAGAAATTTGCGGATGCCGAGACCGCTTACAAGGAAGTGTTGAAACTCAAGGCACGCGACGCGCGCGCTGCGTATGGTTTAGGGAACGTTTACTCCGATCAGCAACGCTGGGACGATGCTGAAGCTGCTTACCGTAATTCTGTCGCCTGGGCTCCGAATGATGCAGATGCATATGTGGCGTTGAGTGTGGTACTGGTACAACCAAGTCCAGGTGCTGACAACGCAAAGAGATTTTCCGAAGCGGAGTCGTTTGCGCGCCGTTCAGTTCAACTCGATCCGAAAAACGCTGTCGGTTGGGACCGTCTCGGAGTCGCGTTGCAGGCACGTGGGCTCACGAACAGCGAAACAGAACATTCCTATCGCCGTGCGATCGAACTCGATCCACAGTTTGCGGTCGCTTACGCACATCTCGCTCGCATGCTAAACCGCGCGAATCGTGCTGCGGAAGCCGTGCCGCTCTACGAGAAAGCCAGCGAGATCGCTAAGGATCCGGGCACGCTAAATCTAATTGCTGACTCGCTTCAGGGTGAGCAATTGTGGCAACAGTCTGAGACAGTATTAAAACGCGCGCTCGAACTCGACGCCAACAATCCGAACTCGTTGCTGCTGATGGGCCGCCTGCTGGTTGTCTACAAGCGATATCAGGAAGCTGAACCTTATTTGAAGTCTGCTACTGAAGTCAGTTCGCGAGCGTTTCAACCATTCAACCTGCTGGGACGTGCTTATCTGGGAATGGATCGGTACAGTGATGCCGAAGCGACCTATGAGCGTGCTTCTGCCGTGGCAGCAACCGGTGAGAAGAAACAGCTTGCGGGCATCTTCGGGTTTGAAGGTGTCGGCGACGGTTACCTTAAGTCCAACCAGAAAGACAAAGCCATTCGCGCGTATCAGCGAGCGCTCGAACTGGATCCAAACAACAATGGCGCTGCCCAGAAACTCGCGAGAGCGCGAGCGAATTAAGTGCCTGAGATCGAACCTGACTCCCGCTTAAGAGGTCCGTGTGTATGAAGAGTTGTCCTAAGTGTAATCGTACGTTTCCGGATGAAGGTCAGAAGTTCTGCACGTTTGACGGCGGTCTGTTGATTGCGCCACAAACCCTCGATCCGAATGCGACGATTCGCGCTACTTCAATAGATCTGAATGCTCCTTCGGAAAGACCAACCAGTCGCGACCTACCGGATCCGAATGCCACGATTATCGAGAACTATCCGGCAACAGTCGCACTGCCGCGCAACACTGGTCCAACGACTGGTTCAACCGGGACGAATCCAAACACTTCCGACATTTCGCGGCCGGCGCCGCCACCACCTCCGGTGGCCCCTCCACCACCGCCGCCTCCGGTATCGACGACTCCGCCACCCCCACCACCTCCGCCGGCAGCGGAGCCGCCCAGAACAACAACTGGCGAGATCGTACAGCCTGCATTTGCGTCAGCTCCTTCAGCTCCATTGCCGCCAGTGGCAAAGAAGAAGTCGAAGATGCCATGGATTATTGCTGGAGTGCTGCTATTTCTTTTGTTTGGCGGTGCTGCTCTGGCCGGCGTGTTCTTCTTTGTTATTAAGCCGCGTCTCGACGAGATGTCAGCACAGCGAAATTCAAACCGGCCCGTTGAGAATGTAAATGTGAGCACTCCAACTCCGGCGAGCACTGTGACAGCTCCCAGCCCTGCGCCGACCGTTGAGGATAACTACGTACCTCCTCCGGGAACAGTCCAGTTTGTAAACTCGAAAGACAAGCTCGACGGCGCCCTCGCGGATCATTATTTCGATTTCAGTTTCTACTATCCAAAGACGTGGCGAACTGATCCAAAAGCCGGCGTTCCGGGCGCAACCAACTTTGTGATAGTCGAACGACGAATACCACCTGACTTTACGCAGGAGAATTTTGTGGTGCGCTGGTACCCAAGCTCTGGCACTTTGGCGGGAGACCTGGGGACACTGCCGCAGAAGGCAGAAGAATTTAGCGCCACGCTCGCGAAGTCGATACCGGAGTACCGCAAGGTCACGGAAGGCGCCACTAAGGTGAACTCAATGGACGCTTACGAGTTCCGTTGGGAAGGCATGTCAAAGGGAACTGAAAAGGGCGATCTTCATCTCTGGGGACGCGTGATTTTCCTGCCGACGGGAAAAGAAGGCGATGCGACGGGAGCGATTCTGAGTATGCTTACAACCTCGCTTGCGCCGGAGTTGTCATCCGTGGAAGATGTCGGTCAACACGGTGAAGCGCCGGTGATACTGGACTCGTTTAGATTTGGTAAAAAGTAGTAAAAGTAATGTCAGAGAGAAAAGAAGTTAACAAAGTAAGGTTTTGGACGCCGCTGCGTTTAGTTTGCACGGTGGTCTCGCTTGGGATGCTGGTTGCATTTGGGGCATCGAGTTGCAATTCCAACGATCCGCCATACAAGAGTTCTGCGAATAGTTCCTCTTCGGCGCCGGGTCGTCCGGCTGCTGGTCTGGTGACGTTGCCGCGGCCGATTCTTGACGCGGAGAACAAGGCAACGAGTGGTGGTCCAATTAAGCTGGCGGATTATTCTGGAAAAGTTTTGTTAGTTAATCTTTGGGCCACATGGTGTGGTCCATGTCGTATCGAAACTCCGGAACTAGTGAAACTTCATAAGGAGTTTCAAAGTCGTGGCGTGGAAATGATTGGATTGTCCACTGAGGATCCGGACACATCTGCGGAGAGTGTCGCTGAATTTGTGAAGGAATATGACGTTAAGTATCACATTGGGTGGGCGACGCGCGAAGTTGCGCTAGGTCTGATGCAGGGTCGCACGAACATTCCTCAGAGCTTCATCATCGCGCGGGACGGTCGCATCGTGAAGCGCTTTATTGGTTTCAGACCTGACGTAACGCCCCAACAAATCAAACAGGCGCTCGAAGAAGCGCTCGGGGCAGGTTAATCCACAGATTGCACAGATTACGCAAGATTAGACATATCTGCTAACTGATTAGATATATCTGCTAACTGATTAGATATATCTGCTAACTGACTAGATATATCTGCGTAATCTGTGGACGGATTTATTCTGAATCGTCCTCTCGCTGTTGTTTTAGACCCTCAGCTACTTTTTTCTTTGTCTCGTCTTCCAATCTTTTCATCTCCGCTTCAACATGCTGTTCCGCCCGATCGATCGGAGCCGGCTCATTCAGTTCATCCTGGGTTTTGATTTTGGTTTTGTCGATACTCATATTTATGTTTCTCCCGATGGTTTAGGCTAGCAAGTGATCGGTTACGGAAATGCTGGGTTTTCATGACGATTGTAATGCGATGGTTTCTCGACAAATTACTAGTCCGAAGAGTAGACTCAAGCAAAGAAATGAGTCAGGTTCTCGCGAACAGAGCAGTGCGTTTGCTTCTCTCCGTCAGTGTTTCAATCTGGATGGCTGGGGGATGCCTCTTTGGTTGCACGAGCGGCGCTACGGATGCCCAGATTTCTGAAGAGACTACGGTTGCGGAAGGCGCTAGCTGTCACGCAATGCCACCGCCTGAATGCTGCAAAACTCCAAAGCCAAAGAAGCACACTACCAGTAAGCTGAAACTCTCCGAAGGTCTGGTGTACCTTGTTCCGGCTCCACGCGGAATGATGAAAGACTGTCCGCTGAGCGTAAACGCTACTGCTGCAACCTCGAAGAGTAGTACTTACTTGCCTCAGCCTGGACGCGTTCCAGTAGCGGCTTTGCCGAATTTCGAGAAACAGTCTCTTCACGCGGACGTTTCGCAGGCTGTTCCGTTCCTTCATAATCGTGGCTCAACTCACCTCCGTTGTTGTGTTTTCCTAATCTAGAGATCTGCCCATCAGAGGCTGGATAAACGATTTGTTTGTCCTCAATCGGTGTGTTGGTGCGTTCAGCACCGAATGCACTATGCAATCTCTCGAACAAGGAGAACTACAATGATAGTCCGCAAGAACTTTACCCTTATCATGCTGCTGAGCTTGCTGCTGGTTGCGTCTGTAGCAGGTACAGCTCAAACCCCCTCGCAAGGTGACCAAAAGAAGACGACCGAGAGTTGTTGCTCGGCGGAATCGTGTTGCTGTTGTAGCGGCGATTCGTGCGATATGAAGATGAAGCATGACGCGACGATGAAGCACGATATGAAAGGTCACAAGGGTGATTGCTGCAACATGAAGCAGAAAGCTACGAACAAGAAAGCTGCGTAAGCAGGGGGCCACGGATTACACGGATTGAAAACGGATTCAATCCGTGATTTATCCGTGTAAATCCGTGGCTAATTTCAGGGGGTTGATAATGAGATTAATCAGGGACGTACTACTCTGCGTGGTGTTCGTTTTTGCCGCGAACAATAAAACTGTCTTCGCGCAACATGAAGGTCATCAGATGCCGCCTAAACCTGTGGCCACGCCAACTGCGACGGCCTCTCCCAAGGCGACTCCAACGCCGCAAATGCCGGCGGAGCAAATGGAGATGTCTGGCCATATGGACCATGGCATCTTCGTCATGCACGACGATCAGATGTTTCTGCGCATAGGACAAAGCGAATCGAATCTGATGCCAATGGGCCGGATGGGCTCGGGCACGTCATGGCAACCTGATTCCAGTCCGATGCCGATGTTTCACAGACAATCGGGTGAATGGCTGCTGATGTTTCATTACAACTTCGTCGCCGGCGTAAATCACCAGGGTGGACCGAGAGGTGTAACGAAGTTTGAGTCGGCAAATTGGTTCATGCCTTCCGCGGCGCGCCGTGTTGGACCGGGCACACTCGAGCTGCGTGGCATGTTCAGTGCCGAACCTTTCACCTTCCCGCCAGGGGGCTCGCCGCTGCTGTTCCAAACAGGCGAGACTTACAAGGGCCAACCACTAATCGATCGTCAGCATCCACACGATTTGTTCATGGAATTGAGTGCTACTTACACGGTGCCGGTTGGTGAGCGTGCGAGTTGGTTTGTATACGCCGGTTATCCCGGAGAACCTGCACTTGGACCAAATGCGTTTATGCACCGGGCGTCAGCTTCTGAAAATACGTCGGCGCCTTTATCGCACCATTTGCAGGACTCGACTCACATTAGTTTTGGGGTAGTGACCACGGGAGTTCAATATCGCTGGTTCAAGCTTGAAGGGTCTCTTTTCAATGGCCGCGAGCCGGGAGAGAATCGCTACAACTTCGAAGCGAATCCGTGGAACTCGCGTTCAGTACGGCTGTGGTTTGCGCCAAACAGCAACTGGTCTATGCAGGTGAGTCACGGTCTCCTGAGGAATCCGGAAGCGCTTGAGCCTGGCGATGTACGTCGCACGACTGCGTCGATCAGTTATAACCGGCATTTTGAACGTGGCAACTGGGCGTCGAGTTTGATCTGGGGCCGAAATCATGAAAGCCACGGTGGCGAAATTTTCAACCTGAACGGATATGTGGCAGAATCCACGGTGAAGTTTCTGGACCGGAATTATTTCTACACGCGCCTCGAATTGACGGACAAAAACCAGCTGCTGCGCGCGGCCGATCGACTCAGTCTCGGTATTACTGACGACCATCCGTCGTTTCGTATTGGCGCTTACACTTTTGGCGGCGCTCGCGATATTTGGAATACGGAGAAGACATCGCTTGCTGTCGGAAGCGATCTGACTTTCTATTCCAAACCATCGCTGCTGGACCCGATCTACGGATCGAATCCGGTGTCGTGGAAACTCTTTTTCAGACTCCGGCCGAGTCAGATGAACATGAGTGCGATGCACGGAACGCATTGAACAAGGAGTAAGTATCAATGAAGAGAAATTGGTTATTGATTGGAAGTATAGCGCTGCTCGTTATCGGAGCAGTATTGATGGTGAACTCAGCAAATCGTCAGTCCGCGTCGAAACAGACGATGAACTACACGCCGGTTCAGCCCTCACAGCACCAACACGTGGCTGGAGCCAACACAGTTCCGGCACACTTTGAAGTGGCGCCAAGCAAATCCAGCCTTGGGCCAACACTGGATCCAAACCAGTTCAGCGGCATAACTCGCGATGCTTATCGCGCAGTACGCGAGATTCCCGTTACGATCGCTCAGTTGCCTTGTTACTGCCACTGCGATCAGGGCTTTGGGCACAAGAGTCTTTACAGCTGTTTCGAAGACACTCACGCGTCCCACTGCGATGTTTGCGTACGAGAAGCGTTGCTGGCGTTGAAACTGGAGAAAGAGCAGAAACTGTCGCCCGCGCAAATACGCGACACCATCGTGGCGCAATACTCTCGTTAACTTACTGGCCACGTTGGCAAAAGCAGTGAGCCACGAAGCTGATTTAGCCACAAAAAGGCACAAAAAACACAAAAAGATTTTTGAGCTAAGAGCGCTCAATAAGTTTGACCGTGAGTTTGGACCTTAATGCGCTCTCTGGATGAATTTGGCCGTGAGTCTGGACCTCAATGAACTCTCTCTGAATAAGTTTGACTCTGAGTCTGGACCTTAATGCGCTCTCTCTGAATAAGTTTGATTCTGAGTCTGGACCTTAATGCACTCTCTGGATGAATTTGACCGTGAGTTTGGACCTTAATGCGCGCTCTTAGCTCAAAAATCTTTTTTGTGTTTTTTGTGCCTTTTTGTGGCTACTTTTTCTTTATCGCGGTTACCTTCATCTCACCTTTAGCGGCTTCGAGGGTGAAATCGATGTGATCGTTGACCGCAATGCCGTTCAGCAGGTTCGCGTCGGTCACCGGAAACTCCATTTGCATCGCCGGCATCAGTCCCTCGATGTCCTGATGATCGATCTCGATCGCAGGACCCTTGAGATTGATGGCTTTGACGACGCCGACGCCCTGGTAAGAGTTTGATGCCACCGCAGCCGCCGAACCTGTCGGTTTGGGACTGGCAGCTTCTTTGTTAGCAGGTTGCGTATTACAAGCTGCGACGACGAGTGCAGCGCAAATAACAACTACGCGGCTCTTATGAGCCATATACTTCGCTTCTCCTTTTCCTTACCGATGTAGGCCACAAAGAGCTTGTCATTCACGAATGTGCCCGCCGGCAATTCTGCATTCGCTGCCACGCTGAGCGTTGAGCCTGCATTTCCTAGTGCATGCATTTTAGTCTCTGCCGTGTCAGAAGTCTGCCAGAGAGCGATTGCGCCTGCGAGTGCGGGTGTGCCGCGAATGGTTTCCTGCGATAACAACTGGCGCGCAGAGAAGCTGTGGCCCCTGTCTTTCGACTCCGCGAAGTAAACTCCCGCAGCGCTGGCTTCACCGGCAGCATACCAGAGCACCTTTAGATTTCCGGAAGTCCGATCCACCGACAACGATGGACCAGACACGGGACAGCCCTGCAACACCCAACGATCGTCGCTCACAATCACCGGCGTTGAAAAATTCTTACCGCCATCAGACGAGCCCGCCACTGCGATATGACGAAAACTGCCCGGCAATACCTGACGCCAGCCGGCATAGATGGTTCCATCAGCCGAAACCGCGAGCGCGGTCTTGCAACAGGGGCATGCGTCCGATGCGACCTTCGTGTTTGCGGAGAAAGTGCGCCCTCCATCGCTCGAGTAGGCGAGGTAAAGATCGCGATTGCTCTCCATGTGATGACCTTCGGCTTTTGTCGAAGGTTTTGGTGTGTGCACGTTTCGCTCATCGAGCCAGGCGGCGTAAATGCGTCCGTCAGCGGCAACGGCAAGGGAGTGCATGCCATGCGCGCCAGTAGCTTTGTCGTCATTAACTTTTACTTCAGTCGTGAAGTTCCGGCCGCGATCGTTCGAGCTCGAAAGATAAACGTCAGTGCCATGTTTTTCACCACCCTCAACGCGTGCTGTCCACAAGACATGCACTGCGCCGTCTCGAGCAACCGCAAGACTTGGCTGATCACCCCGCCATGCAGTGGCCACACCCGGTTGATGGTTAACTCTTACTGCCGAACCTTGTATTTCACCAGCGTCATTGAAACGCGCGAGCATGACGTCGGCTTGTTTGGCGTCATGATTAACCCACGCAACGTAGAATGAACCGTCGCCTGCGGATGCGATGACAGGCTCAGCAGCATCGGTGCCGGGAGTTGAGACCTGAACAGGGCGCGGCGGGCCGTTCTTTTCGATCGAAGCCCCGCGGGTTGAAAGATGCTTGCAACCCGCTGAGAAGAGAACCGCTGTTAATGCGATTCCAATTACTAACTGGTTCGTTCGTGACATATTCTTAGAATCCCACCTTGAGCCCAAATTGAAACTGCCGCGGATCGAAAGCCGCAGTCGGCTGTCCAAAACGCACGCCGGCGCTAAGCGTATTGTTCGGCACTCCGAAATTTGCGCGATTTAATACGTTGAAACCTTCGGCGAGAAGCTGCAAGTCGACCCGTTCCGTGATCTTAAACCTTCGACTCACACGTAAATCGAGAGAGGCGAAGTCGAATCCGCGTCCGGTGTTTCTTCCAACACCCACAGGACGATCGTTGTTGTTCGTATCGAAGTTACGATCATTTCCCAGCAACACGTTGAAAGGCAGACGCGAAGCGTAGGTGAAGATGTACCCAAATTGGAAGCCGCGGAGCACACGTTGGAACCCCTTGATGTTTCCTTGTTGAGGCGCCTCGATCGAACCACTCACGACGAGACGATGGCGTTGATCGTTATCGGATAAGCCGCGATCGTCGCGAATGTTGAAGTTATTCTGAACGCTCGAGAAGAAAAAGTTTCCGGCATCGTCGATTGTCTTCGAAAGCGTGTAAGACGCGCGGAGGTTGGCCCAACGCGCGGCGCGTTTGTTGAATGAAACGACCAGGCCGTCGTAATTCGAATTACCTGAACTCTCAAAACGTGAGATGTTGCCCCAGTTCGGATCCGGCCGGCCAAGATTAGGGATACCGGCGGAGACGGGCACCGTCGGCACATTCGCATTTCGCGAAAGGATGACATGCAACGCTCTAAGGTGCAGGTAACCAACCGACAGGACCGCATTGCCAGGCAGTTCGCGCTCAACTTGGAGATTCGCCTGCTGGCTGTAACTCGCCTCGATATTCGGATCGATGCGTGTGATGTTCGGTTTCGTTGGCAGTGTTGACGGTTGCACTGCGAGGATGTTTGGAAATACCGGAGCGCCCGGCTGTGTCGGTGACAACTGAACGACCAGGTACTTTGATCCATCACGCTGCAGCGCGTTCGATGTTGCTCGCAGTGGAATGCGATCGTAATAGATACCGAAGCTTGCGCGAATGACAGTTTTGCGATCGCCGGGCGCGTAAACTATACCCAGTCGTGGCGCGAAGTTGTCGCTGTCAGTTTTGATCGGCTCCGGTAAAAATTGAGCGTCATATCGCAGTCCGGCGTTGACCGTCAGGCCAGGACGCACTCTCCACTCATCCTGAACAAACACTCCGATATTTGGATTGGACTGTAACTGGCTCGGAGCTCCGAACGCTTGCTGATAGCTGAGGTAATTGCCAGTCAGAAAATTGTTCAGCGACGTGAAGGAATAAACACCTTCAAGCGCGCCTGGGAAGAGGATGTTGACCCGGTTGTAAAGGAAGTCAGCACCGAACTTGGGCGAATGTGCACCGCGTTGCGTTGAGATATTATCGACGGCTTCAAGGAGATTGATGTCGCGGCCCAACGGTGAAAAGGTTGCGATACCAAAGCTCGCAACGCCCGTTATGTTGACCGCCGGTCCGACTTCATCGTTAACCGGTGCGTCCAAGCGGCTATTGGTATATTGGACGCGCGCCTCGTTCAACGTCCGGCTGCTGACTGTAGTTACATTACTGACAACTACTGTTTGGTCGGTGTTATTCAAACCCGTACCGCGACTGACAGCGTTGAGCCCGCCGACTGTACGAGAGTTGACGGCGTTGATGTGGTAAAGGCTGTACCGGCCGCTGAGTTGGTTCTTTTGATTGATGCTGTGGTCAAAGCGCGTGAAGAAGTTTGTGGTATCGAAGCTCGCGGGAACGACGCCTGTGCTTATGAATGGCGCGTTGTAATTCACTGCGCGCAACCGGTTATTGATGGTGTTAACCGCGGCAGGATCGATGGTCAAGACAGCGGAATAGTTTCGTCGTGTCTGTTCGAAATTACTGAAGAAGAAGGTCCGGTCATGATGCAACGGTCCGCCGAGTGTGAATCCATATTGCGCTTGCGTCAACAGATCTTTGGTCGGTGCAAGTGGATTGCGAGCATCGAAGCGCTGGTTGCGGAAGAAACCATAAAGGCTGCCACGCCAGTCGTTGGTCCCCGACTTCGTAAGAATGTTGACTACGCCGCCTGAAGCCCTGCCAAATTCCGCGATGCCTCCGGAAGTTACAACCTGAAACTGATCGATTACTTCTTCGCTGTAATACGTTCCCGTGAGATCGGCGGCGTCATCGTTGGCTGAAACTCCATCGACGACAAAGCTGTTGTAAAGATTCCGCTGGCCGGCGATAGAAATGCCCTGGCCGGGAACGGCCGAGGTTTCCGCAAAGCGTTGATTGCTGCCAGTGTTCGTAGGTGAAACTCCCGGAATCAGCAACGCCAGGTCGAGATAATTGCGCCCGTTCAAGGGCAGCTCGTTGATCTCTCTCGGTTTGATAGTCTCGGTGATCTGAGTCCGAACTGTTTCAACAATCGGTACGTCTGAGCCGATATTCACCTGTGCTGAAACGCCTGCGACTTCGAGCCGGATAGGCAGATCCAGAGACTGACCGACGGAGACAGTAAGTTGTTTGGTCGTGGTTGAGAAGCCTTGCGCGTCGACCTTCAGATCGTAAGCGCCGATACGAAGGTAAGGGAATCGATAACGGCCTTCGTCGTCGCTGGTCGCTGTCAGTTGTTGATTGGTCTCAACGTGAATGGCAGTCAGACTGGCGCCACTCACTACCGACCCGCGCGCGTCTTCAACTCGTCCGCTGAGCGTTGCGGACGTTACATTCTGTTGCGCAGCGCAGAGGCCGGCACACAGAAACATAAGGACTGAACAAAGATAGATTGGTATTTTCATCGAACTTCTCCGCAAATAAATGAAGGCCCCCCGAAACTTTTAAAGTTCCAGTGCGGAATGAGTGGATTCAGGCGATTTGGGGGTTAGCGGAGAACTGACGGTGGGCCCCTGGGACTGACGTGTCCCTGGTTGTCATTCGATGAAAGAATGAGCGGCTGTTCCTCGTCAAACGACAATGTCGTCAACGAGGCATTCTGAAATGTGATTACCTGAAAAGTGTTTCGTTCGCGTTTTTGTTGTCGAGTCGCACTGGCTGCACAGGAAGCGCAATCCATGTGACAGGGTTGACTCAACGAAGCAGATTCAGCAGCTGGTTGTGAGGGGTTTGTTTCAGCAGTTTGGCTGTGTGAGTGATGAGATTCGGTGTGAGCAGGTTCAGCGACGGGCTGGGCGACGATGGTGATTCCATCGGCTTCCATCTCGGCGCCATGCAGGCCACACATTGGTTCCGACTTCGGTGGCGGAACTTTTTTCTTTGCAAGGCCTGAATCACAATGGCCTGCTTTGCCAATGCAGCAGGCCATCGTGTTTGATTTCGTCAGGGAAGCGCTTGCAACCGGAATCACCATCGCGAGAAACGACAAAGCAATCGTTATCGCGACGAGTGGACGGGCCACTTTTCGTCCCGCGGGGACAATTTGTTTATAGCGTGCTATAAACATCCGGATCCTTCGGAGCAAACGCTAGTTGGAACTGGTGGTGGGCTCCGTAACTATGGGCTTCTTAACCAGTTTCATTTTGCACTTCGGACAGAGGCCACTCTTTTTGTAGGACACGTCCTCGTGCATGGGGCATACATAGTGGAACTTGGCAGGCTTCCTGGAGTGGGCCGAACGTTCCTTCTGTGCTGCGGTTACAACGCTCACACAATACACGCTGTTTGCTGTCAGAAGCAATGCGGAGGTGAGCAGTATGCCGGTCAGAAGCCGTAGAAATCTCATCTATCCCTCGAACGTTGCTCTTTCCCCGCTCGCGACGCTAACGCCGCGAGCAGGGAAGAGAGGGCTTTGGACGACATCAATCACTGAAGGTGATGCTGGGCTGGTTAGTTAAACCGTACCGGGATCGACCTTAACAGACGAGAAGTCGCCGCTTTTGTTCGTTGTAATAGTCGGACTCAGAGCGTACCAGGTGGTCTTCTTGTTATCGGCGCCCGCAAGAAAAATCTCGCCCGCCACATAGATTTGAACGATGTCCATGTACTTGTTGCTCGCCCGGTAAGTTCCACTCGCCGGACAGGCTGAGCCCGTTGCGTAGCCGGTAGTCGTATTGAAGCCGCCGTTGCCGGCAGCTAGTGACTCTTGATTTGCAATAGCATCTTGGTTCATACCTGTTCTCCTTCAGGGATGGAAGTTCGTATCCTGCTTCCGTTAACGGGAAGCGCCAGTTTAAATTGCGGCGGCACGCGTTGCGGGATGGAAGTGTTGCTTAGAGCAATTCCCATCGCACCGTCACCGCTTCCTCAGGACGATACCCAATGACTATGAGCTTGACGATCTGTTGAAAACTCTTGTCCTTCGAATCAACAATCCGCACCAGGTAAATATGGCCCAACTGGATCGGAGCATTTGCGGATGATTTAACTTCCGAAAAGAGTTTTGAGCCTTCCTGCAACGTTTGCCACGATGCCTTGAACTTGCCATTGTCGGCTTCCAGGATCGTGACTTTGTCGCCTTCAAGCCGCAGTGAAGCGAAGCCTACGCCCCCATTCTCTGCATCCTCGTAGTTGTATCGTCCGCGCAGGTCATTGGCTGTGCCGAGATCGACAATCGCTGCCATTCGGTTGAGTTCAATACCGGTAACAAGACTGCCGCCGCCCGCCTGTGTGTAGTTCAAATCGCTGCATCGGTTTTCCCATTTATTATTAACAAACGCCATTCCTTCTTTATTGTCCGTAAAGCAAAGCGTACGGGACAAAGGATCCATCGCATACATGGTGAAAATTCCACCGCGTTTTTTCGGTTGCGACGCCGGTTTGTCATCGGGCACCGCAGGCGTCTGTGCACGCAGCAACTGCGGAAAACCGAATCCAGCCAACAACAACACAATTGAAACGAGAAGACTCTTCATGACCTTGGTTTACCCCCTGGAATCTGGAATCTACCGGCTAGCCAGGTTTAGCAGCGGCACCAGAGTCTGAAACTTGCTGTACTCGATGTGTCGCGCTTCATTCCGCCGTTTCAACTCTTTGAAGAAGAAAAACGGAATGAATTCGGGACTGTACTGGTCGGTGATCCAGTCACCCGGGTAACTGTAGTCAAGCTTGTATAGATCGAAGTCATTCTGGCAAAGGTTCAGCGTCTCTGTAACAGCCTTCACCAGCAAGACGTTATTGAGAGAAACATTGCTATCGGGGCTCCTGTACAAGAGAGCGCCCTCGCGTGCGCGTCGCTGCCATTCCTGCACAACCTTCGCAGCCCGTTCATATTGCCGCGAGTTGATTTCAAGCCGCAGGATTACTTCCGAGTCACCGCGCGCGTCTCTCAGATAGGCTTTGTAAGTGTCAGGTGGAACTGTGCCAAAAGCAGCTTGCCCATGGTCGGAATAAGTGCCCGCAGCGTCAATCTTCGGAACGCCTCCGGCCAACTTAACCACTATTGGAAACGCTGACCCGCTCGTGTCGTAGAACTCATTCTGACGTGCAACCAGAATAATGAAATAACGGTCCGGATCTACCCTGGTCCACCTCACTGTTCCCGCGACGCCGGGTATTTCGCAGGTGAGTGATGAGTCGTCCCAACTGACGATCTTCATCGTCGCATCGGTTCGACCAAAAATTCGGTTCGTGCCGGTTGCGGTGAACGAGATTTCCTTTTCTTGGGAAGCCTTCTGCGGAGTCGCAGTTGGCTCCATGGGGAGTGGTTCCACGACGAACTCGTATTTCGCTGTCGCGATTTCACGAGGTTTGGCGTCGTTGGATACTTCAAGCACCTTGACTACGCCCTCTGCGTTGAACTCATAAAGACGCGCGTCCGTTTTCGAGATTTGCGCCTTCCAGGTTCCCTGGATATCGCAAGGGCATTTTTTCTTGTCCAGGCCAAAAGCCGGCGGACCGGCGGGTGTGGGTCTTGGCGCGGGTCTTGGAGACGGTTTTTGTTGTGGTGACGCCGGGTATTCCTGTTGCGCAAAAGCGGTCCCAGTTACCCCCAGAAGCGTCAGAGCCATTAGCGAGATTATGGCGGTTCGTTTCATTGTATTTACCCCATAGGCCGTGTGGATTCAGCATCACGCGCCGTTTGAGTTGGGCCGGGAATAGCAGCGACGCGAGCGTAGCTGCTATTCCCGGTTTGTGTACGGCCGCCGAAATACCGTTCGTTAAACTTAATCACGACGGCCATAGCCGCAAGGTTAGACGTGTCGTAGAAGATTGAAACCTGTAAAGCCAACTACGACATGTTGTCCCGGCGATAGCCCCACTTCTTGACTTCCTGCTCGATAAGAACTTGCCGAGCGCGACTTTCGATGACCCGTTGCCCGTAAGACTTTGGCGGGTCTTGCCAGGCGATGCGTCTCAGGATGTTGGCATTGCTGGCAAACGCCTGGGCCATTCCCCACGAGTTTCTGGCATCGTTGATAATACGCAGATAGCTGCTGTGCAAGGTTGTATCGCCGTCGAACCCTGGATGGTCCATGCCAAACAGCCGGAAGCGTATCGTCTCGATGTCGTACGGGTCACCCGTGAGAAACTGCCAACCAGGCAGGTCGACATTACGCATCTCCGCATAGTGTTTCAACGCGGCTGACGTATCCTCCTCGGGCTTGGTGGTGAGTGAGTAAAAGAAAAGATCTTTACCCATGCGCGGTTTGAGTTCGCGATAGATCGTCTTCAGGGTTTGGGTCACCGCTGGACACGAGCCGTGACATTCAGCGTAAAAGAAATTGACCACGCACTGCTTACCCCTGATTAGATCGTCATAGAACTTGACCGCTTCGTTGTTTTGGTTTCGGAGCACGGCGTTTGTGTACCGCGTTACACCGGGCGATGCCGGATGCGGTTCAAATGGTCTTGTTAACAGATCTCTTCTATCCATCACGCCACCTCCTCACGATAATTTTCTTTGGCTTGCATTTCGAGTTCACAGACTTGCTGATTCGCGATACAGGCATCCAGTGCAGCCTGATCGGGAACGATGTCCCAGCGGACCATCATGAAGTTGTCCTCGTGGGCCATGTTGTGGCAGTGGATTAGATATCTGCCGCTGTAGTCTCTGAACTGCATCTTGATCAATGCACCCTGTCCGGCCTCGAGACGACTGACGTCTTTTCTGCCGGAGTGTAACGGCGCGATAGGCAAACTGGGGTTGCCAAGTTCGCCGACCACGACGCCGTTTACAAATCTCTTCAAAGTACGGAACTCTTCGAAGTGAATGTGTACCGGGTGGGTCCAGCCTGAGGCGATGTTGTTGTTCAAGAGCCACTCTTCAGTGGTTCCCTGGAGCATACAGTGAGCCGAGTGGTCCGGATCGAACACGCAGCCAATCGTATCAAATGGTCTCTTGACCCTGAACCGACCACCCGCGAGCACAAACTGCCACTCCCAGGTATTGTCGGTCGCAGGCAATGTCGGATACGTGCAAAGGGTCGCAGGGATCGCTGGTGTATCGGGCGGAAACCATGGCTCTCTGTTCACCACGTTGAATTGCAGCAGAACGTTTCCGATGTTCAATCCTGGCGGCAGCGGGTCCGGCGACGGATTGCCGACGTTCATCGTCCTGTTTTCTTTGAGGTAGAGCTTGTCGCCCGCATTGAACTGCGCGAAGTCAATGATGATGTCGTAGCGTTCGGCCACGCTCACTCGGAGACCGCCGGCAACGATCGGGGCCGTGGTGCTGTTGCTATTGCCAGCATTGGCGCCTGCATCGATCGGAATCGGATGCTCGAGGAAGTTGGCGTCGGTGGCGATCACAACTATCGTTCCGACCGAACCATCGGGTTTGATCAAAGTAAGGTCGTAGGTCTGTGTCGGTCCCGTGTTCAGGATGCGGAACCTGTATTTGCGCCTTCTGACCGTCAACTTTGGCTGAATTTTTCCGTTGACGATGAACTTGTCGCCGCCTGCGGCATTGACCAATTCAGTACGTCCGCCCGAGGTGGGACAGAACCTATGGTCGACAAGTTCCAAAGGAAAGTCGGTGACGCCGTAGTAACCCGGCAACTGTAGCGAACCCGCACTCGGGTGCTCATGGCCCGGATCGGTCGAGTCATAGACGATGTACATGCCGTTCAGGCCCAAAACGTTGTTATTGAGCGTGAACTCTGCGCGGTGATCGTGGAACCAGAAGGATCCCATCTTCTCTCTTGGGTCACCGACCCCGTCAGCACCCGGGTTCCCGCCAAAAGCGTCGATACCGGCGTAGACATTCGGATAGAGATTGTCTTTCCAGAAACCGGTTCCGAAGAAGTCGCCCGCGAAACCATCGCTCTCTGAACCATGATGGCCGTTGTGCAAGTGGACCGTGATCTCATTCCTGCCAAAGGTCGTTGTGGTAGTCGGTAAGTTATTCCTGAAGCGGACGACCCCCGATTTGCCATATCTTCCGAAGAGCGTTGGGGCTGGAAACTTGCCATTGAAGCCCCAGATATATGTTTGCCCGTAGTCCGAATGGAACTGATGGAGGCCGGCCTGGGCTGACATGTCGTAGGTAAAGTGGGCGGGCGAAAACTGAGCCCAGCGCGGATGTGGCGCTCGATCAGCTTCACCTGCACCGAGATTAGGAAACTCCGTTGGCTGCGGATTCAACGGATGGTCGTCCGCAGGAAACGGCGCTGTAAATTCATCCACGAAAGGATGATGTGGTGGACTGGCAGGTGGTGTTACGCAAATCACCGGCTCGGTGATGGTCTGAAAGCCGAGTGCCTCTTTAGAGGTCAACATCGACGGGGCCAAAACACCGGCGGCCCCGGCTGCTGCACCTATCTTGAGCACACTACGTCTACTGATTGTGCCTTCAGTTTTCTTTTCGACCTCCGGCCGGTTTTTTGCCTTCTTTTTAGGCATAGAATCTCCTTTCAGCCGTTTGGGTTTGGCCTCAAATCTAAACCCTTGCTGGTGGTTATGACCTTAACTCGAAGAAGTTATGAGCTCCCGAATCCTGATCCAACTTCCCGACAAAGGCGCTCAGTTTGAAAGGCGAGGGCTTTGCTGAAACAGTTGAGTAACTTCAGTTGACTACACGAAAACTGGTTGATGGTGAAAAACTTTACTGCGCTGTTGCTGAATCGTGCGAAGATTACGCTCTCATTTTTCGGCTAGCAAGCCTTCATGCTTGGCGGTTCTTGTTGTTCATTAGCGGATTTTGCTTCACGGCGTTTTTGCATTTGAGATCGCTCATCCAAGTCCGTCGCGCCGCGAAACTATCGTGGTTCATACCACGAGTTAAAGAGCTGAATAGAGGCAAATAAACAAGTGTATTGAAGGGAGCGCCGAGTGTTTGGCAATCTGTACCAGTTGTTGCCTGATGCTATTGGATTGATCGTTGCCATTGCCACTTCCGTTGCCATTGGTTTCTTTATGTTCGTCGCTAGCTGACCGGTTCTTGAAATGCGACCGATAGAGCGCAGGAGAGAATCCGTAGGTCGATTTGAAGTCACGCACGAAGTGACTCTCGTCGTTCAGTCCAACCTGGAATGCAATCTCTTTGACACTCAGGAAGCTTGATTCCAACAGATTCTTGGCGCGTTCCATGCGCAACAGGCGCAGGTAGCGAATTGGAGGCATACCAACATCAGATTTAAAAATATGTGAGAGTCGCCAAACAGAAAGGTTTACTGATTGGGCGAGCTCAGCGAGAGACAATTCCCCACGAACGTCGTCTCGCATCATTTGAATGATTTTTTCTACTCTTTTATCCACCAAACACCCGGGGAGATGTGTAATTGAAATCCGATTATTCAATCGATAATTACTGGAGCAAATCCACTCAACAGCAAACTTCTACTTGAATAAGCCAGTGAGGTGATATCGGGTCCTGGGCAGATCTTACCGGTCGTGGCAAAACTGAGTCGGGCAAAAAGATTTTCATCGCATTTGCGAGGTGCGATGCCTTCGAAAGTGACTCTTGGGAGGGGTCGTTTTGAAGGTCGCGATTTAATACTACAATTATCAAAAAGTTGTCAACGGGGACACAAATTTGTGACTACTTTGAGAGACACGTTTACATTCGTTCAGAAGGGTTTCATTAATTCGAGTAATGGTGGGACCTGACGTAAGCGAGGTTTGCAGTCATAGGTAAATACCCTCACCATTCATGCGATAAAAGAATTAATCCTCGCACAGCGATTGTTCGTGCTGACATCCAGATAAACCAGTTATGAGGGCCCAAAAAAGCGCAAAGACGCAAAGAAGATCATCTCTTTGCGCCTTTGCGGAAGGGTGTTATCGAAGTTAACTAGTTGGCGGCCGTCGTCGAAACTGAATTGCTTCCGAAGTTCGGCACCCATATCTTGGAACCGTCAAAAGCAACTGAGAATGGGCCTTTGCCCGTTGCATACGTTGCCACAACACTTCCACTGGATGGACTGAGTTTCATTACAGTGCTGTCTCCATTGTTAACAACCCAGAGACTTGCACCATCGAAAGTCACCCCTGCCGCTCCATCTCCGACTTTGAACGTTCCGAGATTGAGACCGTCACTGGCGCGAAGCTTTGTCACAGTCTTTCCAAAGTAATTGGTTACCCAAACGTTGGCGCCCTCGGTTGCGACGCCGAACGGTCCGCGACCAACTGGATAGGTCGCCAGCACTGCACCTGCTGTGCTCAACTGCGTTACAGAATTACTGAAGTTGTTTGCAACCCAGACGCTGTTTGCGGCAAACGCCAAACCGATCGGCCGATTCCCGACGGCAAACGTTCCGAGATTAGCTCCCGTGGTCGCCCTTAGTTTCGTAACGCTGTTCCCGCCTCGATTGGCGACCCAGATGTTGGTTCCATCGTAAGTGAGACCACCTGGGCCTTCTCCGGTTGCGTAAGTACCGAGGATCGCGCCCGTGGCGGGATCGAGCTTCATGACATTGTTACTCAACAAGTTCGCCACCCAGATGCCCGAAGCGGCATAGAGCAACGCAACTGGTCGTTTTCCAACCTTGAAAGTTCCGGACGTAGTGCTGTCGCTCACTCTGACTCGCGTCAACGAATCGTTGAATTGAGTTGCAATCCAGACGTACGTGCCGTCAAAAGCTGCGGCCTCGGGACCGAGCGTGGAAGCTGTTGGAGTCAGCGTTCCACCATCGTTACCGATGGCGACACTGTCACCCGCCGCTGCTCCGGACGTGGCTCCACCACCGCTCGCGCTGCCAAGCGAGATCTCGGTCATCGGCTGCGCGTCCTGAGCCCGCGCTACGCTTGTCATGGTTGCCGCAAGCGACAACAACACAACTGCGCTGAAAATTCGCCATTTGAGAAAATTCATCTGGCACCTCCATTCGCCTTCATGTGAGCGGAATTTTTTGGCCAATCCACCCAGCTAATTGTTTCTGCAATCCACTCGGGAGTAGACATTCCGGGACAGCCCCCATAGCGTTCGAGCTGCTCGTTGCCATACTTGATTACTCCGATGTGATTGCTGGTGTCTTTGTCCAGTTCCGGATCAGGATCGGTAAACCCGAGTTTTTGTCTCAGCGTTTCCATGTCCTCCGGGGAACCGGTGAGGAACAACCAGCCTGGTTTGACTTTATGCATTTCAGCATAATGCTTCAGGGCCATTACGTTGTCCTCTTTCGGCTTGAGTGTAAACGAATACATGAAGATATCCTTGCCGACACGATCGCCCAGAATCTTCTGCACCCGAACTAGATTTCGAGTGATCGGCGAACAGATACCTTCACACTTCGCGTAGAACATGTTGAAGATCACGAGCTTGTCCTTGACCATGTCGTCGTAGAACTTCAACTTGCGTCCTTCGTGACTGGTTAATACCAGGTTCGGAAAGTAACGCTGTCTGATCCTTTCCCGCGAAGATACATGTTTGAACTTGGAATTCACATCGATCGTCTGCGCATGCGTCAGTAACGGGACAGCAATTGGAGCCGCACCTAACGCCGCAACCAAACTTCTGCGTTTTAAATCCGTCATAGCAATTCCTTTCTTCAGGTTGTTGAGTCCAGGTTTATCCCCGCGCAAAGCGAGTCGCGCGGGACATACCCAACGACAAGTTACGGTTGCGTAATGTTGTCGCCGACGTCATTGATCTGCCCGAGCACCATCATGGCGTGGTCTTCGTGAACCACGTTATGGCAGTGCAACGGGAATTTGCCGATGAAGTCGCGGAAGCGGAAGTAAACCTGCGCCTCCATGTTGTGCTCCAACCTGAAAACGTCTTTCCGGCCTCGAGTAATGAGTCCGGTACCTGACGGAGGATTACCGTTGATGGAGAGTGTCTGGAACTCCTCGAAGTGCATGTGGATGGGATGTTGCCATCCGCCAGAGTTGTTCTGGAAGATCCACTTCTCAACGGTGTTGCGTTTGATTGCAAAGCGAATGTCATTGCAATTCGCGAGTTTTCCGTTCACCTGCCATTGACCGTTGCCTCGCTCGAACCTGAAGGTGCGAGTAATCCGCGGCGCGTCGTTGGTGTTCGGGAAACCGTAGAAGTAAACGGCCTGATTAGCCGGTATGGTTGCCGGATCGATGCTGTTGTCAGCCACGACGGGACCATCGACGACAATCTTCAGAATCTTCGTTCCCTGACCAGCGCCGAGCACGTTTCCGGTCGGACCACGACCGTCTTGCTGTTCGAGTCTGTTTTCCAGATAGAACGTTTTTCCTGCCTGACCGGTAAAGTCGACAATGACATCGACGCGCTCAGCAACTGCAAAACGCGAGCTGGTTACCTGCACCGGTTTCTCGAGTAAGTTGCCGTCGGTTGAGATCTGCCAGAACGACTTGGTCGTGTTGTTTGGTCCAAGCACAAACATCTGGTAGAAGCGCGACGGTCCTGTGTTCAGCCAGCGGAAACGATACCGGCGTGGGCTTACGTGCAACACAGGTTGAATCTTGCCGTTGACGAGGAATTTGTCACCGAGGATTCCGTCTGTATTGAAAAGATCGAACGCCAGTAATCCGGTCGTCTGATCGAAGAGCTTATCGTTGAACACCATGTAGATATCGAAACTGGTGAGCGGGTTTTGTCCGTCTCCGAAACTCGGCAGACGGAAGCCGGTGTTTTCATTACCAGTGTCGAACTCATTGAAGAGGATGTAAGTGCCCGCCAGGCCTTTATAAGTGTTCTCGGCGGTGTGGTCGATGCGATGGTCGTGATACCAGAGGGTGGCCATCGCTTCCTTGATATCGCCTATGCCTGGGTGTGTGGAATTAACTCCGGCCAGGACGTTCGGATAGTGATGATCGTAGAACTGTCCCTGAGCAAAGAAAAAGCATGGGAAGCCGTCGCTCTCAAGTGGGGTGTGACCATTGTGTAAGTGGGTCGTGACGGATGGTAACCCGAAGCCACCGTTAGCTGACGGCAAGTTGTTTCGCTGGCGAACGAGTATTGAACCGTTGCCAGGGCTGCCAAGGACTCCATAGCGCTCAACGATCATCGGACCCGGTGTAATGCCATTAAAGCCCCAGATCGTTTGTGGTGGCAGTTCATTGGGAAGAGCCATCGAAACGGTCCCTTGTTGCTGTATTAATTCATAGAACCGTTGCGGCGGAAACTGCGCAAATGCCTGATGCGACACCGTGCGCCCTTCGCCTGCGGCGGTGTTAGGGGCAATCGTTGGTGCCGGGTTGAGTGCTGCAACTGGTTGTAGCACCTGCAGTCGAGGCATGTTTTCCTGGAACGGCGTGGTGGGTGGACTTTGAGGATCGTCAAATACCATCCCTGCGCTGTTGATTGGGTGTGCACTCAAACCTTTTTTCGGGATCAGCATACCGGCCCTGGTAAGCAATCCCATCTTGAGGAGATCGCGCCGTTTGAAGCCGGCGGCGATCAATTCGCGGCGATTGTGCGCCGCGATCTGCCTTTCCTTCTCTTTTCTTTTATTCCGTTTGGAGATGTACGCCATCTGGAACTCCTCCTATTGCGCCTGGCGTTAAGCGCGGACCAGGCGCGCTTCTCACGTGATTGATGTGACTGAGCCTTTCCGGCAAGTGTCAATGCCGCAAAGAATCGAACTCTCTTGGTTGTGGTTGTCGAAGCACACTACGACCGTCCGGAATTTTGGCTGGTTAATTGCTTCGCAAGATACCGCTGAAAGAAGTAGCCCCCTTGTCAAGTAACACTTTGCTTACTAGTGAATGCTGGTGAAGTTAGAATTGAGAAAACTCAACCTACTCTAGCAGCCATCGAAGGCGCAGCTATCGCTGTGAGTGGAAGCCTTTGATCCAAAGTTTTCGCCTGGGGGGACGACATGGACCATGTAGTAATAAAGTGCGGCGAATGTAGTATTCCATGCAAGTGAAGTCAAGAAAAAAATGCAGCAAGATCCGCCCGAAATTTCAGCTGCACCGCCGTTGCTTTTCAACCGTTTAGCAGTAATTTTCTCAGGTTTAATTGACGCGGTTTTGATTTGTCTCAGGTGGTTTTCACACGTTACTATTTGACAAACATTTTCGGTCTTCAGGAGGCTTCGTCATATGTCGCTAGTTCGTTTCTGTTGTGCGCTCGTTCTGGTCGCACTCTTAGTCGGTTCGGTTATAGTTACTCCCGCGCAGAAGAAATCACGCACGCAGGACGCGGCGCGCCATTCGAGCGAAGCCGCTAAGACTTTTACTGACATCATGAATGTGAAAGACCAGGCGATACCGAAGGAACTACTCGACACGGCTGAAGCGATCGCAGTTTTTCCGGGAGTGATCAAAGCTGCGTTTGTTTTCGGTGGTCGTGGTGGTCAGGGAGTCATCAGTCGTCGCGTTAAGGGAGGCTGGAGTGCGCCTGCCTTTTTCAATCTTGGCGGCGGAAGTTTTGGACCACAGATCGGCGCGCAACGAACTGACTACGTGTTACTCATCATGAACCCGAGTGGTTTGAATGGTCTGCTGAAAGACAAGTTCGAACTAGGTGGCGAAGCCAGCATCGCGGCTGGTCCAGTGGGACGTGAAGCGGCCGCCTCGACGAATCCGCGACTGGATGCGGGAATACTTTCCTACTCACGCAGCAAAGGTGCATTCATCGGCGCCGCTTTGAAAGGCGCAGTGATCACTCCGGATAACGATCTGAATGAAGCGATCTATGGAAAGAAAGCAGACGAACTGCTTCAAGCTCAGCCCATGACGTTCGCGCAGATGCCTCCGTCGGTGCGCATTTTCCCTCGCACACTCGTGCGTTATTCGATTAGATAAAAATTGATCACGTCAAACCCTTGACGCTTTTCTTTGCGCGACCTAGAATGCTTCGTCACCCTTAGCGGTCGACTGCGATCTCTCAAACTACAAGCGGGAAACGTATCGGGAACTCCTGAAGCAAATGCTCCCACGAACGCAGCGACAAAAAGAGATTCTCGATTACATCACTCGTTTCCAGGAACGCCACGGTTACATACCTTCCTACGCCCAGATTGCGCGACAGTTTGGAGTGAAGTCACGCGCTACGATCGCGAAGCACATTGCCGCACTTGAGCGTCGCGGGTTGTTGGCCCGGGAACATGAAGACGGATCGTTTGCGCTCAATGTAAAAGTTGAAGACAAGAGTAGCGATTCCCTGTGTGAAGTTAAGTTACTCGGCCGCATTGCTGCCGGTGCTCCGCTGGAAGTAGTCGACTATGAAGAACGTATACCGGTGCCACGCTTTTTGCTCGGACGCGTGAAACCGGATCGCGTTTATGCGTTGCGAGTGAAAGGTGATTCGATGATCGACGAGCACATCTGCGACGGCGACATTGCATTGATCGAGAATCGTACGGACGCGCGTGATGGCGAGATTGTCGTGGCTTTATTGATCGAGGAGAATCAGGCGACGCTCAAGCGACTCTATCGACGCGGCATGAACATCGAGCTGCAACCAGCGAATTCACAACTCCAACCCCTGACCGTTCCCGCCAGCCAGGTCCGTGTGCAAGGCATTTTCCGGGGTTTGCTCAGACCCAGTAATTAGCGGCAAAAAGCCACAAACTAGAAACCGCGTAACGGCATCGTTGGCGAACGTTGAAGCCAGTTGTTCGCAGGGTAGTTTGCGTCGGCGCTGATTAAATGAAGTGTGTAAGCGTGACGTGAGCGCGCGGATCTGTTTTCGAAGCTGCGATGCGGAAGTAATCCGTGCAACAGGATCAAGCTGCCTTTTGACACTTCAAGTGGCGCCAGTTGATCTTCCGGCCACGGCTCTGTGTTGTAGGTTTCAAACTTCATTCCCTCCAGCGATCGCACCCAGCGTGATTTGAGACCGCTTCGATGTCCGCTGGGAATAACCCAAAGACATCCGTTCTCGATCGTTGCATCCTCGAGTGCAAACCACAGACCAACGATATCGATCGGTTCAGTGTAGAGAAAAGTACTGTCTTGATGACACGACACTTCGCCGCCGATGTTCGGCTGTTTGAATATATACATCGACTGCAAGAGCAACGGATTCCTGATTCCGAGCGCCCTTGCTACTTCCTCCACCTTCTCACTACGAGAGAAGCGATCGAAGACCGGATCGAGATCATGCAAGGCATGTCCGATCTTATTGATCGACTTTTCCTTCACATACTTCAGAGTACCATCGGCGTTGAAAGCGTTCTCTTCGAAGAAGAAACGAATCTTATCGCCGGAGGTGAGGAAGTAATCATCGGTAGTTCGGTTCTGTTCGTGCGTTGAAAAGATGGATACAACTTCCGTAGGATCAAATTCATGGACCATCGCAGAGGCACGCTCGCGCAATTGGTCGCATGCAGCAGCATCGGCAAAACCCTCGATTACGAGGAAGCCGCCTTCGGCGTATTGTGTGAGTTGTGTTGGTGAAAGTGCCATCGAGACGGAATTTGAATAAGCAATACATAGACGGCGGTCAAGCAACTACCGGCTATCGTACTTCAGTCGTACGTTAAAAGCTTGTCTCATTACGTAACCTCTTATATAGTGAGCGGCCTGTCTTAGTCTGAAAGCTCACAATCGAGTCTAGCCTTGCATTTCTCGGGACGTGTTGTGGGTGTGTGTGTCGTTGCTTTCACCTTCCGTTTGTGCGGCCAACAGAAGGTCAGTCGGTCGTAATTATAATCAAAATTGAAAGGTAAGAAATGATGTCTCGAAGAATCCCCCTTAAGGTACTTGCACTACTCCTGACCCTGGGCGCAATCACATATTTACTTACGCAATCTAATGACGTCGAAGTCAGTCGTGCGCAAACCGGCGCATTTGATCGAACTCAATTTGCAGACGACAAGCCTGTTGGCGATCTCGAGGGCCAGGATGAGCTTCCGGCAACGGGCGAATTCAATGTGATGATCGAATTGAACGATCAGCCGACCTCGAGAGTTTATGCGCAGGCTTTGGGGAACCGGAGTGACCGCGCCGCCAATCCGCAAGAGCGTGCCGCAGCTGAAGGCGCAGCCAGAGCGCAAATGGCGCGAATCAGGGGAGCACAGCAACGTGTGGTTGCGCGTCTCAATGCCTTCGGTCGCAGCGCCAGGGTGCTTTACAGCGTGCAGACTGCTTACAACGGCATCGCCGCCAGAATCGATGCGGGCATCGTCCCGGAACTCAGGGCGAACGCGGATGTTAAAGGCGTCTACGCGCTTCCTGTCCACACCATCGAGAATTCGTCGAGTTTGCCTTTTATAAAAGCCGCCAGTGCGTGGGCTGCGACGAGCGGCAACTCTGGTGACGGCGTCAGGATTGCCATAATCGATACAGGCACTGACTATTTGCACGCGAACTTCGGGGGACCAGGCACTGCCGCTGCTTACGCGGCCAATAATCGAAACATTATCGAACCGGGCACATTCCCGACCGCGAAAGTTGTCGGCGGAATGGACTTTGCCGGCGATGCTTACACAGGAACGAACGTACCAGTGCCGGATCCGGACCCACTCGACTGCAACGGACACGGCTCGCACGTGGCCGGCACCGCCACGGGGTTCGGCGTCAACGCGGACGGTACGACTTTTCTTGGTCCATGGGATGGCTCGGTACCCTTTTCTTCGTTCAGCATTGGACCGGGCGTGGCACCGAGGGCGCAACTTTACTCATTGAAAGTATTCGGCTGCGCTGGCAGCACTGGTCTCACGACTCAGGCAATCAACTGGGCGGTAGATCCGAACGGCGACGGAGATCCTTCAGATCATGTTGACGTTATCAACATGTCGCTCGGTTCCAACTTCGGTCTTTCAAACGACTCGAGTGCAGCGGCAAGCAGTAATGCATCTCTCGCGGGCGTAATCGTTGTCACTTCCGCCGGTAACGGAGGCGATACTCATTACATTGTGGGCAGCCCGTCGACTTCAACTCGCGCGCTTAGCGTAGCTAATATTGTCGACTTCGGCATACAGCAATCAACCCTGGTAGTTAACTCGCCAGCGGCAATTGCGGGAAACAAGGCGGCTCTCCCCGCAGCCTTTAACCCTTTGATAAATTCACCAACTGACATCACCGGCAGCGTCAAGCTCGCGAACGACGGATCTACTGATCCGTTCCCGGGCTCGCCCGCAGGCACCGTCGGCACAACTTCAGACGGGTGCCAGACATTCGCGCCGGGATTCTTCACTGGACAACTCGCGCTCATAGATCGAGGGGGTGGCTGCGGTTTTACCTTTAAAGTGAAGAACGCTCAGGACGCCGGAGCGACTGGCGTAATCATTGCCAACAACGTGGCGGGTACGATTTCGATGGGCGGCACCGATGCGACGATTACGATCCTGTCGTTGTCGATCACACAAGCAGACGGCAACGCCATCAAGGCTCAACTCGGAACCGGTGTTAACGCGACTCTGAGATTCACTCACCTGGGCGACACAGTCAGCGCCAGCACTTCACGTGGCGCGCGACGTGCCGACAATGGCGTCAAGCCTGACATTTCCGCGCCCGGTACTAACATCATCTCCACCGGTTTCAGTACCGGCAATTTGTCGGCCACGATCAGCGGAACTTCAATGGCCTCTCCACACGTGGCCGGCGCAATGGCGCTGCTTCGTCAACTGCATCCGACGTGGTCTGTGGCGGAGTTGAAGGCGTTGGTGATGAATACCGCCAATCACGATCTGTTTACTGGCGCTAACGGCACTGGCTCCAGGTTTGGAGTAGCTCGAATTGGAGCAGGCCGGATCGATCTACAGGACGCCAGCCACGATGATGTCATCGCCTACGCAGATGACGACACGGGTGGTGTAAGTGTCTCCTTCGGTGCTCCTGAAGTAGTGGGCACTGCTAATTTGACGAGGACGGTTCGCGTCGCAAACAAAGGCTCTGTTGATGTAAGTTACGATCTTTCGTTTGTAACTTTAACGGACGTACCAGGAGTTAGCTTTTCCTTCCCGGATGGCCCGATCGTCACTGTGCCCGCCGGCGGTTCGACGACGTTCAGGATCGAATTGAACGCGAATGCCGCTGCGATGAAGCATGTTCGCGATGCAACGATGACGGCGACACAGGGAGCTAATCCTCGCTACTACCAGAGCGAGGAAACGGGCTATGTCACATTGACGCCGGGTAGCGGTACCGCATTGCGTTTACCCGTGTATTCGGCTCCGCGTCCGGCTTCAAACATGTCAACCAATCACAATTACGTGTTGTTCACCGCACCGAGCGGGTCGACCAGTGTCGGTTTGACAGGACAAGACGTCAATACGGGTGGGGCTTTCCCGGTCGATGAACTCTCAGTCGTTAGTGCTTTTGAGTTGCAGGGAACCAGTCCTGCCACCATACCGGCAACAAGTGTTGCGAGTAACGCCGACTTGAAGGCTGTTGGCGTCACGAGCGACTTCAAGGCCACAAACTCCGTCAATGCCGCTACTAAGATTTACTTTGCGATTGCGATGCACGGCCAATGGACCACTCCGAGCGATGTCGGAATTAATATCTTCATCGATCGCGACCGGAACGGTACCGACGATTTTCAGATCGTCAACGCGGCAACGGCGGACGCCGCCGGAAATCTGTTTGACGTTCTCGTTTCGGCGCGTCGTCCAGCACCGTTCACGGGCGGGCTCACACTCGACAGTTTCCTCAACAACATCGCACCTTCAAGCCTCAACACGGTTGTGTACAACACCAACATGATGGTCATTCCGGTGAACGCTGCGGCCATCGGTTTGACTACGGCGAATGCGAAGTTCAACTATCGCATCGTGACGACGAGTCGTGGGTTTGGCGGCACGATCGATACGCTTACGACTCGGACATACGACGCGGCCAATCCCGGCTTCGATTTGACTGGTGGGGTTGGGGGGCTGCCAATATATGCCGATCTGAATGGCGCTTCGATTCCGGTCAACTACAACAAGGCGAATTACCTGGCAAACGGCTCACAGGGTTTGCTGTTGTTCCACCATCACAATGCAGCCGGAACGCACGATCAGATTCTGAGCGTGCAGGAACCAACCGCGACTACCGTCACAGTGGATCCCGCGACCGGTGACTACAGCGATTCAACTACGCTGAAGGCAACGGTCAGTCCGGCCACGTATCTCGATCAGACTATCTCGGGTAACGTGCAGTTCTCCGTTGATGGTAATCCGGTGGGCGCTCCGGTAGCGGTGAATTCGAGTGGTGTGGCCACAACCTCGTACACGATAACTGTACCGGCTGGAGCACATACAATTACGGCCGCGTTCACCAGCACTAACTCAGCGTTCCTGAACGGCAGTAATACCGGCACTCTCACGGTCACGAAAGAGGATGCTGAGGTCACTCCGTCCGCCACCAATCCGTTCGCGGTTAAGGTGAATTCTCCTGGTGGCACTGGTGGACCAATCACGCTCTGCTTCGAGATGAAGGAGGTGAACGACGGTAGTCCCGGAGATACCACCAACATCACGAGCGTGACGGTCAATGTGGTTCCCATTGGCACTGGTTCGGCGGTGCCGGCAGGTGCTGCAGTCTTCAGTGGCGGAGGTGTTGGTGCTACACGCACTGCCTGTGTAACTCTCAACAATGTTCCTGTGAACGTCTACGATGTAACGCTGACGATCAATGGGAACTTCTACGAGGGCTCGGGCGACACCGTGCTGACAGTCTACGATCCGTCACTCGGATTCGTGGCAGGAGGCGGCCAGCTGATTCACAACGGCTTTAAAGCTAATGTCGGTGTGAATATCAAATACCTGAAGAACGGCAACGCGCAAGGGTCGCTGCTCTACATCGAGCATAGGCCGGCGGGCGACGTCGTGGTTAAGAGCAACGTGATCGGCACGATGGCAATCGTAGGCGGTGAGGCTGTGCCGACCGGAAAGGCCACGGTCAACGGCGCCGGTAATCACGGCTTCATTGCTCGGGTAATCGACAACGGTGAACCGGGATTCACAGATCAGTTTGGTCTGCGGATCACGAGTCCATCAGGTGCAATCCTGGTCGATCTCACCTTTAATCCAATTACGTTGTCGGGTGGAAACTTCTCCGTACCGAAACTGACTGGGAAGTAGTTTGGCATTCCCAGCTTAATAGAATGGCGGCTCTCGGGCCGCCATTCGTATTTTCGCCTGTTGCTGAACCAAAGACAAAACCACAGATGAACGCGGATTGATTACGGATAAAATCCGTTTTCATCCGCGTAATCTGTGGTTTACTTTTTTGTGAAGGTCCAACACATTCAGCGGTGAGAATTGCGTTGACCTACTCTGGTTTTGCACGGGCATAGGAGTAAGGAAGGTAGTCATTGAATTTGACCGCTGTGAAAAGCCTCCCAGGCAGCTAAACTGATCTTTTATTGACGTAAAGCGGGGTGGAATTGTGTTTAAGGTACTGAGTGTTGCTGCTGTCGTTTTGATCAGTTGCGCCGTTGTAGGCATTGCATTCCGCTTCAAGTCGGGGCGCACGAAAGATCCTCCGGTAGAGACTCCCAAGACAACTGCAGCTGAGCGAGGGGCGCCAGTATTAACCAGAACGGAGCAGTTCACATGACACGAGCGGAGATTTCCGGCATCTCACCCTTTTTTATCGTGAGCCACGTACCGACATCGCTTTCGTTTTACCGAGACCGGCTTGGATTTGAGATTACCTTCCAGGGGCCTGATCCTGACGACATCTTCTTCGGCATCGTTCGCAGAGGCGGTGCGCAGATCCTGCTCAAAGCCGTTGGCGTGGCTCCAGTGCCGAACTACACGCGAGACATCAAGAAAGGTATCGCCCGCTGGGACGCGTTCGTTAGCGTCCCGGATCCTGACGCACTGGCGGCCGAATTTGCTTCGCGCGATGTCGAATTTTTCCAGCCACTAAGAGACACTGAGGACGGTTTGCGTGGGTTCGAGCTCAAGGACGCCGACGGCTATCTCTTGTTTTTCGGTCGTCCTCGGTGATGGCCTTTACTCTTTGCTGACACAATCACGAATCGAGTCCAGGAGAGAGGAGCAAGTAAATTCAATAGGTTGTTCGCACGGGTGATGATGGTGATTTGGCGCTCAGGATTTCGAGCGAGACATAAAGCGGCAGTGTCACCAGCAATTCCGCACCGATGATCAGGACCTCAGCATTACCAATCCGCTTATCACTTTAGAAAGTTTCCAACCACCCGAAGTCCAGAAGCGCCAACAGACAGGGCAAAAAATAGACAGAGTAATACCTTTATAAGCCACTTAAGCAACGAAATGGTTTCTTGGGAAAAATTCAGCTTTTTGGCATGGAAATACATAGTCGCTGCCATTACCCCAAAAACTGCAATAATGACAATGACAGCGAAAACAACTTGAGTAATAGCTCCTAATTGTTCGCTCATCTTCTGACAGCTCCTTCGGTTTGCTTTCCTCGATACGGACTGGCATTTACGCCTTGCATGGGGATTCGAGGAAACTGAGGTGTGAAGGTCTACCGAACGGAGCCAAGACAGTTGTCAACGAACGAACTACCGCCAAATAATACGCCCTCAAATTAGCTGGTAGCAAGCGCAATCCCACCCTAACTCGGTATTACCGCGATGGGCGCTGGAACACTAAAGGCGCACAAAAACCAAAGGCAGTCGATTCGTTGCCTGTACCATTGCGATAAACTGTTCCAGAAGATTAGATTACGTGGAGCCGGCTGCCGGAGTTGAACCGGCGACCTTCTAATTACGAATCAGACCAACGAGGAAAGAGCAAGTAAATTCAATTCAACAGGTTGCAGCCACCGCGGTTTTTCAGGGGTTTTTGACGGTTCTATATTGAGCTATATCGCTTCCTCACGCTCTTATGTAATTTCGCGTCACAACTACGTCACAAGGAAACGATGCGGTACTAACGCAACTGATGAACCAATCTCGTGTCGCATTGCTTGCAACAAGCTGATACAAGCGCCACAGATGGTGGTACCTCAATCAATAGAGTGCCGCAGTTTCCTTCTGTTGCAATTCACCGCGCTTTCCTCCAAAGATATTCAGCCTCCCTCGCTCCTTCGGCTTCACCTTAATATCTTCTACTTGCCACCCTTCTGGGTGCCAATTTCTAGAGGGCTTTTCTATTCGGTTTTGCGGAGGGTGGTTTTATATAGTTACCAAATAATCGGAAAATCCTTGATCTCTCGGCTAAAGTATTGTAGCTTTCCGACGCCTTAAACAGACACTCCAGTCTTCAGATCTCAAACCTGGAGGTTACTCAAATTGGCGTTTTAAGACGCGGGTTGCCTTTAGTACTCCTCGCTTTCGTGTCAGTATTGTTGAAGAGACAGGTTTTAAGGCGCAGTGCGTCTGCGAATTGACTGCCTAAACTAGCCTCATGACCTTATCCGTTGATGAAAGATTATATTTTGGTTTGACGAAGAAAGACGCTTGGTTTGTCTTTGTAGTTCTCGCAATTATTTTTGCTGGCATTTTAATGCTTGTCTTTGATCGGAACAGGGCTTCCTTGAACTCTATTCCAGAGGGTTTTCTTTCGACGCTGTCGCTAGCAGTTCTTTCCGGCTTGGTGCTAGTAACAGCATACGCATATTTGTTGTTTAGAAATACGTCCTTTCTTTTTATCACGCTTTCCTGGCTAGCAAATCTTATTTACATCGTGTGGGGGATGGTCGGAGGAAGTGACAAACAAAAGTATGTCACATTTATTGTGGCCCTTATGTCGGACATCCCGCTCTTCCTCAGTGGGTTTTCCGAGAAAGACAGGAAGTGGTGGTATCCGATCCTCCCGATTCTGGTTATAATTTCGTCCATATCATTTTATTCGACATTTAGGCAGTTTTCAGCCGATTTAAGGCTGAACGTACTTTATCTTGTTGGACCTCTTTTTTCTTCGGCCATTCTCCTGTGGGTTTCTTACGCGCTTATTTACAAAAACGTACTTGATCCTTCAATTCAATACATTCGAGCCTACAGCTTCACTTTCCTAGCCATCGGGCTCTTGCAGCTTCCATTTTCTTATGGAGGTCTTTGTGGTCTAGCGCCAAACGTATACGGCTGCGAACACGCCCGTACATTTTTGAGCATCAGCAAGACGCTAATACTGGCTGCAAAGGTGAGCAATATCGTGATTATTGGATTTATGGTGAAGGACAAGTGGATGGGGTTGCGTTCTGCTCTGAAGAATAAGGGGGAATTCGAAGAACTTGGGTACTTCGCCGCGACACTGGAACACGAACTCAGAAATCCATTAGTTGTCCTGGGCAACGAAATAGAATACCTAACGAAGCACACTCAGAAGGATGAAGATCTCCAAAACCGATTCGCTAAATTAGATCGACAACTAAACCGAATTTCCGCCGCCGCAGATATTATAAACGTTGTCAGGTCTAAGCGGGAGGACATCATAAAAAAAATGAGACCGGTTCCAGTAGTAGGAATAATAAATCAGGCAGTCAAGGACGTTAAAAGGGAGTTTCCACAAGAGACCACGAGCATATACTTTGAAGTAGTCGATCGCACGAATCAAGCATCTATAGAAGCCGTTTACACTCAGATTGAGCAGTGTTTAGTGAACGTATTAAAGAATTCGATTGAGGCAATAAATCGAGTAGAAAGGACAGGCCAGATTGTTATCGAGACCTCCTTTAAAAACCAGAATCACGTCGCGATTTCGATTAGGGATAATGGCGACGGCTTCATACTCGAAGACCTAACGATCCTCACAGATCCTGGTTACACAAAAAAAGAGAAGAGCACAGCCAAATCCAATCGTGGGTTGGGTTTGTTTGTATGTAATCGAATTGTTGAGCTTCACGAAGGCAGGTTGAGTTTTTACAATCAACCGGACGGTGGCGCGTTTGTTGAAATGGAGTTCACACGACACATTTCAAAGAAGGAACAAAAACGACGGACGGTTTAGGAGAAACAGGATAGATATGCCGGCTACTAGAATGGCTCCAATTCGAATTATATCTGGTGACGACGAACTTGACCGTATCGAAGCTCGGCACATAATGAATGTTTTGCTTGTGGAAGACGAAGATGATGTCAGACGAGGTTTGGTTGAAAGCCTCACTGAATCGGGTTATTCAGTGGAGGCGTATTCCACGCCCAGAGAGGCGGCGGAGAAAATGATCCCTAACGCTTATCAACTCGCCATTATGGACATTCGTTTTAGCGCTCCGAATATTTCTGGAGACGTATTTATTCGCAAGAATGCGGATGCTTTCGGTGGAACCAAAGTTGTCGCTTTCACCGGGCATGAGAACGACATCCAGTATCGTGATGTTTTTGAGGAAGTCTTTCTAAAGGGTGCACGTGAGCGAGAGCGTCTTTATGAATATGCGGAAGCAACGTACCGTGCTCGTCAGCAGGAAGTAGCCAAAGAGATGAAGCACAGAATAGTTGATCAGGATGAAATTCACAAAAAGGAATTAATAGCTGAGGAAGCAAGACGAGAATTGATAAAAGCGCTCAAAGAAACAAGAGATATGGCTGCTCCTCTAGTTTGGTACAAGGGGAGAGAATACTCAGCAAATGAGCTTATCGAAGAGGTTGAAGACGAATCAAGCGTGATAGGTCAGGCTCAAATCCAAATGATGGCAGATTGGTTGTTGGCCACACGGGGAAACAACTGATGAGCTGGTTGGGCCGACTGCTGAATTGGTTCTGGCGAAAGAAACCTACGAAGCCGAGCCGGGAGTTCCCCACGATGGAAGAGTTTGAGCTTCCAAGAAACCTCAGTGTCTTCTTGGTGGCGTTTTCATATGATAACGCCACCAACCAATTGGCTACCTGGGTTCAAAAGGTACTTATCTCAAGAAACATTGATCAGAGTCGGGTTTTTCGCTTTAGCGATGGTGGCGTAGATGTCAAAGACACGCTAACTGAGGCTTTACAGGACAAAATGCTGCGGGTTGAACTTTTTTGCGGGCATGGTGTTGCCTCAGGCTTGTTAGGTCCTCCGCGCCTTCAGGCAGTTGGAAGCATACTGAGCGACCGTAGTTTTGTTGTTTACGATAATGAGATGATAACCGCAACTCCGAGTTCTCTATTTGCATTCTGCTGCCTCGCAGCGCGCAAATTCGGACGCGTCTTTGCTTCGTATGACGAGAAACAGTTTATGGGATTTCACGATGAAATCCCGTTCCCAGTGGATCTTTACGAGGATATGAAATACGTGTTTCAAAGCGTATCCAAAGACATCATCATCAGTGGGCGAATCTCACAATCCCACGGAAGCATGTTTTTAGACAAGATTGATGAGATTGCTTTGCAAGCCGATCTGTGTCGAAACCCAAAACTAACAAAAGTGTGGCTGCACTCTTACCGAAAGCACTTGAGGGTATACGCGTGATAGGGTACCAACGAGGATTCAACGGACGCGAGAATTCAGACTTAGATACTTGGATTCTGTGTAGCTAGCCAAAGGAGCACTTTCCGATGAAGGCGAGGCGTAAAGACCGGGTCCCGACGTTATCTCCTGAGCATCAGCGTGCAGCATCAACCCTTCACATAATCATTGTGCTGCTGTTCGGTGTTTTAGCTCTTAGTTGTATAGGTGGAGGAATCTACGCTGTTCACCGAAATTCACTGTCTCCCTCCGAGTTCACGTTCTTGGGAGTCCATCTCAACACAGGACATGTCGGAGTTGCGTTTGTCGGGCTAGGGATAGTGGCTGCGTTTTTTACGGTGCGTTCTGTCCTCCGGAGCCAGCGCGATCTTGGAGAGCTTTGATGGGTATGCGATGATAATCTTAGGCACCTTCGTGAGTTCTTAGGTTGCGAACTTCTCCTCCATCAGTCACTCTCGATAACAATCTTTGTTCATCGCAACGATCATGCTCGAATCCACACCGTTCTCGATCACTAGCTCACGGTCTCCTAACTGATGGATAGGCGCCCCTGCCCGTCTGCTGCATCACCCCAGATTTGGATTAGGACCGACAACCCTCAGATGTGGAAGGGTGTGGCAGTAGCTTTGTCTGATAGTCGTTCTACTACCTCCCTAATAACTAGTTCATTGTTGAAATTGTTTTGCATTAGCTGGTGCAAAGGTTGAGGTGAAGAAACCCCGTACTATGGAGACGGTTTCAATAAGCACTATTAGTTTCTTCATTCGCCGATCAACTAACAGCAAATCTAGTAGCGTTTGAGGAGATTACGATTATTCTCAGCGCAGATTTGATCCGCGACGCGGCGACCTTAGAAGTTGTCAGTTCGATCAATGGCCCACTTCAAACACTCCCCTGTCAAAGGAGGGCACGCCTACTCTCCGGAAATTTGTTGGGAAAATTCGATACGACTACGAATCGAGTCAAAGCGGAAAGAGCAAGTAAATTCAATTCAACAGGTTGCAGCCACGGTGGTTTTGCAGGGGTTTTTGATAATTCTATACCGAGCTTTATCGCTTCCTCATGCATTTATCTGAATTCGCGTCACAAGTACGTCACAAAGCGAAGCATTCCAATTTGTGCAAACTCCAATCAGGTTCGGGGTCGGTATATAATCCCGTTCCACAAAATGCAAATGGAAACTCAAACTCAAGTAACGCGAAAAGACCTAAACTTCATAAATGATATTGATTTGAGAAATACGCTGCGCGACCGTCTGGAGGAATTGGATAGAGTAGTCCGTGTCAACGGACATTACAGCACGGTATTCCTTGCCATAGGTTGCATAGAGGGAGCGTTCAAGCATGTAGCTCGAATTTTCAAAACGGAGATAAAAAGTTCCTCCCGATATCCCCCAGACTCTAATGGCCAACCAAAGGATTTTGACAAGCTCACGATAGATGATCTTTATCTTCTACTTACCGAGCTAGACATACTACCTAGCATCGCGAGATTCGAGCATGTCTACAACCTGTTTAGAGATTATCGAAACTTTGTTCATCCGCAAGCGCATGCCAGAAAGGGGTGGCAAATGGGCTTGGGTCAAGCACAGATGGCTCTTGGACTACTGAATGCCACAATGAGCGAGCTTGAAGATTACATCTTCATAGGTAAGAACAAATTCATTACCATTGCAGGTACTCCCTACTATGATGCTCAAGAGGTTCTAAATCTGGATATAGGTGATTCTCCCTTGCAATCGTTCGTTATACTTGAAAGTAAAATATCTGATGTTTTAGACCTGAGCTTTGATCTCGAAATCCCCCACGGATCAGTTTTCAATTTTGTTTTCAACTATAAAGATGACGGCAATTTCAAAATGTTCCGCCTTGATAGTCGAAAGCCCAACTATAACCGCCTGCTACATTGCAGTCGGAAGTATTACTGGAGAGAGACGCATCATGTGTATCCTGAGTCAACCACAGATACATCCATGCCGGTGGTTATCAAGATCGATTTTCCAAACCAAGTCTTCTCAATCACAGTTAGTGGAGTTCTTTATGCCTTCAAGGACTTGAGTCTTAATGTTAAAAATCTTTTCGGTGAGATTAGTCCGGGGTTAAAAATTGGTTTTTTCAATGAGAAGGGGGTAGTGCGGCTCTCGAATATTAAATTCTGAGCGGCCTGATCGCTCTCATGCGCTTATCTAGTTTCGCGTCCACAAGCTGTGTTGCGCATTTATTAACAGGATTACCGTAGTGTTAGAATCTGCGCGATGGAAAATGAACTAAAACTGATACTAGTGGGTCAACCGGTAAGCCTCCACATGTTGCGAGCCGTTGCCGAGCAAGTGGCAAATGAGGCGAACGAAACGCACAAAGGTTACTTCAACGGCCACCCAGTCTATAAGATTCGTAGCGACGTGAACGCGGGCATTCATGACGCGAGCACCGAATTTTGTGTTGCAATGAGTAATGCCTTGCCTGCGGCGTACCTCTATGTGAAAGTGAACCACGCAAAGAATCGCATTGACCGAAGGCTCGTCACTAGGGCAAGTGCGAATGATGATCATATCGAAACGATGCTTGATCCACTTGATATAGTGACGGAAAGCGAAGGAGTTGAACACGTTTACTTAAATGGTCTGCGCTTGAGCAATGTTGAACTAGGAAATGAACTGGTTCAACCCGTAGTAGCTGCTACCGTTCCTTCGTGAAAAGTGGCGACCGGCTAGGGTACACGCCAGCATCTCTTAGCTTCTGAATTTCATCACCGACAAACACTGGCACGATGTGATCACTGTCGCGGCCATATCTTTCATCGTAAGGGCCGTTGAACATCTCGTGGGGCAAAGGATGATCGGCGTCCGGGTGTTCGCGAAAACAACAGCACGCATGATTGTCTTAGCGTGTTCGGGATGCTCGGTCATGAATTTTTGAATGAGAGTGTAGCTTTCTGTTAGTTCGAGATGATCTTGTCCGAGCCGCACCTGTTCCTGATCCCGCATCTTTTCCAATATCCCATAAGTTAAGAACGTGCCTAGCGGGAATTCTTCAAGCACCACAATCGCGCTCATATAAGTGTTGCGAGGTTTCAGCGTTTCGTTGTCTAAAACGTAACCACCTTGCTCCGCATCCCAAAACCATACTTCTTGGGTTTCACCGCTGACTTGATCGGCAAAGATCTTGAACGCGAGCGGGCCGAGCAAACCGCCGAGAATGGAACCATGATCGAGAGAGACAAAGGATGCATCCGGCGCATAAAGCACGAGCGAGCTAGAAAACTCGCTATACTCCGCAAGCTGCTCAAGTGATCCTTCGATCTTTGCATAGATCGGCATATACGGACTGAATGCACCGCCCTCACCTGCTTTGATCTCTTTGGCTGCGAATTCCTTAACCTCAAAGAAAAGTGGCGCGCCGTTTAAGTGCACCCGGAAGTCGATGCTTTTTGTTTTGCCGTCAACCGCAGGTTCATACTCCGACTCATAGCCGCGCTCGTTCAGAAACTCTGCAAAGGCTATTTCGGATTCTGTCTCAGGTCTCTTGGGCACGTGCTCTCGCTTTCTCGGCTTTCATTTTCGGAGCGTTGTTGCTCAAGATAAGCGATCCACTTTTCGATCATCTTACCCAGCTGCCGCGTTTCTTCTCTCGTAATCACTTCAACCGGTGCTTTGTAAAACAGAATGGTGTTTCGCTCGTAGTTAAACCCTTCGATCTCGCGTGCCCCTGAGTCCGAGTGCGCAAACGTCTCATCCCTCAGCTTAATAACCTTGTCATGCAGCGCTGTATCCGCCGCTGTGTCTAGGATCGAGTCTACGGCGTCACGAAGCCAAACCTTTACTTTCTTACCATCTATGATCTGATCGTTGCTCTTGTGGAATGGGCGAGAGTAAGCAACTACCAGGGATGTGTTGAATGCCAGGTGCACGAGCTTCGCAACCGCTCGATCATTCTTAACAGTGTGGAGTTTCCTTCTAATGATGTAATGGGCAAACTTCTGAGCCTCGCGGAAATCCATCAGAAAAAGGTTGAGGCGGGAAAGCCGAAATTGGGGCTTAGGTTGCGTCGTCATCTCTACACCTATGGGCTAGGCTTCATGTTGTAGTCGCTCACGCTCGAAACGCTACAAATTGAGGTTTCTACTTCGTTGACCATTTGCGGAATCAGCGCGATAATTTGCAACATTATGCGATCTTGTACTCAATGCCGCCAAGCGGAAGCAATGTTCGTGGTAGAAGGTGGACATGCAATATGTCTGCGCTGTCATTCAATGTGGCAACAAGCCGAGGCCCAAAGAATGCAGGCGCACAGTCAGATGAGCAATCAACTTGCTGCCCGAATGAATTTTCTGCTTGGTATGGCAGGGATGAGCGCTGGCGTACCTATGGAGTTTCCGCAGATTCAGATGCCCCAGCCAATATATGCGATAACGGGAGGGCCAGTCTTGAACAACATCAGAATCGACAACAGTGTTATTGGCATGTTGAATACCGGCTCAATTAAAGATGTTCAGAGCATCGACATCAACCTCAACTCTTTGATGGAATCAGGAAATGAAAGAGTTGCGACAGGACTAAGACTACTGACCGAGAATGTTGCCCGGTCACAAGAGGTTTCGGAGAAAGAAAAAACCGAGCTTTTGGAACAGTTGCAGTTGGTCGCTGAACAAGCAGCGTTACCGACAGACGAGCGAAAAACGGGCATAATTAAATCAGTGCTGCCGTCACTGGTATCAGGCATTTCCGTGGTTGGTTCCCTAGCAAAGCTGTGGTCGGTTGTAGGTGATTCCATTTGTTCTCATTTCGGCGTCGAGAATCCATTCAAGCAAACACACTAAATCTTACAAGGCGGGTTAGTAACCCGAACTCTGTTGCGCCGTTGCGACAAGTTGCGAGTACGGGACTGCGCGTGTATCCTCATTTCATTTTCAGATACTGGGAGTCTGACATGGATCACTTCACTAAACGCCAGCTTGATGCACTGATGAAGTCCGAGGCAGAGAGTAATAAATTCCGCAATGCATTTACTGCGTTCAATAGTTCTCACGCGTCCAGGGCGGCTCTCGATGCGCTGACGGCCTCCAGCCGCAATGCAACCCAAGCAGTGATGGATCAGGCAACTGTAAGCGTACTAAGGCGTGATGCCGCTCAAACTGCAATCGAACAACTCGTGTCCTTAAGACGGAATCTTGCGCAGGATGTGATCGATCAACTCGCTGCCGCTAGGCTCGACACGGCACATTCTCTGATCAATCAGCTAACTTCTGTAAGACGTGACGCGGCAGAATCTGTGATTGACCAACTAACCGCCGTTAGGCGTGAAACTGCACATGCCTTAATTGACCAATTGACAGCAAGTGAACGCTTTTCAACTAAAGCGATAGTCGATGAAATTCAAAAGACTATAGCGTTTTCAGAGCGAAACGCGTTAGAGGCTCTGAAACATTTGACGGGTCGTGAGAGTCACCGGCTGTTCGCGACTGCGGAGCGAAGCGCACTAGAGGCAGTGAAAAATATTGCGATTCGCGAGAGTGAACATCTCTCCGCAAATTTTTATGCGCACCAATCTGCCGCACTAAGTGATGCGGTCAGATCCGCATCTGAATCCATTAAGTTTGAAGCACTTCACAATACGCTATCCCGCTTCGATCACCTGAACAGTTTACAACTAGGCAGTATTCGAGGGAGCGCCAAACTCGCCGCGTTGTCGATCAAAGTCGCCGAACTTGAGTCGGTATTTTCGTCGCAGTCTTTTGCAAACACCGTTGCAGATGCCGTGCGCAGCGCACTTAGCACTCATAGGTTCGACGCTTCTGCTTTTGAAGGTCTGGAAGAGTTGATCGATGAGAAGTTGGCAAACCTACCCCAAGATAAGGTTGCCACCTTTGGAGTCTATGAAATTATCCGTGACATCATTTTTGCGCTACTTGCGTTAAGTCAAAGCGGATTACAGGCTTATCAGATTTATGACGCCAGGCAAATAGTCGGGGCGCAAGAACAACAGCAGACAGTGAGTGCGGCACAACAGGATGAGAGATGGGCGCAGGCGTTAGAATTCCTCGAACAAATTGCAAAGAACACCGCAGGCCGTGTGCCTGAAAATGACCCCTCGAAATACTATCTTGTTGAGCGCGAAGTAGTGTTGCGAGTGAAGCCGACAACCAAAGCCGCAAAGATTGTGATCTTGTTTCCTAATCAGCGCGTTGCTTTAGTGAAAGAAAGTCACCAATGGATTTACATTGAGTATTTCGATTATCTCGAAGGCGTGCCGAGGTACGGTTGGGCCATGAAAAAGTATTTGCGTCTCATCAACTGACCTTCAGTCTGCTTTAATGGTAAAGAAATCCAAACCTGCAAAGAAGCATCACTTTGTTCCGCAACTCTATCTAAGCGGTTTTACTGAATCCGGGCAGAAGGATGGATCGCTCTATGCGCACGATCTAGATGAGCTAAGAACGTGGAAAGCAAAACCAAAAAACGTAGCGTTTGAGAATGACTATTATAAGATCGATCTGCCCGGCGTCGATGTCGATGAGATCGAGAAATCGTTCTGGCCGCTTGAGGGCGAAGTCGCTAGAGTGCTCAAGGACATCATCAGATTAGATCAGCTCCCAATACAACCCGAAGACTACAATATCTTGATGCACTTTATGGCGACTCTTTTAGTGCGTCCGCCAGTTGTACGCGAGCGAGTAGAGAAGCAACGGGATGAACAACTACGACAGGTACTACGTTTAAACGCGCAGCTACCGAATGATCAACTCGAAGCAAGATTAACAAAGTTTCGAGATGCAAACCCCGAAATGCCCGAAGTAACTCCTGAAGATTTTAGAAACTTCATTAGTTCGGATGAATATTCCATTGAGTTTGCGAGAAACTATCACATCAAACATTTAGTGACGGGACTGTTGCCAGCCGCGGAGCAAATTGTGCCGTTACTAGCCGCTCGACACTGGGTGCTTTGGCAGGCTCAGAACGACGAACACTTCATCACGTCTGACAACCCTGTAGCCATAAAGTGGACTACGGAAATGCCGCCAGCTTTCGCACAGAGTCCAGGTTTTGCTTTCAAGAATACAGTGGTCATTTTTCCACTCTCAAAAACGCTTGCATTGTGGGGACGGTTTGAAGGCCTAAAGGGCGTAGTGATTCCAGCGCTTAATGGACAAGTTGCGTTAGTGAATCGCATCATCACACAAACAGCCCGACGCTTTGTTTATTCGACTGATGAGAATTTTGTGTGGACAAGAAATGACGGCACTGATGGAGACCGCCGCGATATGTTTGAGGTAATTAAAGAATTTCAAGCGAAAACGGCGAGCGAATGAGCGATATATGTCCCGAACTTCGCGAATAATTCGCTCACGAAGAGCAAAATGATCATTGAAAAAACAGCCGCAGTGCCTTGCGCGCTGGGCTGTTATGGTTGGCGATTCCTTGAACGAAGAGATTGCAGTCAAAGACGACGCGAGGAGTAAGTTCGGGCATCGCCTATTTATTCCGGCGTCTCTCCTCGCGGATGGCCTTTTGGGTTTGCTTTACGAGGTCGTCGAGTTCTTCTTCTGACATCCCACTTTCGTCGAAGCTTCGCGCGATCGGCTCGACGATTTCCTCAAACGGTTTCTGAGCGAGAACCGCCGTTTCAAGCAGTTCCAAAGCGGCTGCCTCAGGAGTGGTTCCTTGCCGCTTAGCCGCCTCTGAAATGGCATGAACTGTCTCAGGATTGCTGATTTTTACAACTAGGCTTTGCATAGTGTCCATACCGACTCGCTTAGTTTAACACACTGGTTACTCACGAGAGCCACCCTCCGGTGAACGGCACTGGCTCTCGGTCTGTGATTAGTTCAACAAAGGGTATCTCCACGCCTTCAGCCTTCGCTTTAGAGTACACTTCTTTAGCCGTCGGTCCGCTGGCAATCATGCGATCACCATCTAGGGCGACCCATTGCCCTAAGTATTTCTCTCGGTTTTCGCGCAACCATATGATCGACTTTGCCGAACGATTGGCGTTTGCTTCTGAGCTATCTCCCTGGCTGTTCGACGCTGCTTTATCTTCCAGCCATCTACGAATCCTTTCCTGCTCCGTCGCCGGCAATTGTTCGATTGACTTAATGATTTGGTCAACGCTTAGAGTCATGTTGGAATTCTATCAGAGCCCGTTCTGCCAGAGCCCCTAGAGCATCGTCGTCCAGGCTGTGGCATACCGCCGGATATCCAACTCCTGTCATGATGTTAAACCTAGAACGCCTGCGCTTGCGCACGCATTATCGAGAACTCTCGCGGCTCAATTTGGCTCGCAGCGCGAGCGCGTTGTCGGTGAGTTCGGAAGCTCGTTCGGTGGCAATGGCGCGGGGTTTTTTCCACTGATCTCCCGTTAAATTGCCGTCGGCCAATAATTGAAAACCTTGTGTGACCAGGTTCTGCGCGCGCACGAAATGCTCCACTAATAGGCGCTCGGCTTTGGACAAACCGTAGTCGTTATTGAGTCTCTCGAGCGCTGCCTGTCGGCACCACTCATGCGCCGTCAGCTCACTGCCGGCGATCTCTTTTTGGATGCGAAGCCAGGCCTCATTGGTCAGTCGAAAACTGATCGTGTGCGGGTAATAGGTAACACGCTTTCCCATGTTGTTACTCCTCAATCGTTCTTGAATTCGCGCATGCAAACGCAAACACCATATTTGCATTTGCAAATGGCAATCCGCGATCTCCAGCATCTACGCAAGTAGACGCAGCAAACTTTAAGTTTGCTGCGTGTGCGTCTGAAGGGGTGACGTGTCAATTGAAATCAGGTGCAGAGCACCGCCGTCGCTTTCATAGTCTCGCGATGTAATGAGAAATGATCATTTTCTGTTGGCCGATTGCTGGCGCATGGCAAGCAATTCAGTAACGCCGTTTGGCTGCGAAATGTCGTTCGGAACGACGCTGAAAACGGAGCATATGTTGCCGAGAATTGGCACGTTTCATCGCTCTCAGCAGCGCGACGAATGATGGTGGCTGAATGGCAAGTATCGCAGCCGTTTGCCGTCTGAGCGGGTGCCCACTTGGATCTTTATCAGTGGTGGCGTCATGGTGGTTTGCGACGTTATTGTGACAGAAAGGAAAACAGGCCTGTACAGAAGCGTCGAACTGCATCAAGCCCTATCGAGATCGTGTCTAAAACCTTGTGGCTGGAACCGGGTTTTAGTTAAGGTTTGTTTTGTTAATGATTTTGACTGGAGCCGGCTGCCGGAGTTGAACCGGCGACCTTCTAATTACGAATCAGACGCTCTACCAACTGAGCTAAGCCGGCTTAGGCGTGAAGCTGATGCGGAAACGCAGTTGCAATATACGAATGCCGAGTTTGCAGTGTCAAGCAGGACAGATCGAACCAACAGGAGGGATAGTATGCCGAAAGATCCGACGAAGAATATCGATAGTTACAAGATTCGCGGCGGGGTGATAAATGAATATGAGTATCGCCAGAATCAGGAAGCGCTGGCCCAACATGAGGCAAAAGGCGACGGTAGGCTGATACCGGGAATGCCGCCGGAAGAAGGGCCACAAAAAAGCACAAAAGGGCCACAAAAAAGCACAGAGTTGAAAACGCCAGCAAAGAAGTCGGCAGCGAAGAGGGCAGCACCAAATAAGGCAGCAACGAAGAAGGCAGCAGCGAAGAGGCCAGCACCAAAGAAGTCGCTAGCGAAGAAGACTGCAGCGAAGTCAGCAACGAAGAAGTCAGCGAAGTCTTCAAAGTCAACGACGGCGGCAGGGACGGCGAAGAAGTCCTCCAAGAAAACAGGCGCGAGTGCCAAGAAGTTAGCAGCGCGGAAGGCCGCAAAGAAGTAAAGAGTCGTTTCACAAAATGTTTGATTCCCCCAATTTCCGATCGCTGCGCAAGTGTCTTACGAGTTTGTTGTTCGTGCTTGCCGCGGCCACGCTGTCCTTCGCTCAAAACAACGCGGCGCCGCCGAAGAAACTTCCCTCCGCCGAAAAGATCGTCGATAACTACCTCAAAGCAATCGGTGGCAAGAAGGCCGTCGGCGCGTTGAAGGATGCGACGTACGAGTGGATCGTTATCTTCAACGATCAACCATTCGGCACCGCACGCACGCAACGCAAAGCGCCTGCGTCTGAACGTCTCGAACTCACTTTCGGCAACGGCCAGATCATCTCCGCCGCCAACGCACGTTCGGCGTGGGAGATCGGACTCGATGGACGCCTGCAAACTCTGACTGGTCCAGAAAGTGCCGCCGCAAAACTCCGCGCTTCACTGGACTCCTCACGTCTAATCAACTTCAAAAAAGCGAACGTCATGGCGCGCGTATTGTCGCTGGGTGATCTCGCGTCAGAACCCGCGTACATCGTCGAATTCTCCACACGAAGCGGCGCGCGTTTTCAGTATTACTTCAGTGTGAAGACCTGGTTGATAACAAAGATCACGGGCGACGTTCCAAAGACGAAGCTTCAATTCAACGACTATCGACCCGAACGAGGAATTCTCGAACCGCATAAGGTCCGCATGTACATTGCCGGATCTGGCGAGCTTGCGCTTCAACTGCACAGCGTCAAGTATGATATCGGCATTGACGATCGAGTTTTCGATCCGCCTGCCGCTAACGAGAATCTCGACGTTGCGGCGCTGCTTCGCGAGGTTGGAGGAAATCAGGACGAACTTGAGAATCGAGTAGCTGAATACGCGTTCAAACAGAAGGAGACAGATCGAGAGATCAACAGCAAAGGTGAGCTGAAGAAGGAGAGTGTCAAGATTTATGAAGTCTTTCCGCTGCCGAATCGCGAACCAGTGCAAAAACTGATCAGTGAGAACGGGGTTCCGCTTTCGGCCGAGCGCGCGGCTAAAGAAGATCGACGCGTGCAGGAAGAGTTTGCAAAAGCTGAACGCGAAAAGGAAAAGGACGAGAAGAAGGCGGCACAACTGCGCGCAGAGCGCGAGAAGAAGAAGACCGAAGGTGAAGATACCGCGGATATCTCGGCTTTTCTGAAGGCTTGTGAATTTGTTTCACCACGACGTGAAATGCTTGAAGGGCGCGCGACGATTGTCTTTGATTTCCGACCGCGACAGGGATTCCGGCCAAAGAATCGCGAAGAGAGTTTGATTGCGAAGTTGATCGGTGTCGTCTGGATCGATCCAATAGACAAGCAAGTGATTAGACTCGAAGCTCGTTTGGCTGAAGGTTTCAAGATGGCCGGCGGTTTGTTGGTGTCACTAAAGCCGGGCGCGGCGCTGGTGATGGAGCAGACGCGAATGGCGCAGGGCGTTTGGTTGCCGAAGTTTGCGCAGATCAACTTGTCGGTTAAGGTTCTGTTGTTTGGTGGTGGCGATTACAACAAGACGATCGAGTGGAGTGACTACAAGCATTTCGCGGGTGATGTGCAGGATTACAAGATCACTGGGCCCGCTGCAGCTAAGCCATAAGTTGGCGGACAGAATTTACAAGATTTAAGCAGGATGTACATGATGAAAGTGAACGTTGTGGGTGGCGGGTTGGCCGGGGTTGAGGCGGCGTGGCAGGCCGCGCGACTAGGCGTGAGTGTGAATCTGTATGAGATGCGGCCGTCGAAACAGACGCCGGCGCACCGCACGGACAAACTCGCCGAGGTCGTTTGTTCCAACTCACTCAAATCTGACGAACCCGGTACCGCGTCCTATTTATTAAAGGAAGAACTGCGGCAAGGTAACTCTTTGGTAATGGCTGCGGCGGCAGAAACTCGCGTTCCTGCCGGCGCTGCGCTCGCAGTCGACCGCGAAAAGTTTGCCGCACTCATCACCGAACGCATCGAGAGCGAACCGCGCATTCGTTTGATTCGCGAAGAAGTCACCACAATTCCGGATGACCAGATAACCATTATCGCCACCGGCCCGCTGTCATCCGACGCGCTGACGGCCGAGATCATGAAGGTGACTGGCAACGATCAAATGTATTTCTACGACGCGATTGCGCCGATTGTCGCCGCCGAATCGATCGATAAGTCAATAGCGTTTCGCGCCGCCAGATATGACAAGGGCGGAGACGACTACCTCAACTGCCCATTCGATCAGGAGCAATACTCACGTTTCTACGCAGAGCTAATCGAGGCCAACAGCGTCCCTTTGCAACGTTTTGAAGAAACTCGCTGGTTCGAAGCGTGTCTGCCGATTGAGGAATTGGCGCGCCGTGGAGTCGACACGCTTCGTTTTGGTCCGATGAAGCCGGTTGGTCTGCGCGATCCACGGACCGGTCGCGAGCCTTATGCGGCAGTGCAGCTGCGGCAGGAAAATTTAATGGCAGACGCATACAGCCTGGTGGGCTTTCAGAATCATCTACGGTACGGCGAACAAGCGCGTGTGTTGCGACTCATACCCGGTTTGGAAAAGGCAGAGTTTCTCCAATTTGGACAGATTCATCGCAACACGTATATCTGTTCACCGCGCGTGCTCCAGGCAACGATGCAGATGCGCGAGCGTCCTAATTTGTTCTTCGCCGGACAGATCACGGGAGTTGAAGGTTACGTCGAATCTGTAGCAATGGGCTGGCTTGCAGGTGTGAATGCGGCTCACCTTGCGCTCGGCGAGGAATTGGTGGAAGCTCCGTCACGCTGCGCGACCGGCGCACTGGCACACTACGTTTCGCATGCGGAGGCAACCAACTTCCAACCGGTAAACATCACGTTCGCACTTTTACCTCCTCTTCCTGAACCTGCCAAGCGACAGGTACGTAAAAAGTGGGAACGCAGGCAACTACAGGTCGATTTAGCCTTGAAAGAATGGGCAGAGTGGCTCGAACGAAATCACACAAGACGAGAAGTCGCGCAAGCTGGTTGAACCGGCTTTGCACGAAAAGTCGTTATCGGACTTCTTCTCTGTGCAACCTTTGTGTCCTCTGTGCCTCTGTGGTTAAGGAATCGTTCGAAAAAACAACCACAGAGACACAGAGGCCACAGAGACTGCACA